>ENA-ORSI01001962-ORSI01001962.1-human-gut-metagenome-genome-assembly--contig:-NODE-1962-length-15971-cov-2.741392_pt1 | contig 15971 bp, 15 predicted proteins | sample MGYA00242187_ERZ509154 | MGnify/ENA primary metagenome ERZ509154 (study PRJEB26280, sample SAMEA2338627) | human gut metagenome | biome: human gut; feature: human-associated habitat; material: faeces...
ATTTATTATCGATTTCGCTTCTATTTTTTTCTTGCATTGTCTATTCCTTTCCTAACTACAAATAAATAACTACAAAATAAAGTTTGGAAACCCTATTTTTTAAGGGCTCCCAACTTCTTTATTCTTTATTACTTCTCTTCAAAGTTAGCTTCTTGAACATCATCTTTTTTATCGTCGTTAGTAGTTTCTGTTGGATTATCTTGATTTGCTTCTTTGCTTGTCTGTTCATAGACTTTAGCAGCTAAAGCATAAGCAGTTTCTTGTAAAGCTTCTTTTTTCTTTTTGATATCTTCAATATCATTTTTTTCTAAAGCGTCTTTTAAGTCTTTAACTTTAGTTTCAGCATCTTTCTTTTCTTTATCTGATACTTTATCACCTAAGTCTTTGATAGCTTTTTCAGTTTGGAAGATCATTTGTTCAGCTTCGTTTTTCAAGTCAGCTTCTTCTTTTTTCTTCTTATCTGCCTCACGGTTAGCTTCTGCTTCTTTAACCATTCTATCAATTTCTTCATCAGATAATGAAGTGTTAGATGTAATAGTTATTGATTGTTCTTTATTAGTTCCTAAATCTTTAGCTGTTACATGAACGATACCATTAGCATCGATATCAAACTTAACTTCAATTTGTGGAACTCCTCTTGGAGCAGGTGGAATATTAGTTAATTGGAATCTACCAAGTGTTTTATTATCAGCAGCCATTGAACGTTCACCTTGTAAGACATGGATATCTACAGCAGGTTGATTATCAGCAGCAGTTGAGAATACTTGAGATTTTGAAGTTGGAATTGTCGTATTTCTTGGAATTAAGACAGTCATGACATTACCAAGAGTTTCAATACCTAAAGAAAGTGGTGTAACATCTAGTAAAACAACGTCATTAACATCTCCGGTTAAGACACCACCTTGAATAGCAGCACCCATAGCAACAACTTCATCTGGGTTAACACTCTTGTTAAGTTCTTTACCAAGTTCTTTTTTAACTAATTCTTGAACCATTGGAATACGAGTAGAGCCACCTACTAGAATTACTTGATCAAGATCGCTTGCTTTTAAGGAAGCTTCTTTTAAAGCATCTCTGACTGGTGTTAATGTTGAATCAACTAAATCACGAACTAAATCTTCAAACTTAGCACGAGTAAGCGTCATATCTAAGTGAAGTGGACCATTCTCACCTTGCGTAATGAATGGACAAGAAATTTGAGTTGAAGTAACACCTGATAAGTCTTTTTTAGCTTTTTCTGAAGCTTCTTTAAGACGTTGCATTGCAATCTTATCTTTAGATAAGTCAATACCATTTTCTTTTCTGAAAGTTTCGATAATGTGGTTGATAATACGTTCATCGAAATCGTCGCCACCTAAATGGTTATTACCAGCAGTTGCTTTTACTTCAAAGACACCTTCACCAAGTTCAAGGATTGAAACATCAAATGTTCCACCACCTAAGTCATAAACTAAGATAGTTTGCATTTTATCTTGTTTATCTAAACCATAAGCAAGTGAAGCTGCAGTTGGCTCATTGATAATACGTTCAACTTCTAAACCAGCAATCTTACCAGCATTTTTAGTAGCTTGTCTTTGAGCATCGTTAAAGTATGCTGGAACGGTAATAACAGCTTTAGAAACAGTCTCACCTAAATAAGCTTCCGCACTTTTCTTTAAATCACCTAAGATCATAGCAGAGATCTCTTCTGGCGAATATTCTTTTCCTTCTAGTTTAACCTTCTCTTTAGTACCCATTAAACGTTTGATACTTCTTATAGTATTAGGATTAGTCTCAGCTTGACGCTTAGCGACATCACCTACTAAAATTTCACCATTTTTCATAGCAACAATTGAAGGAGTAGTTCTATTTCCTTCAGGATTTGGGATTACTTTAGCTTCCCCAGCCTCCAATACAGCAACACAAGAGTTTGTTGTACCTAAGTCTATACCAATAATTTTACTCATATATATCATTTCCTTTCATTATTCATCAGTATTTTGACTTGCGTCCTCTTTATTTTCATTTTCATCTTCTGAAACAGTTTCGGTAACTTGCTTATTTACTTTAACAGAAGCACATCTAAGAACTTTGTCATAATATGTATAACCCTTAGTAAATACTTCTAAAACTGTATCATAAGGATAATCTTTATTATCTTCAGTATAAAGACAGTTTGCTAACTTAGAATCAAATTCTTTATGTAAGCAATCAATCTCTTTAACTCCATTAGTATTTAAAGTTTCCACAAATTTGTTATAGATCATTTTAACTCCTAATAGAAAATTTTTAACTTCTGGAGTCATATTTTCTTCTTTAACGGCCAATGCTCGTTCAAAGTCATCAACAATCGGTAAAATGCTAGTTAGAAGATTAGCATTAGCAAACTTAATCATTTGAGCTGTCTCATCATCTTTTCTTTTGCGATAGTTGATAAGATCTGCTTTACTGCGCAAGACCTCTTCTTTTAAAGAAGCATTTTCTTGCTTTAGATTTTCTATTTCTTCTTCTAAAACTTTAACCTTTTTATTCTTATGTTCTTTTTCTTCTTTTAAAGGTTTTTTAGTATTTTTTTCTTCTATATTTTTATTTTCTTCCATCATATATCCTTTCTATTTATCTGAAATATTTTCCTTGATATACTCAAGCATACTAACTATTCTTTCATAATCCATTCTTTTAGGACCAATTATGGCAATGGTACCTTCCTCGTTTCCTGTTTTGTATTTTGTTTTAATAACAGTAACGTCATCATCAACTTTGGATTCTTTACCGATATAGATACTGATGTCGTTGTTCTCCGCATAAATATCGTTTAAGACTTCTTGGTTGTCCAGTTTGTTATATAAACTTTTAATTTTCTCAACATTATTAAACTCTGGTTGATTAAGCATATTATTCTTGCCAACTATTGAAACATTATCCATAGTAAAGTCATTGAAGACTTGATAGAAGGCGCTATAGATAGCTTTATATTGTTTAACATATTGATTGATTATCGGTTTTACTTCAAACTCTAGTTTTTGATTGATCTCGTCAATTGGTGTTCCAATAAGAAGTTTGTTGATCAAAGCAACACTTTTTTCAATTTCTTCTACTGGAATGTTATTGATATTCATGTTACGATGTTCGACATGTCCTTTATCAGTAACGATAATAGCTAGAAGCGAATTTTCAGATAAAGGTAACACTTCTACTTTTTTTAAGCGATTTAAATTAGCTTTGCTGCCAAGGACGATCGATGTACAATCAGTCATCTCGGCAACTATTTCTAGGCTTTTTTTAAGACAGCTATTAATTTCAATTTTATTATTGTTAAAAATTATTTGTAACTTTAATAGGTCTTCACCATTAATAGTATTCAGTTGCATTAAATTATCAACATAGTAACGATAACCTTTCTCACTAGGCACACGTCCTGATGAGACGTGAGTTTTTTCAAGATAATTTAAATCTTCCAAAGTAGCCATTTCATTACGAATTGTAGCACTTGAACATTTTAACTCATGACATAGTAATTTAGAACCAACTGGTCGCGCAGTTTTAATGTATTCACGAACGATTAATTCTAGAATTTTTTCTTGCCTTGTCGTTAACATTTTACACCTCCTAAAGAAGGAATATTGTAATATTAGCACTACCCTTTCTTAAGTGCTAATACTATTATAGCATATGTTTTAGCAATGTCAAGTTAGAACTGCTAATTTTTGCAAGAAAAAAGTAACTTTTGAAAATCTAAAGTTACTTTAATTTTTATTCTAAAACAGCTTTTATTCTTCTTACACCTTGCGAAGACGCTTCTTCTTTCACTATTTTAAAGTGGCCTAGTTCCTTAGTGTTTTTAACATGGGGTCCACCACATATTTCTAAAGAAACATCTCCTATTTTATAGACTGTGACCATATCGCCATACTTTTCAATAAACATAGCTTCTGCCCCACTTTTTACTGCTTCTTCCTTAGGTATCGTCATATAACTTACCTCAAGACCTGCTTGAATGTATTGATTAACTAAATCTTCAGTTTTTTGTAACTCTTCTTTAGTCATTTTACGATCCCAAGAAAAGTCAAAACGCATTCTTTCCTGAGTAATATTACTACCGCGCTGATGAACAGAAGGAGCAAGGACTTTCTTTAAAGCAGCATTAAGTAAATGCGTTGCTGTATGATACTTAATACTCATCTCGCTATGATCTCCAAGTCCCCCTTTAAATTTCTTTTGCGACCCTTGACGAGATTTTTCCTGATGTTCTTTAAACTTTTCTTTAAAGCCTTCTTCATCGACTTTTATATTTTTTTCTTTAGCTAGTTCCACTGTAAGTTCAATTGGGAATCCGTAAGTATCATATAATCTAAAGGCAATATCTTTATCTAACTCTTTTAAATTAGAATCTTTGGTTACTTTTTCAAACTCTCTTAAACCTTTTTCTAAAGTTCTACTGAATTTTTCTTTCTCTTTAGTTAAAACTTCTTTGATCTGACTAGCATTTCTTTTTAATTCCCCATAATAATTTTGATATTTATTGATAACTAAATCTGCTATCTCAACTTCAAAGTTAGAATTTAGATCAATATTTAAAGCCTTAGCATGACGGATAGCTCTTCTTATTAATCTTCTTAAGATGTAACCTTGATCCGTGTTAGAAGGAACTATTTTAGCATCATCACCAGCGATAAAAATTGAAGTTCTTAAATGATCTGCTAAAATACGCATGCTCTTTTCATTACCTTCATAAGATAAATGAGACAACTCTTCAATTTTTTTAATAAGATCTTGCCAGACTGAAGAAGTGTAACTGTCATATTTACCTTCTAAAATAGCAACTGTTCGTTCATAACCCATGCCCGTATCAACATTCTTCTGCTCAAGTGGCAAGAATTTGCCATCTTTAGTTTTATTGTATTGCATAAAGACGTTGTTCCATATTTCAACCCAATTTTCATCATTAGGATCAAAAACTGCTGGAGCTTTTTCACCACGATAATAAAAGATCTCCGTATCTGGTCCACATGGTCCTTCATCAGAAGCAGGACCCCACCAATTATTTTCTTCTGGCATATAAGCGATTCTTTGTTCACTTACGCCATGACTCATCCAGTAGCTTTTGCTCTCTTCGTCAGCTTTTACTAAACTGTTACCTTTAAAAACTGTAAAAGCTAGCTTATCAACTGGAATATTTAAAACTTCTGTTAAGAATCTAAAACTAAGATCAATAGCTTCCTCTTTAAAATAATCTCCCAAAGACCAGTTACCCAACATCTCAAAAAAAGTATGATGAGTCGTATCACCAATCTCATCTAAATCTGTTAGACGAACACATTTCTGATAATCTACTAATCTCTTACCTTCAGGATGCTTCTCTCCCATTAAATAAGGGACAAGTGGTTGCATACCAGCTGTATTAAATAAGACACTAGGATCATTTTCTGGGATTAAAGAAGCACTTGGAATCTCCACATGCCCGTTTGCTTTAAAAAAATCGATATATAACTTTCTTAAATCCTCTTTCATTTTTTATACCTCTTCTACAAATTTTTCTGCACTTTTCTTTAAATCTTCTAAAGTTCCATTGTTTTCAATGACATAATCATAGTCATGATAATTATCTAAAGCTGTCTCTGTATAATGCTTTTTCGCTCTTTCGCTAAGCTCATTATCAAAATCCGTTCTAACAACTTGAACACTTAGACAATCTTTAAATTCTTTTTTAGGTAAAGTTATCTCTTTTTCTTCTCTTACGCCTGATAAAATAGCGACATCGAAGAAGAAAGATAAAACTTTTAAGTCTTCAATAGCTCTTCTTACTAGAAAATCAGGATCGATCTGTTTTCTAATGATTTCAGTTGAAAGCTGTTGCATAAATTCTCTTGGTTTATTATTCTCATCGCCGTCCCAACCAAAATATTTCATAATATAGTATCTAATATAATCACTATACTCTAACATACAAACCTTTTTTCCTTTTTTCTCATAGGCTTCTTTGACAAAGTTACCAAAAGTACTTTTGCCATTTTTAGCTTTACCACATAATAATATTACTTGCATCTTACCCCTCCTTGGTACCTTCTTGTTTAATTTTTTGCATTAAATCATACTTCTCATCGAAGTAGTTAAGAATAATCTTAATACCAGCCATAATTGGCGTCGCAAGAATCATTCCAATAATTCCAAAGAAATAACCGAAAACTAATAAGCCGATCATAATTGTAACAGGATGAAGTTTCATTGTCTTGCCCATAATAACAGGTTGCAATACGACGTTGTCAAGTTGTTGAACAATAACCGCGACAACCGCTGCTAAAATACCAACTAGTGGTGAAATAGTAAAACCAATTATGACACAGATAGCTCCGCCGATCCAAGGTCCAATGTAAGGAATAACATTAGTAATACCACAGATTATACCAAATAAAAGTGGTGATGGCAAACCAATTATTGCATAACCGATCGTTGAGACTATAGAAACAACTAAAGCAATTGTTAAAGTCCCTTGAACAAAGTCTCTAAAAGCACCATTTAGACGCTTGCTGATCGCTAAAATTGTATGATGATACTTTTTAGGAATAAAATCTAAAATATGGGTAATATTATCAAAGTCTAGCAATAAATAAAAACCAACCATAATTCCTAAAACAAAAGTACCAATACTAGAAACTATTCCTGAAATAGCATTCATAACAGTCGTTGGTAACGAAGTTGTAAGTTCAACACTGAAGTTTTCAATTGCGCCATAGACGTTAGCTTCGATCTTTGATAAATCAATACCAGTAGAAGACAACTTCTCAAAAATATCGTTAATAAAATTATTAATTGTCGTAAATAATGACGGCAAGGTTGAGACAAAATCATTGATCTGATTATAAAGCATCGGAGTAATTATTCTAAATAATAAGAATAGGATAAATAAAAATAAGAAAAAGACAAAAATCGTCGCAAGTGATCTTTTTACTTTCTTTTTAGTTAACCAAGTAACTAACGGATCAAATAACCAAGCGATGACAACTCCTATAAAAAATGGCGTAATTACACCTAAGATATTACCAATTATTTTAAATATTTGAATCTGCTGGCATAGGAAGATCGCAATTATAATAATTGATAAAATTAGTAGAACTAATAAAATTTTTAAAATTTTCTTGCCAATTAGAATCGCTTCATTTAAATTTTCGTAATCAAGCTCTTCTTTCTTTTTTTTAAACATAATCCCTCACCCTTTCTAAATTATATCATCAACAAATGTAAAAAAAAACCCTTTTGAAGGGCTTTATTCACTTTTTTCCGTACTTTTTTTAGATTTTGTTAAGTTCATAACCATATCTTTTAAATTTTTTCTAGCTTCTTTTGGCATAGCTAAATATGCACTAGCAGCTGCTATTACTGTTGCACCAACAGTATAAGTCAATGCTTTTTTTACTTTATTCAATTTTATCACCTCATCTTTAGTATGAGTGATTAACTGTTTTTCATACATTCATAAAGAAAATTTTTTAAATACGTTTTGCGATTATTTTCGCGATCGTAATTAATTGCTTTAGAAAATGCTTGATACTCGCCAATAATGATCAGTTTCTTTTTAGCTCTTGTAACTGCCGTATAAATAATTTTTTTATAAAGCATACTATTATACTCACTTAAAACTGGAAGAACTAAAATATCAAACTCGCTACCTTGAGCTTTGTGAATACTGATGCAATATCCTAACTTAATGTTAGAAAGTGAAGCTTTAGTCATTTTAACTTCGTTACCATCAAAATCGACGATGATTTCTTTGGAATTATAATTTATACTTTTGATAAGACCGATATCGCCATTAAAAACATTGTTATCTAGATTGTTAACAAGCTGTAATACTTTATCATTTTCTTTATAAGAAACATTATCATGAACTATTTCTCTTTTTAAAATTTTAGAAGGATTTACTAATTTTTCGATAAAGTTATTTAAAGCATCAATCCCATTTTCTCCTTTGTACATTGGGGCTAGAACCTGAAATTTATGATAGTCTAGGTCTTTATATTCTAAGATATAGTCTTTTAATTTTTCTTTTAGATCACTATGGTTTGCTTCGATAAAAAGCAAATCTTCACAAGTATTAAAATTACTAAAATCCGCTTGATTATGAACAATATCATGAGCAAGAACAGCAATAGCAGAATGTTCTTTTTGACGATATAGTTTTTCTAGTTTTATAACTTTAAAAAGATTTATTTCGATTAGGTCTTTTAAGATCTGTCCAGGTCCAACGCTAGCTAACTGATGGTAATCACCAATCATAATAATTTTAGCAGTCGGTTTTAACCCTTTTAGAAGGCTCGCAAAAACAAAGGTATCTATCATACTAGCTTCATCAATAATAACAAGGTCGACACTAGAAGGATATTCCTCATTTACTTGAAATGAGTCATCTTCTTTATTCCATTTTAGAAAACGATGAATAGTCGAAGCAGGAAGATTAGTCTGCTCAGCAATTCTTTTGCTAGCTCTACCTGTCGGAGCTAAAAGAGCCAGATGACTTTTTAAGTTGTAGGAAGCTATTCCTAATTTTTTTTGATATAAGTTACAAATAGCTTTAATAATGGTTGTTTTACCAGTACCAGGTCCACCAGTAATAATTAAAAAATTATTTTGCATACTCGTCTTAATCGCTTCTTGCTGTTCTTTATTAAAAGTAATAGCAAAGAAGTTTTCTAACTCTTCGATATCGTTATCGGTAATATTAATATTTTTAACTGTCAAATTATTTAATTTAAACAAACGTCTAGCAATAAACTCTTCATCATCATACATCTTACTAATAAAGTATTTATCTTCTTCTTGTTTGATCTTTTCTTCTTCGAGTAACTGGTCTAAAGCTTTTAAAAATAGTTCCTCATCATAGAAGAATAAAACTCTATTTAAATAGGTAAGAATTTCTTCTTTTAGTAAATAGGTGTTGCCTGAACTGTTACAAAGACCATTCATCACGTATAAAATGGCAGCTTTAATTCTATTTAGATCATCATCTTTAATATGTAAATTAGACCTTAAGCGATCTATTTTAGTAAAGGTGATATCTTTAATTTCCTCTGCTAAAAGATATGGGTTATATTCAATGATCTTTTCTGTTTCACTTTTATATTGGTAATAGATAGCCATGGCATCTTTCATACTGAAACCTAATTTTGTAAGATAAAGAATTGTCTGATAGCTAGCTTGGTATTTATATAAGGTCTCATAAATTAAATCGCGCTGTTTTTCAGTAATCCCAGGGACAACTAGAAGAGAGTCTTTATCTTCAATGATTTTGTTTAAAGCGTCCTCTTGTAAGTAATCAACTATAGTTTGAGCTTTCTTTTTGCCGATCCCTTTAAATAAAGGACTAGATAAAAAGTCAACAATTTTATCTTTCTCACTTGGCAAGACTATTTCATAAGCAACAGTCTGAAACTGTTCTCCATATTTTTCATGATTGATAAAGTCACCATGGAAAATGTAAAGATCATTTTCATTTAAATCGGTAAAGTAACCAGTAAAGGTAATAGTTTCATTTTTTCTTTTACCATCACTGCTCTCTTTAATTTTAAAAAGTCCAACCACATAACCTTGTTCTGATTTAAATATATATTTTCTAAAATTTCCTTTAATGTCTATCATGTTCTACCTCTTTACTATAATGTGTGTTCTTTTAGTCTAGTAAGACTTACTTGTTTCTTCTCTTCTTTAACATCTAAAACGTAACAGTTAATAATATCCCCTACTTTTAATACCTCACTAGGATGTTTAATATAATGATCAGTAAGCTCTGAAATATGAATTAAAGCATCATTTTTAAGACCAATATCGACAAATACTCCAAAGTCGATGACATTTCTTACTGTTCCTCTTAGTTCCATGCCCTTTTTTAAGTCAGCAATTGTTAAAATATCACTTTTTAAAATAGGTTTCGGTATTTCATCACGAGGATCTAAAATTGGTTTGGCCAAAGACTTTAAAATGTCTTCAAGAGTATACTTATCTAATTTGCTACTCTGTTGTAACGATGCTAAATCAGTTTTCATGATCGCTTCTTTAATTTTATCTTTGCCAAGATCTGCTAAGGAACAGTTAAGATATTTTAAAATTTTATAAGTATCCTCATAATTATCTGGGTGAATATTAGTCTTATCAAGAGGATTATCCCCATCATAAATTCTTATAAAACCTACTGCCTGTTCATAAATTTTAGGAGTTATCCCTTTTATTTTCTTAAACTCTTCTCGTGATAAGATCCTTCCAAACTTCTCTTTATATAAAGTAATACCTTCAATAGCTTTTTTATTAATTCCTGAAAGATAAGAAAGTAATGAAAAAGAAGCAGTGTTGATGTTTACTCCTACTTGGTTAACAATATTAGTAACTGTAAAGTTAAGAGCCTCGTCGAGATCTTTTTCTTTTAAATCGTGTTGATATAGGCCTACTCCTATACTTTTAGGATCGATTTTTACTAGTTCTGCTAAAGGATCTTGAACTCTTCTTCCAATGCTTATGGCCGATCTAAAAGAGACATCTAAGGAAGGAAACTCTTTTATAGCAACGCTTGATGCAGAGTAAACTGAAGCACCTGCTTCACTGACCATTAGATATTGGCAAGGATATTTAGCTTCTTTTAAAAGACTAGCTATAAAAGCCTCACTTTCTCTAGAAGCTGTTCCATTTCCTATGGCAACTACATCAAGGTGATACTTATTAATTAAATCTAACACTATTTTTTTACTCTTTTCTTTCTCACACTTTGGTTCATGTGGATAAATTACTGCAATTTCTAAAACATTACCATATTGATCTAAAGCTGCTAACTTACAACCAGTCCTAAAAGCAGGATCAAAGCCTAAGACATTCTTGCCACCAAGTGGTGGCGTAAGCAAAAGATTAGCAACATTATCTTGAAAGTTTTTAATAGCAATTTTATCAGCATCTTCTGTCATCTTACTTCTTATTTCTTTTTCTATGCTAGGAAAGATACTTTTTTTAAAGGCATCTTTAACAGCCTCCTTAACAAAGGAAGTAACTGGGGAATCAGAGTTTTTAATGGTCTTGCTATTTAAAAACTCCAAAGCACGATCTTCATCGATTGTGATATTGACGGTTAAGATCTTTTCTTTCTCGCCACGATTAATTGCTAAAAGACGATGAGCTTTAAGAGAAATTAACTTCTCAGCATAATCATAATACATTTCATAAGTCTTTAGAGGATCTTCACTATTTTTTTTAAATTTAGTAGTTAAAACACCTGTTTTAGCAATAAAAGATCGTAAATACTTACGGTAATAAGCATTAAGAGAAATATATTCTTTAATAATGTCTTTAGCCCCTTCTAACTTCTTTAAAGGATCACTTTCTTGACACTTATAAGTTGTAGCAAGTTCCAAAGGTGTTTTATTAGGAAAAGAAAGAATGATCTTAGCTAGCCCTTCAAGACCTTTACTTTTGGCAAGCGAAGCTTTAGTCTCTTTTTTTTCTTTAAACGGTAGATAAATATCTTCAACTTCCACTAGTTTTTGACAAGCCATAATTTTCTCTTTCAAAGAAGGTGAAAGCATTTCTTTTTCAGCAATTAGACGAATAACATCTTCTTTTCTTTTTAAAAGATTTACTTGATAGTCGTAATGATCTTTGATCTCTTTAATAGCTATTTCATTAAGCCCACCTGTCGCTTCTTTACGATATCTAGCAATAAAAGGAATCGTGTTACCATCCTCTAGTAAGTTTAAAACTTTCCTTACTTGTTCTTTAGTAAAATTATAATCAGTACTTAAGCTTGCAATAATTTGTTCCTGCATAGACATCACCTTCTTAATTATATTATTTTTAAGTCATAAAGACAAGATGATAAAAGGTGCTTTTAAAGTAGGAACAAGCCAAGTATATTAAGTATTAATGCTTTTGTAAAATAGAATAATTTATGTTTTCAAAAGAAAAGAATGGTCAATTTTTTAATTTAACCATTCAAATATTGTCTTTTTGTTTTAGATATTATTCCATTTTCTAAGAAGCAAACTAATTATCTTTAATAGTTGCTCATCTTGATTAAAATAATTTTTAATTAAAAAATATCCAATTGGAGTATCATAGTTATTATAAACCCTAATAGCACAAAAGTTTATGTCTTCGCCATGTTTTGAAATTTTTATTTGTTCAATGTCTTCAACCAATTCTAAGTTTTCTAATTTCTGAATTATTTCATATGTCTCATCGTAGTTGCTATAGTATATATCGTTTTCGATACACAGCAAAATCTTGTAATTCAGAAAAGATTTTGCTACAATTTCTAGCACAATGTTTTTGATCTTATCTTTAATAAGATCATAAGAGTACTTCTCTAAAATTATTTTATCGCCATCTTTTTCGATACGCAAATACTGATTGGTCTTGATTGCTAGGTCCTTGCGCATCTCCATAGGGATAACGATTCGGCCAGTTTCATCAACTTTCCTTACTATTAATGTTTTCATATTATTTTCAAGGAAATATCACCATATTATCCTTGCCTCCTTGTTCTTCCATTATAGTTAGAAAAAAATTGTAAGTCAACTGCCAATTTTTTCCATATCGTATATTACTATGTTATAATATTCTTATCAGTGCATTTTTATTTAGCAGTTTTTCATTTAATATATTATTGATGGTATATTGAATGGAGTGATATTTCATGAAGAAAGCCCAAGTTTATAGGGTTGAATGCGATGGTGGCTATATGTTATTTAAACTAGAAAAGTTATTAGAGAAACGTAATTTATCGGTTTATCGTTTCGTCAAAGATTTAGATATAGCTAACAATACTGCTCAAAGATATTTAAAAGGTACAATTGCTCGCTTAGATATTGATATTCTATCTAAGATTTGTAAGTATTTTCATTGTACGATTAATGATATAGTAGAGTTTGTAGAAAAATAAGTTTTAAATCTCAAGCAAGATTTAAAGCTTTTTATTTTCAAGGCAAACAATTAGTAGTTATTTGTCATATACTATGATAGGAGGCAAATAAGATGAATAACTATTATAATGGATATCCTATGTATCCAAACTATACGGCTAGACCAATGCCAAATAATATTAGAACGGATATGCGAGGAATGCCTTTTGGTTATAGTAGTGCTGTAAGTCCGATGGCAAGCGGCTTTGGTAATGCTGCAACTGCTGCAAGACCTTCATTACTCAGATCTTTAACAGGTGCTGCAGGGCTTGGCAGTAGTAGTGCCGGAACAGTTGGAGCAGCTGCCAAAAGTGGTTTTTCCTTCAGTGGTCTTTTAAACGGGGCTAGTAAGACACTCGGGGTAATCAATCAAGCTATCCCAATTTTTTATCAAGCCAAACCAATTTGGAATAATGCAAAAACAATGTTTAGAGTAGCTAAAGCTATGAATAGTAGTGATAAGGATAATAATAGTAGTAGTAGCAATAGGACTAATGAAGTTCATAATATTAATAAAAATGCCAACTCTAATACTAACAGCACCACCAGTACTAATCATGATGGCAGTCCCACTTTCTTTGCATAAAAACTGTTGACAAATAGGTATAAAAATTACTTATTTGTCTTTTATTTTTTATAGCAGTACAGTAGTCCTTGCAAGTTCATAAAATCTCTTAGCGATATATTTTATCAATACACTTACCATTTACCTCATAAATAGCTACTCCTAAAGCATCTTTTACCCCTTCTAAACACCTGTTAAGTAAATCATTGGTCGAGATAAATGAAGGAATATCACTAACATCATAAACCGGATCATAATCTGCTAAACCGATCATGAAGCCAGGTATAGTTGGGCAGTATTCTCCAACCACATATTTATCGGCATAAAAATAAACTATTCGATAACCTTCTTGATAATTTTCCAAAGAATTATGCCGCTTTAAATCTTTAACATCTACGGTCATTAAGAATCAACTCCTAGCTATATTATAATCGACACAAAACAAAAACTCTATAAAAGCTTTTGTCTTTCACAGAGTTCTTGTTCGATTTCTTGACATCTTTTTTTATTGGTTTTAGGAAGTCCTTCTAAAATTGTTAAAAGTTTAGCTATCGCTTCTTTTTGATATTTTAAAAAAGCAGCACTTTTCTCTTGCATTAAACATGGTCCATACTTGATCTCTTGAGCACTTAACTTCTCTTGGCCTTTTTGATAAACAATTATTTCATAAAATTTCGAGTCTTCTTCGACGACTGCTTCGTTTTTTATTTTAAAACCTAGCTTATTTACTTGTTCACGCAAATAAGCATAGTCATTATTACTAGCTAAAATTAAGGTTTTAACAAACTCAAGATTCCTTTTGTCCTTAGTTAAAATGTCGACAATCGTCTTACTGCCCATTCCTGAAATAACTATAGTATCAACTTCTTTAGGGACTTCGCTAATGCCATCTTGCATTTTTAAAGTAATGTTTTTAGCTTGATATTTTAAAATATTAGCTTCGGCAATTTTTAAAGGAAGAGGATTAATGTCGCTGGCGATTACTCGAGCTTTTTTATACTTAGTAAGATAGATACCTAAATAAGCATGATCACAACCGACATCTAAAACAAAAGAACCATCTGGCACAAAGCTTGAAATGGTTCTTAATCTTTTACTTATTTTCATTAATCTGTTAAGAAATCCTTTAACTTCTTACTTCTTGATGGATGTCGTAACTTTCGTAACGCTTTAGCTTCGATCTGACGAATACGTTCTCTTGTGACGCCAAACTTTTGTCCTACTTCTTCCAAAGTACGGCACTGACCATCTTCAAGGCCAAAACGTAGACGTAATACTTTTTCTTCACGTTCAGTCAAGGTGTATAAAACACTATCAAGCTCTTCTTTTAACATTTTAGCATTAGCATACTCTTCAGGAGACATCATTCTCTCATCAGGGACAAAGTCTCCTAAATGCGTATCCTCTTCTTCACCGATCGGTGTCTCTAAAGAAACTGGTTCTTGAGAGATCTTCATAACTTCACGAACCTTCTCTTCACTAATTCCTAAACGTTCCGCTAACTCTTTTTCTGTTGGCTCACGATTTAACTCTTGAGTAATCTGTCTTTGAACACGATTTAATTTATTGATCGTCTCAACCATATGGACAGGTACTCTAATAGTTCTTGCTTGATCAGCTATTGCACGAGTAATAGCTTGACGGATCCACCAAGTAGCATAAGTAGAAAATTTATAACCCTTATTAGGATTAAATTTCTCAACTGCTTTCATAAGACCAATATTTCCTTCTTGGATCAAATCTAAGAAAGCCATGCCACGACCGACATAACGTTTAGCAATTGAAACAACTAAACGCAAATTAGACTCGGCTAAAATTCTTTTTGCTTCTTCGCTTCCTTCTTCGATCTGTAAAGCATACTCATACTCTTCTTCACTGGTAAGAAGGTTAATTCCACCAATTTCTTTTAAATACATTCTAACTGGGTCGTTAATTTTAATATCTTTGCCAACTGGCACACTTTCTAAAACATCTTTAGAAACTCCCCCATCATCGTCTTCATCTTCATCTTCTTGTGAGACAAATTCAATATTGTTCTGAACAAACATATTGTATAAATCATCTAATAAATCACTATCAGGATCGATTCCTTTTAAATGTTCGGCTATTTCCTCAAAAGTTATCTTTCCATTTTTCTTTCCTAATTCTAACAACTCTTGCTTTCTTTCTTCAAACGTCTTTATCTCATTCATGGTTATGCCCCACTTTCTTTATTTACCTGATTTTACCTCGAGAATTTTATCTGCTATTTTAGCTTTTCTTAAAGGATCTACTTCTTTTTGCATTTCTTCTTTTAACTTCTTAATCAGACAAAGCTGATTGTAAGACTTTATCACATTCAAGTAGTCCTCAAAAGACGCCTCATCTTTCTCTCCTACTACTTCATAGCCTATGACCTCTTTTAAATAGTTACTCACTTCTTCCTTATCACTCAGATAAGTAATGAAGTCTGCTAAAACTAAACCAGCATTCTGTTTAGCATAGTAGATAATTTC
>ENA-ORSI01001963-ORSI01001963.1-human-gut-metagenome-genome-assembly--contig:-NODE-1963-length-15965-cov-4.072533_pt1 | contig 15965 bp, 13 predicted proteins | sample MGYA00242187_ERZ509154 | MGnify/ENA primary metagenome ERZ509154 (study PRJEB26280, sample SAMEA2338627) | human gut metagenome | biome: human gut; feature: human-associated habitat; material: faeces...
CTGGCCTTCCGGGTCGGAGCCGAACGCTCTATCCAGCTGAGCTACGATCGCACATATTCATTTCATCGGTGTAAAGTAGTATAGCACAGCCACACAAAAAAATCAAATATGAAATGTCGATGCTATCTTGCAAAAGCCGCAGCGGCCCATATAATAGAGGTGTGCCCCGGTGTGCGCGGGCACGGTTTAGGTTAAAGGATAAAAAGAGAACATGAAATCAAATACCAAAACACTGACCGAAGGCCCTCTGGCCAAACAGATCTTTCTGGTCAGTCTGCCGCTGGCGCTTTCCAACCTGCTGCAGGTGCTGTTCAACATGTCGGACGTAGCCGTGGTAGGCCGGTTTGCAGGCTCTACAGCGCTGGGCGCGGTGGGTTCCACCAGCATCCTCGTCAGCCTGTTCACCGGCTTCCTGATCGGCCTGAGCGGCGGCATCAACGTGCTGGTAGCCCGCTTCTACGGTGCACGGCACGAGCACGATGTGGAAAAGACTGTCCACTCCGCCGCCATCGTCAGCCTGATCGCGGGTGTGGTGCTACTGTTCGTCGGCCTGCTGGGTTCCCCCTTCATGCTGCGGCTGCTGAACACCAAGGACGACCTGCTGCCCGGTGCCATCCTGTACCTGCGGGTGTACTTCCTTGGTATGCCCGCTCTGGCCTTGTACAACTTCGGCAACGCTGTGTTCAGCGCCATCGGCGACACCAAAAAGCCGCTGATGTACCTGTCCATTGCGGGCGCACTGAACATTGCACTGAACCTGTTCTTTGTCATCGTGTGCCAGTTAAGCGTCATGGGCGTGGCGCTGGCCAGTGCCATTTCGCAGTGCGTCTCTGCCGGGCTGATCCTGCACGCTTTGACCAAAGTGCAGGACTGCTACGTGCTGGACACCAAAAAGCTGCATCTGGACCCCGCCACAACAAAGAGCATTCTGGGCCTTGGTCTTCCGGCCGGTTTCCAGAATGCCATTTTCGCCATTGCAAACCTGTTCATTCAGGCAGGGGTCAACTCCTTCGACTCTCTCATGGTCAAGGGCAACAGCGCCGCCGCCAATGCCGATGCCATGATCTACGACTGCATGGCCGCATTCTATATGGCCTGTGCAAGCTTTATGAGCCAGAACTACGGCGCTGGCAAGCCGGACCGCGTAAAGAAGAGTTATTTCATCAGTCTGGCCTACTCCTTTGGTGTGGGCCTGATCCTGGGCGGAAGCCTGTTCCTCTTTGGCCGCACCTTCCTTGCCCTGTTCACCACCGAGAGCGCCGTCATTGATGCCGGCATGAAGCGCGTGGGCGTGATGGGCTTTGCCTACTGCATCTCCGCCTTTATGGATTGCACCATCGCCGCTTCCCGCGGACTTGGCAAGACTGTGGTGCCCACCATTATTGTGGTAATGGGTTCCTGCGTGTTCCGGGTGATCTGGGTATACACCATCTTCGCGCACTTTCACACCATTCCCTCGCTGTACGCACTGTACCCCTGCAGCTGGGCGCTGACCGCCCTTGCCGAGATCGTGTACTTCGCACACTGTTATAAGGAATCGATGAGGATTTTTGAGCAGCCAAAAGCTGCCGCATAAAGCACAAAAGCTCCTGTCTGAATGGGCAGGAGCTTTTGTGTTACTGAACTTTTACTTCACCGGCCAGAACGCGCTTGTAATCCTCATAGTTGCGGGCCAGCAGGGCGGGGGTATCCAGACCATATGGGCACTTGGCCTTGCACCGGTTGCAGTGCAGGCAGCCCTCGATCTTTTTCATCTTGGCCTGACCTGCGGGGCTGAGATGCTCTGCCGAGGGCGAACGCCGCAGCAGCAGGCTCATGCGGGCGCAGTTGTTGATCTCGATGCCTGCCGGGCAGGGCATACAATAGCCGCAGCCGCGGCAGAACTCGCCGCACAGCTCGGCACGATCCCCCTCAATGACGGCACGGATGTCGTCGGTCATGCGCGGCGGGTTGTCGATATAGGAGAGGAACTCGTCCAGTTCCCTTTCACGCTGCACGCCCCAGATGGGCAAAACTCCATCGAACTGCGCCTCAAAGGCATAGGCTGCGGCACTGTTAGTGATCAGTCCACCGGACAGGCCCTTCATGGCGATAAAGCCCATATTTGCCGCCTTGCACTTGTTCACCAATTCCAGCTCCTGCTCACCGGAGATATAGCTGAACGGGAACTGCAGTGTCTCGTACAAACCGCTGTCAATGGCCTCGTGGGCCACCTTCAGGCGGTGGTTGGTGATGCCGATATGCCGGATCATGCCCTTGGCTTTGGCCTCCTGCATAGCCTCGTAGAGGCCGGAGCCGTCGCCTGGCTTCGGGCAGAATGCGGGATTGTGGAACTGGTACAGGTCAATGTAATCAGTGCGCAGATTGGTGAGTGAGGTGTGCAGATCCTTCCAAAAGTCCTCTGCGTTCTGCGCTGCCGTTTTGGTGGCGATATACACTTCCGTGCGGATGCCGTCAAAGGCTTCGCCCAGCTTCACCTCGCTGTCGGTGTAGGCGCGGGCGGTATCAAAAAAGCGGATGCCTGCCTTGTAAGCCTTGCGGGCCAGATAGACGGCATCTTCCTGCGAGATGCGCTGGATGGGCAGTGCGCCGAAGCCATTTTTGTTCACCGTGATGCCGGTGCTGCCAAGGGTGACCATATCCATAGCTGTTTCCTCCACTCGTGGGTGTAAAGACTCTCCTTTTTCATTATAAAACGAACGATTCTGCTGTGCAAGAAGTTAGGCAAAGCAAAAGGGCCTTCCCCGAAGGAAAAGCCCTCTTTGCTTACTTTTTACTGGTAATCGTGGTTCAGGAACATCGCCTTGATGACCACCACCTCGTCGTATTCCTCCTGTTCCACCTGCACGTCTGCGTTCAGGGACTTCAGGCGGTTTTCCACGGCAGTCAAAGCCTCCGGCACCGTGACGGCGCGGCCCTCTTCAATGGCATCGGCCATCTGCTTGAGCACGATGGGATGTGCGTAATGGCTGGGCACCGGGAAGGCACCGTTCGGGTAGTGCTTCACGTATTCTGCCATAGCAGCTTCGGCCTTCTCGGCCCGCTTCATGATGGCGCTGTGGTTGTTGTGGGCAGTGGGCAGCATGTTGTAGCTGGAGAACAGGAAGATGGCTGCAAAGCCAAACAGTGCAAAGTAGATGCCATAGCCGCCGGTGTGGGTGGTAACGGCATACAGGCCATAGGCCGCAGAGACGATGCCCATGATAAAGATGGCCAGCGCCACATAGCGGTACACCGGCTTGCTTTGCAGCTGCGCACGCTTGCGGCGCTGGGCCTGCGTCAGATATTCCTTGGCGGACATCCCTGTGTATTTTTTGAAAACATGGCTGAAATAGGTGGTGTCCTCGAAGCCGACGCGCTGCGCGACCTCGAATACCTTCAGATTTCCCTCGTCCAGAAGCTGGCGGGCGTACTCGATCTTCTTTCCGGCGATCGTTTCCATGACCGTCCGCCCGGTCTTCTGACGGAAGAAGCGGCTGAGATAGCCGGGGCTGACGTGCACGGCCAGCCGCCAGCTCGCTCAGCGTCAGCGCCTCGCAGAAATGCAGGTCCATGTAGTTCTGCACGTCCGCCAGAAGATTGCCTCCCTCCGTAGAGAGCAGCGCGAGATACTGACAGACCGCGCGCACAAGCTGCTTCTGGTGGCGGATGCAGTCCTGATGGAACTGCATCTGCTGAAGCTGACGCTTCCACTCCGCCCGGTCCAGATCCACTGCGTCCAGATCTGCGCCGAACGCTTCGAGCGTACTGCGGCAGGTGTGCATGACCATCATCGCCGTCTCCTTGACCTGCGCTTCGGGCGCATGCTGGCGGCGCTGTGTGTCAAAAATATGCGCAAGAGCCGTCTCCGCCTGCGGCAGATCGGCGCTTTTGAGCGCGTTGCCGAGCGTCGTGAAGTACGCGGCGTACGTCGGTGCGCGCTGGGTCTGCACATGCCGGAAAAAATGAACCTCCTGCTGATCATAGAAGCGATCCTGCAGTGCGCGGTGTGCCTGCGCAAGCGCGTCTTGCAGCTCACACAGCGGCCGGCTGTTTTCGCTCACACCGAGATACAGCGTCTTTCCCAGCAGTTTTCTTGCCGTGGAAACACAGTCGAAGCAGAAGCTGCGAAGCTGCGTGTCGGAGCAGTCCGGAAACACCATATACAGCTCATGCCGCCCCTGCGGACAGAGATACAGCTGCTCCGGCGGAAGCAGACTGTAAAACAGCTTTTCCAGTCCTGCCCGAAGCATGGGAGACGGGTTCATGGCCTCCGCGCTGCGCAGATCCGCGACTGCGACGGCGTAGCCGGAGGCGGTCAGCCCAAGGGCTGCCGCCTGCTGACGTATCTCCGCCTCATGGTGCAGCGTACCGCTCAGGACTGCGCTGAGCATGGACGAAATGCGGCTTCCAACATCCACATGGAGCAGCCGCTGCTGATCCAGCTTCTGCTTGCATCGTTCGACAGCGGCAACGATGTCATTCATATTTCCCGTTTTTGTAACATAGTCGCTGACGCCGTACTGGATCGCCTGCTGTGCGTAGGAAAAATCCGCAAAGGCGGTCAGCAGAATGATCTGGATCTGCCGCTGTGCGCCGCAGACCCACCGCGCAAGCTCCAACCCGTCCATGACCGGCATTTTGATGTCGGCGATGATAATGTCCGGCTGATAGTCGAGCACGGCCTGCTTTGCCTGCAGACCGTTTTCGGCAGTGCCGACGATCTGACAGCCGAGCTTTGCCCAGTCAATCAGTGTGCAAAGGCCCTTGCGCATCAGCGCCTCGTCGTCCGCGATCAGAATTTTGTACATGTTGACTGTCCTCCTTTGGAAGCAGGATTGTGACCTTCGTCCCACTGTTTTCAAAGCTGGTGATCCGGATCCCATATTCCGGACCGTAGAGGTGCTTGAGCATCTGATAGACCGTGTTCAGCGCGACTCTGTTGTGGCGGCTTCCGACGGCAGGCAGGTCGAGCGGCAGCTGGATCTGCCCGTTTTGTCCGGCAAAGCCGACGCCGTCGTCCGTGACCACAAGCTCCAGCGCCCCGTTTTCGGTGCAGCCGACGGAGACCCGGACAGTCCCCGGCCCCTCCTTTGGCTCGATGCCGTGTCCGACCGCGTTTTCCACCAGCATCTCAAGCGTGAGCTTCGGAACAAGGCAGGAAAGCAGCGCCTCGTCCGAGACGGACACCTGATAGGATATTTTATTGCCGAAGCGCATCTGCTGCAGTTCTATATAAAATTTCGCGTATTGCAGCTCCTGCGCCAGCGGGATCTTGATGTCGCCGCCGCTGGAAAGCCGCGCCTGCGTCAACCCTGCAAAGTTGCTCGCCATTTTCTGGATGTCCGTATTTCCATCCATCTGCGCCATGAGCGCGATGCTGCACAGGACGTTATACATGAAATGCGGGTTGACCTGACTTTGCAGGAAGCGAAGCTCACTGTCCATGGCGATGAGCTTTTTCTCATAAACATCGTTGATCAGATGGTCGATCGTGTCCGTCATGGCATTGAACGCTTGACTCATGGTGGAAAATTCCTGACAATCGTATTGCGGGAGCTTGACGCTGAAATTCTGCTGCGCGACCTGCCGGAGCTGAAGCGTCATCTCCTGAAGCGGCCGCAGACGGCGGACAACGGCGAAGAACACGACGGCCGCGACTGCAAGCAGAAGCATGACGCAGGCGATCACATACGGCGCAGCGACCTGATACAGAAGCCGCAGGATCTGTACCGACGGAACGCCGACGGCGCACCGCAGGCCCATGCCGGAGGCTTCGCTGAACAGGAGATACCGGCTTCCTCCCAGCTTTCGCGTGTAGCAGGCGTCGTGACCGGTATCTGCCAGCTCACGCTGCTCCTCCGTGTTCAGATGCAGTGCGCTTTCCGACAGGATCACAGCTCCATCCTTGTCAAACAGGTACCAGAACGCACCCCGATAGTCGGCAAGCTTTCCCATGATCGACGTGACCGCGGACTGGTTGACAACGAAGATCACCGTGCCAAACGGGTCTGCCCACCGGTCATAGGCGGTAAAGATGATGTACAAATACGGCGCGCCCGCGGTACACTGTACGTCCGCGCCGCTTTCCCGAAATGCCTGATAGCGTGCCAGATTGTCTTCATCCAGCCGGAGCTGCTCGTTTGAAAGATTTTCATGATAGCTGACCACATCGAATGCTTCCTGCATATCCACAAAGTATGCCATCTCCACAAACGGCAGACCTGGCGCAACGATGTTCTTGTCTGAATAAATATCGACAAGGCTCCGGAACTGTTCGCTTCTGGTATCGGATGCTTCGGCGGCCATCTGCGGGCTTTTACAGACGCGCAGCAGGATATCCTCCAGCAGCTGCGTCTTTGTGGAGAGGCTCTGGCTGACGGTCTGCATGGCAAATTCGGCCTCACGGTTGACGAACGGGCCCATGACATTGCTGATCAGAAGCACCAGGATCAGTAGGCTGATCAGCAGCGTGACCAGCACCGAGCTGACGCTCAGCCAGATCAGCTGTCCGCGAAGCGATGGGGTGCGTATCCAGTTTCTGCATCGTTCCCGCATAAAAATATCCTTGCCTTTCTGCTGTTCTTCCTGCTATGATAGCATAAAAGAACAAAAAGCTGAACAGGGGATGAATCGTGATGATGAAAAAAAGACTGCTTCTGTGTGCGCTGCTTCTGTGCATTCTCCTGACGGCCTGCTCTACAGCAGCGGAAACGGAGCCGGTGTCCATCAGCTTCATGCACGGCTGGGGCGGAAGCGGGGCGGACCATGTCGGCATGCGTGAGCTGTTTGCCGCGTTCGAGGCAGAAAACCCGGATATTCACATTGTCTATGATACCTCGCCGGATCTTGAGATCGTCATGGAAAAGGCGGCAGACCTGCTCGCGGTCGACAAAGCGCCGAGCATCATCAGCACCAACGGCAACGTACAGTATGTTTCAAATGCCAAAAAGAAAGGCGTGGCGCTGGATCTGACGCCATATTTGAAGGAAGACGCGACGTTTGCCTCGGATGTCAGTCCACAGATCCTGCAGGCGCTGCAGGAGCCGGACGGCGCGGTCTATACGCTCCCGGATGCGGTAGAATACATTGGCTACTGGTATAATGCGTCGCTGTTCCGGCAGGCGGGAATTACCGACACCGGAACGCCGGAAGGAACAGTCGTGCCACCGAGAACGTGGGAGGAATTCTGGGCTGCGTGTGACGCACTGGCGCAGATCGCGCCGCAGACTGGCGCTGTGCCGCTGCAGATGCAGGTCAGCCAGATGGGCTTCTTTTTAGGCGCGAGACTGGCTGGCGCGTCAGAGCAGGCGCTTGCCTTTATGCAGAAGGAAGCGTCTGTATGCCGCCGGGAGGACGCAGAGCTTGCGGTATCGGAGCTCCTGCGCGCGCTGTCCTATGACACGCAGCGCGGAAGCACACCGGATATCCGGCAGAATTTCTTTGACGGCAAAAGCGCAATCTGTATTGACGGCGTGTGGGCCAACACAGAGTTTGACCAGACGACGACAAAGCAGGAGATCCGCTATGCCGCGTTTCCCGGCCCCTCCGGCGAAATGACCGCGTATGCCAATCCCGCAACCGGCTATGTCATCAGCAGCGACGGCTCCGCAAGGCAGATCGACGCCTGCGTACGGTTCCTGAAATATATGCTCAGCGAGAAGGTGCAGGAGCAGATCGTCACCAAAACACATCAGGCGCCGAGCAATCCCAAGATCTCCGATGCGTGGATCCACGAGCAGGTGCCGGTTCTGGCCGACGCCGTGCAGGTCTGCAAGCAGGCGGATCGGCAGATCCTGACGCTTTATTCCGTCCTTCCCGCCAAATCAAGCGCCCAGCTGGACCAGCTGCTGGAGGAGCTGCTGCGGGGAAAGGATGTGCAGCGGTCTATTGGTTCCATCATAACAGATTTGCAGCAATAGAGCGGAAACAGGTAAAAATAACGCAAGCACATTAAAATATTACATCAAAAGAAGTGCACTGCACCTCTGAATTGTTGAAATTACACAATCCAGAGGCGCTTTCTTTTTCACCGGAGATCAAAAAAACGCAACGATCAGGCAAAATGCTTTATGGTGTTTTTTTCACCGTCCGGATAGACTGAATATATCGATTCAGCCTGCAAAAGCCATGGCTGACAAATTTAAAACTAAATGGAGGGTACTATGAAAAAGATTCTTGCACTTCTTCTGGCATCGCTTTTGCTCATCGGCCTGTTTGCCGGATGTGCCAAGCAGGAGACTGCGCCTGTCCAGCAGGAGCAGACCACGACAACCGAACCGGCCCCGGCAGAGCAGCCTGCCGAGCAGCCTTTGGAGCAGCCAGAGAACACCGAGCTCCCCACGATCACCTTTGTCCACGGTTACTACCATGATGAGTCCGAATGGGCGGCAGCTGCGCAGATGCGTCAGATCTATCAGGATTTCGCTGATCTGCACAAGGACGAATTCAACTTCGTCGCCGTCGCCGACGAGTCTGGCGCGGAGGGCATCTACAACACAGCGCTCAACGACATCAGCGGCGGCAAGTTCTATGACATCGCCGACTTTGGCGGCTGGAACATCGTTCCCGTCGCAAGCGCGGCCGGTCTTATCCTTGACCTGAAGCCGTATCTGGATGAGGATGCAGGCTTCAAGGCAGGCGCAGGCGTCTGCTACGATCAGAACCTGACTGCGGATGGAAAGATCTACTCTGTTCGTGAGCAGATCGAGGCTGTTGGCTTCTGGTACAACGAAGCGCTGTTCGCGCAGGCTGGCGCGAAGGTCCCCGCCGACTGGAGCACATGGGCGGACTTTGAGGAAGCAGTCGACAAACTTGTTGACGCAGGTATTACCCCGTTCGGCCTGAACGCAGGCTGGCCCACCAACATTCTGACGGCTGGCCGTTTCCAGGCGGACGAAGCGACCCGCGCATTCTATGCGCAGGGCGCAGAGGTCGCATCGTTTGACGATCCCGCGTTCCGTGAGGTCATGACGTTCATGCAGGAGAAGGTTCTGCAGAAGATCGACTCCGCGAACTTTGGACCTGGCGGTGACGACGACGAGCAGTACCGCAATGACTTCTTTGACGGCAAGACCGCTATGCTCTTCAACGGCGTCTGGGATGCCGGCGGAAGCGTAGACTGTGCGGCGGGCGCGGAGAACATCAAGCCTGCCAACTTCCCGACGAACGAATCCGGCAAGCGCGCTTCCCTGATGTCCGGCGGCACGGGCTTTGTGGTATCGAACAGCCTGACCGACGCACAGACCGCAGCCTGCATCGAGTTCATCAAGTATATGACGAGCGAGGAGATCGCCAACAAGATCATCGCGTTCGGCATCGGCATGGCGCCGAACACCAACGTGGACTACGCCACGCTGATGGACAGCGTTGACGCACCCGAAGCAAAACTTCTGGTTTCCGCCTGCCAGCTCTGCATGGCGGCAGACTATCAGGCGCTCGGCCTCGGCAACGAATTCGGCGACTTTGAGGGCGAAATTCAGGCTAAATATGCCGGTCTGAAGGACGGCAGCAAGACAGTTGACGATGTTGTCAGCGAACTTGATGCAGTGATCGCCGCAAACTGATTTCCATGCAAACTGGCGAAGGGGGCGGAACGCCCCCTTCGCTATATCGCAAAGAAAGGATGACGCATCATGAAGGCTGGAACAGCTGAGAAAAAAGCTGCCTGTGCAATGGGAAAGTACCGGAAACGAGGGTTTCTTCTGGCCTTCCTTGCCCCTTGCACGATTCTGTTTCTGATTGTCTACGCATACCCGCTGGTCACGATTTTCCTGACCTCGTTCTGTAAATGGAATTACGAGAATTTCACCGCACCGGAGTTTTTGGGCTGGTCAAACCTGTTTGACAATTATATCAAGCTGTTCCGGTATGACGCAAACTTCAAAATGGCGCTGGTCAACTCGCTCAAGTGGGTCGCGCTGACGCTGCTGATCCAGGTGCCATTCACCATTCTGGTCGCGCTGACGCTGTCCAAGAAAATGCGCGGCTGGAAATTTACCCGCAATATGTTCCTGATCCCCAATATCATTTCGACGGCCGCGATCGGATTGATCTTTCTGAACCTCTACAGTCCTGCGCGCGGCATTGTGACCGAGCTCTGCAACCGGATCTGGCCCGGCTCCGATATCAGCGTGCTGTCGAACTCCAAATACGCCTTCTGGGGCGTGACATTTACCTTCATTCTGTTTGGCGGTTCCAACTGTCTGCTGCTTTTAACGCAGATCTTCTCCATCGATCCCGGCATCTATGAAGCGGCGCACATTGCGGGCGCGTCTGACCGGCAGATCGACTGGTACATTACGTTGCCGCTGCTGCGTCCGATGATCGGGACGATCTCCGTCATGGCGGCGAATTACGGCCTGCTCCTTTACAATGAAATTGCGCTCATCACATCTGGCGGCCCGGATAACGCCACGTATTCGCTGAGCTACTATATTTATAAAACCTCCCTCGGCAGCACAAAGCTGAATTTTGCGCGCGGCAATACAGCAGGCGTCATTCAGTTTATCCTCGGCATCGTGATCGTCTGCCTGATCAATCGCGCATTCCGCTCTGATACATCGGACTAGGGGGTATCAAACAATGAAACAAAGCAATGGTTCCTCAATTCCTGTAAAAGTGCTTCGGTATCTGCTGATGGCGTTCGTGCTGGTCATTTCCCTGTATCCGATCCTGTGGGTACTTCTCAACTCCTTCAAGCAGACGCCAGGCGGTCTGGGTCTTCCAGAAAAATGGGTGTTTGACGGATACATCACCATCTTTACAAAGCTCAATATCGGTCAGTATTTTCTCAACAGCCTTATCGTGACCGTCATATCGACCGTGATCAGCGTCTTTGCCGTCTCTCTTGCGGCGTATGTGTCTGCACGGATCTCCTTTAAGGGGAAAAGTCTTGTGACGCTGATGTTCGCATCAACGCTGTTCATCCCGTCAATTTCCATCAGCTTCCCGATCTACCGGCTGCTCTCCGACCTCGGACTTAAGGATACGCTGACTGGTGTGATCTTTGTCTACGCCAGTCTCGGCATCGCGGTCACGTTTTTCATCCTCCGCAGCTACTTTCTCTCCATTCCAAAGGAAATGGAGGAGGCGGCCATGATGGACGGCTGCGGCTATATCAGCACCTATTTCAGGATCATTGTGCCGATCGCGAAGCCGGGCCTTGCCACAGCCGCGATCATGGCGTTTTTGAATAACTGGAATGAGTATTATTTTGCATCCATCCTGCTCAAATCCAAGGAGCACATGACGCTTCCCGCGCTGCTCGGTCAGTTTACGACGGCGTATTCCAAGAATCTGAACGGAATGTTTTCGGCGATCATCCTGATCGTTCTGCCTACCATCATCATCTTCTGCCTGCTGTCTGAAACGTTTGTCAAGTCGCTGACGGCAGGCGCCGTGAAAGGATAACCTATGACAGAAAGAGAAACACGGACACAGTGGTTCACCGAAGCGCGTTTCGGTATGTTCATTCATTGGGGCCTTTACGCGATTCCCGGGCGCGGCGAGTGGTACATGAGCGAGGCAAAGATCCCTGCCGAGCAGTACGAGCGCTATATGCAGGAGTTTTCAGCAAAGGCCTATGACCCAAGAGATTGGGCGCGGCGCGCAAAGCGGGCAGGGATGCAGTATGTCGTACTGACAGCCAAGCACCATGACGGCTTTTGCCTGTTTGATTCCAGGCTGACGGACTACAAAAGCACGAACGCCCCCTGTGGGCGCGACCTCGTGCGGGAATTTGTGGACGCGGTGCGCGCCGAGGGGCTGCGCGTGGGTCTGTACTACTCCCTGATCGACTGGCATCACCCGGATTTTCCAAAATACAACGACTGCAATCATCCCATGCGCGGCGATCCCGCCTATCAAGATGAGAAGATCGACTTTGACCGCTACCTTGCCTATATGCACGGACAGATCGAGGAGCTGGTCACGAATTACGGCAAGATCGACAGTCTCTGGTTCGATTATGCCTATGACGAGCTGCGCGGCGAGGCGTGGAAGGCAACAGAGCTGATCCGGATGGTGCGCCGCCATCAGCCGGACGTCATCATTGACAATCGGCTGGAAACAAGCGGCGAGGGCTTCGGCAGTCTTGTCACCGAGCAGCCCGCATATTATAGCGGCGACTTTGTCAGCCCCGAACAGATCCTGCCGCCGGAGGGCATCCGCAATGTGCGTGGCGAGCGCGTACCGTGGGAGCTGTGTACGACGATGAACAACAACTGGGGCTACAACCCCTATGATACAGACTACAAGCCTGCGTCCATGCTGATCCGCAAGCTGGTCGAATGCGTCAGCAAGGGCGGCAACATGATCCTGAACGTCGGACCTGACGCGAACGGTCGGTTTAATGACGCAAGCTGTCGGCTGCTGGATGAGATCGGCACATGGCTGGCAGTCAACGGCGAGAGCATCTATGGCTGCGGCAGCGCCGACGTACCGAAGCCGGACTGGGGCTGGTACACAAAGAAGGATGACCGCATCTATGCGCATATTCTGGAAAATCCCATCGGGCCGCTGGCGCTGACGGGGCTTGACGCAAAGCGCGTCGGCGCGGTGCGGCGGCTGGCGGACGGCAGCGAGGTGCTGCGCGGAGAGAGTTGGATCACAAATGCTTACGAAAACCTTGCATTTGTCACACTTGGTACGATCCCGCACTTTACCTATCTGCTTCCAGATCCGGCTGACACCGTGCTGGAGATCGAATATAAGGAGGCTTGCCTATGAATCCAATTACCGCGATCGTTTTGGGCGCGGGTCAGCGCGGCGCGAACGTCTATGCCGCCTACGCGCTGAGCTTCCCGAACGAGCTGAAAATCGTCGGCGTGGCGGAGCCGCGCGCAGATCGCCGCGCCGCATTTGCCAAGGAGCACGGCATTCCCGAAGGCCGCTGCTTTGCAGGCTGGGAGGACGCGCTCAGACAGGACAAATTCGCAGACTGTGTATTCGTCTGCACACAAGACCGGATGCACTTCGAGCCGGTCATGCAGGCGCTGGAAAAGGGCTATGACGTGCTGTGCGAAAAGCCGATGAGCTATGACCGCACGGAGCTGATCGCAATGGGCGAAAAGGCGCGGCAGACCGGGCGCGTGCTGTCCATCTGCCATGTGCTGCGCTATTCTCCGTTCTTTGTGAAGCTCAAGGAGCTGATCGACAGCGGCACGATCGGGCAGCTTGTCTCGATTCAGCATATTGAGAGCGTCGGCTACTGGCATATGGCGCACAGCTTTGTGCGCGGAAACTGGAGTCGCAGCGAGGATAGCTGCCCAATGATCCTGGCAAAATGCTGCCACGATACGGACATTCTGACATGGCTGGTCGGAAGCCCGTGCAGGGAAGTCAGCAGCTTCGGCTCGCTTGCGCACTTTAATTCCGTGCACAAGCCGGACGGCGCACCGCAATACTGTCTGGATGGCTGTATGCACAGGGACACCTGTCCCTATTACGCGCCGCGTTTCTATCTGGAGCATCCGAAAGCCATTTCCGATGGATTTGTTTCCGTAGTGAGTCTCGATCCTTCCCATGAAGCGGTTTTGCATGCGCTGCAGCGCGGCCCGTATGGTCGGTGTGTTTATCAGTGCGATAATGATGTCGTGGACAATCAGGTCGTGAACCTGCTCTATGAGAACGGCGTCAGCGTCAGCATGACGATGTGCGCCTTTACAGAGCATTGCGAGCGGATCATCAATGTGATGGGCAGCCGCGGACAAATTCGTGGGAATATGGAATCGTCCACGCTGGAAATCAGTGATTTTGCGACCGGAAACCATACAACGCTGCATGTCCACACGCCATCCGGCGGACACAGCGGCAGCGACGCGGCCATGATGCGCGAATTTTTGCAGACGCTGCGTTCCGGACGCGGCAGCAAAACAAGCGCGGATGCGTCCGTAGAAAGCCACCTGATCGCGCTGGCAGCGGAAGAAAGCCGCCTGCAAAACGGGACAGCGATCCATATGAAGGAATGGAGGACAACGGTATGAGTATTTTGAAAAACGCGCCGCAGCCGGAATTGATTCCGACCTATGATGGGTCAAACCAGTCGACGCATCCGTCCGTACTGCAGTTTGACACGCCGTGGAACGGCTATCGGTTCTGGATGGCAATGACCCCGTATCCGTTTAACTATGACGGGTTGGAGGATCCCTCTGTTCTGGCCTCCAATGATACAAAAACATGGGTCGTTCCGGACGGCCTGACCAATCCGCTGACACCCGCGCCGAAGCCCGGCCATAACTGCGACGTGGAGCTTGTTTACAACAGGGACTGCAACGAGCTGTGGCTTTATTATGTGGAGGCGGACGATATTGTGCAGTCCTGGGTCAAGCTGATGCGCTCAAAGGACGGTGTACACTGGACAAAGCCCGAGATCGTGCTGCATGATCCTGTGCAGAAATACAGCATTCTGTCGCCCTGCGTGCAAAGAATGCAGGATGGAACGTGGCGGATGTGGTACGTCGATACTGGAAATACGGGGTATCAGAATCAAAGCAACAAGGTTCGCACCCGCACATCGGAAGATGGCCTTCACTGGAGCGCAGAGGAAACCTGTGAAGACCTGTCGCAGCCCGGCTACCAGATCTGGCACCTGACCGTCTGGCACGACCCCGAAACCGACGCGCTGCACGCGATCTATCCTGCGTACCCGAACGGCACAAACTGCGACTACTGCAAGCTGTTTTATGCAGTCAAGCAGGCGGGTCAGCCATGGAAAACGTTCCAAAAGCCTCTGATGGAGCAGGGCAAGGACGGCAGCTGGGATGATTTCTGCCTGTACCGCACAGCATTCCTGCTGGATCGTGAGGCAGACGTGCTGCGTGTCTGGTACGGCGGAAAGAAAAAATCCGATGCGTCGTGGGGAATCGGTTACACAGAGGGCCGGTACAGTCAAATTTGCGCTGCGTTGGAGTGATAAAGTCAAACACACACGCGTCGGATTACAAAATCCGGCGCGTACATTTTGTAAAGAGAGGTCAGCATGAGAAAAATAACGCTAGTCATCATGGCTGCCGGAATGGGCAGCCGCTTCGGGGGGCTCAAACAGATCGAGCCGATTGATCCGGAAGGACATATCATCATCGACTTTTCCCTGTTTGACGCATGGCGCGCAGGTTTCCGCGATGTGGTGTTCATCATCAAGCGCGAGATGGAAGCGGAGTTCCAGGAGTGCATCGGCGACCGCATGGAGCGATATTTCCATGTGTCCTACGTCTATCAGGATCTTGACCGCCTGCCGGAGGGCATAGAGGCTCCGGAGGGACGCACAAAGCCGTGGGGCACCGGCCATGCGCTGGCCTGCTGCAAGGGCGTGGTAAACGGTCCGTTTGCCGTCATCAATGCGGATGACTTCTACGGGCGCACGGCATTCTCGGAAATTTATGATTTCCTTGCGGCACAGACCGATGAGAGCAAGTATGCCATGGTCGGCTATCGCCTGAAAAATACAGTAACGGAGTTCGGCTCTGTGGCGCGCGGCGTCTGCGAGATCGAAGACGGGATGCTGACCGGTGTGACGGAACGCACGAAGATCTTCAAAAAGGGCACGGACGCCGAATACACCGAGGACGGCGAGCATTTCTTCCCGCTGGCGGGCGACACCATCGTGTCGATGAATCTCTGGGGCTTCTCGGCGCGTGTGCTGGATGAGCTCTGGGCGCGCATGGGCGCGTTCCTGACAGAAGCAATGAAGACAAATCCGCTCAAGTGTGAATACTTCCTGCCGTTTGTGGTAAATGAGCAGCTTGCAGACAAGTCCGCAAGCGTGCAGGTGCTGCCGTGCGAGGAAACATGGTACGGCGTGACCTACCGCGAAGATCTGGCTTCGGTCAAGGAGGCTGTGGCAAAGATGAAGGCGAAAGGCATTTATACGGAGGAGCTTTGGAAATGAACGAAAACCTGTTTGAAGTACTGTGCGCCTTCCGGCTGGACGCAAAGCCTGTTTCCTGTGAGCCGTATGGCTGCGGGCACATCAATGTGACCTATCT
>ENA-ORSI01001965-ORSI01001965.1-human-gut-metagenome-genome-assembly--contig:-NODE-1965-length-15954-cov-2.793006_pt1 | contig 15954 bp, 14 predicted proteins | sample MGYA00242187_ERZ509154 | MGnify/ENA primary metagenome ERZ509154 (study PRJEB26280, sample SAMEA2338627) | human gut metagenome | biome: human gut; feature: human-associated habitat; material: faeces...
TACGCCAGCCAGCGAAAATGGCTGACAAGGGAAACCGGCCAGTAAAACATCGTGTTCAGGAATGTGTTGACGAATATGTTCCGCCGCCGCCTCATCACTCACGCCTTCTTGATGACTGAGGGTGATGTCGCGGATATCTTCATTAAAATGATGCGTCGCCGGGTCGCAATAATGGTTGGCTTTATAAGTGCGTACAGCATGTTTGTTCCATTCGCTGGTAAACACGCACTGTCCGCCAATCGATTCAAAACCGCGACGGATGCCGCCAATTCCGGCAAATAGATCGATAAAGCGAAACGCATAATGCGGATGATGTTCCGGTGGTTTGGGTAACAACGTTTGCAGATGGGCAAACTCTTTCTCACTTAAACGGTGCCATGCCGAGTCATTCGCCAGCGCACGTTTTAAAATTGCCGCGCTCCAGTGATTCTCACCCACACCATTAAGCTGCGCCACCAGCGTTTTAACATCATAAATTTGCAGCAGTTTCTCCAGCATTGCCTGTGCGGCATTCCCGGTGCTGTATGAATCGGTTACTGATATATTTTCCTGCATAGATTTAACCGGCCATCTGAGATGGCCGACAGGTTAACATAATTACTGCCGTTTAGGGCCACGCGCTCAGCCAGCGGGTGAAAACGCATCTATCACCTTGTGATCGATACCTTCATTCTCCCCCGCCAGTTCGGCACCGAGCTTCGCCATAAACTCGACTAAAAATTGCGCGTTGTGCTGTGCCAGCTGCTTGCCTCTTGCGGTTTGCATGGTTTGCGGTAATTTCAGTAACTTTGTCTGGAAATGATCCAGCGCGTAGCGTTTATCATCAAGCGGGCGATGCTGTGCGAACGGATCTTCGCCATCAAACAGCGCCAAGCCCAATGCCCCTGAAACGGCAAACACGCGCGCCAGGCCAATCGCCCCCAGGGCTTCCAGCCGATCCGCATCCTGGACGATTTTAGCTTCCGTTGTTAAGGGGGCGATTTGCGCGCTGAAACTGTGAGCGGCAATGGCATGACAAACGGCCTCAATTTTCTCCGCCGGAAATTGCACGAACTCTTCACGGAGCAGGCGACGCGTCTCTTCTGCCGCCAGGATTGAAGAACGATGCCGTTGCGGATGATTTTTCGCCAGGCTCACGATATCGTGAAAATAACAGGCGGTTAAAATCACCAGCATATCGACATCGTCATCTGCCGCCAGTTTCTGTGCCGTAGCCCAGACACGGCGAAAATGACACAGGTCATGCGCCGCGTCCTGATGTTGATGATGGTTTTTCACCCAGTTCTCGAACTGTGCCTGCCAGTGTTGTAACTCCATACGCGCTCCGTTGCCAAAGAGTCGCAACCTTAGCAGTTTTTATTCATAGCGTCTGCAACGTGCGGGACGAGGTCGGGTATACCATGCAATGCCGCCTAACAAGGCACCAACCAGGGCCATAAACAGAAATCCGACCAATGCTCCTAACCACTTCCCCGCGGTAGATCCTAAATCACTTTCAAATCCCGACACGGGGGCATCGGGGATCCGGCTCATCACCCAGATGTATCGCGCCATTGCCCAGACGAAATAGCCACACCATGTATAGAAAGCCCACAAAGCCAATTTGCCGCCAGGGCTGCGAGAGAGTCTCTCTTCCATCTTTGTCGAACCGTATTCCATTTTGAGATAACCCGGAAAATTCAGACTTAGAACTATTATGTGATAAAAATCACATTTTTCCACATTGGATGAGCCAGTCAAGACTCAATCATTTTTTGAACAAATAGATAAATTTTGCGCAACGGCGGTGAATACAGGAAAATTCGATTTGAACGATGTTATTTATCTTTGATTTCGGCTTTATTAATTCATTCAATCAATATATTGGTACTGATTACAATTATACCTTTTTATTTTTCTGTGTCATCATGCCTCCGTTATTAGCCTTTTATCGTCTTGTTTATATTTTTTGGGCCGGCATGATGCCGGCTTTTTTTTATGCCTTCATTAATGTGCGCGAGATCACCCCAGCCGTTTAGCACAACAATCATTGATACTCCCTATCTTTTCGATCAACTCATAACATATTGATATACACCCATAATATTCGTGAATATTTATATTCAGAATTCATAATTATGAATTATATTAAATAGAATGGAAACATTTTGAAATCTTTTAAATACATTTGTTACATGTAATCTTTAAAATAAAATGAACTTCATAGAATAGTATCCAAATGTGCTTTTTTTGGATAACAGCACTTATTGATATATTCATGAAGATTATAATCACAAGGGAATACATAATGAAAAGAAAAGTTCTGGCAATGCTGGTCCCGGCGTTATTAGTTGCTGGCGCAGCAAATGCGGCTGAAATTTATAATAAAAATGGCAATAAACTGGATTTGTACGGAAAAGTAGCGGGCCTGCACTACTTCTCTGATGATGCTAGCAGCGATGGCGACATGTCATATGCCCGTATCGGTTTCAAAGGTGAAACTCAGATCGCTGATCAATTCACTGGTTACGGTCAGTGGGAATTTAACATTGGCGCAAACGGTCCTGAAAGCGACAAAGGTAATACCGCAACGCGTCTGGCATTTGCAGGTTTCGGCTTTGGTCAGAATGGTACTTTCGACTATGGTCGTAACTACGGTGTCGTATATGACGTAGAAGCATGGACCGATATGCTGCCAGAATTTGGTGGCGATACCTATGCTGGCTCTGACAACTTCATGAACGGTCGTGCTAATGGTGTTGCAACCTACCGTAACAATGGCTTCTTCGGTCAGGTTGATGGCCTGAACTTTGCTCTGCAATATCAGAGTAATAATGAAGATGATGGATTATTCGGTCAGGAAGGTTCTGGTAACGGTAATGGACGTAAGTTAGCTAAAGAGAACGGCGACGGCTTCGGTATGTCCACTTCCTATGACTTTGACTTTGGTTTAAGTCTGGGCGCTGCTTACTCTAACTCTGACCGTACCGACAATCAGGTTCACAAAGGTACTCATAACACTCGTTATGGAGATCGCTTGGATGCAACTGCTGGCGGTGAAACAGCAGAAGCATGGACCGTTGGTGCTAAATACGACGCTAATAACGTTTACTTAGCAGCTATGTATGCTGAAACCCGTAACATGACTGGTTACGGTGATGCTAATGCCATCGCTAACAAAACCCAAAACTTTGAAGTTGTTGCTCAGTATCAGTTCGACTTCGGCCTGCGCCCTTCCATCGCTTACCTGCAATCTAAAGGTAAGGATTTAGGCGGTTGGGCTCATGACGGTAATGGCGATCCGCGTTACACCAACAAAGATCTGGTTAAATACGTTGAAGTCGGTGCGACCTACTACTTCAACAAAAATATGTCCACCTATGTTGATTACAAAATCAACCTGCTGGACAACGACGATGACTTCTACGAAGCAAACGGCATCGCTACCGATGATATCGTTGCTGTGGGCTTAGTCTACCAGTTCTAATCAGCCAACGCGCCGCGGCGTGTTACTGTAAAACATAACACCAGCCTGAGTTCGTCCCTCATCGAACTCAGGCTTTTTTTATTGGCATTTCATCTCCATCTGCGGCACACGCAATTGCCAAAGCATCTCGATACAGCCCCTTACCCTGCCCCTCCTGGCACAATATCCTCTACCAGCAACTCTTCCAGCCAACACCCCAAATGCATTTCTTTATAAATTTAATCTGTAACAAAACCGCTTCCCATATAGAAATATTTGCAAAAATAGTGCATGAAAAAAGCTTTTCCCTACCAATCCGGGATATAAATATTCATCAGTACCACAACATTCCACAGCACTAAATCTCTCCCCATCGCCCCCAAACCTCTGATAATGGTCTAAAATCATTGAGGCCACTTGCGACGACGTTACTCAATAAGGAAAGTTTGGCGTGAATAATATTCAACACCAGTGCAGCATCATCATTACATACTTATGCCCGCCAACTACCGCTTTCGATATATTGACTCAATTTTTCAGCCTGGTTAAAAATAGCGACCAGCTCAGTCGCAAATATAGTGACTACCCTAACTAAGCAACAATAAGGAATACACTATGACTGTTCAAACAAGTAAAAACCCGCAGGTCGATATTGCTGAAGATAATGCGTTCTTCCCTTCAGAATATTCGCTTAGCCAATATACGAATCCCGTCTCTGATCTTGATGGCGTGGACTATCCAAAACCGTATCGCGGTAAACATAAAATTCTGGTGATCGCCGCGGACGAACGTTATTTGCCGACCGATAACGGAAAACTGTTCTCGACCGGTAACCATCCGATTGAAACGTTGCTGCCGTTGTATCATCTCCATGCTGCAGGTTTCGAATTCGAAGTGGCGACCATTTCCGGTCTGATGACCAAGTTTGAATACTGGGCTATGCCGCACAAAGATGAAAAAGTAATGCCATTCTTTGAACAGCATAAATCGTTATTCCGTAATCCGAAGAAACTCGCGGATGTTGTCGCCAGCCTCAACGCTGATAGCGAATATGCAGCAATCTTTGTTCCTGGTGGGCATGGCGCACTTATTGGTTTACCAGAAAGCCAAGACGTGGCTGCCGCTTTACAGTGGGCAATCAAAAATGACCGTTTTGTTATCTCCCTTTGCCACGGTCCCGCGGCTTTTCTGGCACTTCGCCACAGCGATAACCCACTGAATGGTTATTCTATTTGCGCATTCCCAGACGCCGCAGACAAACAAACGCCAGATATTGGCTATATGCCGGGTCATCTCACCTGGTACTTCGGCGAAGAGTTGAAGAAAATGGGCATGAACATCATTAATGACGACATCACCGGGCGAGTACATAAGGACCGTAAACTTCTCACCGGCGACAGTCCTTTTGCAGCGAATGCGTTGGGTAAACTGGCGGCGCAGGAAATGCTGGCAGCTTACGCGAGTTAATCCCTGTTACATTGTAATGTAAGCGCATAATCAATCGCAGCCACGTTAATACTCACGACGTGGCTGCGTTTTTTCACGGTTAACTTATGGCGTATTGAAGCCCGATGTTAATTTCTTTGCGGTAACGTAATTCGGAACACGTTATGCTTACTGAGATAGTGATACGTAGCACTTCCTCCATGTAATTCGGCAATCGCTTTGACTAAAGAAAGGCCAAGTCCCTGACCTACGGAATGACGCGAATTATCTCCCCGCCAAAATCTACGGAAGAGTTTTTCAGGCTCATTAATTTTCGTTCCAGGACTGGCGATATCAATATTAAGAGAGCCGTTGGCATCAAGAAAACTGGTTATATGAATACGCGATTTTTCTGGTGAATATCGAATGGCGTTAACAATAAGATTCGATAACATTCGTTGCAGTAAAATTTTATCCGCAAAGATTTGTTGATTGCACTTGACCTTAAAGCAAATCTCTTTCTCGTCTGAAAGATATTCAAGATAGTCCAAAAGATTTTCAACTTCCTTATTGAGAGAAAGCGAATCCAGTTTCACCAAAACATTGTTTTTGTCTGCCCTGGCAAGAAACAGTATATTCTCTGTTAACCGCGAAATATTTTCCAGCTCTTCAATGTTTCCGGCAATTGTTTTTTGATATTCAGCGATACTTCTGGTTTGACTGAGCGTAACCTGATTCTGACCCAGTAATGCATTAATTGGCGTTCTAAGTTCATGAGCGAGATCGTCAGCAAATTGACTAAGGCGCTCAAAATCTTTGACTAAAGCATGATGCATTTTATTCAACGCCTGCCCAAGAGGTTTTAGTTCTCTCGGTAATGCGTTAACCTCAACCGGCACTCGGCTATCGTTATAATTCAGCGCTTCCGTTACGCCACTCAACTTTTTGATCTCTCGCAACCCCGTTCTGATTAACAACGGACTTAATACTGAGCACAATATAATGGCGACAATGCAAATTATAATGCTATTAATTTTATACTGTTCAAGCATGTTATGTCTGGCTGAAGCCAATTTAGCCACAGTAACCGTTAATGATGGCGAAACTTCATCAATATTAATTCGGAAAGCATCTATCTCTGTATCATTAATAATGCTTCTGTAAATGCCTGCTGCGCTGATTGTCTCACTAGCAGGTATGTTATTTAACATGTCATCACTGACATTTGTCCGGTTAACAATTTTATTGATGCCATCACCATGAATGATCAAAATATCCTGACTAACATCCATCATCCGGTTAAAGTACACAGGTAACGTATCTGGATTTACCCCATCAATTAACAACTGTTTGATCTGCGCTGTCCGGTTAATGAGTGTTGTATCATCGCGCCATTTCAACTCACTTGCCAGGCCATTATAGAGAGTCCATACAATTCCAGCGCCAGCAACAGACAGCAGCAATATAAAAAGCAAGGTTAAACGGACGGTTATAGATAATCTTTTCATTATTTTTTTACCGCTACGAATGAATAGCCCATCCCCCGGATTGTGGCGATTAGCTTTTCAGGAAAAGGATCATCAACTTTTGCGCGGAGCCTGCGAATGGCGACATCCACCGTATTGGTATCACTATCAAAGTTGATTCCCCAAATTTCACTCGCAATAACCGTTCTGGGTATAATCTCGCCAGCTCTGGAGGCCAGTAGCCAAAGTAACTGAAACTCCTTGCGCGTCAGTGTAATACTGATATTGTCCCTGCTCACACTTTGACTGACAGAGTCCATTTTTAAGCCACTGATTTCTAATGTTGAATTCAGAGCGTGATGTTGCCTTAATTGTGCCCGAACCCTTGCCAGCAACTCAGAAAATGAAAAAGGTTTTACCAGATAATCATTTGCCCCACTGTCCAGCCCTCTGACTCTGTCATCGACAGAATCCCTTGCAGTAAGGCAAATAACAGGGGTTTGCTTTGCCGTTCTTAACGTTTGTAAGATCTGCCAGCCATCCATACCCGGAAGCATAATATCCAGAATGATCAATGCATAATCATCCTTCAGCGCAAGATAAAGCCCATCTCTGCCATCAGAAACGGCATCAATGACATAACCCGCTTCGGAAAGCCCCTGCGTTACCCATTCCTGGGTCCTTTGATTATCTTCAATAAGTAGAATCTTCATGAAAATAATATGCCATAAATCATATGTTATAGAAACAACCTGGTTCATTACAAAATTGTAATGCTGCTGTAAGGTTACCCTGGACGTTTTTTCGCTATCCTCAAAACTCATTCACATGACAAGGATATAAACATGTTAAAGCGTTATTTAGTACTCTCGGTAGCAACGGCAGCATTTTCATTACCTTCTTTGGTTTATGCCGCACAACAAAACATTCTTAGCGTGCACATTTTGAACCAGCAAACAGGAAAACCCGCTGCCGACGTGACAGTCACTCTTGAAAAGAAAGCGGATAACGGCTGGTTACAACTTAATACCGCCAAAACAGATAAGGATGGACGAATTAAGGCACTGTGGCCCGAGCAAACTGCGACTACTGGCGATTACCGTGTCGTATTTAAAACCGGGGACTATTTCAAGAAACAAAATCTTGAAAGTTTCTTCCCTGAGATTCCCGTTGAATTTCATATTAATAAAGTGAACGAGCATTATCATGTGCCTTTGTTACTCAGCCAATATGGGTATTCAACCTATCGTGGCAGTTAATGCGTAAATATGTAAAAGCTGATCTCTGCTACTGTTAGGGAGGTGACTCCCTGACAGATTAACAGTAAACGGCTCTTGTTGGCTAACGACAAAAAAGTGTGATGGCTTATGAAAAAGAATCAATTTTTAAAAGAATCAGATGTTACGGCCGAGTCGGTATTCTTTATGAAGCGTCGGCAGGTGTTAAAAGCACTGGGCATCAGCGCAGCTGCATTTTCTTTGCCTCACGCTGCGCATGCCGATCTGCTTAGCTGGTTTAAAGGAAACGATCGTCCGCCCGCCCCCGCCGGAAAACCGCTGGAGTTCAGCAAGCCTGCCGCCTGGCAAAATAACCTGCCACTGACGCCAGCAGATAAAGTCTCTGGTTATAACAACTTCTATGAATTCGGGCTGGATAAAGCCGATCCCGCGGCTAATGCTGGTAGCCTGAAAACCGATCCATGGACACTGAAAATCAGCGGCGAAGTGGCAAAACCATTGACCCTCGATCATGATGATTTAACCCGTCGCTTCCCGCTGGAAGAGCGTATTTATCGTATGCGCTGCGTGGAAGCGTGGTCGATGGTGGTGCCGTGGATTGGTTTTCCGCTACACAAATTGCTGGCGCTTGCCGAACCCACCAGCAATGCGAAGTATGTCGCTTTCGAAACGATTTATGCGCCGGAACAGATGCCTGGCCAGCAGGACCGCTTTATCGGCGGCGGGCTGAAATATCCTTATGTCGAAGGATTGCGTCTCGACGAAGCAATGCATCCGCTCACACTGATGACCGTAGGTGTTTATGGCAAGGAGTTACCACCGCAAAATGGCGCGCCGGTGCGACTGATTGTGCCGTGGAAATATGGCTTTAAAGGGATTAAATCGATCGTCAGTATTAAGCTGACCCGCGAGCGTCCGCCAACCACCTGGAATCTGGCAGCGCCTGACGAATACGGTTTTTACGCCAACGTTAATCCGCATGTTGATCACCCGCGCTGGTCACAGGCTACCGAACGATTTATTGGTTCAGGCGGCATTCTCGATGTTCAGCGCCAGCCAACACTACTGTTTAATGGTTACGCCGACCAGGTGGCATCGCTGTATCGTGGCCTGGATTTGCGGGAGAATTTCTAAATGCGTCTGACAGCAAAACAGGTGATATGGCTGAAAGTTTGCCTGCATCTTGCCGGATTGTTGCCGTTTCTCTGGCTGGTCTGGGCGATCAATCACGGTGAACTGGGTGCCGATCCGGTGAAAGATATTCAGCATTTTACCGGTCGCACTGCACTGAAATTTTTGCTTGCGGCCTTGTTAATCACACCTCTGGCACGCTACGCAAAACAGCCGTTATTGATACGCACTCGCCGCCTGTTAGGCTTATGGTGCTTTGCCTGGGCGACACTGCATTTAACCAGTTACGCATTGCTGGAGTTGGGCGTGAATAATCTGGCGTTATTAGGTAAGGAGTTAATTACCCGGCCTTATTTAACGTTAGGAATTATCAGCTGGGTTATTTTGCTTGCTTTAGCGTTCACTTCAACCCAGTCGATGCAGCGAAAACTAGGCAAACACTGGCAACAGTTGCATAACTTCGTCTATCTTGTCGCGATCCTGGCCCCAATACATTATCTGTGGTCAGTGAAGATTATTTCACCGCAGCCACTCATCTACGCTGGGCTGGCAGTACTGCTTTTAGCCTTACGGTATAAGAAGTTGCTTTCCCTTTTCAACCGGTTACGCAAGCAGGCCCACAACAAATTATCTCTATAACTTCATATTGCCGACAAACTTCGCGTTATCCCGGCCGGATGCGGCGCGAGCGCCCTATCCGGCCCACACAGATCGCATCAAGTTATGTTTCGTTTGTCATCAACCTTTCATCACCAGAATAATTTATTTTATTTCAATAAGATAGTTCAATACACCTAAGAATACCATGCTCTCATTTCCTAATGAGTTGTTGCATTTTTTCATATGTTACAATATAACATTACACATCATGTACATTAACTCTGGAGGAAATTGTTTTGGCGATTCGTCTTCATAAACTGGCTGTTGCTTTAGGTGTCTTTATTGTTAGCGCTCCTGCCTTTTCGCATGGTCATCACTCACACGGCAAACCCTTAACAGAGGTCGAACAAAAAGCTGCTAATGGTGTTTTTGATGATACCAATGTACAAAACCGAACGCTCAGTGACTGGGATGGAGTCTGGCAATCCGTTTACCCTTTACTGCAAAGTGGCAAACTTGATCCCGTCTTTCAGAAGAAAGCGGATGCAGATAAAACCAAAACATTTGCTGAAATTAAAGATTATTATCGCAAAGGTTATGCGACAGATATCGAAATGATTGGCATTGAGGACGGCATTGTCGAATTCCATAGAAATAATGAAACAACATCCTGTAAATATGATTACGATGGATACAAAATACTCACCTATAAATCAGGCAAGAAAGGCGTTCGTTACTTATTCGAATGTAAAGATCCTGAAAGCAAAGCCCCTAAATATATACAATTTAGCGATCATATAATTGCACCACGAAAATCATCTCATTTTCACATTTTTATGGGTAATGATTCCCAGCAATCTTTATTGAATGAAATGGAAAACTGGCCAACGTATTATCCCTATCAGTTGAGTAGCGAAGAAGTGGTCGAGGAGATGATGTCTCATTGATTTTTTTGCGCTGACTTCAGTTATTTAACAGAACAGTGCCTGGTAGTAACAACAATAATTTACCAAGACAAATAAGTAAGACAAACTCAGACACGCTCATACTTGAGTCGTGTCTTTTTTATTATGTCTGAAGAAAAAAACTGAGAAAAAGGCGAACAATAGATACACAACTCAGCCATACAGACTGGCAGCGCAAATGTCTCCAGGAGCAAGTCATCTGTCATGGTAAAGCTAACCAGAAATATAGGTTAATTTTGGTGTTTAAACCTTTTTTACTTGTTAGTATGATACAAAGGCTTTCAAAAAAGCTGGGAAATTCAACAACTCTTGGAAATTATGGACTTTGTCCCGCGGCTTTAATCTGACGGCCGCGTTCTTTTTTTGGCTCAATTATTGACCCCTTCTCTACGCAACTTCAGTTCCCGCCAGCAACTTTGCGGCAGTTTCATAGGATCAATGTCTAAAAGAATAATGGTGACCGATAAGAAAACGACTGAATAACTGTAGATTTTCGCTCGAAACCTTCCTGTCAGACCCATAGCGAATCAAGTGCTGAATGTCACAGTATCGAACAGAAAACAGTGACGATCTAACCCTTCAAGAATATCCTACGATTGTTCTGTTTAGGAAAAGCAAGGCGGGAAGTCGGGAGATAAGTCATTGATAAAGTGGCGGAGAGAGGGTCTAAATTTTTAGTGTCCGATAATGCCCACCTAAGTGCTATTTTTCCTTTAAAAACAAAATGTTGTCATTATTTTTTTGTTCGGTGGCGTATTGCTACTGTGCAAACAATCAGCTATTTTATGCAGTACCGTATGTATGGCGGGTTGTATGACAGGATGCTATGCCAAAGAAGGCCAAGGAACTCTCAGGACTCGTCGTTTCACGATTAAAATCCGAAGGCATGTATGCCGTTGGTGGTGTGGATGGTTTATACCTTCGCATCAGAAATCAGTCTCGCGCATGGCTTCTTTGCGTGGCTATGGGAACCCGAATCAACAATCTCGGTAGAACAGTTCCAAGACGTTTGAATATGGGGCTTGGCCCTTACCCGGAAGTCTCCTTAGCCGAAGCGCGTGACAAAGCGCGTGAGCTACGTAAACAAATCCGTAATGGTATTAATCCCCTTCAAGAAAAACACGAACAAAAAGCCCGGCAGGAAATACTGGCCCGGAAGAAAAAGACCTTTGCTGAATGTTGTGAAGAAGTGCTGGAAGTCAAAGACAGTGAGATGAAGAACAAAAAACATCTCGCTCAATGGCGTTCAACACTGGAAACCTATGCCTACCCTTTCATTGGCAAAAAGGCCGTTAGTGAAATCACCAAAGTCGATCTTCTGGCAATACTCGAACCTATCTGGTTAACCAAGAATGAAACCGCCAGTCGTCTACGTGGACGTATTGAAACGGTGATCGATTACGCCAAGGCCAAAGAATACTTTGAAGGTGATAATCCTGCCACATGGAAAGGTATGCTGAAACCTCTGTTGCCTCAGCCAAGTAAAGTTCAGATCACCAAACACCATGCCGCTCTTCCCTATAGCCAGATCGGCTCCTTTATGAAAGAACTACGTGAACGAAGCGGCGTTTCGCCTCGTGCGCTTGAGTTTGCCATACTGACCGCAGCACGCTCAGGAGAAATTCGTGGTGCCGAGTGGTCAGAGATCGATCTTGAAGGTAAAACATGGACCATACCCGCCAGTCGAATGAAAGCAGCGAAGGAACATCGAGTTCCTCTGTCTGATGCTGCTGTTGCCCTGTTAAAGGCTTTACCACGCTTTAAGGGTATAAATTTTGTATTCCCTGCCCCCCGGAAGGGACAACTCTCGGATACGGCTTTACTGGCAGTCCTAAAGCGAATGGGATACACCGATTTAACACAGCATGGGTTTAGATCGACATTCCGTGATTGGGCTGGTGAAACGACCAACTATCCGCGTGAGGTAATTGAACATGCGTTAGCTCACCAGTTGGCAGATAAGGCAGAGGCTGCGTATCAACGTGGGACGTTATGGCCTAAGCGGGTGGCGTTGATGGATGAGTGGTCGGGGTATTGTTTTGCAAACATAATAACCCCACTAAGTGATGTTACTATGTTATGACAGGCTTGGATGTTCTCAGCCTGTCATAGATAATCAAAATATGTGAGTAATACAGGATAATTAATGCCGTTTACTCATATAGCAGAATGATATTTGTTATATTAAGCTGTTGTTGGTAATTGTATATTACTTGACATTATGTGAAGGTTCTCCATATCTTCATCCCATAACTTATGGGCCATCATATTATCCCGTAACGTCAGATAATCCTCACTCGTATGTAATACAGTAGCCGATACTGCGGAAAATATGGCACTTCTTTGACATTCTTTCAGTATCCCTCTAACAGTACCGATTAATTTTCTTTTATTTTTGCTTGTTGGATTTAAAAGATACCCCTCAAATAAAGTTAAAGAATCCTCTATTTTTTCCGCAATTATAGATCCTGTTTCACATCTTGGCTTAACCAAATGTTCTCTATCGTTAAGATTTAAAACATCTATGGTCAGAATACCTTTCTCATTCCTCCCTTTCATTCTAAAATTTTTAATATAGAAAAACTCTGCCGGGAGTTCCTCAAAAGGATTAACTATTGGTTCTTCGACAACATCATGTGTCCCTTTAGAACCATTACAATGACGACATGAAGGTAATAGGTTATTCCACTCTATTACATCATCAGGGTAATCATTCTTATCTTTAAAATGCTCCACCTCATGATATGTGCTTTTTTCACCAAGCTTAACCTCACAGTATGCACATTTTTTATCACTTAACTCCATCAACGAATTTTTTACATCATCATGATGCCATACATGAGTACCGCTGCTCTTAAATTTTTCAGTTAAACGACTAACATTCTGAGGAGAAAAGAATAGAGGTGTAAAATTTCTTTCCAGCTTAATCATTTATTTATTGTCCTCCTCGATTATTGAGGATAGATCAATACTAAGCATTTTTCTAAGCACATTTGCTGGATGAAGTGCCCTATCTAATTCTTTATAAATGCGCTCTGCTTCAATTTTATTTTCCTCATCAATAGCTTGATCAAATGCAGCAAGCATACTTTGTAATTTCTGACTTCTTGTGTCTTCCATTCCCATTACATCTTTGAGTACCTCATCTAATGTCCATCCTGTATAACCAAACTCATTACTCGGAAGTTCTCTGACGTATGTATATCCATTACTATCTGTCCCTAATGCAATTATCTGATTAGGTTCCGCATTTTGTATAATGTGAGGACTATGAGTAGTAACTATAAATTGTGTTGCAGGAAATGTGTCTCGCAAAACAGAAACAATTTTGGACTGCCATTCAGGATGAAGATGCATTTCCAGCTCATCAATCAATACAATGCCATCAAAATGCTGTGCTAAACATTCCTCATCAGGCATTCTTAGTTCAATCTCTTTTATTATGCCGAATAAAATACTCAGACATGATTTAAATCCTGATGACAAATATTCATACCAAATTTCTCCATTTGGAGTAGATACGAAAACATCAAATTTTTTCGCATCTACGCGAGAAAATTTATATTCAGCATTAAGCAGTGAAAAGCATTTTTTTGCCAACTCCAAATTAACCTTATTATTTTCACTTAATGCTTCTGGTGTATTAACGAAGAGACAGCGTTTTGCGAACCAATTTTTCATATCCGCAACCGAAATTCCGTCAGTCAAAAGTGTGTAAATGCTATGATCTTGTCTTTCCTCGTCTTTAGAAATATTAGATAAAGATACATATTTAAACATCCTAGAAACATTCAAATAAATCACTTTCCTTCCAGCTTCACTTAACCCATGAACAAATGAACAATCCTCAGGATCGAAATTCGCAAGAGAAATATGACTTTCTCTAATATTGTCACAATCATTTAATACGATATTTATCTGACCATCAGTAGACTGAGCATGTCTTTTAAGGACGTAGCTGTTTGTAGAAATAAAACTATGTGCCACGGAATCTAAAATAGTGGTTTTCCCTATCCCATTTGGTCCGCAAATAATATTCATACTTGAATCAAAATTAATTATTGCTCTTTTTATACCACCAATATCTTTGATATCAATTTTTTGTATTTTCATTAACACCCTCTACTTTACAAGCCATTAAATAATGACATAATATTGAGTAGTAGTTATTATACATCAAAATATTCGGATAATAAACAACCCGATTAAATGCAATAATTAACATTATCTATCAACGAATACTAACACCAACCTAAGATATCAATAAGATTGTAAAAAGATGCAAGCTCAAATAACGTCTTCGATGATACAGTGATGTCTTACAAGAGATGAGATACCTCCTAATACAGGTTAACTATCGGTGTTGAAATGCATGAGATATACCGACTTAACCTAGCATGAGTTCAGATCAACATTTCGTGACTGGGCAGGCAAAACTGCATAATATCAACATAGGGCGTTGTGGCCTCAGCGTGTGGCGCTGATGGATGATTGGACGCGATATTGTTTTGCCGTTTAACTGCTCTGTTTGAAAACACTATCAACAAGGAGCTGCGTAAGATGGGCTATGACACCACGCAGGACGTTTGCGGTCATGGCTTCAGGACCATGGCATGTAGCTCGTTGATTGAATCAGGGCTGTGGTCTAGGAACGCTGTTGAAAGGCAGATGAGCCATATGGAGCGTAACTCTGTACGTGCTGCTTACATTCATAAGGCTCAACACTTGGATGAGCGTAAAATGATGCTGCAGTGGTGGGCAGATTTTCTTGATGCTAACCGGGATGGGATGGTCAGGCCGTTTGAGTTTGCTCAGAAACAATAATCGCCTTCCAGCAAGCAGACAATCGCAGTAAATAAAAAACGCAGGGAGGTTTTACTCTCCCTGTTACTTATCACTTACGCCCTTTGTTTGATTGTGCCAAAACAGAGGCTGCAAGTTGCTTCGTTAACTTGCTGGAACGTGGATTATCAAGAGCTGATGATGCCTTATGCTCCATTTGCCCACTTGTCTGGTTTGATGTCCCACGTTGCGAAAGCGCAGAACCAGCGAGGCTTTTCTGGATGGCAGAAGCATTAGGATTAGCCAGCGTTTTTGCAGCAGTAGAAGCCACATTTTCAGAAGTCTGTTTTACGTTTTTACTCATGAAACGAATCCCCAAGAAGTTATGAATATCCCTTATGTAGTACTTACATTTCTAAAGAAACACCACATACAGTGGCATCAACAGATTTTATAATCCTTTGTTTTCCTAAAAACAAGTCTAAAACTGTATAAAAACACAGTTACGATGTAGTCTATTGTTTTTAATGAATAAAAATAACTAATCGCGTTTAACGAAGAGAAACTAAAAGTTAGCCACTGCTCTGAAAAAGAGCTCTTGACAGCAAATAACTTTCAGAAATCTATAGCGATCTTCATCTTGAGAGAGGCTTGTACTTAACCCGCAAAAGGTATAGGTATATAATTATTGCCAGCTTATACCAAATGATTATCAATGATAGGAATAAAAATGATTTTAGTTATAACATCTAGCTTTGATAAAACAATTGATTACATAGTAAAAAAACATAGCATTAACAATTTTTACAGGTTAGATGTTGATAATTTCTCTGAATATAAATTTTCTTACACTAAAAAAGGATTCAGTATTGTTAATAAAAATAATAATGAATTGCTCGAGA
>ENA-ORSI01001968-ORSI01001968.1-human-gut-metagenome-genome-assembly--contig:-NODE-1968-length-15931-cov-2.775006_pt1 | contig 15931 bp, 8 predicted proteins | sample MGYA00242187_ERZ509154 | MGnify/ENA primary metagenome ERZ509154 (study PRJEB26280, sample SAMEA2338627) | human gut metagenome | biome: human gut; feature: human-associated habitat; material: faeces...
CTATCTTGATGTGATCAGCACCCAGGATAGAGCCGATGTATTAAGTCTGTACAACGAATATGTCACCTTTGGTGCTTTTCCCGAATTGGTTGATATAAAGAACAAACGCGCATTTCTTAGTAGCATTTATCAAACTATCTATCTTGGGGATATAATAACGAGAAATAAGATATCCAATGATTTTGCCATAAAACTGATACTCAAAAAAATAGCCGAATCAGTTACCAAACCTCTGTCTTTTAGCAGATTGACCAACATATTAAAGAGCACCGGCATGGCCATAGGAAAGCAGACAGTCATAAACTACGTTGGCTACATGACCGACTCTTATCTTCTCTTTACCCCGCAAAATTATGCAGCCAAGCTTGTTGATAAAGAGACATCGCCAAAATACTATTTTATGGACACAGGTCTTCTTGGTCTTATGCTGCTGGATTCAAAATCGGCCCAATTGGAGAACCTTGTTGCGATTGAACTTATCAGACGCTATGGCGTAGAAAATGTTTTTTTCTTTGAAAACAATGTAGAAATAGACTTCTATATACCTTCTGAAAGCCTTGCCATACAGGTAAGCCTGCAAGTTTTAGATGATATAGACACAAAAGAACGCGAAACCCGTGCATTTGCCAAATTAAACAATTTTATTCCTGATTCCAAATGCATTATTATCACCAACAGTGAAGAGACAAATCTTGAATATGATGGTATAGATATAGAGGTCATACCAATCTGGAAATGGCTTCTCATGGCGGATCTGTAACACCTGACACCTTTTACTGTGCCATGAATGCAAGAAATATTCTACAAGAATTATCACAAAATTTATTAAATTGAGGTATGTAGACATGGGAGAAACTATTCAAAATTATTTTGAAAAAACGAAGCAATATCCTAATTATTACTCAAATGAAGATTTTAGTACTATTTGTGATGGTATTAAAAAGGGAATTGATAAGGGTGTATTTCTTGTTAAGAGGAAAGATGAAACAGATTTGTCTGTATTTGAAGAAAAATATGGATATACATTACCTACAGAAATTAATGATTATATTAATCTGTTTGGGCATCCTTGTATTAGAGGATATTGTAATACTAAAGAATTTATTGTATTATTCTCCGTTTTGAAAAAGGAAGAAGATTCTAGTGATGACATATTATTCTATGAAAATAGTTTGATTTCAATGGCTAAAGATTGGGAAAAGATGGATATAGATGGAGAAGTGGAAAATAAGCCAATTGCCAATTCTCTAAAAGAACTTATTAACAATATGAATGTCAATCCGAATATTCGGAAAAAGGAGGAAAACAAATGCTGCTTATAGGATCCAGGATTCAGGAGTACCGGAAGAAAGCCGGGCTGAATCAGGAGGAATTTGCGGAAAAGATGGGAGTCAGCAGACAGGCTGTGTCCAAGTGGGAGAGGGATAAGGCGTATCCTGATCTGGACAGGCTTGTGTGTATATGTGAGATTCTGGATGTACAGGTTGGAGAACTTATATATGGAAAGGGTGATGAGCCGGAGGCGCCGGAAGAGGTGTCCGGGGATGGGACTTCAACGAATAATGCTGTCCATCTGAAGAATCTCAGGGGAAAAGGCAGGCTTGCCAGATTGAAAATATTATTTTGCGTGATGGCAGCCATATGCGTTTTCTGTGTAATTGTGGTGGCGGTGCTGTTTGTGAGGAACGAGTGGATCAGCCATTCAGATAAGAACGGAAATGTGCGCGTGGAGAAGGTGTATCAGCAGTATACAAAAGCTGATCTGGCATATTTGGATGACAATGGCCGAAAGATCATGGATACTGTGTGGCTTGATGTACCGGGGGTACGGGATGGAGATTACATACAGTTGTACACAGGGGTGGACGGTGATGGTCTGTTTCTGAATTACAAGACATCAACCATAATTGCCGCAGCATTTGTCATGCTGGTGTTTATTATTCTTCTGATCCTCATTGGGCTTGAGATAAGAAGGATGAAGAAAGAAGATACACTTCAGATCATACTTGAGGATAAGACAGCCGATGAAAAAATGTAAAAAAATTGTCTGCGCGATCGTAATAGCATGCATACTGGCGGGAGCTGCATTTGTCGCTCTTGAGTTTATGGGCGTTATTGATCTGAACAGTGCGCGGAAGACGGAAGAAAAAAGTGAAACTGAACAGGATGGAAATAAAATAGCTGACGATGAGACAGAGCCTTGGCATATAGTGTTCAAGGGATATGCCTTCTCTGTGAAGCCGGTAGGACTGGCAATCATACATGAGAGTGGCTGCCTTAATATAAGAAGCTGTGATGATTATCTGATACAGATCGATGTGGAGGATAAGACGATGGCGGATTTCTGGGACAACAGAGAGCAGCGCAAGAAAAATATTGAGGACGCAGGTTATGTGATGGAGCTGGAGCCTGAGAAGTTCGAGATACAGGGGAAGGAATATATCAGATACATAGCGAGTCTTGCAAATGAACGAGGTGCGAAGTTCGACAGATCATATTTTTATCAGCTTATATGTGATGCCGGGGAAGGGCAGCGTTTCTTTACTTCGATAAGATTTGATGAGATAGATATAGATGCGCTGAGCGGGGCGGAGAGAGCTGAGGTATATGAGAAGGCTGCCGATGAAGCTGTGGCCATTGTTGCGGGGGCCGTTCCCACAGATGAGACAAATGATATGACAGGCTCATACTGGCAGGAGGACGAAGCTATGGAGACGGGAGTAGTGGACAGTGTCGTGAATGGAGATACTACCGTGTCATATGAAATCCCTGAAAATTACAGCCTTCAGAATGAGGATTTGTCAGGTAAGACATACTATTCAGACGGTGATAAGATCACGGTTGTGACTTCGATCGTACCGTATAGTTGGATGACAGCATCTGATATGGCAGACAGAAAGACCGAGGCCGGAATATCAAAGGTAACAGAGGAAGGTCAGTGTGAGGTAAATGGTGTGACATTTTATTACTACACATATTCGACCTTATATATAAAGGACGGCAAGAGAAATATCACATACTATTTTAATGCATATGCTGATCTAAAGGATGGAAACATATATACAGTCAGCGGATTTGCCGATGATAATCCGGATGCCATGGACAGAGACACTTATTATAGTTTCATGAACATTACGGAGAAATAAGCACTATAGATTGCAGAAAAGTGACGAAAATCCCTATAATTCCGGTTTGCTACCCATAGTTGCCTGGTTGCAACCGATTACGGCTTGATAAAATATAGTGACATTCTCAATAATAAAGCCACTAGGTTTTAAGGAGGATTATTATATGAGGAACAGGAAAATGTTGATTGCAGGACTTATCACGGTGGTGATGGGAATTTCTATAGTTGGATGTGGAAATGATGGCAAATCCACCAGAGAGACGGAGTCAACAGAGCAGGTAACCGAAACGGAAATGGCAACGGAGGAGGAATCTGAGGCTGAGGATACAGGTGATACTGAATCTGATGATTCATATGCAGATGAAACCGATTACAGTGATGACAGTGAGGAATCCACAGAATTTACGATGCCTGTATATGAGGATTTTACATTGGCATCGGGACTCAGCGAGAATTACGCAGATCTTGACAATAGGTCATTTGTATATAATGGAAAGAAATTCACTTTAGGTGAGTCCACCTTGAAGGATCTTATAGACGGTGGAATACCATTTGAGCAGAATTCTCTCAATAACAGTGGCAACAATGTAAATAAAAATTACGAAACTGACAGATACACAGCAGAAATCAATGACTACGTAACGATGCAGTTTATGTTTGGCAACTTTACTGACGGTGAGCAGAAGGCAGAGGATTGCGTTCTCTCATATGTAAGGTATTCACACCTTTTTGTGCCAAACCCGGATTATGATGCCAGCATGAATGCAGAGATCAGTGAGATGATGATTGACGGTGCAAAGCAGGTGAACTTCTCATTCCCTACAACTATCACCAAGGATCAGTTGCTTGAAAAGTGCAGCGAGAATGCAGAAGTAGATGGCAAGATAGTCAAGTACAGTGTAGATTCTGAGGTTTATATGGGAAGCAGCGGCTATACATTTGAGTTTGACGATACAACAGGACAGCTCAAAGAGGTCAGAATAAGCTGGCTTCCGTAACTAAAAAGTAATCAGAATAAGAGCCAGAAGAAAAGCCGGATATCTCTATAAAATAGGGATACCCGGCTTGTGACTTTCTTACGGTTTCTCTCTTCCTCAACCATCTCTGATAGCATCTCTTTGACATCCTTCGATTTCTTGATGTTATCATGGCTTGGAGGATTTGTAAACCAAATGTATGCTGTGGACAGCAGAATGAAATCCAAAGGTATTCTCAGTAATTTCTCTCTACTTACATATTATGCAGAAATGTGTGATATGGATAAAACACATATCTCACCTTACTAATAAAATATGACAAAAAAATACATTAAGTGGTACTTGGAGTTGACAATTCCCCGATTCACAATTACTATAAACCCTGTGATTTCATAGTGAAAATCTGCTCGGATGCCGTCCTGAAAAGCATCCGATCAGGGGGAAATTCGGTGAGATTCCGGTGCAACCGCCATTACTGTGTTAAGACTTGTGTCAGTCAGAATGCCCGCAGATTTTATGAGATTTCCGGCCGCGTGACGGCGTCTGACAGACACAGACAGCCGGGATATGCGGAGTACCCGGATGCGGATGACACGACAGTTCATCTGTTAGCTTTTGGGCGTGGGAAAAGCAGAATACATATTCCCTGCTTTATAACCTACAATTAAATAAAGAAAGGAAAATAGGAGATGAAACGAATCAGGACATTGATGCTTTCATTCTTATTGGCATGCGCAGTTTTAGTGGCACCATTTGCTTCAAATGCAAGCTGGGGCTATGTTCAGGCTGCCGCCGCAGAGAGTGATGGCGAAGTTGATTACAGCACTGAGTACGTTGTGCTGTCTCTTGAGGGATTTACTCTTGGCCAGGGATTCTATATCGAGCCAGAGAGAATGTCCTACAAAGAGATCGGTGAAGTCTGGAAAGAGGAAGGCATAGACATCGACCTGTCTAAGCTTACCGTATCACAGGCAACTTACGCGTTTTTCAAGAAAGAGGGACTTGAAACAGAACCTTCAGGAACAGACAAATACAACAGTTCCAGTTATTATCTTGCCAACGTAAAGGGCATTGATAAGGGAGCTGCAAATGTTCCACAGGAGCTTAAGGATGCTTATCAGAAGAAGAATGGAAAGGCACTTGAGCTTAAGGACAAGACTGGAAAAGATCTTGGCCAGTTTGACTATTTCAGCATGTCTGGCTGGATGAACACAGTTGACAATATAATGGGAAATGTCGGCGCAGGAGAATATCAGGTAGATTCTGCAGCCGGAGTAGACAATACACACGTTATCCGTTGGCAGTTCACACTCGCAGATTATGGCGCAGATCTGGGATATGGCTACAATCCGGATAAGAATACATTTGACTCTGAGTATGCATACTATGAGACTCAGGACAAGACAGAGCTCTATGTGCTCTATGCAGAGCATGCAGATGAGATAGCTAAGGACGAGGCTCTACGTGAAGAGGTTCAGGCGGTCATGACAGATCTCACTGCAACTGCAGATGAGGTTCAGGCAGTTGAGAAGAAGATCAGGGGCGACAAGAGAAATACAGTATCTGTAACCATGAATTATTCTGCTCCTTACATGACTCTGGCTGATTCAGAGGGCAATGAGATTGAAGTTGGAGAGCCTGATGGCAGCAAGTATACCCTTGAGCTTGAGCCGGGTACATACCGTCTGTCAGCATATCAGAAGAGCGGTGACGAGAAGACAGATATGGGATCGATAGATCTCGTAGTCACAGACGAGCCACAGCAATCATACAGCATATACAGCATCACAGATATAGCATGTACAGGTTATGACACTGTAGATGGCAACAAAAAATATTGGAAGGAAGACGTTGACTATACTGTTGCAGGTAAGGTTATGTCTCCTGACAATGTGGACAGACATGCAGAGTTTGTAAAGACCAGGGAGGGGTCAGATGGCGCCTGGGCAAAGTATGCAGGACTGTTCTACTATGCTGATATGGTGTCAGTGACATATGATCCGGTTGGAGATAGAGCAGATGACTATATCTCTAAGACTGTGTCAAACACACTTACATCCAACAGAAGCTACGGTTATTCAGTAGCTCTTGCAGCGGCAAAGACAGTAGAGTTCACAGTTCCAGAGGGAACTGAGCTCAGAGTTGGTACACTTTCAACATACTATATATATAAGGATGAGGCTGGCATCAAGATAGACAGCAAGGATGCCGGATATGACACATACAAGTATAAGCTTGGAAGTGGTATCACATATTACTACCGTGTAACTGGTGGAGAGGGAGTGACATACTGGAACTGGTTCTCCACAACCACAGATGCTGAGTACAAGGTAACAGCCGAGGATATGTACATCGGCGACAGCACATATGGCCCTGGCACAGTTGTACATGACATGTCAGCCAACAGCTCAGATGTAGCTGATATCTACATGACTTCAAATGAGAAGGGCTATGTGGCTATGCAGAAGGGTGACAAGTATCACCTTGAGTGCTTCCGTAACTGGCAGGCAATAGAGGGTATCATGAATGCAAAATCAGCAGAGCCTGATTATCACTACACAGTTATCGATGAGAATGGTAACCCATCAAGTGATGTGATCAGCGTTGTACCTGGCGAGCATTCAGAGATAGCAGAGATCGAGGCAAAGTCAGAGGGAACAGCGATACTTCTCGTAACCTATGATGCAGAGATCAACAAGCCTGGTATGGGCGGTTCATTCTTCAGTGCGATCTGGCCTGAAAACACAGGTGTAGTCGTATTCACTGTAGGAAATGACGGCTCAGACATTCAGACAAATATGACATTAAATGCAGGACGCAACACAGAGACTGCTAAGACTGCTGTAGACAATCTGGATGCACAGATCGATGTTCTGTATTATCTTGAGGGAGCAGCCGGTGCAGAGTACACATTTACACCGGAGGATGGAGTGGCAGTATCAGTTCTTCATCCACAGATCACGGGAAACAAGCTTACATACAGTGGATTTACAACAGCAGATGTCAAGAAGAATGATGATGGAAGCTACACTGTAAGCGGTCTCACAGAGGGATCAAACATAATAAAGGTGACAAAGGACGGAGTTAGCACATATCAGGTAGTACGTGCAAAGGAAGTCCCGGTATCATACACATATAAGAACGCTGATGGTGACGAGATCTCAGCAGATGAACTCAGAGCCGGTGATACCATAGAGGTTTCATATGGTAAGCGTACAGAGGATGGCAAGAAGGCATACGATGGTCTGTATATTCCGGCCAACAAGCTTGCAGGAATTTACAACATGGCCGGAACTATAAAACTGTCAGATGGTGAAGGAAATGAATTCTCAGGAGCAAGCAACCAGTATGCATTTGCATCATATCCTGCTGCCCAGACAGTTACAGTCAAGATACCTCAGTATTTTGCAGGTGACGAGTACACGCTGAGCGGAGTTCTGTATGAGGGCGGATTTGGTTCGCCATACGGTTCACACAGAGAGGTCCGCCATGCAACAGGAAAGCCTGTACAGATGGCAGCAAGCGTACGTGTGGCATACCTTGGAAGTCTCCCGGATATGTCATTTAAGCTGGCAAAGACAGACTTTGTCCAGGTAAAGCTTGATGTAGTGGATGGTGCTACAAACGAAGCAGTAGAAGGATATAAGGTAAACATAAAGGATACTGAAGGAAATGCCGTAACAGTAAATGACGGCAGCTTCAATGGTCTTGCAGGCAGACAGTACAATTACACTATGAAGTGTGCCGGATACATGTATGCCGAGGGAACATTTGAGATCCCGGAGGATACTTCCGGCGAGATGTCACAGACCATCAGCCTCACAGCGTCAAGTGCAACTGCTTGGGATGGCGAGAGCAAGACCGAGCCTGAACAGGTTGACGGAGTATACCAGATCAGCACAGGTGCAGAGCTGTACTGGTTTGAAAATGAGGTAAATGTCAATAAGAAGGTCGACATAAATGCAGTGCTCACAGCGGATATCAACCTTGCAGGATATAGCTGGACACCAATAGGTACATCGGGTGCCATATACATGGGTTCATTTGACGGCCAGGGACATACTATCAGCAATCTGTATCAGAATGATATAGGCTACTCAGGAATATTTGGACAGGCGGGTGCAAGGATCAGCAGCCTCACAGTAGAGGGAACTATCATCATGAGCACCAAGACTGCAGCAGGAGCGGTTGTGGGATACCTGTATCAGGGAACCACAGATGCACCGGCAAGAGTAGCAGGTTGTACATCTAAAGTAAATATCACTTACACAGGCACAAATACATCGGCTTCGATAGGTGGTCTGGTAGGATACTGTAACACGAACAAAATAAGCAACACAGTGATTGAGAACTGTGTAAATCATGGAACTATTAAGGCAGAAAACGGTGGTACCGTCGGCGGAATCATAGGATCTATGAGCAGCCGAAATATCTGCGTACAGAATTCGACAAACTATGGTGACATCACAGCCAAGACAAATGTTGGTGGAATACTCGGAAGCCACAATGAATACTATCCACAGGATCCTGGATGCAAGATCATTTCATGCTACAATGCAGGAACGATCACAGGACAGACAAATACAGGCGGTATTGCAGGTGTTTTCAAGGGTAATACGTCAAATGACGCAGGCGTGGAGATCACAGACTGCTACAGCGCAGGAACTGTAAATGGCAGCGACACAGCCACAACAGGCGTATTTGCAGGCTATTCAGAGGATCTGACAATATCAGGATCTGCATATTCATGCACAGCCGCAGCAGATGAGAGCATCACAGAGGATCAGGCTTCATATGTATCGGCTGCTAATATAGAGGCAGTCAAGAAGCTCACAGTTGACACAGTTACCAAGATCAATGACGGAGAGGCCATCTTGAACGTGGCACCTGCAGCAGAGATCATGGCAAATGTTCCTCTGACAGCAGAAGATGGAGAATTTGTAGAGACATACAAGAAGGTAAGAACTGTAATTGACGGAGTTACTATCTTCAACATAGGTGTATATGACTACACAGCAAGTGCAGCCGGAATAAATGGTGCATCAAAGGATGGAGTTATCCTTGAGAACACAAAGGTTGAGGCAGCTTCCGCGGTTGACGCTGTAAAGCGTGCACTGGATAATGCCGGAATAGCCTACGATATTCAGGAGTCAGCTTATGGCCCATATATCGTATCTGTAAACGGACTTGCATCAGTTGCTGACTACTCAATGTCAGGATGGATGCTGTCATACAACGGAGACGACTTTGACAACGGTGGGCTTGGTTCACTGGCTGCAAAGGATAACGACACTATCGAGCTTCACTATGAGCTCACAGGAGCAGATGTAGCAGCATCATTCTCAGGACTTCCTACATTTGAGTCCATGACAATAGATGGAACAGAGATAACATTTACCACAGAGACAGAAACCGATGAGAATTGGAATTCTATCTACACATACAAGGCAAATGGAGAGGTTCTGAATGGAACAGGAACAAAGGCTGATCCATTTGAGGTCGGTGTTGTATTGCCGGAGAGCGCAGATCTTGTAAAGCTTGACATGACATACAAGACAACTGCGGATGGCCATTATGTTGTGGTTGACGGACTTTCAGCCAAGATCAACCTGACAAATGATGTTGTGTGCAGGATCACATCAAGAGGTGGAAGAACTGCATGGTACAAGATCATGGCAGTGACAGCACTCACTGAGGACAATACAAAGCTTGAGATAGCAGACGCAGAGTACACTGGAGAGGAGCTCACACCGGAAGTTACCGTATATGTAAATGACAAGAAGCTTGATCCAAGCAGCTATGAGGTTACATACAGTGATAACGTAAATGCCGGAAAGGGTACTTGTACAGTAAAGGGAACTGGTAAGTTCTCTGGTACAATTCAGGGCGAGTTCGAGATAAAGAAGTCTACAAAGACGATAACTACAGAAAAGACTGAGATCGAGGTTCTTGAAAATGCAGAGCCATTTGATCTCAAGGTTACAGGACAGGGTACACTTACATTTGCATCATCTGCACCAGAGGTGGCAGAGGTAGATCCTGAGACAGGACGTGTGACAGTCAAGGCTGTCGGTGAGACTGAGATCACAGTTTCATCTGAGGGAACAGAGAACTACGAGGCTGGACAGATCGTTATCAAGATAACAGTCAAGGAGGTTCCTGTAGAGCCAGAGGAGCCGGATACAAAGGTTACACTCACAAAGGACAACACAGTTATAGAAGTTGCAGATGTGACATATACAGGCAAGGCACAGAAGCCTGAGGTTACAGTAACAGTTGACGGTAAGAAACTTGAGGCGGCTGATTATACAGCATCGTATGCAAATAACGTGAACGCCGGAACAGCCAAGGTAACTATAACAGGTAAGAACGATTATACAGGCAGTGTTGAGCAGACCTTCAAGATAAATAAGGCAGACCAGACAGTGACAGGCAACACATTATATGTATACAACAGATATATAACCGTTAAGGCTGCTGGTAAGGGAACTGTAACTTACTCATCAACAAACAAGAATATTGCGATAGTAAACAGCAAGTCAGGTCTTGTGAGAACCAAGAAGCCGGGCAGAGTACAAATAAAGATCACTGTCTCAGGCAACAGCAATTACAACAAGGCAAGCGGAATCGTAACTCTGATAGTTACCCCTGCAAAGTCATCAATAACAAAGCTTGCATCAAACAGCAGCAGAAGTCTTAAGGTGACCTACAAGAAGGTAAGCGGTGCTACCGGATATCAGATAACATATGCTACAAACAAGAACTTTAAGTCTGCAAAGACAAAGTATGTGAGCGCAAAGTATGGCAGTGCAACTATCAAGAATCTAGCAAAGAACAAGAGATACTATGTGAGAGTAAGAGCTTACAAGACAATAAATGGCAAGAGATACATGGGACTTGGCAGCTCAGTGAAGTCTGTCAAAGTAAAATAATTCTCAGGCCATAGAAACGCAGAGATGATCCGGAGGAAAGAGGTATGGAGAACAAGAGAGCTGGCTATACACGTGAAGAATGTTGTCAGATGCTTCTGGACGCATATATTTCACTTGGAAGATATCCGAAAAAGTCAGACTTTACACCGGAGCAGGTTGGCTGGATAAAATCCTACCTTGGGCCATGGCCGAGAGCCCTTGAGGCCTGTGGCATTCTTCCTGACCGGTCTGCGGAGCGGGCTGAGGCAAAGAAGCATAAGCGCATAGCTTCCAAGAGGAAGATGACCCAGTACAAGCTTGCGAAGCAGAACGGGAAAACTGAATAAAAAATTTTAAACCACAGGTTTACTTTTAACCTGTGGTTTATTTGTGTTATAGTATCTGTAGATTCCTTCTGACATATTTTATTATTAGTGTTCGGGATATTGACCCAGTTATAAGACTATTGGAGATATTGGTAGTCAGATAGTTTATAGCATTTACAATGGGAGGTATCATTTATGACACAGAACAATTTTCCAATGATCGACCTTTGCGCAACAGGCAAGAGGATCAAAGAAGTGAGAGAGCAGAAAGGAATCACCGTAAAAGCATTGCAGGCATTTCTCGGGTTCAATGAACCTGTATCGATCTACAAGTGGCAGAGGGGCGAATGCCTTCCTACATTTGACAACATGTATGCAATGGCCTGCCTATTCGGGGTAGGGATTGACGACCTTCTGGTGGGAAACCGCCAGGAGGTTGTTTTTGTTTGCGCGCCATGGCGCGCTCTAACGGGTGTAATTTATCTCTGGGGACGGAGGTGGCGGACCCCTCAGACCCCATTAAATATTTGATTAATGTTGGTAGTGTGTTACAATTGTAGCTATATGTAAGTATAAACTTGAGCTGATCTGGGACCGGAATAATGTACGTGAAATGGGGAAATTCGGTATGAAGAATGTAAGCAAGAGGCAGTATATACTGACGCTGATAGTGAGTTTTGTGGCGATTGTGGTACTGTCGTTATGTACGATCATGACATTTTATAGGAAGTCAGTGAATGATACTCTGGCTTTGGCGGCAGAGACTGTGAAGCAGGAGCAGGAATATATGAATTCGTATCTGAATCGAGCCGTGGATGCGGTGGAAGTTACGAAGATCACTGTGGAGCATATGATGAGAGAAGGCAGGCCGGAGCAGGATATACTGAACTTTCTCACAAATGAATCAGATTATTATCTCCAGGATATAGATGCTGCATTCACAGGCGTATATGGCTTTATAAACGGCGAATACCTGGATGGTATAGGCTGGGTTCCCGATGATGATTATGTTCCTCAGGAGCGGGCATGGTACAAGGCAGCAGTGGCGGCAGACGGCCCGCCAACCCTGGGACAGCCGTACATCGATGCGCAGACAGGTGATATTCTGGTGTCAGTCAGCCAGTTACTCTACGATGGTGTGAGCGTAATATCTCTGGATGTAACTCTGGATTATATACAGTCTGAGACGGAAAAAATCAAATTAAATGGTCAGGGATATGCATTCGTCTGCGACAAGTCAGGCTTGGTGATAACCCATTCAGACAAGAAAGATGTAGGACAGGACTACACTCAGAGTGAAATGTCTGCACTCATGAAGAGCATAACGAACAATGACGGCGAACCATTTCAAGCGGTTGTTGATGACAAGAAGGTGACGGTTTTCAGCTGTTCCATAGTTGATGAATGGTATGTGGTCATGGTCATCACAAATGAGAAGCTGTACCACGGAATAAGAAACCTGATAGGCTACGATATAGGCGTTGGAATAGTTTTATATATAATTATAGTGTTCTTCTGTACCAGATCCAAGAATAGTACGGATGCAATCATGAGCCAGCTCGATGAGACAAATAACGAACTCACAGACCTGAATAATATGGTCATGCAGGCATTTGCCAAGACGATAGATGCAAAGGACAAATACACAAAAGGCCACTCCGTGCGTGTTGCCAGATACAGCCGTGAGCTGGTGAAGCGGATGGGCGGAACAATCAGGGAGCAGGACGAGATATATCAGATAGCACTGCTTCATGATATGGGCAAGATACGTATTCCTGACAACATAATCAACAAGCCGGGAAGACTTACGGATGAAGAGTTCTCCATGATAAAGCTTCACTGTGTAAATGGATACCATATTCTCAAGAATATAAATGCATTTCCGGAGCTGGCGGTGGGCGCAAAGTATCACCATGAGAGGTACGATGGAACAGGATATCCAAGTGGGCTGAAGGGAGAAAATATACCAAGGTGTGCAAGAATCATAGCGGTGGCAGACAGCTATGATGCCATGACATCCAACCGAAGCTACAGATACGCCCTGCCACAGAAGATAGTGCGCGATGAGATGGAGAAGGGCAAGGGCAGTCAGTTTGATCCGGACATTGCAGAAGTCATGCTCAGTATGATTGATGAGGATGAAGACTACAACATGAGACAGGTCGAGAAGATGGTCAGCAATATCCTCGTTGTAGATGACGAGAAGATAAATATCAGACTTATAGAGAATATCTGCAAAAACGAGCCCCTCTACAAGGTCATTGCGGCTGAGAGCGGAAAGCAGGCCATAGACATAGTGGGAAATCAGCAGATAGACCTGGTATTGCTCGATATCGAGATGCCAGACATGGATGGATTCCAGACGCTGGAAGAGATACGAAAGATCACAGACGTACCGGTCATATTCGTAACAGCTTATAAGGATTATAAGCTGATAGAGAGAGCGAGACAGATGGGGGTTGAGGATTATATTACGAAGCCGTTTCTTCCAATAGTTTTCCTTGAGACCTTGTACGGAGTTATCGGTTAAATACAGATGGGGGGACACTTTGGGGAAGATAGTAAATGAGAAATCAGATAAAAAAAGTTCAAAGGCTGTACCTTGGAAGAAGATGCTCAACAATGATACGGACATGCAGCTGCTTCTATTTAATATAATTACAGGTGGAGGCACCGTTGGCGGGATCATCAGCTTTATAGCGAGCCTGATCATCAAAACTCCACTTATACAAGATGTTGCCATATTGACCGCGTTGGCTGTGCTCGGCATATGCATTTACCTTGCAAATGCAAAAAAGATGGTGAGACAGAGTGCTATAGTGATCGTTTTTGTTATAACTTTGGTGGCATTTCCGATGATGTTCTTCACCTCGGGCGGAGCGTACAGCGGTATGGGTTTCTGGTTTGGCTTAGGCATGATATTCTCATTCCTTCTGATAGATGGCATGTTTTGCTATGTCATGCTGGCTGTCCAGATCATAATGGTGGTTGCATGTTACATAGTCTCGTATAAATACCCAGAACTGGTGATCCCATTGGCAAATGAGAGAAGTGTGTATGTAGACATGCTCCAGAGCCTTATAATATTCGGCATAGTTATCGGATCCATAGTGAGATTCCAGAATGCCGTATACAAGTGTAAACTAGAGGAGATAGAGCAGATAAATGAGGAGCTTACCAGGGCGAAGGATGATGCTGATGTGGCGAACCATGCCAAATCCGAGTTCCTTGCGCATATGTCCCATGAGATCAGGACTCCGCTAAATACCATAGTGGGGATGAATGAGATAATAATGAGAGAGACACACGAGGAACAAACCATGAAATGTGCCAGGGATATACAGAGCTCAAGTGATATCCTGGTAGATCTGGTTAGGGATGTGCTGGATTTCTCCATGATAGAATCGGGCAGGATGGAGATAGTCAATGAGGAATATCATTTCAGCCAGCTGCTCAGCAATGTGTTGTCTGTTATGGAGTCCAGAGCAAGACAGAAGAATCTGGAGCTTGATGCCGAGGTTCAGGAGATTTTGTACAATGATCTGAAAGGCGATTCCGCCAGAATATGCCGGATCCTGATAAATCTTATTGGAAATGCTGTGAAGTATACGAAGAAAGGTTCGATCATAGTGACCGTCCATATGGAGGATCATGGTGCAGATCCCCATAATGTGGAACTGGTCATGGCTGTTCGTGATACTGGAATCGGAATAAAAGAGGAAGATCAGGAGAGACTTTTCAAAGATTTTGAGCGGCTTGATCTGTCGAATAACCGATCTATAGAGGGGACAGGACTTGGACTGGCCATCACATATCACCTTGTGGAAATGATGGGTGGAAGTATAACCTGCCATAGTAAGTATGGACATGGGACTACATTTGTGGTAAAAATCAGCCAGGAACGTCTGTCCGATGAGAGAATAGGCGATTTTAAGGACAGGCACAGACAGTATATGAAGGAGAGAAAGACGTATAAGAGCAAATTGTGTGCCCCGGATGTCAGTGTTCTTGTTGTGGATGACAATGTCATGAATCTGAAAGTTATCAAGATGATGCTTAAGCCTACACGTATGAAGGTTTCGACCTGTGCCAGCGGTGCCGAGTGTCTGGAGCTTATAAAAAAGTACAGGTATGATATCATCCTTATGGATCACATGATGCCTGAGATGGATGGCATGGAGACATTTCACCGTGCTATGCTCATGCGCGACAGCCTGTGTGGCAGGAGTACATATATAGTCATGACTGCAAATGCTGTCATGGGTGCAAGAGAGATGTATCTGGCGGAAGGATTTAAGGATTATATCAGCAAGCCGGTGCAGCCGGAGGTGCTGGAAGATATCCTGATGAGATATATACCTGAGGATAAGCTGGTGGATCCGGCGGTATGTGATGAAGATCGGGAAAGCCCAACAATGGGTGCCGGAACCGTAGACGAAAAAACAGATGTTATGGGAAAACAGGATTCAGACATATCTTGTAAAGAAGTTCACATTGACCACGAGAAAGGTCTTACATACTGCGGGGGCAGTGAAGACTTTTTGAAAGAAATCATATCAATGTATGCAGCTGACGACAAGCGCGCAGAGA
>ENA-ORSI01001981-ORSI01001981.1-human-gut-metagenome-genome-assembly--contig:-NODE-1981-length-15807-cov-3.690198_pt1 | contig 15807 bp, 15 predicted proteins | sample MGYA00242187_ERZ509154 | MGnify/ENA primary metagenome ERZ509154 (study PRJEB26280, sample SAMEA2338627) | human gut metagenome | biome: human gut; feature: human-associated habitat; material: faeces...
GTAAATTTGACATAATCGCCTATAACGAAGCCCGCTATGCCCTTGCCGTCAATTTCGGCATAGTACCAGCCGTTGTCGTAATCATAAACGGTCAGCTTGGTGCCCTTTGGCATCAGCATCAGGGATTCATACTTTGTGCCCGCACCGCGGCGAATATTCACGCGCGCCGTGGTAACGCCCGTGCCAATGCTTATCATGCCCACGGTGCCGCCGCTATCGGGCGTTGGGGTGGGATTTGCGGTCTGCTCGGGCGTGGGGGTAGGGTCGGGCTCGCCGGGCTTTGCAGGGGCGGCGGGAATTGTTATGCTGTAATTTGCAAGCGTCGCGCCGGGGTAATAGAAAGCAAGTATGCTGCGGTAATTTTCGCCCTGGCTTGCGCGCTGCTGCGCCCCGCGCTGGCTAAGGCCGACGCCGTGACCCCAGCGCACATGATATATGGTGTAATTGCTGCCGTCGGATGAATATTCGCCCCAATAGCTGCGCAGTTTGCTGTTTGTGCATACGCGGTAAAGCAAAAGCTCGCTCACGTTGAACCGAAGCGTTATGTTCTGCTCCACTTCGCCTGCGAATATGCCGTCCACAACTATTGTCATGGTGGTCATGCTGCGCTGCTCGCCGCGGCCCTTGGGGTCGCTCAGCTCAACGCTGCGTATCATGTTCAGCCCCTGCGCCTGTATGCCGCGGTACTGCGTAAGCTTGGCTATGAGCATATCGTAAAGCTGCTGCGATATTTGCCCGGGGCTGTTTATTGGAATCGTAACGGTTTCCTTCAGGCTTAGTGAATTGGCGGTATCGTAATGGTCAAGCGCAACGGCAAAGCCCGCGTCGCTTATTCTTTTGCCGGGCCAGGCGGTGCCGGGGACGGTGGTTTCCCCGCCGTTTGAGGCGCTGTAATACGCGGTCAGTATTCTGCCGTTCACGGTAAGCACTTCTGATATGGTTGAATCCACGGCCTCGATAACGTTTGTATAGCTTGAATTATAGCCCTTATACACCTGATCGGCCGAGGTATCGCCTATATGATAGCTTGCGTTGGGCTTTTCCGCAATTATTGAAAGCACATAGGATTTGGCGGCTATAGCCTGCGCCTTCAAAGCGTCCAGCGGGTAAAGGTTGTTCATTTCGTATGCCACAACGCCGTAAAGATAATGCGCAACGGGAACCTCGTTCACAAGCTGAATATATCCGCTTGAAAGGGCGCGGGCGTAAAGATGGCCAAGGTAGCGGCGCGAATTGAACGAAAGATAGCCCGCGGATGGCTGCATGTCCGTGCGCATAAGGGATATTGTGTCGCCCGAATAAAGTTCTCCGTATGTTGAATGGACGGCTGAAACGGTGCCGTTGAAGTTGGAACGCAATGTAAGCGTGCCGCTTGGCAGCAGAAGGCCGCATTCCTTTATGAAATATTCGCCCTTTACGCTTACGGCGATAGCCGTTGCGTTATTGGTAGATAGCTTAACGCGCACGGTTTGGGACGCCGGTTCCGCCGCCAAATTGGGCGCGGGCAGCGCCGAAAGTATGAACGCGAATATGCACAGCGCAAGCGCCGCCTTTTTAATACCCTTACTCAATACTGTTAAACCCCTTATTTCGCCAAAAACCGGCGATTTTTATTATTCTATCATGCATGCGCGCGTTGCGCACGCGGTTATTTTTTCCAGCTGTCTATAAGCAGCGTGAGCCACGGCTTAAGCTTTGGCTGCTTGGGCGCGCCTATCTTTTCAACATCGCGCCCCATTCTTATGAAGCGGAACATTCTGTCCGCCGCGCTGTCGAACTTCCTAACGGTTTCTTCCGGAGTATCAGCGGCGGAAGAGCCTATCGTCATTATGCCGGCGTTGGTTATTGAATACAGTTCCGCCGCGCCGTCGCCTATTTGATTCACTACCATTGCAACGGGGATTTTCAGCGCGGCGCACCGCTTAACTATGCAATACATCGGCCTGCCCGGCTGCATGGCCGCCGTATCGAGCGCGGAGCAGCCCGTGGCAACGAGCGCGGTGTTTCGCGCAAGCTTATTGAAGCTTATGGCATCAAGCAGGTCGTCATAATTGCGGCTGTAACGCCCGCCGCTCAGCGCGCAGACTATGCCCGCAAAGCCGGGCGAGGGATCAATCTCCCGCCCGAGTGCGGCGCTCAGCGCGGCGTTTAGCCGGTCTATGCCCGCTATCGCATCCGCAGGTGACGATGCATCCATGCAAAGAAGCTTCACTTCGCCCATGCGCGGATGGATATAGTCCGCCTCCGCCCGTTCAATAAGCGGCAGCGCATCGCGTGAAGCGTCAAGCTCGGCGCCGTCCTTATCGAAGAAGCGCACGCCAAGCGCCCGGGCAAAGCCCATGCCGCCATCGCCCATTTGGGCATCGTGTACGCCTATTATTATGCTTTTCAGCCCCTCGTCAAGGGCGCGGCGCAGCATTTCGCCAACAGCTATTGATGATATTCCGCCCGCGCTGAAGCCCTGTGCGGTTTCTATTACGGCAGTTCTGCCGCTGACAACGCCGTAATATGCGTCCCGCCTGCCGTCCAGCATGCAGGAGGTTACGGCTATTTTCCTTGCCGCGCCGCCTGTTGCGGTAACTATGCTTGCGCTGAACCCTTCGCCGCCGTCATTTATGGGGAAGGGGGCAAGCTTAACGCCCTGAAAATGCCTGCGCGCGGCAACGGTCATGCGCTTTATTGCATCGGTGCTTGTCAGGCGCTCGTAATCCGCAGGGGCGAGCATTACCCTTATGCCCTTGCCTACAGGCTTGCGGCGGCCGCGCTTCTTCGGCACGCTAAGGCCGTCCAGCGTTCCGTCCCCGCCTTCTATGCGGCCGTTTGGGCGCACCTGGCCGAAGTAGTCCAGCCCTTCCACCTTATAAAGGCGGTTGTTTTCAACAAAGGGGCGGTTATGCACCATGTACATATCAAGCGCCGCATCATCGGCAATGGCATGGTAAACCTTGCGCATCTGCTTCAGCTTGCCGCCCATGAGCACAACAAGGTAAACGTCGCTCTCCTCGCCTTCGGCATTCGCGGGACTGAATGGGTCCGCCCCGCCGTATAAAGTGAGATCCTCCAGTTCGCTCAACGTGAGCACGGAGAATATGCCTTCGAATATTTTCCTCGCGAATTCCTTATGCGGCTGCTCCGCCATGGCGGCGAAGCGTATGCCCAATGCAAAGCGCGTTATCTTCATAATGCTGCGGCTCCTACAATATTTGTAAACATATTATAACGTGCGGCGCGCATATGGTCAAACTAAGAAAAATGAGTTATTATATATGGGTAAAATGAATATGAAACCGGAGAATGTCAATGATAACTCTTGAGCAGGTAAAGGCCGACCCGTCCATTAAGACTTATATCCGCATGGCTGACGCATCGCTGGGCGAGCTTGGATTTACGGAGCACAGCTTTGCCCACGTTGGCAAAACGGCGGACGTGGCCGCATATATACTTTCCACATTGGGCTACGACAAGCGGGAGATAGAGCTTGCGCAGATAGCAGCCTATATGCACGACATAGGCAACGTTATAAACCGCATTGACCACGCGCAGAGCGGCGCGGTAATGGCGTTCAGGATACTTGACCGCCTCGGCGCGGATGCGGAGGACATAGCAAAAATAGTTGCCGCCATAGGTAACCACGATGAAGGCACGGGGGTGCCTGTGAGCGCGATTTCCGCCGCGCTTATAATAGCGGACAAGACGGACGTGCGCTACACCCGCGTGCGCAAGGCCGAATTTGCCGCGTTTGACATTCACGACCGGGTGAATTTTGCCGTGCGCGAAGCAAGCACCATCATAGACGACGCACACGAAAACGTTACCCTTACAATGACGATAGATACGCAGTATTGCTCCGTTATGGATTATTTTGAAATTTTCCTCAAGCGTATGCTGCTCTGCCGCAAGGCCGCGGAAAAGCTGGGGCTTAAATTCCGCCTGACGATAAACGGGCAGACGCTGCTGTAAACAAAACGACTTAGTGGAGGATACGCCATGCAACGGTGCATGTACGTTCTGTTTTCCCGGCAGAACACCAAAATAGGCTGCTTTATCCGCGTGTTCCTGCGCAACAGCCGCTATTCCCACGTTGCACTTTCGCTGGATGAAAAGCTTTATACGGTATACTCCTTTTCACGCAAAAGGCACGATTCGCCCTTTTCGGGCGGCTTTATGCGCGAATACCCCGTGCATTACATTATAAACGCCATGGATGTGCCTATAAAGCTTTGCCGCGTGGACATGACGGAGGAAGAATATGCCGCCGCCCGTGCAAGGCTGAACGATGCGATAGAGCGCAGCGAAAGCATGATATATAACCTGTTCGACGCGGCTGCGCTGCCGTTCGGCAAACGATACAGGCTGAAGGATGCATACACCTGCGTAAGCTTCACGTCCTACGTTATAGGTATGGACGACGTTTCGGACATAGGCGACCTTGAAGCAAGGCTTGAAAAATACAAGGTATTTGAAGGCGGACTGAACGAGCTGATAGAAAAACACAGCCTTACCACGCCCGAAGGCGACTGCTACTACGAACGCCGCGGCCTTATTGCCGCCGCGCGCGACCTTTGCACGCTGGTAAAAAGGCTGATGCTTAGAAGAAAGTGCGCGTAAACAGTGGATTTACAGTTGTTAAATGCGTTCTATTACGGGAAAAGGTCAAATTGGAACCGATTTCGTAATAGAAGATTGACAAAGGCCGGTCATGGGTATAATCTATTACGAGAAAAGGTCAAATTGGAACCGATTTCGTAATAGGAGGGCATGACCATGGAGATACGGCGGGACATATACCTTAATAAGCTTATACGCAAAAAGGGAAACGGGCTGATAAAAATAGTTACCGGCATACGCCGCTGTGGCAAATCATATTTGCTGTTCAGGCTTTTTCATAACCACCTTAGTGAAAGCGGCGTGGACAACGCGCACATAATAGAAATTGCGCTGGACGACCGCATGAATAAATCCCTGCGCGATCCGGACAATATGCTTGCATACATTCACAAAAGAATAAACGATGATAAGCAATACTATATTCTGCTTGACGAAGTGCAGCTGCTCAATGAATTTGAGGATGTGCTGAACAGCCTGCTGCACATACGAAACGCGGACGTTTACGTTACCGGAAGCAATTCCAAGTTCCTTTCTTCCGATATTATAACCGAATTCAGGGGGCGCGGCGACGAAATAAGGGTTTATCCTTTGAGCTTTCGCGAATACATGAGCGCATATAACGGCACACGGGACGAAGCGTGGGACGATTATTTCAATTACGGCGGCCTGCCGCTAATACTGTCCATGCCAACGGATGAGGACAAGGCGAATTACCTTTCCGGCCTGTTCAAAAAGGTGTATATATCCGATATTGTGGACAGGCACAAAGTGCGCAATAAGGATGAACTGGACGAACTGGTTGATATTCTTGCTTCGGCAACGGGAAGCCTTACCAACCCAACAAGGCTTGCAAGAACATTCCGAAGCGTAAAAAATAAAACCATAAGCGACAAAACGCTGAAAACATACACGGATTATTTGATAGATGCGTTCCTTGTAAGCAAAGCGGTGCGCTTTGACGTGAAAGGGAAAAAATACATAGGTTCACCAGTTAAATATTATTTTGAGGACGTGGGGCTGCGCAACGCGCGACTGAACTTCCGCCAAAGCGAAGAAAACCACATAATGGAAAACATAATATATAATGAACTGCGCATACGCGGCTACAACGTTGACGTTGGCGTGGTGGAATGTCCCACCGTATCAGACAACGGCAAACGCGGCAAGCGCCAGCTTGAAATAGACTTTGTGGCAACGCGCGGCAGCGAAAAATATTATATACAATCCGCATTTTCCATGGCTAACGAGCAAAAAGCGGAGCAGGAGCGCCGCTCACTGAACAGCATAGCGGATTCATTCAAAAAAATAGTTATCGTGCGCGACAATATTAAGACCCGCCGCGATGAAACGGGCATAGTAACGCTTGGGCTTATCAACTTCCTTATGGATGAAAACAGCCTTATGGCTTGAACCTATTTATGATACGGCTCGTTATTGTTTATTTTGAATGCGCGGTATATTTGCTCTGCGAGCATAACGCGGAAGAGCTGATGCGGGAATGTCATATCGCTGAATGAAAGCAGCATATCCGCGCGGCGCTTAACGCTTGGGTGCAGGCCGAAGGAGCTGCCTATTATGAACACTATGCGGCTTTTGCCCGCAAGCATTGCCGTGCGGATGTGCGCGGCGAAGGCTTCGCTTGTTAGCTTTTTGCCCTCTATGCACAGGGCTATGATATGATCGCGCTCATCGGTTTTGCCAAGCAGCCTTTCGCCCTCGTTTGCAAGTATCTGCTCCTTTTCGGCCTGACTCAGGCCCTCCGGCGCTTTTTCCTCCGCAACTTCTATTATTTCCGTCGTGGCATAGCGGCCCATGCGCTTCATAAGCTCCGCTATTGCGTCGCGGTAAAACGCTTCCTTTATTTTGCCCACGCAAAGTATGCGTATTGTCATGTGCGCTCCTTATATTTCATACATTTTGCCTATCTCGCCGCGGTGCGCCACATCCAGCGCAAAATCGCCGTCCGGTATATCCGCCCGCCTAAGCCCCTGACGCACGGTTTCAAGCGCAAGGGCTTCCATGTTGTTCTCCCCACTAAGGTGCCCCAATATGGCGCGGTGTACGCCGGTTTGATAAAGCTTTATAAGCGCGGACGCGCAGTCGTCATTTGAAAGATGACCATGGTCGCTCAGTATGCGGCGCTTGAGCGGATACGGATACGGGCCGACCTTGAGCATGTCTATATCGTGATTGGCTTCCAGCAGCACAAGGTCGCTCCCCGCGGCGCAGGAGAGCAGCCGCTCGTCAAAGCGGCCTATGTCCGTCATTACGGACACATGCTTGCCGCCGCAGCCCAGCGTGAAGCCTACGCTTTCCGCGGCATCGTGCGGAGTTGGGAACGTGAGCACGTTAAGCTGCTTTATAAAAAAGTCGCACCCGGTAACAAACACGCGGGCCATGCCGTCGCCCAGCTTGCCTATTATGGGCGCCATGGCGCGGAATGTGCCTTCGTTTGCGTAAACGGGAATATGGTAACGTCTGCTGAGTATGCCCACGCCCTTTGTATGGTCGCTGTGGTCATGGGTAACGAGTATGGCGTCTATCGTATCGAGCGGAACGCCTATCTCCGCCATGGCTTTAGCCGCGGTGCTGCCCGCAAAGCCGCAGTCTATCAATATGCGCGCGCCGCCGCCCTCGGCAAAAAGCATATTGCCGGAGGAGCCGCTGTACACCGGGCAGAAACGGAACGCGCTTTCGATATTTTCGCTCATAATTCAAACACTATCCCCAATACCGCCGCAAACGCGATAAAGTAAAGCGGATGCAGCTTTTTGAGCGGCTTTATATTGGTCAATACCATCATGAGCGCGAAAACCGACGTCGCGCCGATATTGAATACCGCCGCAATCCCGCCCGAAGCAAACGCGGAAAAATTGAACAGCACTATGGACACAACTCCCCATGCCGCCGCGGCTATAAGCCCCGTTGCCGCCGGCCTCAGCCCGCCGAAGGCGAAGGAAACATATTTGCTTTGGCTGAAGCGGCGCAGCATTTTTGATATTATCAAAATTATGATGTAGCTGGGCAGCACTTCGGAAACGCTTGCGATTATTGCGCCCGGCACGCCTGCGGCGTTGTAGCCGGCATATGTTGCGCAGTTTATCCCCAGCGGCCCCGGCGTTGATTCGGACACGGCTATCATGTTGGCAAGCTGCTCCTGCGTGAGCCACGGGAAGCGCTCCGCCATGCTGCTTAAAAACGGCAACGTTGCCATGCCGCCGCCTATTGCGAAAAGGCCGGTTTTGAAAAATTCCCAGAACAGGGTAAAATAAATGCTCATTGTTTTCCTCCCCGTTCCGTAAACATTCCGGCGAATATGCCCAATATTGCCGCGCCGAGCACAGGAAACACGGGCGAAATATCGATAACCACAGTAAGCACGAACGCCGCCGCCGCAAGCGCAAGGCCGAACCAATCGCGCACGTTGCTTTTGCACAGGCGAACCACGGCATTGACCATCAGCGCGCAGACCGCCGCGCGTATGCCCGCAAACGCATGGATAACATACGGATTATCCGCAAAGCCGTTGAGCACGGCGGCAATTATCAATATTATAACTATGCTGGGGGATATAACGCCAAGCGTTGCCACAGCCGCGCCCAATGCGCCGCGCTGCTTGCTGCCCACAAACGTTGCCGTATTTACGGCAATTATGCCGGGCGTGCATTGGCCGATTGCAAAATAATCCGTAAGCTCATCGTTGTTTACCCAGCCGAAGCGCTGCACGCATTCGCGTTCGAGCATCGGCAGCATTGCCACGCCCCCGCCGAACGTGAGCATTCCCACCCGCGCAAACGCAAGGAACAAATCTATAAGCCGCGTTGACGGCTTATTCGCTTTCTCCATCTTTCTTTTTACTCCGCGGCGCACCGCGCCGCCCCTTTCATATTCTTTGTTACGCCTTATATTCTATACTTTGCCGCTTTTCACGTCAATACGGGCGGTATTGACACGCGCTGTAATGGGTATTATCATTATATATAGGGATGGAGCGTTCATCCCGTATTTTTTATAGAGGTGACAGAATGAAAATAAGAAAGCATGTTATGCTTATGACGGCTGTGCTTATGTGCGCGCTGATGCTGTGCTCCTGCAAGCTTGCTGCCGACGAACCCGCAGCCCCCGCCGAACCTACTGCCGAGCCTGCCGCGAGCATTGAGACCGCGGCATTGGATGAGAATGCAACGTATTACGCGGAAATAGACATTGCTGACCACGGCGTTATAACCGTTGCGCTGTACGGCAACGACGCGCCGATATCCGTTGCCAATTTTGTAAAGCTGGCAAATGAAGGCTTCTATAACGGCCTTACCTTTCACCGCATAATAAGCGGCTTTATGATGCAGGGCGGCGACCCCAACGGCAATGGCACGGGCGGCAGCGGGGAAAATATTAAGGGCGAATTCAGCGCAAACGGCGTTGACAATGCGCTTTCGCATACGCGCGGGGCAATAAGCATGGCGCGCTCCATGAATTACGACAGCGCAAGCTCACAGTTTTTCATAATGCATCAGGATTATACGACGCTTGACGGGCAATACGCCGTGTTCGGCTATGTAACGGACGGTATGGACATTGTGGACGACATTTGCGAATCGGCTAAGCCTACCGACAACAACGGCACCATCCCCGCCGCGGAGCAGCCCGTTATAAACAGCATTACAATAAAAGAAGCGTAATAAAAAAAGCCCGCGCGGACAGCATCCCACGGGCTTTACTTTTGCAAAAATAAGCGGGTTATTTATTGAACGCATTAAAGAAAAGGCGCACATGCTTATCAAGCTTCTGTAGGCACTCATCCTCGCGCTCGGGCTGGCGGTCGCAAACGCCCATAAGCGTCATTATAGGGGAAACATACATCAGCACCAGCACATACGGATCATATTGCTTGATTTGCCCCTTTTCCATAAGGTGCGCAAACAATCCGGCGTGATAATTGGCCAGCCTGTCCACATAGCGCTCATTATACATTTTGGAAAGCTCCGCACTCCTGAATTGCTCAATGGTGAGCAGCTTTCTCAGCCTGCTCACGGTTTTATCGTGCAGCGAATACAGAAAAATTTCCCGCACCTTTTGGCAGAGCACATCTTCGCTTATGCCTAAAAACTCGCCCGTGTCCGCATCGGCATCGTCAACATGCACGCTCTGCATGGCCGTAAAATCCTCGTACCGCGCGGCGGCATCGCTGACTATTTCGTCAAAAATGGCGCGCTTGCTGACAAAATGATTATAAAGCGACGGCGCCTTTATACCGACCGCACCCGCAATTTGCTCCACGCTCACCGCGTCGTATCCATGCGCCGCAAAAAGCTCCAGCGCCGCGTCCATTATCCGTCGCTTCGTATCGTCCCGCCTCATGCCGAGTCACCCCTCAAAATTACTGCTGTCAATTTAACTATTATAGCCTGACAGCATGGTGGGTGTCAAACGCCATGCGCATTCAGAAAAAGAATTACTCTCCCGCCCGTGGCAGCAGCTCCCTCGGTCCTTTGCCAAGATAGCGCAGCACAAACACGAGCGTTCCAACGATGAACAGCCCCAGAGCGGCAAGGCAGGTGAGCAGGCTCACCCTTGCGTCTGCGCCGAGTGCGAACTCAACCTCCACCCGCGTGCTTTCGGCCAGGTATGCGCTGAAGGCTAAGAACTCCTCAGGAGTTTGGTTGGCGTTGGCCATTATGCTTTCACCTACGCTTGCGGTGAGAGCGTGCCCTATTGCCGCGCCAATAAGCGCACCCGTCACGGCGATAATAAGCGCGCTCAGCATAACTGCGGCAACGGCTCTTGCTTTGCTGCAACCGAGTAAACGCATAGTGCCTATGCTCTGCTTCTGCGACTGTGCATAGAAGAACGCCAGAAGTAATGCAGCTATTACCAACAGCGAGGATGACAGTATCAGCAGCAGCTCCGCCGTGCCGGAAAGTGCTTCCAAGCTGGGCTGTATTCTCGAATAGCCTTGGTCGTAGAAGGTAAACCTCGCTTCGTAGTCGCCCTGCTTTGCGCCCGTTATGCCAAGCTCGTTCATGCGCTCTATGAACGGCTCAATCTTACCATTCTCCAGCCATATCGTCAGCAGCGCGCCTGTAACGGGTCTATCCTCCTCGACAGGGGCGTTCTCGAGAGACTTTTCGGGTATGTAGATTGTGTTCCAGGGGACGGACACGGCGGACGCGGACACGGCGGAAGTGCCCGTGAGCGGGCGGACGTTATACACGCCGACTATTTCATATTCGCCATTGTCAAAGAAGTGGTCCGGGTCGGTGTAGGTATAGCGCGGGCTTAGGCGCGAACCCCAAATGGTTGCGTTGACAAAATTGTTGTATTCATAGAAGCTGAAATCGATTTTGTCGCCCACGTTCCAGCCTTGCAGCTTTGCAAGGTCTGTGCTTATCATGCAGACCTTTGCGCCGGAAGCGTATTCCTCCTCGGTTATCATGCGGCCTTCGGGTATGAACATATTGCCCAAGTGGAATGCGGGAATGCCGGTTAAGTCGTTTGTGGTCATAACGCCGAAGGAGCGGGAATTTATATAATACGCCCGCGCTATCTGCTCGTATTTTTTCAGCATTTCCGGTTTGCTTTTCAGTTCGTCGTATTCATATATCCAGAATGGATTTTCGTAAGGGTATTCCCGAGATACATATTCACTACGGCCGATGGAATAGTGATAGTAATTATTCCTAAAAAATTCGTCTTTTGCTATTGTGAATGACTGTATTTTATAAAGCCCGCTGGCCGCGTTGAAAGTGCTGCTGTCGTCGGATAAATGCGTAATTGAAGCAATATATTCCGTGTTTGGCTCCAGAATTATGCAGTCCGGCTTATCGGCATAGTCAGCCGAAGGCATAAGGCTGTTTGTATCGGTCAAGGGTTCATCAATGTATATTCTGCCGAGCTGAACAGAAAAAATAATAGGACGTTTTTCGTATTCATATACATTTATGGCGGATTCAACTATATCCAAGTTATATTTGCGCGAAAAAAAAATACCGCTATCTTCCCAACTTTCGGTACCTATTCTGTAACGGCCGTCGTCAACAAATTCAACGTCGTTCCATTCTTTGTCGGCTTCCGCTTCTTTTTGATGTTCGGGGACTATTTTGAAACGGATAATATCCTCGCTACATATCGGAATAGCTTGCTTTTTGTCATTATATCTTACCGCAATGTTATCTTCGCTAAAAGCGCCGTAACGCGCGCGGAGTTCATATTTTTTTACGCTGGGCGCGGTAATTATTGGCTCCAAATCGTAACCATACACCGTTAAAGCATGATATCCCGCGTAATCCTCGGCTTTTGTAACATCGCTTATAATATTGCCGCGGCTGTCTACATCCGCATATAGCTCCATTATAGCTATCGTAGTATATGTATCGTTTGCCATCTGGAGGTTATGCCGGCTATCCATATATAAATTTAAGCTCGTGCAGAAAAACGCAGTAAGCACAACAAGCACCAGTATACATAATACGGTGCGCATAGGCTTACGAAACAACTGCTTTAGGTGCATCGGTAGCATAGATAAAGTTCCTTTCTAAAACTTTTTCTTATGTAACATATTTAATGCTGCGGCAGAATATAACACCATGCCGCCGCAGATATATTGTGTTTAATGGTCACATATGCGCTCAATACGCGTTGCCGCAACTGCATATGAATCCAAACCACAAGAGGGATTGGAGCATGTATAAAATGATCGGTAGCCCATACTTTTATAATGTCAAGTCTGTTGGCTAATATTGTGCATTCTGCCGGATCAATTCTAACAACATACTTGTTCGATACATCTTCATGGTTTTCCTCCTGCTGTTTTTTGTTTTGATTTTCGCTGTTCGTGTTTTCGTTTAGTGCCTAAAACATTAACGGCGCAATGGAATCAGCCTCCTTGGTGTTGGTCGGTCCTACGGTTCATATCGTTCCGATTAGGGAACGCGCAACAATTAAATCTAAAGGTCTTAAAGTCAATTTGGTTACTGTGGTTCTTCGTTGGGTTTATGGTAACATATTGCGATATATTATGTCAATAATTTCCTTACAAATTTCGGATTACATATTATGACTGAATCACTTGATTTTTTGCCATAAATTATGATATACTAATTAAACTGTATGCTATTGATAGTGAAAAATATTTCAGCAAAAGCGCAAACAAAAAACACAGGGGCGGTAAAAGCCATCCCCTGTGTGACAGAATGAGAATTTATCTCCGTCTATTCCTGCTTGCCATCATCACCAGGCGCAGGAAGGTGAGGAATGTGCTCAGCGCTGCAACAACATATGTCATTGCGGCGGCGCGCAGCACCTTTTTTGCGGCCTGTTCTTCGCTGCCGTAGGATATGTAGCCGCCATCGGTAAGCATCTTCAGCCCGCGGCGTGAGGCGTTGAATTCAACCGGCAGCGTGACAAGCTGGAACGCCAATATGCCGAAATACAGCCCCGCGCCTATGCTGGCCAGATTGAACGCGCCCATCATTATGCCTATTATAACAAGCCACGGCCCAACGGTTGACCCTATGCGCGCCACGGGCAGCAGCGCATTTCTCACCTTTATGGGCGTATAGCCTTCCTGATGCTGCATAACGTGGCCTATTTCGTGCGCGGCAACGGCCAGCGCCGCAACGGACGTGCTGTTATACACGCTCTCGCTCAGCCCAACGGCGTTCTTTGTTGGATCGTAATGGTCGGTAAGCGAACCGGACACGGGCGAAAGCGTGGCGGAGCTGCCGCCCTCGTAAAGCAGCCTGCGCGCAACGTCGTTCGCCCTGAGGCCGCAGCGCGCGGGCATAGTGGAATACTTTTTGAACGTGCTCTGCACCTTAAGCGAAGCTATCATGCCTATCACGGCCACAACAAGCACCGCTATGTAAAGCAGCGATTCCGATGCGTATGAAAAGTATGGATCGTACATATAATTGCGTCCCCTTCTTACTTTTATTATGCTTATTATAACACGCATTAAAAGCTCTATGAACCCATATTTGGTGAAATGATGGTGACAACATTTTATTAAGATTCTATGAATTTATTGTAAAACAATAAATTGTTGTTGTAATTCGATAAATGGCGTGGTATTATACTTGCGAAAACATAAAACCGCGGAGGGATGGAATTATGACGCTTAAAACGCTTTCAAAAATAACGCGCGCGCTTTTATATGCGCTTATGGTGCTTGTTGCGGCGCTGATGGCGGCGCTGTTCATATCCGCAGACGTGCGCACCTTTATGGAAAACGAATACGGCGCGGCGGGAAGCACGGTGCTGTTCTACGCAATGCTGCTTGTGTGCGGGGGCATAGCGCTTTGGATACTTATTGAGCTTGCGGCGGTGCTGAAAACCGTGGAAAGCGATCCGTTCGTGGAGCGCAACGCGGCGGCGTTCATGCGCATGGGCATCGCGGCTGAGGCGGCGGGGCTTGTGTTCTTCGTAAAATGCTTTTTTATGTTCACCATCATGACTGCCGTGTGCGCGCTGGTGATGATACTCAGCGGGCTTTTCGCGCTTACGCTTGGCATGGTGTTCAGAAGGGCCGTTGAGTACAAGCGGGAAAACGAGCTTACCATTTGACGCGGAGGGCAGCATGATAAGAGTGAATCTTGACATAATGCTGGCGCGCAGGGGCGTGTCCGGCGGCGAGCTTGCCGAGGCCATAGGCATTACGCAGGCCAATTTGAGCATACTTAAAACCAACAAGGGCAAGGCGATACGCTTTTCCACGCTTGACGCTATATGCAAAAAGCTGAACTGCACGCCGGGGGACATACTGGAATACGTGGAGGATAACAATGGAGCAGAATAAGACGCGGGAATACACATTAAAGCAGCGCATACTTACGCTTTTCGCAATAGCAATAGGCATAGCGTTCGCTTGGGGCGTATGCGGCGAATACATGTGGAGCGGCGAGCCGGACATGAGCAGCGCCATGCTCATATACGGCGGGTTCTGGCTTGTATACATGGCCGGGTTTTACTTCGCCGCATGGGACAGGGCCAAACGGAACGTATGGGGCTATGTACTGCTTGCGGTAGCGGCTGTGCTGGTGCTGAGGCCGCTTGTGTATAAGCAGGCAGAGCTTACGTTTATCAACTTTGCCGCGCTGCCCGCCGTACTTATGCTGCACGCGGTAACGGTGTGCTTCACCGTGCCAAAGGAACGGCAGGACGGGCTTATAACGGCGTATTTCAAGGGCTGGTTCGTTGCGCCGTTCGTGTGCATAGGCCGCTTCTTTGGCGCGATAGGCAGCGCATTTGGCCGCGGCAAGGCAAGCAAAAACGGCACCGCCGTGCGCGTTGGGCTTATAATGGGCATACCGCTTGCCGCGCTGTGCGCTGCGCTGCTTATAAATGCGGATGCCGCGATGCAGCTTAGCATAGGCCGCTTTTTTGAGGGGCTGAGCATAGGCGCGGTGATATGGCGTGTGATTGCCGCGCTCGCTGCGGCGGTGCTGTTCTTTTCGTTCATATACTATATGGCTTATGAGCCTAAAACGCTTCCGGAAACGCCGTATCAGCGCATAATACCCGCCGCCGCGGCGAAAATTGCGGTAGGAATGCTGCTTACACTATATGTGGTGTACGCCATATTCCAGTTCGCTTACCTTACGGGGCTGAAGGGGCTGCCGGAGGGGCTTACATATTCGCAATACGCCGTGCAGGGCTTCAGCGAGCTTTGCGCCGTGAGCATAATAAACATTGGCGTATACGCGCTTTTCTCCACCGCAGCGGAGGAGGATACCGCTCTCAGGCGTTTCCTTGCGGGGCTGATGCTTTCCGCGTTCGTGCTGCTTATGTGCGCGGCGTTCAGGCTGTATATGTACATTGACGCATACGGCCTTACGCTCAGAAGGATACTTTCGGCATGGTTCATGGTGTGCATACTGGCGGCGGTAATAATATGCATAGTGCGGCTTTATGATAAAAGGCTGCGCGCGTTGCAGGCGATGGCGATAACCGCGGCGGTGCTTTACGCGGCGCTAAACCTTATCAACATAGATGCGATGATAGCCCAAAGCGTGCTGAAGAAATCCGATGCGCGTGGATACATGACGGAGCTTGACGCGCGCTATCTTGCGCACGAGCTTTCAAGCGATGCTGACGGCGTAATAGCCAAAAGCGAACGCTGGCGCGAGCAGGTGTATAAGATGGTGGAGTGAGGGTATTGATACGATCGCTCCGCGAAGGGGTACGGCACTGCACACCGAGCTT
>ENA-ORSI01001984-ORSI01001984.1-human-gut-metagenome-genome-assembly--contig:-NODE-1984-length-15800-cov-5.479263_pt1 | contig 15800 bp, 17 predicted proteins | sample MGYA00242187_ERZ509154 | MGnify/ENA primary metagenome ERZ509154 (study PRJEB26280, sample SAMEA2338627) | human gut metagenome | biome: human gut; feature: human-associated habitat; material: faeces...
TTTATATGGGATTGCTCATCCCATTTAATCTATTCCGATAAATTTTGACTCCGTCCCACGACTTTTAACACAAAAATGCAAGTTTTTCCCACGACTTTTAGGATAAACTTGCAAGTTTTTCTCCATTAAATACAATAATTATTAAACACCATCAATACAATTATTATAAATCCATAATTTTAAATCATTTACATCATTTGTTTCATAATATTTTATTAATTTAACAAAATATTCTCCAATTTTTTCTACAGGAACTGCTATAATTCCTTGACCATTTCTTATCATCTCTTTATTAGCAATTAAATTTGCTACTCTTTTATTACCATCTAAAAACATTTGACTTCTTTGTATCCAACAAAATAATGTAATACATCTATCTAATTCATTTTCAATATCCATTATTTCTTTTAATTCTCTTTCATAATCACATTCACTAGGAAGTTTTGGTCTCCAAGAAGTCCCTGTAATTCCTACACCTTTATCCCGAAATTTTCCCAAAGGATAAACATTTTGACCTTTACAAATTTCAAAATGCACTTTTTTTATATAATCAATCGTTAATGCTTCATCTATGGTGGTTAAGACTAATTGCCAAGCATCCTTTAAACCTTTTAATTTGAGCATATCATCAATGCTAATATTTCCAGTGTTTACATTATTCATAAAAGCATATACATCAGCAAAAGTAACCACAATACCTTCCAAATTAGCACTTTTATAAATATTATCTACCAATTTTCTCTTAGCAAAAAAGATGTTGTCTTGCTTTGACATATTATATTTATTTTTCATAATTTAGCACATCCTCTATGCCTATATTTTATCATCTATTTTAAAAAAGTGAAGAAGAATAATTTGTGTATCTCATTCTTTCTTCACTTTAAATTTTTATTTTATAAACATAGCATCTCCAAAAGAAAAAAATCTAAAATTATGTTTTATCGCATAATTATAAGCATTTAGTATATTTTCTTTACTTGATAATGCAGATACTAACATTAAAAGTGTACTTTTAGGTAAGTGAAAATTAGTAATTAAACCATCAATAGCTTTAAATTCAAATCCTGGATAAATAAATATATCCGTATTACCACTACAAGGAACAAACTTTTCATTGTTGTGTCTAACTGTTTCTAATACTCTTGTTGAAGTAGTACCAACCGCATAAATTTTACCTTTAGCATTATTAAGTGTATCTGCTGCTTCCTTAGATAATACATAATATTCACTATGCATATGGTGCTTAGTTATATCACTTACTTCAACTGGTCTAAATGTTCCAAGGCCAACATGAAGTGTAACATAAACTAAAGTTACACCTTTTTTCTTAATTTCTTCAAGTAATTCTTCTGTAAAATGTAAACCTGCCGTTGGTGCTGCCGCAGAACCAACATTTTTAGCATAGACAGTTTGGTATCTGGATTGATCTTCTAATTTTTCGTGAATATAAGGCGGAAGTGGCATAGTTCCTAACTTTTCAAGTATTTCCATAAGAATACCTTCGTATAATAATTTAACTATGACTATACCTTCATCCTTTTTTTCAGTAACTTCTGCTTTTAACAAACCTCCACCGAAAGTTATAATTGTACCTACATGTAGTCTTTTCTGAGGACGAGATAAACATTCCCATGTATCTCCTTCAATATTTTTTAAAAGCAAAAGTTCGATAACTGCATGGGTATCAATCTTTTCTCCAATAAGTCTTGCAGGTATTACCTTAGTATCATTTAGGACAAGTATATCTTCCGGATTTAAATAATCGATGATATTTTTAAAAACATCTTCTTTTAACTCACCACTTTTCTTGTCCATAACAAGTAGTTTAGAGTCACACCTATTTTTAAGAGGGGTTTGAGCAATTAAATTTTGGGGTAAATCATAATTATATTCTTCGATATTCATTTAATTAGTTCCTCAAATCTAGTCATTACTTCATCAGATATGTCATCAATAGTTCTAATTACATCATCTTTAACACAATCAATTTTTATATACCCATATTTTTCCGTAAGTTCTAAATACGCTTGTTCTGCTTTTGCTAAGTGTTCCATATCTCTTTCAAGTTGATCTGCCGCTTCGGCTCTACCTTGTCTAAGTATCGCTGCATAGGAAGAAGGCATATACAAAAATATTACTGCATCTGGTCTAGGTAATTCCATAATACCAAATTCCAGTTCATCAAGCTTTTCATACATTTTTTGTCTTTCTTCTTTAGAATCTAATTTACCACCTTGATGAGCCATATTAGATTCAACATATCTATCTAATAAAACGATATCACCATTATTTAAGTGTTCCATTATCTCTTTTATATTATATCTTCTGTCTGCTGCATAATAAGCTGATGCCACCAATGCATCAACATTTGGAGCCCCTTCCGAAAACCAACCATCACAAATATATGATTTCCCTAAGTATGGTCCCCCAACAATTTTTCCTGTCGGAGTATCATATCTTGGAAAACTATAGTTATATACCTTTATTCCCTTTTTCTCACATCTTTCAACAATCTTTTTAGTTTGTGTTTCCTTCCCAGAACAATCAGTTCCTTCTACTACAATTAACTTACCTCGCATTATTTTCTCCTCCTATAAAATACAAACTTATATTTTAAATCTCCAGCTTGCTTTGCTTCTCCCTTTTCTATTTCATACTTGTCTAAATCAAATTTAGGAAAATATACATCTGCCATAGCAGCAGCATCAATTTCTGTTAAATATAATCTATCTGCATAAGGCAAAAATAACTTATAAATACTAGCTCCCCCAATAATCATAACTTCTTCATCTAAACTTCTTAAATATTCTAATAATTTAGAAAAATCATTAAAAACTAAACCGTTATCAATACTTTTTAATTTGTAAGATAAAACTATATATTCTCTTCCATCTAATTTTTTAGGTAGTGATTTATAGGTATTTTCACCCATAACTATTTTTTTCCCCATTGTTAGTCTTTTGAAATTAGCTAAATCATCTTTTATGTGCCAAATTAAATCATTATCTTTACCAAGTTCATAATTCTTGCCAATCGCTGCAATTATACTTATCATTATTGAGCTATAGGGAACCTTATTGGTCCCATATGTTTATAATTTTTAACTTTTATATCTTTTAAATCTTTAGAATTATCGAACTTGTAAAAATCTGTTATTTCTGGATTCAGCCAAAGTTCTGGAGCTGGCAAATCACCATTACTTTCAAATCTCTCAATTTGCTCCTTAATACCATCAACTTGATTAACATAAATATGGGCATCTTTAATACTATAATCAATAGTCCCGGGTTTTAAACCACACACTTGAGCTACTAAAGAAAGCAAGACTGCATATTGAGTGACATTAAATGGTAAACCAAGAGGAACATCACAACTTCTTTGATGAACCCACATATTAATTTTTCCGTCAGTTACATCCCATTCAGTTGACCAAACACAACTAGGTAAAACGGCTGTTGCTAAATAATCATCTTGCCATAAAGATATGACTAACCTGCGATCAGTTGGATTATTTTTTATAGTATTAATAATCTTATCAGTAAAATTAAATTTATTTACAATAAACCCATAAGCAGTGCCGATTGTATGAGCCATATCTTTACCAAAATCTTTAACTACCTCTTTTTTAACCAACTTACCATCTTCTAATACATTTTGAGTAGCAATCCATTTGCCATCTTCATTAATTTCCCATTCATCCCAGATATGAACATTCCGCTCTTGTAACCAGCGTACATCATTAGATTTTGCTTGATAAATCCAAAGCATTTCTAATATTGCTTGACGAAAATAAAGTTGCTTCGTTGTAAGGCAAGGAAACTCATCTTGTAAGTCAAAATGTAAATGATAGCTGGGAATCTTTATAGTATTAATTCCTGTTCTATTTTCAACTTTCTTACCTTCACTTAAAATTATTTTACATAATTTTATATAATCTTTATCCCACTTTGACATAATTTACTCCTTATTCATACCATAATGGATATTTACTAGTTAACTCTAATACTTCCGCATCTAAATTTTTAAGAATTGCTTCATCTTGATTATTTTTTAAAGCTTGGGCAATAATTTGACCAATTTTAGCAAAATCCTCTTCTTTTAAACCGCGCGTAGTCATAGCTGGTGAGCCAAGTCTAATACCACTAGTTCGTGCTGGGCTTTCTGTATCTCCTGGTATTGTATTTTTATTAACAGTTATATGAATTTTATCAAGCAAATTTTGAGCATACGCACCAGTTAAACCACAAGTACTTTTAACATCAACTAGTATTAAATGATTATCAGTTCCTCCCGAAACGACATGAAACCCTTCAGATGCAAGAGTTTCAGCCAAAACCTTAACGTTTTTCAGCACTTGCTCTTGATATGCTTTAAATTCTGGTTGTAACGCTTCATAAAAACACTCAGCTTTAGCACCAATTACATGCATAAGTGGACCACCTTGAATACCTGGGAATATTGTCTTATCAATTTTCTTAGCTATTTCTTCATTATTGGTTAATATCAAACCACCTCGAGGCCCTCTTAAAGTTTTATGAGTAGTTGTTGTTACAACATCAGCATAAGGAACTGGACTAGGATGAAGACCTACAGCAACTAATCCCGCAATATGAGCCATATCAACAAATAAATATGCTCCAACTTCATCTGCAATACTCCTAAATTTAGCAAAATCAATTGTTCTTGAATAAGCACTAGCTCCCGCAATAATCATTTTGGGTTTTTCACGTATTGCTTTTTCTCTTAAAACATCATAATCAATCATTTCGGTTTCTGGATCAACATCATAGTCAACTATTTCATAATCAATTCCACTAAAAGACATCTTATGACCATGAGTTAAATGTCCCCCATTAGAAAGATTCATCCCCATTACTTTATCACCATGAGTTAAAAGAGCTCTATATACTGCCATATTAGCACTAGAACCAGAATGAGGTTGAACATTAGCATATTTTGCCCCAAATAATTTTTTAGCATACTCTCTAGCAGTATCCTCAAATATGTCAATATATTCACAACCTCCATAATATCTTTTAGCAGGATATCCTTCGGCATACTTATTAGTTAAAATACTTCCTTGCAATTTTAATATATCATTTGACACATAATTTTCTGATGCTATTAATTCAATATTATTTTCTTGTCTAGCCCGTTCCTTTCGTAAAGCATTTTCTAAAATCTTATCCATTATTTTCCCATCCTTTCATCATTAATAAATTATCTATAATCATTGCTACAGTCATTGGCCCAACCCCACCAGGATTAGGGGTAATCCATGATGCAACAGCTTTAACATCATCAAAATCAACATCTCCAATAATATGGCCATCAATTCTGGATACTCCAACATCGATAACTACGCTTCCAACTTTAACCATATCTTTTTTTATTAAATGAGCAACACCAGTTGCTGCAATTAATATATCAGCTGATGTAGTTATTTCTTTTAAATTTTTAGTTTTTGAATGAGCAACTGTAACAGTTGCATCCATATTAAGTAATGCCAAACTAAGTGGATGCCCAACAATATTACCACGCCCTATAATAACTACATTAGACCCAGCAATGGGAATATTATAGTATTCAATTAATTTAATAATACCTTTTACTGTACAAGGTAAAATAGTTTCTTTACCTAAATAAAGATTATAAATATTTTCTTTAGTAAATCCATCAACATCTTTTTTTGAATCTATTAAGCCACTACATTTATCAAAATCAATATGCCCAGGTACAGGACTTTGCAAAATTATCCCTGTAACACTAGTATCATTATTTAACTTTTCAATTAATGATATCAATACGCTTTCACTTGTATCAGCAGCAAGTAAATATTTCTCTACCGCGATTCCTACATAAGCACAAGCACGTTCTTTATTTTTAATATATATTTTACTTGCTTCATTATCTCCAACTAAAATAATTGCCAATTTAATATTAAGATTTTCCTTTTTTATCTTTTCTTTATAATTAGCTAATAGTTCATCGCGAACTTTTTTACCATCCAAAATCAAAATAACCCCCCACTTTCGAATAAACTTCTATTATGATCAATACCCAAATGTTCATAAGATTTCTCTGTTGCAACACGGCCGCTTCTCGTTCTTTTAATAAATCCTTCTTGTAACAAAAATGGTTCAACAACATCCTCAATTGTTGAAATTTCTTCTCCAATTGCTGTTGATATCGTTTCAACTCCAACTGGTCCTCCATTAAATTTGTTGATTAATGCCTCTAAATACTCAATATCGATTGAATCAAGTCCATATTTATCAACATTCAAACGATCAAGTGATTCTAGTGTTATATCCAAATCAATTTTGCCATCACCTTTAACTAAAGCAAAATCTCGAACTCTTTTAAATAAACGATTAGCAATTCTTGGAGTTTTCCTACTTCTCTTAGCTAATTCCACCGCCGCATCATCATCGATATTCATACTAAGTACCCGACTTGTTCTTTTAACTATATTCGCTAATTCTTCATCAGTATAAAATTCAAGTTTGTTAACAATCCCAAATCTATCCCGAAGTGGTCCAGATAAATCCCCAGCCCTAGTTGTTGCTCCCACTAAAGTAAATGGTGGCAAATCAATTTTGACACTTCGACTTTTTCCTTCCGTACCAATTACAATATTAATTGTAAAATCTTCCATTGCTGAGTAAAGTATTTCTTCAATAAACGAAGGAATTCGATGAATTTCATCAACAAATAAAACATCTCCTGGATCAAGTGTCGATAAAATAGCAGCTAAATCTCCACTTTTTTCTATTGATGGCCCAGTTGCTGTTTTAATGTTACTCCCCATCTCGTTTGCGATAATATGAGCAAGCGTTGTTTTACCTAAACCTGGGGGGCCATACAAAAGCACATGATCAAGTGGTTCATTTCGCATTTTTGCTGCTTCAATAAATATCCGCAAATTTTCTTTTATCTTCTCTTGACCAACATATTCATCTAAATTCTCTGGTCTAATACTTTTATCAAATATATCTTCTGGTCTTAAATCTCCTTCTACTATTCTATCTTCCATTGTTACCTCCTTCTTATAAATAATGCTTTAAAATATAATTCTTTACTTCTTTCCAACTACTAACAACTTGGTGCTTACTTGTTTCTTTTTTTTCACTAAATATCAAAGTCTTAATCCCCAACTTTGCAATTTCATCTAAAACACGTTCCTTATCATCAATAAAAACATCTACACTTTCTGCTAAACAAGATTCGGCTTTATTTTCTTGAAAAAACAATATTTTATCGTAAGGAATGCCTTTTTCATTTAAATAATTTAATGTTATTGGCACAAGCTCTTCAAAACCTTGAGAACCTCTAGCGGTAATAATTTTAATAACTATACCTTTCCTTTTAAAATAATCCAATACTTCTTTGGCATCATCTTTTAAGGTTACATCTCTTTGAATTCTTTTAATATTTTTCTTAATAAACTCATTAAAAGCCACTTGTTCTAAATCATGATAATCCTCTAAATTATCAATGCCACTAGCTTTTAGAATGTTATTAGCAAAAAGAGTTGTATTGGTTAAAGTATCATCAATATCCACTCCAATAATCAACATATCAATAATCCTTTATTCCACTATTCTTATTTTTACTAAATCTCATTTTAAGCACCTCCACTAAATAAGCCAACTTTAGTTCTATAAATATTATAGACTATTTACTAATTTTTTTAAAGTCTCAAAATTATATTTTGTTTTTGCAAATTCCATATTGTAGAAAGATACTATTTAGTGTATAATATTTTTAGAATAAAGGATATGTGTGATACAAATGTTTAGAGATTTTGATTACGAAAATAAACCAGTTGTAGACCTAGTTAATGAAATGATTATGGATGCCATCAATAAAAAAGCATCTGATATTCATTTTGATCCTACTGAAAATGAACTTAATGTCCGCATTAGAATAGATGGAGAGCTTTTAGAATATGCTAAAGTTCCTAATTTCATAAAAAAAAATCTCTTAACTAGAATTAAGATAATCGCCGGTATGAATATTACTGAAGCTAGGCTTCCTCAAGATGGAGCTATCAAAAATTTAACTGATTCTACCGACCTTGACCTTCGGGTTTCTAGCCTTCCCATAGTGGATGGTGAAAAAATTGTAATTCGGATTCTTAATTATACTATGTCTTCAGCAGGTTTAGAAAGCTTAGGACTTTCTGACAAAAACTTAGAAAAAGTTCACAAATTATTAAAAATGCCCAACGGCATAATATTAATATCTGGAGCTACTGGTTCTGGTAAATCAACTACTGTTTATGCTATGCTTCAAATTTTAAATACTGTATCCAGAAACATAATAACAGTTGAAGATCCCGTCGAAATGAAAATCGCTGGTATCAATCAAGTCCAAGTAATGTCAGATATTGGTTTAACTTTTGGTAACACTTTAAGAAGTATATTACGTCAAGACCCAGATGTTATAATGATTGGGGAAATTCGAGATGATGAAACAGCCAGAATTGCTGTTCGAGCATCAATTACTGGGCACTTAGTTCTATCAACAATACACACTAACAATTCGCTTAACACAATCGAAAGATTACTAGATATGGAAGTTGAAAGATACTTACTAGGAAGTGCTCTAACAGGAATTATATCTCAAAGATTAGTAAAAAGATTATGTCCGAAATGCCGCACCAGTCGCCCTACAACGAATTATGAAAAAATTCTATTTGAAAAAGTTTTACATCAGCAAGTTAATGAAGTATATGCTCCTCAAGGTTGTAGTGAATGTATCAATGGTTATACTGGACGTATTGCTTTACATGAGGTTTTAATTATCACCCAAGAAATTCGCGATGCAATTACTAATAATGTTCGAAAAAATGAATTAAGACATCTTGTATATGATAGTGGAGATGTAACCAGTCTTCTAAAAGACGGTCTTGAAAAAGTTGTCGCTGGAGCAACAAGTATTGATGAAATTTTAAGAGTTATCGATGTCGATGATGATATTGGTGAAGACGAAGAAGACTTAAAAGCAGCTTTCATGGGAAAAACAATCAATAATGAGCAGGATTTAAAACATCAAATGCCAATTGATGAATTTGATACTGATGTAGACACTAAACCATTAGAACAAGCTATCAATGAAGCTTTAAATAGCGAATCAGATAATCTAAACGAAATTGAAACATTATAAAATGCCGTATTATTCGATACGACATTTTTCTTTTATCCATTTAAAGTTATATGTTTAAACTCCTTATTTTCAACTACGTCTTTCAAAATCTGCGGCTTTATATTAAGATTCAAAAAAACATTCTCTTTAAACCATATCATATGCATTAAAGTATTTTCCTTATTAATAAAATTCCCTTTTTCAAAATACTCTTTACCCAACTCTATTAAATAAACAAATAAATACTCATGAAATTTAGTTCCATCATTATACGTATAAAAATTTTCAATAATCCGAACTAATCTAGCATCACTACGAGCTATATCAAAATCGAGTTCTTCTTTTAATTCCCTTAAAATAGCAGTCTTACTATCTTCTCCAAAAGTTACTTTACCTCCGGTAATACTATAATAATCTTTATCTTCTCTTTTGCTAATTAAATAATTGTCTTGATACTTTATTATAGCAGCACTTCTTACATTAAATTTCTCTTTTTCACTCACTTTAAATGTTAAATCTATCATATATGAAATCTCCTTTCTAATTCCTGACCCAATTGTCTTTTGTTAAAAACTAATAAAAAAGCAAGTACAACTATACTTATAATAACGGAAATATAACTAGGCCATAATACACTAACTTTATTAAATATCAGTAGAAAACCTGGAACCAAACCTATCATTGCATTAATTGTTGCATAAAAAATGAAATCTTTAGCTAAATTAGCTCGAAATAATCGCATTAAAAGTATAGCAATTGTATAAATACTACATAAAAATGGCAAGCAATAATTTATGCTCCACAATTTAAAACCAGTCATATAATCCCAAAGAAAAGAAACTAAAATAATGAGAATCATTTCTCCAAAAAGCATTTTCATAAAATGCCTTCTTCCTCTAAGAGCCATAACCAAAGTAAGCCAAAAAGAAATTATACCAGCAATAACAAACCAAGACCATGATAGTTCTTTACTAACTGTAAAATTAACAAAAAGACAAACTGCAATAGCAACAATCGAACACAATTTTAAGATATTTAATAACAAACTATGATGCTTATAATTTAACATTATCTTAGGAAACACATCAAAAACATCTCCGCTTTTTATGGGGGTTTTACAAAGGGGACACGAATTTGTTGAACTAGCAATATCTACTTGACATTTTAAACATTTACGCATTATTATTTGCTCCTTCTAAATCATTTGTATTTATGATAACATTTATTCCCTGAGAGGTAAAAAAACGAAAAAAATTCTTTTCAACCTCACTATTGACAAATTGAGAAGTAAAAGAAAAAACTAAATTATCTAAATAGGAACATAAGCAAAGCTGAATTCTAGAAGTGCTCATGAAAACACTAAAATAATCAATATAGCTTTGATATGCATCAGGCATATTTATTACTCCAACATTAGACAAAGTCATCGTTTCACTAAAATCGCTAAGCTTATAAGCATATTTTAAAATAAAATCTTTAATAAATATTGGAATTAATCTAATAACAAATATATCTTCTAACCTAGCCATACTATTCATTTTATTACGAATATTTTCTTTCGATAAAGAAACCTTTAATTGCTTATCAATTTCTTTAATAATGTCCACTAAATCTTCACCATTATAATTATATCTAACATTTACAGCATTAAAAAAATTACGTACTGTATAAGAAGGATAATAATTTCTTAAATTAACTGGTATTGCTATAGCAATATCTTTTCCCCAGTCCTTTACATCCATAGCATCTCCAATACTTTTAATAAGAACACTTGCCAAATAAACTGTTAAACTTACATCATAACTTTTAGCTAAATCTAATACTTTTTTAACACTTACTATTCCTTCAATTATTTTAAGCCTATTCTCATGGTATTTTTCATCTTTTATTTGGTAAGCAATTTTGTTTTTGCCGCTAATTTTTATTTTTTTCCCCGACTTATATTTCTTAAAAGAATCCAAACTAGTTTCTTTAATACTGGCCTTATTAATTATTTCATTACTTTTAATTTTATACTTCATATCCAAGTAATAAGCAACCAAGCTTTTTAAAAACATTAAAGTCCCTGTTCCATCAGTTAAGGCATGATTTACTTCCAAATTAATTCTTTTCTTATAATAAGTAACTTGAAATAACGCTGGACCTTCAATTATACTACAAGGCCTATTGTGCTCCTCACTTACTAAAACTTTTATATCCGTTTCTTCTAAGTAATACCAGAAAAAACCTCTTTTTAAAACTGCTCTAAATACCGGATATTCATCCAAAATTTTTTTTAAAGCTTCAAAAAGTGTTTTAGAATCTACATTTTCTTTTAAACTAATGCTAAACCGAAATATTTTAGGATCATACCTATTTTTAGAAGGCGGAAATATCTTGGCGGCATTATCTAAACGATACCATTTACTCAATTTTAATCACCTATAAACCCTTTAATTAATTCTATGGTCAACTCTGTAAATTTTTTATCTAAAACATTAGTCATAAACCCATGATATGCCCCATTTAAATCATAATGTTTGACTCTCACAAAATGCCTTTTTAACTTTTTGGCTAAGGCAACACCCTCATCATGTAAAGGATCATTTGTTCCTGTAATTATTAATGTTTTAGTTAATCCAAATAATCTTTTAGCTTGCAATAAATTAACAAACTTGCTTTGTCTATCTTCCTTTAACGGAGCATAGAGCAAAATATATTCTTCCAATCTTTTTCTAGTCAAAAAACCTTTACCATCATTTAATATTATAGATTTATATTTAGTATTCTTGCTATAATCACTTTGCGTAGCTGGATAGATTAACACAATATTACCTACTTTAAAATTATCTTTTAAACAAGCCGCTAAGGTTAAATTACCACCTGCAGAGTCCCCCATAATAGTTATGTCTTTATAAGTTATTCCTAAATATTCTAAATTATTCATAATATATTTAATAACACACAGACAATCATTTAAACCTACCGGATAAGGGTATTCAGGAGCTAATCTATAGTTTATTGCAATAACCTTCCTATTTAAACTACTAGCTAACTTATAACATATATTGCTATGCGTATCTAGATTTCCAGCTACCCATCCACCTCCATGAATATAAATAACTATCTTCTTAGCTTTATTAGGATCAAAAACTCTTACTTTAATCCCCTCTAGATAAGCATCAACATATTTTGAGTCTTTCAAAATCCGAGGATTTACTAAATTTTGGATTGTTCTATATAATTTTATATTCAAAATATTCACCTATTACAATATATCATGTTTATAACTTTTTTAAAAGTGAAAAAAATGCCCGAAAGCATTTTTATTTTTCCCCTTCTTCAAGCATAGTTGTAATAAATATTCCATAACCAGTAACAGGATTATCAATTACTACATGGGTAACGGCCCCAATAATTTTATCATTTTGAACTATCGGGGAACCACTCATTCCCTGAACAACTCCCCCAGTTTTATCGATTAACTCTGGATCATTTATAACAAATGAAATATTTTTTATATCAGAAGTTTCATCAATTTTTGTTATTTCAATACTATATTCATTTATATTTTCTCCATCAAGCACTGTGTATATACTAGCATCCCCAATTTTTATTTCTTCCGGATTACCAACTTCATAAAGCTCTTTATCTGGCATTTCATTTTCATACAACCCATAAATACCTACATTAGTATTTTTTAGTATTTTTCCATAAACAGTATCATAATAAAATTTAGCATTCTTACTACCAGGTACTCCACTTGCACTTTTCTCAATACCAGTAATATAATTTCTAAATATTATTCCACTTCTTATTTCTACCAAAGAATTAGTATTTGCCTCAATTATTTCATGACCTAAGGCCCCAAAAACTTTAGTTTCAGGATCAATATATGAAAGCGTGCCAATACCAGTAATAGAATCCTTAACATATAACCCTGTTTTATATACTTCTCCATCTTTTATCAAAGATAATTCACTAGTTTTTTCTTTCCCATTTCTTTTTATTGTTACTTCAACTTTTTCTTCTAATACATTATCTTCAACAATTTCTGTTAATTCATCTACTGTATTTACACGTATTCCGTTTACTTCTGTAATATAATCTCCTGATTTTATTACTGGATCTCCTTTATTAAATTTACCATCTATTTGATAAAAACCAATTACCATAATACCATCAGAATTTATTTCTATACCTAAAGTTTCTCCACCAGGAATAATATAATCAGAATAAGCCAATACATTCATTGGTATTAACAATAAACTTAATAATAATATTTTTAATCTTTTCATTTAATCACCATCTATATATATTATGGGTATTTTATAAACAAATACAAAGCCAATAATTGGCTTACCAATTATTGGCTATATTACTGAATTATAAATGGGGTATTTATACTACTGCCACATATATTTCGTATTACTTGAAGTGCGAGAAATAATCCATTCATACTCACCTAAGTATAGTCAATTATCTGCTCCGTAGTTGATTTCATATATTCCTTTCTAATATTTACATTTTGTTGATAACTCACGGCCTCCGGGCGGATTAAGAGCAGCCGGCGGAGGCTTAAGGGTTCTCACACTGCAAGGCGATATGGATCACTTGATATTCCGCTTCCTCCTTGTAATGATACATTAGATTCTAGATAAAAGACAGGTCTAGCGGCATTCCCGAAGTACGCGTCGCTGTAGACGACGCTGCTGTACACAAGAAACACGTTGCTATTAACTTACTTTTGGTTTCATCATCCAATCTTTCATATTCGTTATTTTTAATTCTCAATCTTAATTCATCTCTAGTAAGATTTAGTTTATTGCTGATAAAATTATAGTAATTTATTTCATTTGGATTTTTTAGAGTAAATAATTCTCTAATATGGCTCACAGTCAATCTGGTCCCCATTGGGGACCATTTTTGTCTTTCGAAGAATAAATATAATTGTCGCATTCTCCTAAGTGTTCTTTCATTATATTTTTTTCCAACTTCAACCATCAATTTTTCAGCATATTGCCTAATTATATCTTTTCCATACGATTTACCAGCTTCATATAATAATTTACCTATATCATAATAGGTGACTACTTTATGCTTTTCCTTAGAATAGTCTTTAACTTTATTATATATTTCATTATCTATTAATTTGTTTTTTATTTCATTATAATAATCCATTATTTCCCCCATATTTTTAAGTAACTGTTATTTATTATAAACTATTATTTTTAAGTTTCAAGCAAGTCGACATTTATCGTCAAAAAAAGCGGGTTAAATTAGATTTAACTCACTTTTCAAATTTAATATTCTTTTTACACTAGCATTTATTTCGCTTTCGGATATTGTACCATTTTTTACTGCCTCAATTACTGTAGGTATCTGTGTTTCGAAATCAGTAGTACAGATTAAATCATTCCCCGCCATTATGGCTTTTACGGCTGCTTCTTCATTACCTACATAATCTTTAATGGCATCCATATATAAATCATCTGTTACTATTACCCCATCAAAATCTAATTCATTACGTAATATATCATGAACATTTTTAGATAACGATGCTGGATAATCCGGATCCATCGATGTAACTATATTGTGTGATACTAATACAATATCAGCTCCAGCTTTAATACCTGAAGCAAATGGCAAAAAATCCTGTTCAACAAATGTTTCATAACTTCTGGTATCAATTGATATTCCTGTATGTGTATCAACATTATTGCCATAACCAGGAAAATGCTTAAGAACTGAGCCAATTTTTGCTTCTTTCATTGCTGTAACTACTGTTGCAACATATTGACTAGTCATATTAGCATCTAAACCAATAGTTCTATTATAAATGTAATCACTTGGATTAGTTGAAACATCACTCACCGGAGCAAAATTAACATTTATTCCCAATGCTTTCAAAAATGCTGATTTATCCAAAGTGTTTTCTCTAATTAAAGATAATCCACCTTCATTATATAATTCTTGCGGTGAAGCAAATGGTTCTTCTCTAAATTCTTTATATTTGCTAATTCTAGTTACAGTCCCACCCTCTTCATCAACCCCAATTAAAAGAGGTATTTCGGCATTTTCTTGATATGACGAAATATTATTTATGACTTCTTCTTTAGTTTTATCTTCAAAATCTCGGGAAAACAAAATATAACCTCCAAGATGATATTGAGATACTAAAGCTGCTGCATTTTCCTTTGGACATCTTACAATAAACATTTGTCCTACTTTTTCTTCAATAGTCATATCAGCAATTTGTTTTTCTAGTTCATCTAATTTTTCGTTATTTTCATTTAATAAAGAATCAGTTTTATCTGATTCTTTATTATTAATTATTCCATAAATGGATAATACTGCAATTAAAAATATACTAAAAGCTAATATCTTTTTCAAATATATCACCTAATAAAAGTATAATGCTTAATATTTAAATATTAATACTGTCTACCAATATAAAGTCTAGTAGTTGCTTTTTTGCCACAAACAACACATGGCCCAGTTATTTCCTCATTTTCAATTAAACACCGCGATTTTAAAGTCGTATCTTCTTTAATCTTATCTTCACAAGCCATATCACCACACCAATTAATCTTAATAAATCCTGGTTTAGTTGTTGCAATTTCTTTTAACTTTTCATATGTATTAGCTTCATAAATCATACTATCGCGACG
>ENA-ORSI01001989-ORSI01001989.1-human-gut-metagenome-genome-assembly--contig:-NODE-1989-length-15755-cov-4.735541_pt1 | contig 15755 bp, 10 predicted proteins | sample MGYA00242187_ERZ509154 | MGnify/ENA primary metagenome ERZ509154 (study PRJEB26280, sample SAMEA2338627) | human gut metagenome | biome: human gut; feature: human-associated habitat; material: faeces...
TTGCGGGGGCTGTTGCCGCGCCGCCGTACTGTACCTGCTGAGTCTTAAGCACCGTTCCGTTCCAGTCCTTGAAGGTTACGGTGTAGGTGTTAATGCTGTACTGTGCCGTAACTACGAGGTTTGCGGTAACATTGGTGAACGCCTTATCCCAGCCCGTGAAGGTATAGCCCGTGCGGGTCGGGTTTGCGGGGGCTGTTGCCGCGCCGCCGTACTGTACCTGCTGAGTCTTAAGCACCGTACCGTTCCAGTCCTTGAATGTGACGGTGTAGGTGTTAATGCTGTACTGCGCCGTAACAACGAGGTCAGCGGTAACATTGGTGAATGCCTTGTCCCAACCGGTGAAGGTATAGCCCGTGCGGGTCGGGTTTGCGGGAGCTGTTGCCGCGCCGGTATGGTATACTGATTGTGTCTTAAGTACCGTACCGTTCCAATCCTTAAATGTTACAGTATGCTTCGTAACGGTTATCCCGTAAGAACTTACATGGCTGTTGTATCTGCAATTCTGCATTGCGACCGCTTTTACGGTTGCAGCACCGTTAAGTACAAACGAGCCGTTGTATTTGTTGCTGCTCTCCGTTGGAGTGGAACCGTTTGTTGTGTAAAAAATCGTTGTTCCGCTGCTTCCGGAGATCGTAACTCTTGTTCCGTTAGCATCGTATGCAGTTGTAATGGTAGGTGCTGCCACCGTAAGCACTTCAAGAATCTTTGTTCTGCATTCGGGACCGAAACCACCGTCAACGGTAAGGCTGTATGCGCGCTGGAAGCCCTTCAACGCTTCCGCAGTACCATAGCCGAATTGTCCGTCAACATCGCAGCTGTAACCGCACTGATTCAGACAGGCCTGAAGCCAGCGTACATAATTGCCGCTGTCACCGACGTTGAGATAAGTGCCGGAAGGAGGAGTTGAATACTTGTTAGGATTCTTCGGGTTTGTCAAATCCTGAACTCCGCCGCTCGGAGCGGGAGTGGGGGTTGGGTCGGGAGAAGGAGTTGAGCCGGTTGTATATTTAGGCACACCGTAACCCCGGATATTTGAGTTGCTGAGACTCCATTTCCTTGACTTTACATTATTATCGCCTGTGTTGCCGCCGAGAGTGGTAACCTCGCTGCTGCTCACGCCTATAACAATTTCAACATGATCCCAGTGGTATTCATCCCCGGGCCAGTCAAAAAAGACCAAGTCGCCAACCTTCGGAGTATAACTGCCACGGTTGTAAAAATCAAGGTTTTTGAAATCTCCGTTGTCGCTGCCCGCACATGCATAGGAAGCGTTGCTGATGATGCTTGTGGGGATGCCCGCCTGTCTTGCGCACCAGCTGATAAAATATGCGCACCATGCGTAATACGATCCTCCGGAATGTCCCTGAACCTGCGTGCCGTACCAATAGCCGTATTCGGTATAGTTGCTTGAGCCGCTTGATTCACCGTGAAGTTGGCTTGTGTTGTCCCCCTCATGATACCCAAGCTGGCTGCGTGCAACATTCACAAGGTCGGTGCGCTGGTTGCCCGTAAGCGAAACATTGCAGAGCTGAGTATAATACTTGCCGCTGCGATAGGACGCCTACGGAGTGTAAGAAGGGGTAAGCATGGGCTTTACCGAAAGTGCGGCTTCGGCGGTGTTTTCCGCCTCCGCACGGGTCGCAGTCCCGCTCTGTCCGATTTCGGCAGCAGCCTGCAAGGGCAGCACCGAAACAAGCACCATAAGTGCAAGCAGCAAAGCGGTAAACACTCTGAACTTTGTCTTCATTTGTCATGTTCCTCCTGACTGATATGGACTTGGTAGTTTTTGCTCCTTCTCGAGAGCATATAACACCCGAGCGGACATTTGCCGCGGGCGGTTATATCGAAAAAATGTTAAGGAAGTAGGCTGCCAACAAATCAGCTTGCTTTCCGCAAGCAAACGAATAAATAAACTCCTAAGTGTTGCTCGCAAGAAGCAACGATCCTTTTAATTGTGTTCGATGGTGGGGCTTCTCTGCAAAATCAAAATTTAACTGAAATTGTTTTAGCTATCATCGATAAGTTCTTAAATCTTCTTTGCAAAAGCAATTATACTCTCTGAAAAGATGCATGTCAAGTGCATTTGCACACAGTCCTCCATTTTTTTCAAATATATTTTACTGTCTCGCGCTTTTTTTGCATCGCGTTGGCGCGTATCGAGCAGCGGCATGTCAAGCACAACAATATCCACACCCTTTTCGGAAGTCAGGTATTGCCACTGTTCAATTATCTCCCGATAGTTTCTGCCGAGCCTGTCGATGGACTGCACAAAGAGCGTGTCCCCGCGGCGAAGCCTGCGCAGCAGCTTTTTGTATTGCGGACGGTCAAAATCCCTTCCGCTCTGCTTGTCCGCAAATATATATTCCGGTCGAAGCCCCGCATTGCACATTGCCGCAAGCTGCCGCGCTTCGTTCTGTTCCCTGCTTGAAACGCGAACATAGCCGTATTGCCTCCCGCCGCAATGTTCCGTTTTTCCGTTTTTATGCATTTTTCTGTTCCTCCGATGTTCTGCAAAGAATCACTTCCTTTATTATAGCGAAAGTGCGTAACTGCCGTTTGCGGAACGGATATACCGGATATTATTTCGTTTTTATGCTGTACGCGTTTTTGTACACTTGACATCGGTTTAATGCACTTGTATAATAGGATGGAGTGTCTATATGCTGCCGTATTCTCGGCACCGCTGCGACACATTAACATAAATCGGAGGTGAAATTCTGTGGCTTTTGATGCTTTATATATAATTCTTCCGGTCGCTGCTGCCATTTTCGGCGCAGGCGGCGGAGTATTCGTAAAAAATATATATGACAAGAACAGTGCAGAATCCAAGGTCGCCAAGGCGGACGAGATGGTCAAAAAAATGATCACCGACGCACAGAAGCGCGCCGAAACACTGAAAAAAGAGACCATTCTCGAAGCGAAAGAAGAAGTCTACCGCCTTAAGACCGAGAATGAGAGGGAAAGCAAAGAAAGGCGGAGCGAATTGCAGCGCGCGGAGCGCAGACTTCAGCAAAAGGAGGAAAGTTTCGACAAAAAGCAGGATGCCCTTGAGCAGCGCGAGCAGCAGCTTGCAAAGCGCATCAAGGCGATCGATGCAAAAGAAGCTTCCGTCAGCAAGCTTTATGATGCACAGCAGCAGGAACTTGAGCGCGTTGCGGGCATGACGCAGGACGAGGCGAAGGACGTGCTTCTCAACAACGTTGAAAAAGAAGCAAGGCACGAGGCTGCGCTCATCATTCGCGACATTGAATCCAAAGCAAAGGCCGAAGCCGACAGGCGCGCCGTGAACATCATTTCAATGGCGATTCAGCGCTGCGCAGCGGATCATGTTGCGGAATCCACCGTTTCCGTTGTGGCTCTGCCCAACGACGAAATGAAAGGCCGCATCATCGGCAGGGAAGGACGCAACATCCGCACACTCGAAACCGCAACCGGCGTTGATCTCATCATTGACGACACGCCCGAAGCGGTCATCCTTTCCGGCTTTGACCCCATGCGCCGCGAAGTTGCGCGAATTGCACTCGAAAAGCTCATCCTTGACGGGCGCATTCATCCCGCACGGATCGAGGAAATGGTCGAAAAGGCACGCAAAGAGGTCGAAACCCAAATCCGCGAAGCGGGCGAACAGGCCGTTTTCGAATCCGGTGTTCACGGTTTGCACCATGAGCTTATTCGTTTGCTCGGCAGATTGCGCTACCGCACCAGCTACGGTCAGAATGTTCTCAAGCATTCAATCGAAGTTTCGCACCTTGCCGGACTTATGGCAACGGAACTCGGCGTTAACGTTCAGCTTGCGCAGCGTGCAGGTCTGCTGCACGACATCGGCAAAGCGGTTGACCACGAGGTTGAAGGCACGCATAACCAAATCGGCGCGGATCTTGCAAAGAAATATCGTGAAAACAACCAAGTTGTTCACTGCATTCTTGCACACCACGGCGATGTTGAACCCGGAACGGTTGAAGCCGTTCTCGTTCAGGCGGCGGATGCAATTTCCGCAGCAAGGCCGGGCGCAAGGCGTGAAACCCTTGAAAATTACATCAAGCGTCTTGAAAAGCTTGAGGAAATTGCCAATTCCTTTGACGGCGTTGACAAGAGCTTTGCGATTCAGGCGGGCCGCGAAGTCCGCATTATGGTCAAGTCCGATACCGTTTCGGATACGGATATTGTTGTTATCGCAAAAGACATCGTTAAGCGCATTGAATCCGAGCTTGAATATCCCGGACAGATCAAGGTCAATGTTATTCGCGAAACCCGTGCAACGGAATATGCGAAATAATTGCGCCTGACGTTCCGAACAAATTTTTTCAACGCAAAAACCCGTTCCCGAGGTTAGCTGTCCCCGGGAGCGGGTTTATGTTTGTCTGTTTGTCGTTCGCGCTTCCGTCCGCATTTCGCTGCTCCGAACACAGCGGAACCAAACCGAAATCAATCTCTGTTTTCGTTCAGTTTTTCAATCGGACTTCCGCAAAGCAGTCTTCCCTTTGCCGCAAGGCTTATCAGCACGATAACGGCGGCGCAGGCAAAGCTCAGCCCGAGCATTGTCCAAACGGTTGCACCGAACCGCTGCAGTCCGTACAGTTTTGACGCAAGTGCGGAATTCAGACTGTTATACGCTTCCGGGAATTGCTGCACGAGCCTCCGCGCCGAAAGCACTGCATAGCCCGCATACACGACCCAGCCCACCGCTGCGGCAATCAAGCCGTTTATTAATGCCGTGCCTGAAAATTTTCCGACTGCCTGCCTGCCCGACATGCCGATTGCGCGCAATATTCCGACGTTTCGCATTTGCTCCCTTGCCTCCAGCGTGAGCGCGTTCATAAGCAGCATCAGCATTATGACCGCAATGCATCCGCCGACGGACAGAATCAGCATTATCTGCTGAATGCTTGTTTGCAGATTCGCCGCAAGCGATTCGCGGCGGTTGGACATTCGCACTCCGAGGTCCGCCGCCTTTTTCGCAAGCACATAGTCCGTTGCAGCGTATCCGGAGCGGATATCCGCATAGCAAAATGCGCCCGTGTAAGCAAAATCCCCGTTCATTACATAACTGCCGTCAACGATGTAATCGCGGAATTCATCCGTCAGCTCTGCAAAAGCATTTTTAATCAATGCGGTTGAAGCGGCAATGTTGAAAGTTCTTGCTCCGTTGACTTCTATTTCGGTAACGGATGTTGAAATATCGGAACAATAAACGATTCCGCCGACCGTATAGGAAAAAGTTTTGAGCGAATGTTCGCTTTCGTCCCCTATATAGCTTTTTTGCGCCGCTCCGTAAAACGAAAGTTCGATTTTGTCGCCCGGCTTTATTCCGATACTGTCAATATCCCCGTATTTTTCGCGCAGTTCATCGTCATACATTCCATAGTTAATCATGATATTTCCGTCCGAACCGCGCACCGCAAAAAGCAGAACCTGTTCACCCCGCTCATAAGCCTGCCTGTCGAATGCCGAAAGATCAAGTTCAACATCATCGCGTGCAAGAAGCCTGTCCGTTATGAATTCGGGGTATGCATACAGATTTGAGTGTATGCCGTCATCATACGGCACATAATAGTATCCGTCGCGAAGCTCCGCTTTGTCCGACGCCCGCGAAGCGGCAAACGCAGGGGAGGATTCCGAACCCGCATAATTCAGCTCAACTTCCATAAGTATGTACGGATCGACCCGCACCATGCCTTGAATTGTGCGCATCTGCTCAACCGCCTTTTCGGGAATCAGGTGTTCATGCATCACATCGTTTTCGTAGTCAAAATCGCTGCTGCAATAGATTTGATATGTGGGGAACCGTTCCGTTTCATGTTTATTGCTCAAAGGCGATGCGGATTCCACCGCCATGAAAAACACTGCCGCACAGAACAGGGAAGCGAGCGCAACGGTCAGTACACGCTTTGCCGCCGCAATGCGGCGCGCTTTTTTCCGTGCAACATGCAGCCTGCCCGTCAGCGGCTGATGCAGAGCGGTTTGGAAAACGATCAGCCGCATCAGAATGATTCCGAACAGCCAGCAAAGCACGGCGAGCCCCACTTGTTTGAAAGGGATATCAACAAGAATTTCCGCGCCGTTTTTGAACATCGCCGTGCGAAGCAGCAGCCATGTGCCGCCCGCGCCGAGTAAAATGCCGAGGGCAACCGACGGAATGCAGATGAACAGCATCTCAAAAATCTGCATTTGCCGAAGCTGCCGTTTTGTTACGCCGATGCTGCGGAAAAGCGCAATCTGCCTTATTTGTTTCTGCATCTGCATTATGTTGACGCAGACAACCGCAAGCAGCGTGACGGCAAAAATCAATGCCGTAAAGAAAATGTTGTATGTTTGAGTCTCCTGCTGCGCAAACTTTGTTGCATTGAATGCAAGCGGAACGCTGCCCACGGTCTGATACACTCTTGCAATAAAGTTTGTTTTGTCCGTATCGAACCCGGTGCAGAAAAAATTGCTTGTCGGTGCATCGCAAAGCTTTATTCGCAGATCGGAACCCTGCTCCTTCTCTGCATTATTAAAGGCCTCCGCCTGCAATTGCGCCTGCCGCACAATTTCTGCACACGCATTTTCCGTCAGGAGTGCGCTGCAAAGGGTTGCGGAAATTCCGCTTTCGGCGCGTGAACTTGTGCCGTCAAGTTCGTAAACGGGCTTCGTTGCCCAAGTCCAAACATCCGTGTATTCTTTAATAATGCCGACAAGCTGATATGTTCCGACAACGTTGACGGGGTGCGACGTTCCCAATGCGGAGTTTTCCCGCGCCGCAATGCTGACGGAGAGCGTGACATCCTGTCCAAGGGTGTAATCGATGCCGAGTTTGCTCAAAAGATCCGCTTCCATCGCGATTTCGCCGTCACTTTCGGGAAATCTGCCTTCGTTAACCGTAATATGGCCGAGTTTTTTCAGCGTTTCGTCCACTGTGCCGACGCCGTCCTCCCCGATTGTTCCGTAAACATTCATGACGCCGAGTTCATCCAGCCAGTCGCTGTTTGCGGCTGCGCCCTTAAGCTTTGAATTGATGCCCGGCAGAATCAACTGCCACTCGCCGTAGGTCGTTTTTCTGAACACATCGTTTGTTTTTATCATGCTTCCCGAAACGGACAGCGTGGTAACCGCAAATGCAAACGATATTGCCAGGATAACGCTCATAAGAACGCTGCTGCGCTTTTTTCCGCAAACGCTTTGCCACGCCAGCTTCAAACACTCCATTTTTGCCTCCGATCCGACAGCGGGTTTCCGCCCGCTGTCCGCTTTGCTGCTGATTATACCCCTTATTGTAAATCAAAAACCTTACGAACAGCTTTCAGCGTGCCTTACAATAACGTAAGACGGGCACGGCTGCACATATTATGTGTCGAAAATACGCCGCCGAAAAACAAAAAACAGCCGAATAAGCGGCTGCCTTTTTTGGGGAGCTTTCCGCAGCAATCTTCTGCAATTCAAAACAGCCGAACGATCGCCGTTATCAGCAGAACCGATGCCGCAGCAATAACAATTCCGGAGAATACGCAGCGGCAGACAAAGTTGGTTTTCGGAGTTGTGCGCACATATTTTTCCGTGACCTTTCCCTGTTCGAAAAGTTTTTTCAAATCAGGGGAAATATAATTGCGCCTGCGGAAAGCGTTTGCCAATATTGAACCGCCGAAGATAAGGAAGAAAACCGCAGCGATGATTTCGGACAGCCTGCTCACCGTGTTCCAATCCGCTGATGCCGCTGCTCCGCTTGCGTTCACGGCAGCAGCACCGAATAACGCCAACAGCAAATATGCCGCCGCACCGATGCGCAGCCCGTAAACAAGCTTTTTAAGCTTCTTTTCGTTTTTTTCGGATGAAGTTTTTGTTTCGGCCGCATTCTGCCGTGAGTTTTTGTATGCCATTGTTTGCCCTCTCCGTTCCGTTTTTTCCGCCTGCCGTATGCCTGCACCACCGATATAGTACCACCCGCCTGCGGCCGTGTCAAGCATCGGGAGCGTTCACGATGTTTCGCTTTCCAAAAGGCTCGGCTCCGCCGTTTGCTTTGTCCGAATACCTTTAATCGTTTTTTTAAAAAGTTAAGGCGTGAAAATGTTCCTTCACTTGCGTCTGCCCGTATTAAATGATATAATAGACTTGCGATACAACATCGGTTTCGGAAATGCTCCGAATGAGTTCCGCTTACCCCTGCTGCACACCGCAGGCTTAAGTCGGCAATTCACTTCAGGCCGATTGATTTTTTGCAAACAAATTCAAGGAGGAAGCACTCATGTTCAAAAAAACCGCCGCCGCTCTTCTTGCGCTCATTATGCTGCTGAGCTTTTTTGCCTGCGACACGCCCGGCGCAAACGGGGGAGAGGATTCGATCCCGTCGCAAAGTCCGACCCTGCTCCCGAGCGCGGCCGATACCGCACAGCCCACTCCTACGGATTCCGCGATCGAATACAAAAAGTTTTCGACCAAACCCTTTTCAAGGGCAGCGACCGTCAGCCGGGCGGTTCTTCACGATGATGATCGCATATCGATTTCGGCGAACGAATTGGTTTATATCGATGATTTTGCCGTGCTGAAGCTTACGGCGGAAAATAAATCGGCGGATGACTTGCTTGTTTCCGATATTTCGATTTATGTGAACGACTGCTTTGTTGAAGTTGACTTCAGTCACAAATTTGCTGCGGGCAAAGCCGAAGATTTCAGTCTGTACATGCCGATTCTTGATATGATGCTGTACGGCATTCGGGAAATATCCTCCATTGACATTGAATTCCGCATTGCAGCCGCTTCGGGCGAAAAATACTTTACGGAGCTTGCCCACCTGTCCGCCGCTTCCGCACAGCCGCGGGAACCGGGCGCATATGATTACAGCGGCTATATTGCAGGCGATATTGCTCAGGCCATTCATTATGATAAGTTGAACGCTTTCAATGACTCTCACGGTTTTGAATCCGACGGATTGAACCTTGTTTCATCCGCGCTCATCACCGTCAACGAAAAATACCGTGTGCTGCTTGAATTTGAAAACGCCGCTGCCAAGCCCGCAGAGGTGAACATCGGTTATATCAAAATCAACAACCTTGTTGTTTTTAACGAATTTGATCATGCCGCCTTCCGTATTCATCCGCAAAAACATGCTGTTATCAGCATTCCGCTTTTCACGAAAGCACAGCTGCTTTTTTACAGCATCGGCAGAATTGCGGATGTGCAGTTTGATATCACGCTGACAAACGAAAACGCCGAAATTCTTTCACGCGGTTCGGCTTCCGTTGCGATTCCCGGCAGAGTCGGAAACTTTGACTTTTCCAATCAGTATGCCAATTATGATGAAAACGGAGTTTGCATGTTGGTTGCCGGACCCATTGAGAACTTTGATCTTGCAAACAAAAATCCGCTTATCCTCGTTTACGTCAAAAACGAAAGCGGGAAGACGATAAGCATTTCAAGCTTTGAAAAATGTCTGTTCATCAACGGGCGGCCCGTCGAATGTGTGAGTTTTTCAAAAATTCTGCGAAGTGATGATCGTATGCTTTTTGAAATTGAAATTGATGCGGCTTCACTTGAAACCGAGCTTTCCGCAATTTGGGAAATTGCCGTGTCATTCGAAATTTCGGATGAGAACGGTAATTTGATTTGCAAACCCGAAATAAAGCTTCAGGATCCTTCTCAGTCCCCTATAACATCCGCATAACTGCGGCACCGCATAATTGCTGCGCTGCATAACTGCGGCACCGCATAACTGCTGCGCTGCAATCGGCTTTCTTTATTCAAATTCAACGTTCGTAAGGCAGCCTTCATGCAGGGTTTGCGTGTCGGCTGCCTTTTCCGCATTCTTTTTCTGTTGAAACCGAACATCGCAAGTGATATAATAAATTCGGAGGAATTTTTGCGATTTTTGTTTTATTCTGCGAGATATTTCCTCAAAACTAAATATACAAAGCAAGGATGAACCCCTGTCCCTGCCGGCAGTTCGAAAGTCCCTTTCGGGATCGGCTGCCGCCGTTTGGCTGTCCGTTCCTTGCCTCACGAAATCCCGACACGATTCGGATTTAGCTTAAACGGCTGCTTTCGGCAGGAACTGCTTCAAAGCTTTTTCCGTCGGCACGGGGCCTGTCGGTGTTTGCCCTGCGGCAGGCAAATAAAAAACAAAAGCACTGCGGAAGATAAAACCTGCAAATGCGGTTTCCGTTCCCGGGTTTTCGCAGCATTAACACGGAGTAGGTCATAGAAATGAAACTGAAGTTTTTGGAACAGTACAAACACCTCGGAAAGGAGATATATATCCTTTTCTGGGGACGAATCGTAACAAGCATGGGCTCGCTTATCTGGCCGTTGCTGACTTTGATTCTTGAAAACAAGCTCGGCTATGATGCAACTCTTATTGCGGGCATTTCGTTTGCAATGTCGATATTGCAGTTTCCGATGCTTCTGCTCGGCGGCAGGCTTGCGGACAAGCGCAACCGCAAGAACGTCATTGTCATCTGCGATCTGGTAACGGTTGTTTGTTATATCATCTGCGGTCTGATTCCGCTTTCGGCATACAGCATCGGACTGTTTTATGTTGCAAGCGTTTTTGCAACCATCGAGGGCCCGTCATACGATGCACTGATTGCCGATCTGAGTGACGGAGAGGACAGGGAAAAGGCATACAGCCTTCAGTATCTCGGAATGAACCTCGGGCTTGTGCTTGCGCCCACGATCGGCGGTTTTCTGTTCAAAGACTATCTGTGGCTTGCGTTCATTATCACGGGCATTGCAACGCTTTCTTCAACGCTGCCGATTCTTTTCTTTGTCAAAACGCTCAGCATACCGAAAAAGAACATCAGCGCATACGAACAAAAGCGTGAAGATGTGAGTGTTTTTTCGCTTCTGCGCGAAAGAAAAACGATACTTATATATCTGCTTGTTGCGGGAATCGGTGGGTTTGTGTATGCTCAATTCAACTACCTTCTTCCGCTTAACATGGGTGCGCTTTACGGCGCGGAAGGCGCGGAAATATTCGGCGTTATGACAAGCGTCAACGCCCTCGTTGTAATCCTTGCAACACCCGTTGTAACGACCTTTTTCGGGCGGATTCGTGATGTTCGAAAGATACTTCTGGGCGAAACGCTGATAGTTGTCGGGCTGTTCTGCTATCGGTTCGTTCAGGGAATCATCCCGCTGTATTTCGTTTTAATGACTGTTTTCACCATCGGTGAAGTATTCAACACCATCGGCGTGCAGCCCTATGTGACGCGGCGCATTCCCTCAACGCATTGGGGAAGGATGAACTCGATAATATCCATTGCATCCGGTGCTTTTTCCGGAGTCGGCAACCTGCTTATCGGCAAGCTTGTGGACACCTCGGGCTTTGATTCCGCGTGGCTCGTTATCGGCATTGCGGGAATTTTTCTCATACTCTGTGCCGCCGCAATGTGCATTACCGATAAAAAATATTTCCCCTTGCTTTATGAAAAAAGCACCCCCGGAGGCACTCCCGAAGCGTTTTCGGATTCGGAGCCGGAAAGCTCTGCGTCGGGATCCGACAAATAGCATTCGGCCTTTTCGGCTGCATTTCAGTACCCATGCCTTTTGTCAAAAGTAAAAATTCAGTTTGCAAAGATGCGCGAATTGTGTTAAAATTATAAACGGAGAAGCAGATATTTTCCGCTTCTCCGAGTATTATTCTTCGGATTTTTTCCGCAGCAAAAATTTTTTTGAAAGATAACGCAACCGAATCGGCGCGAATTGCGTTATATGAATGGAGACAAAAATTGTCCGACCGCAGTTTCGACAGCATATATAGTGATTATTCACGCCTTGTCTTCTGGGCGGCATATCGTGTTGTGCCAAACAGGGAGACGGCGGAAGATATTACGCAAATTGCTTTTGAACGTGTTCTTTCCAATCCCGGCAGGCTGGCCGGCCTTGACGACGGACAGTTGAAAAGCTGGCTTTACCGCGTGTCCACAAACATCGCGCTTGATCATCTGCGCCGTGCAAAACACGAAACGCCGGTTGATGCGCCGATAAGCGAGTATATCGAGGATTCAGCCCTCCCGCTCGATGAGGAAGTTGAAAGGCGCCGAAAAGCGGCAAAAGTTCGAAGTGCGATCGACAAACTTGACGAAACGAGCCGCAAAGTCATATTGCTGCACTATTACGCCGGTATGACCGTTCGCGAAATTTCGGCTTGCACGGGCATCAGCGAAGGAACGGTTAAATCGCGGCTTATGAAGGCAAGAAAGCGGCTTGCGGTTATGCTCGGGGAGGAGGCAGCGGATGAAAAAAAGCGGAAGAAAAAATGATTATTTCTGTTCGAATACGGTGAATCTCGAAGCAGCGGATTCCAATCATTCCGCCGACACATGCACGGAATTTGACAGTTCCCGCACAATTGACGAGCTTCTTCGTTGGGCTGCAAACGAAAGCACGGCCGAGATTGATTTCGAATCGATTCGTCTGCGCGCTGTTGAGAGCAGCCGAAAGTCCAAAATGCAGCGCATACGCCGAATCCGTGCGCTGACGGCAGCAGGCGCGGCCATTCTTTTGATCCTGTTTGTTTTTGCACTCACCATCGGAAAAATCAACGATTGCACAAAAGATCCGCAGGTCAGTGCAGGCCTCACGCCGAATGCAGGGGCAACACCCGAACCGTTTTCCGATCCGATGAACCTGCCGTCCGGATATGACAGTTTTCAAAACGCCGGAACCGTCGCCGATGAGGCGATAAAAAACACAAACATGTTCCCGCAGAATCTTCCTTCCGAAATGCACAAAAAGGTTGATAACGATTCCCTGCGCATTTCTGCCGAAGGTTTTGATGCAAACGGCAACCGCCTTTATTACGATTGCGAAGTTGTTGATGTCGCGCCGTATCAGCTCTCTGTCGGCCAGGTCGGTTCGTTTTCCAACGGCGTGGATATTGTTTACTATTGGCAGATAACAAGCGGCACATGCTTGCGCGTTCGTTTCTTCGGGTTTAAGCAGGCAACCGCTGAAATGCTCTTTAACCAGCTTTCCGGACAGATAACGGGCACGAGCGGGAAAACCGCTGCTGTCGTGGCCGCACCTGCCCCATGGATACCTTCCGTTATCAGCTCGGGCGATTCCGAACCGTCCGAAGACGGTACGCTGCCTGTCGTCAGTGTTCCTTACATTGACAATTCGCCTGCCGAAACCGCACCGGTTTATGCTGCTCCCATCGGAACAGCTCCGACAGTTGATATTCCTTTTGAGCAGATATCGGACTCCGGCTACGATGCAATCGGGGAAATCCCCGTCGTTGCCCTTAACTCCGAATCGGCGGAAATCGGCGGCACATCGGCGAAAGCCGGCGGAAGTTCGGTCTGCGAAAAATCCGACAGGGTCAGTTTGCCCCGCCCCGGAAGCAGCAAAGTTGACTGCGGAAACAACAGTTCAAACACCGGCAAAGACATTGCAGACGGGAATGACGGTACAAAAAACGTTGTCAGGACGCAGCTCAATGATACGAACGGTACGTTCGACAAAACTCCGGCTGACCGTCCCTGATTTTTGGGCAAACGCAGGACAAACCTGCATCAGGACACGGCTCTCATATTTTTTGTTCTCCGAATTGTTTTCGATACTCTTTAATAAACTTAACTCGGAAGGAATCCGCGCATAATGAGCAAAAGAAGAAGATGCAGAAACGTCGTAACAGTTGTTAATGTGCTGAAAGAGCAGGGTGCTTTAACAATTGATATTCAGGAGGCTTTCCGCCGCGGCAATGTTGACGCCCTTATTTTTTCCAATAAGGATGCGGTGCTTATCAAGCACTCATGCGGAGCTTACATGCTTTGGGCTGCAACCGTTGAAGCCGGAAGGCTTGCCCTTCGCGAGGTTGCCGAAATGCAGGTTTGCGTTGTTCACGGGCAAGCTGCCTTTGAGGCAATTCGCTGCGAACGAAAAGGTTTTTCTGTCGAAAAACCCTGCAAGCAATTCTGCCGCTACTCCATGCAGCGGCACAAGGCGAAATCTCCTTTTCCGATTCGGGAACTGACAACGGACGATCTTCCCCAAGTTGCCGCGCACTATAAGCTTGAATCCAAGGAAGAAATAGCTGCAACGATTGAACACGGGCTGATGTTCGGTGCCGAGGTTGACGGAGAACTTGCCGGCTTCATCGGAATGCACACCGACGGCAGCGTCGGAATGCTTGAAGTATTTAAAAAATATCGCCGGTGCGGCGTCGGCAGTGCACTTGTGTCGCACATGAACAACTATCATGCCGACAGAGGATGGACCGTTTACGGACAGGTTTATTTCGATAATGATGTTTCCCTTGCGATGCAGCGCCGTCTCGGGCTTGCCGAATCGGAAGACTATATCCGTTGGATCAGCGGCAAGGATACGTTTTAAGTCGGTTTGCTCTGTGCATGTTTTTCGCTGCACACGCACGGATTCGGCATCAATAACCGTTCCGTCGTCTATCGCAGCTCAGTCAAAGATTCTTTATAAAAAATTAAAAAGGGGCTGTTGCAAAATCAAGTCATATTTGCAGCAGCCACATAAACCTGATGTCGGTTTTGCACGCTTCTTCTATAGCTCTGCTCGAGAAAATTCCTCGCATGTTTGCATATACAACAATCGAAAACACGACCTCAGGATCAATCTTTCTCCACCGCCTGATTTTTGCTCGTTTTCATTGTATAATCAGCTCGCTTTCCGTTGGTTTTTGAGCAATTTAATTATACACGAAAGCAGCAAACCGGACAACCCTTCCTGAGTTGCCCGGTTTTTTTTGGGGACTAATGCAACAGCCCCTGTAGGTTTAGTCATTTGCTGCTTCTCTTTTTAGCTACATCCATCCATGCAGAACCTTCCCACTGAATAGGGGAAATTCCCTGTTTCTCCGCAATGTTCCTAATTCCATCTTGCAGCTTTTTGTAGTTTTTGTACTCAGATATGGCACTCCACGCTTCGCCGTTATAATAGTAGGATTTGCCGGAACCGGTAATCTTGTTTTCCTCGGTGTTGAACTGCTGCGCCTCTTTTAGAGCTTCAAGAATAAAGCTGTCAACCGGTACATGCAACTTTGCCTCAGAAAGGCCCTTTGGCAGCATATCAAGCAGCCACAGATATTTCAGCGTCATATTCACCCATTTCTGTGCAAGCCCATATGTAAAAGAATTGCTTTTAAGAATCAGCGAATCCTCTTGAAATACCGCCGTGTTCATAGTACCCATTATTTCTTCGCATTTGGCCTTATGCCACAAACCGAACTGCTCGTCAATACATTGGTATTCATCAAGATGTTGGCCAGATCGCCGACAGGCTGGTACTGAGCTCAAAATTCTGCTACAAATCTTCGCAACAAGATTGTGCTTTGCCTCTTTGTATTTTTTTGCTAAATCTGTATTTTCCTTTTGCATTTTGTCTAATTCACTGGAAGAATACTTGAACGCAATTCTACGATTCAAATCTAAATACGCGCGGTACGCGCACTTTTGTATACCTTCTCTTGCAAGATCCTCGCTTTCACACCCAAAGTAGCTATACAGCAGAAAATCCATTAGTTTTTTGTTGTCGGCAAACTGATTCATAGTGCTATCTCCTTTGCTTATATTATTCATATTTCTCCAACGCTTTTTTCAAAGCGTTTTTAACCTTTTCCCGCAGGCGCTGGGGCTCCGGCACCGTCACATCCGGGGCGAAATTCAGGGCAAACTGCTCCATGGCCACACGGAACACCGCCCGGACATTGTCGCCGGCATACATATAGGGGTGCTCCTTCATATAGGTTGCCAGATCCGGCGTCCGGCCGTTGACCCATTTCAGGTGCCCAAGGGCTTGGCAGGCTCGTCCAGAAT
>ENA-ORSI01001992-ORSI01001992.1-human-gut-metagenome-genome-assembly--contig:-NODE-1992-length-15738-cov-2.841038_pt1 | contig 15738 bp, 14 predicted proteins | sample MGYA00242187_ERZ509154 | MGnify/ENA primary metagenome ERZ509154 (study PRJEB26280, sample SAMEA2338627) | human gut metagenome | biome: human gut; feature: human-associated habitat; material: faeces...
TTTTCGTATAAAGCTTTGCTGATGTGTCGAGCTCTGCGAAATACTTGATGGTGCGGACCATCTGGCTGGTGTAGCTGTTTTCGTTGTCGTACCACGAAACGGTCTGAACCTGGTAGGTGTCGTCGTCGATCTTGGTGACCATGGTCTGAGTAGCATCGAAGAGAGAGCCGTAGGTGATGCCGATGATATCGGAGGAAACGAGCGGTTCCTCGGTATAACCGAAGCTTTCGCTGCTTGCAGCCTTCATAGCGGCGTTGATGCCTTCCTTGGTGACATCCTTACCCTTGACAACGGAGACAAGGATAGTGGTGGAACCGGTGCAGGTAGGAACTCTCTGAGCGGAGCCGATCAGCTTGCCGTTGAGTTCGGGAATAACAAGGCCGATAGCCTTTGCAGCGCCGGTGGAGTTCGGAACTATGTTCACGGCTGCAGCTCTTGCACGGCGGAGATCGCCTTTTCTGTGCGGGCCGTCGAGAACCATCTGGTCGCCGGTGTAGGCATGGACGGTCGTCATGATACCGCTCTGGATGGGAGCGTATTCATTAAGAGCCTTTGCCATGGGAGCGAGGCAGTTGGTGGTGCAGGAAGCGGCGGAAATGATCTTGTCGTCTGCGGTGAGGGTGCCCTGGTTTACGCCGTAAACAATGGTGGGAAGATCATTGCCTGCGGGAGCGGAGATAACAACCTTCTTAGCGCCGGCGTTGATATGAGCGGAAGCCTTTTCCTTGGAGGTGTAGAAGCCGGTGCATTCGAGAACGACATCGACTTTAAGCTTCTTCCAGGGGCAGTTGTTTGCGTCCTTTTCGGCATAGATCTTTATGGTCTTGCCGTCGACGGTGATGGTGCCGGCTTCGTCATCGGCGGATACTTCGTGGTTGTATCTGCCCTGAGCGGAGTCGTATTTGAGAAGGTGAGCAAGCATTTTCGGGCTGGTGAGGTCGTTGATGGCAACGATCTGATAACCCTTTGCGCCGAACATCTGTCTGAATGCAAGGCGACCGATACGGCCGAAGCCGTTAATAGCAACTTTTACTGACATTGGAAAGTTCCTCCGTAAAATTTTATTTACCATCCGATAGTTTATACTATTCCGGACGAAAATACAAGTACTGTTTTTTGAAAAATCGCAGAAAATTGCGCCGGCGATTTGTTGAAATTATCCAATATACTTGCGTATGCGCAGCTTTGCTCCGACATTCTCGGCAATTTCGCGGCATTTTGCGATATCGCTTTCGGGGATCGTCCCCTCCACGACCGAAAAAAGGACATTCGGTATCCCCGCCCGGACACAGCCGCGCGCATATTCGATTATGGCGGGGAAGGCGTCGAGCCCGTATTTCGGGTGGCAGACGTCATTGTATTCCTCCGCGTTTGCGGCGTTCAGGCTTATGGAAACGGTGTCGATATATTTGCGCAGGACGGGTGTCGTATCGGTTTTGTAAAGCAGATTTGCAAGACCGTTTGTGTTCAGCCGCACGGGCAGCGCGTATTTCTTTTTGAGCAGTGCCGCGGATATCAGCAGATCGCACAGCCGGTACGTCGGTTCGCCGTAACCGCAGTATACGAATTCGGTGCATTCGGGAAAGTATACCTTTTCGACGGCATCGAGTATTTCGTCGATACCCGGTTCGTGTTCGAGCCACAGGCTTTCGCTCCCGTAAGCGCCTTCGCCGTTGCGGCGGATGCAGAAGTCGCAATTGTTGTTGCAGCGGTTGGTTATGTTCAGGTATATCCCGCTGCCGACACGGTAAGCAAACGTGTTTGCTTTATTGCAGTCCGAAGAGCCTTGTGGCGTTTGCTTCGGTGATATGTTCGATGTATTCATACTCAACTCCTCTGATCTCGGCTATCCGCCGCAGAGTATATTCCATGTAGGTGCTGTCGTTCCTGCGCCCACGGAAGGGGTGTGCGGTAAGATACGGGCAATCCGTCTCCGTGAGTATCCTGTCCTCCGGCACATATGCGGCGTTTTCGGGCGGGATGCGCGCGTTTTTGAAGGTGACCGTTCCGGAAAAGGATATATAATATCCTCTTTCGAGCAGTATCTTTGCCGTTTCGCGGCTGCCGGAAAAGGAATGGAAAACGCCTTTTGCTCTGTGCGCCAGCACTATATCCAGGCAATCCGCCATCGCGTCGCGCTCGTGAATTACAACCGGCTTCCCGTATTGCTCCGCAATGGAAAGCTGTGTGTCGAACAGCTCCTTCTGCGCGCGTTCGTTTTCGCGGGTGTAGTGGTAGTCAAGCCCGATTTCGCCCAGTGCGACAGCCTTCCTTTCGCAAAGCAGCGCTGTTATATGCGCAAGCTCGCGTTCACCCGCATTTGAAGCGTTTTCGGGGTGAATGCCCACTGCGGCATACATTCCTCCGTACCGCGCGGCAAGCGCAAGGCTCGCTTCCGAGGATGCGGCATCGCACCCCGCGTTTATCACGGCGCGGATATCCCCGCGGGCGGCTTTGCCGTCTGCACCGGGAAGGATAAAAAATCCCTGATCTCCTTTGCCGCGGAGGGTGATCTGGCATATTACAGCGCCTCCGCCGGAAGCGTTACCTTTGCCACGGAGGGCTATACTCCCTTCGGCAGCACCGAGCTTGCATATGATGCCGTGAACGCAGCCCGCGCGGAAAACACGCTGATAATCTATCGCGGAAGTAAGGCGACCGGCACAAATGTCTGGGGCTATGAGGTGTGTGTCGATGCGGAGGGCAATGTCGTTTCCGTCGGCGGCAACAATAACGATATCCCGGAGGGCGGTTTCGTTCTCAGCGCCGTCGGCACAAAGAAGCAGCCGCTCACCGATGCCGCCGCCGTCGGCATGAAGGTCATGCTCGACGAACAGGAAAAAACCGTAACGATCTCCTTCGATAAAGCCAACGCCGCGGAATATTATAACGTTCAATCCGAAAAGGCGCTTGCCGTGTACAACGCGATGCTTGCCTCCTGCGCCGATTTCGATACCGACACCTCCGCCGCGTGCGCCGAAAGGCTGGTCGCGCTGTGCGGCGGGATAAGCGATTCGCTTAAAGATAAGACGCTTGTCCGGTTTCTTTCGCTTGCCGACGAGTTCAAAACCGTTTGCGCCCGAATGGATGTTGCCTGTATGGAAAGTGTTGCCGTCGAAACGCGCTCGCTCTGGCTGCGCATACCGACTGTTCGCACCGCATCCACGGTGAAAAGCGTTGTCGATGCGGTTGAAGCCGCGGGCTTCAACCAGGTCTGTATCGAAGGGCTTTTCGATTCGACGACGATCATGCCCATGCCGGAGGACAGCCTTTACGAGCAGAACCCGGTTTACCGCGGCACGGATATGCTCAGGCTTTATACCGATGAATTCCATTCCCGCGGGATCGAAGTCGTTTTGTGGATGTCCTGCCTGCGCGCAGGCTATGAGGGGAGCGGCAACACCGCGCGCGGGGTCGCCGCGAAAAAGCCGGAATGGCGCGCCGTTTCGCAATCCGGAAAGGACACGGTCAGCAATGAATACGGGAACGCGTACTTCCTGAACCCCGCTTTGCCGGAGGTAAAGGAATTTCTGCTTTCCAATTATCGCTATATACTCGAAAATTACGATATAGACGGCTTCCAGCTCGATTATATCAGGTATCCGGAAAATTCCTCCGAAAATTACGGCTATGACGAATACACCGTTTCGGAATTCAAGCGCACGACAGGCGCCTCCGAAGCGCCGAAATCCTCCGGCCAGCCCGGGTGGAGCGAGTGGTGCGATTTCCGTGCCTCCAAGGTGACGGATATCGTTTCCGCCGTTTCCGCGCTCGTGCGTGAAATTCGCCCGGATATCCTGTTTTCCGCCGATGTTGCGCCGGAATATCCGTCGAGCAGGGTGAAAATGTGCCAGGATACGCTCGAATGGATATCAAAAGGCTATGTCGATGCCGTTTACCCGATGGCATACGGAACCACGGATGCCGTCCGGAAATGGACGGGCATGACAAACGATGCGCTCGGCGAAGGCCAGTATTCGGTCATCGGTCTGCGCGATAACGGCGCGGAGGTATTCACGCAGCAGGTGCTTGCCGCACGCGCTCTCGGCGCGGACGGTATCGCCTTTTTCTCCTACGGGCAATACATCGCGGGCGATTATTCCGGCGTTGTCGAAAACGGTGTGTTCGCGCACAAGGCGCTCTCGCCCACATATAACGCAAAAGCGGCTGCGGCTGCGGAGCTGGAGCATATCGCAAACGGGATAAAGCTTTATATGTCCCGCAATGAGCTTGCGGATGAAACGGGTGCATATTCCGGGCATAAGCTGCGGGTCGAAACGCTCATAAATGAAAATATTCCCGCCGTGATATCCGCGATAGAGGCAAACGGCGCGGAAGCGGAAAAAGAAGCCTTTGCGAAAATTATTGACGAGTGCGGCGAGATCGCTTCCGAATGCCGCGATTCCGGCGGAACGTATTTCGCCGTTATAGGCGAGTACATTGCAAGCCGCGTGCCGGTGCTGCAAAAGATATTCGATAACGCCGCGGACGATGCGAAAAAGGCGTTTGCCGAAGCTCTTGCGGCAAAACGCGCGGCAGAGGAAGAAAGCAAAGCGGATGCTTCTTCGGAAGGCGCTTCCGCCGAAAGCGATGCCGGTACCGGGGACGAAAAATACAAGCCCAACGGGTTCGAGCGCGCGGTACAGGTAATCGGCACCGTTATCATGGCGACAGGAGTTTTCGGTCTGCCGGCGTACTTTATTCTCAATGCCCGCCGCAAGCGGATCGCAAAGGGTAAAGCGCAGGGCGGCAAGCCCGATTCCGGCGATGAAAACGCCGAAAACGGCGAGGACACGCAGAAAACCGATGAAAATACGCAGAAAACCGACGGCGCGGAAGAAAAAGAAGAATAAAAACAAGGGGTGCGAAATCCGATTCGCGCCCCTTTTTGCTTTTTGTGAATATTCAGCCGTTCTGCTCTATCGCATCAATAGCATCGGCAATTATGTTATCCGCCTTTGCCAGTTCGATTGCCGCGCGGTCGGAATCGCAGCCGGTCTTTGTCATGATCATTCTTATCGCGCGGTCGACAAGCTTTTTGTTGTTGGGAACCATGTAAGCCATGAAATTCCCGCGGACTCTGCCGAAGCGTATCATTGCGCCGGTCGAAAGCATATTCAGCACCATCTTCTGCGCCGTGCCCGCCTTCATGCGGGTGCTGCCGGTGATGACCTCCGGCCCGACCGGAACAACAATGGGCTGTTCGGAAAGCGGTATGAGATCGCTGTTCGGGTTGCAGGTGATGCACACCGTTCTCGCACCGCATTCGGAGGCGTATTTCAAAGCGCCGATAACACAGTTTGCGCTGCCGCTCGCGCTGATGGCGACAAGCACGTCGCGCATTCCGAACTTGCGGGCGCGCAGCATATTGACGATAGCGAGCGGATCGTCCTCCGCGGATTCACGCGGGGCGAAGATCGCATCCACGCCGCCCGCCATGAGCCCGACAACGGCATCGTACCCGACACCGTAGGTGGGCGGGCATTCCGCGGCATCGAGCACGCCGAGCCGGCCGGATGTCCCCGCGCCGCAATAGTATATGTGCCCGCCGCATTTGAGCGAATCGGCAAGCATATCTATGCCTGCGGCGATCTGAGGCAGCGCCTTTTCCACCGCAAAGGCGACGGTTTTGTCCTCGTCGTTGATGACCTTCGCTATCTCGATAGCCGACATTTTATCGATATTCTTTGTTTTTTCGTTTATGCTTTCCGTTGTGAGACGGGAATAATCTGCCATAAAAACACCTCTTTGTCCGTTTGCGGAAATCATACCACATACAAGCGGAAATGTCAACAAAAGCGGCGCGAAAACATTGCGGCTATTGACATGCGGCGGCAAATGTGCTATTATACGGATGTATAATCATTGTTTACGGGTAATGCTATGGACAGAAAAAAGATAAGCCTTATCGTACCGTGCTATAACGAATCCGAAGCGCTTCCGTTTTTCTTTGCGGAAACAGACCGTGTCATGTCCGCAATGACGGAATATGATTTCGAGGAGATTTATGTCGATGACGGCTCCTCGGACGGAACGCTTTCACTGCTGCGCGAAAGAGCGGCATCGGATCCTTCCGCGCGGTATGTTTCTTTTTCGCGGAATTTCGGCAAGGAGTCGGCTATGCTCGCGGGGCTTCGCACCGCAACGGGCGATTATGTCTCGATACTTGATGCGGATTTACAGGATCCGCCCTCAATGCTGCCGGAAATGCTGCGTATCATAAACGAAAAGGGCGTGGATTCGGTCGCGACACGCCGTGTCACCCGCAAGGGCGAACCGCCTATCCGCAGCTTTTTCGCGAAATGCTTCTACAAAATCGTCAACCGTATCTCAAAAGTAAAGCTCGTTCCGGGCGCGAGGGATTTCCGGCTGATGACAAGGCGCATGGCGGATGCCGTGCTTTCGCTTTGCGAATATAACCGCTTTTCCAAGGGTATTTTCGAATGGGTCGGGTTCAGAACCGAATGGCTGCCGTTCGAAAATGTCGAACGTGTCGCCGGGAAGACAAAATGGTCGTTCTGGGGGCTGTTCAAATATTCCGTGGAATGCATACTCGCCTTTTCCACCGTGCCGCTTGCGATAAGCTCGTTTGCCGGATTTTTGATGTTTATCGGTTCGATCGTCGGCGCGCTTGTCATAATCATCCGCAAGATAATCGATACCCGCTCCGCCGTTTCCGGCTGGGCATCGCTCGCCTGCATAATACTTTTTGTCTGCGGGATACAGCTGCTTTGTATCGGTATACTCGGTCAGTATCTTTCGAAAACCTATCTGGAAACGAAGCACCGGCCGTTATATATAATTTCCGAAACCGAAAAAACGGAGGATAAAAAATGAAGCTTGGAATAATCGCGCCCTCCCACGACAGAAACGGCGTAAAGTTCGTCGCCGATCTCGGGCTGAAATATGCCGAGTTCGACATCAACGCCCCGGATTACGGCTATGTCGAATTCGATGAGGTCGCTTCCGCGCTCGAAGAATTCGGCGTGAAGATGGGCGCAATCGGCAGATGGGGAACGGAGCGCATACTCGAAAGCGGCGAGGTGAACGAGGAGGAATTCAAAAAGGAATGCTTCCTTGTGGATTTCTGCCGCCGCGTCGGCTGCCCGGTTTATATGACCGGCATCAACTATGCCGAATCGCGCACGAGGTTCGAAAACCTCTGCTCCGCGGTGGAATATCTTCGCCGCCTGCGCGATTACTGCGGCAGCGATGTAAAGCTCTGCACCTATAACTGCCACTGGAACAACTATATCGACAAGCCCGAGGAATGGGAGATCGTCAACAAGCATCTCGGTATCGGCATCAAGTACGATCCCTCGCATTCCATCAACGGCGGCCGCGATTATATGCGCGAAGCGGTCGAATACGGCGGAATGGCATACCACATCCACCTCAAGGGCACGATGAATATCGGCGACGGCAGGATCGACGATCCGCCCGCAGGGCTGGATATGATCAACTGGGGTATGCTTCTTTCGGTGTTTGCAAAGCACGGGTATGACGGAATGCTCTCTATCGAACCGCATTCCGAGACCTGGCAGGGCGAGTTCGGCAGGAAGGGTGTTCTTTACACCATAGATTACTTCCGCAGAATGCCCTTTATCACCGAATGATATTCCGGCGAAGGGATCGTCCGCCGAAGGATGAAAACAGCCCGGAATTCCGTCTGTATATGTGCGAAAGGCTGGATGGGCTTTCGCTCAAATATGTGCTAGAACGCGACCCGGAAAAGGGTGATTACGTTATCGGCAAAAACGGAGTGCTGAGCTTTTACCGCGGCGAATTCTCGGTCGTCTGCGGCGGCAGCGAACTGTTCCGCTGCGACGGGAGCGAGCTGCACGCATGGGAATTCATGTCGCTCGACGGAGCGACACTTACCGGCCCGGACAAAATAACCGGAAGGGAACGTACAATACTCGCATATTACACATATTACCGAAAATAAACGGAGGAGCGCCGTTTGGGCGCGACATTTACAATGGAAACCATCAGAATAGGCATTATCGGCTGCGGCGGCATCGCCAACGGGAAGCACCTTCCCGCGCTCAAAAAGGTGGAAGGCGTGGAAATGGTTTATTTCTGCGACATTATCAGGGAACGTGCGGAACAGGCGGCAAAGGCATACGGCACGCCGGATGCGAAGGTCTGCACCGACTACAAGGAACTGCTTTCGGATAAGAGCATCGACGTTGTTCATGTTCTCACGCCGAACCGTTCGCACAGCTTTATCACCGTTGATGCGCTCGAAGCGGGCAAGCATGTCATGTGCGAAAAGCCTATGGCAATCAACTCCGAGGAAGCAAAGAAAATGGTCGAAGCGGCAAAGCGCACCGGCAAGAAGCTCCCCATCGGTTACCAGAACCGCCAGAGAGCCGATTCGCTTTATGTTAAGCAGGAAGCCGAAAACGGAACCTTCGGCGATATTTACTTTGCCAAGGCAACGGCTATCCGCCGCAGAGCGGTTCCCACCTGGGGCGTTTTCATGAACGAATACGAACAGGGCGGCGGTCCGCTTATAGATATCGGCACCCACGCGCTCGATCTCACGCTTTGGTGCATGGATAACTACAAGCCGAAATACTGTGTCGGTACGACCTACCACAAGCTCGGCGAAGTGTTCCCGACAGGCAATGCCTGGGGCGATTGGAAATCCGGCGATCTCACTGTCGAGGATTCCGCGTTCGGCTTTATAGTTATGGAAAACGGCGCTACGATCATTCTTGAATCGAGCTGGGCGCTCAATATACTCGACCCGCGTGAAGCCATCACCACGCTTTGCGGCACCGCAGGCGGCGCGGATATGCTGGACGGTGTCCGTATCAACGGCATCCGCAACGGCAGGCAGTATGTTCTCAAACCCGATCTGAACGCGGGCGGCGTCGCATTTTACGACGGTGCCGGCAACGAAGATCCCGCCGTGCGCGAAGCAAGGCTCTGGATCAAGGCGGTGCGCGAGGATACCGAACCGTTTGTTACTCCCGAACAGGCATACACGGTCAGCCGCATACTCGAAGGCATCTACACCTCGGCTTCCACCGGCAAGCCCTACTATTTCGACTGATTCCCCACAGCAAGGAGGTAAATTTAATGAAATTAGGCGTTATAACCGTTCTTTTCGGCGACCGTCCCTTCGACGAAGCGCTTGCATACCTCAAAACACTCGGTATCGAGGAGCTTGAGGTCGGCGCGGGCGGCTACCCCGGCAAGGCGCATTGCGACCCTGCCGTTCTGCTTGCGGACGATAAAAAGCTGAAGGAATTTACCGATACCGTAGAAAAATACGGCATGAAGATCAATGCGTTCGGCTGCCACGGCAACCCCGTTCACCCGAATGCGGAGATCGCAAAGAAATACCGCGACGACTGGCACAATGCCGTTCTGCTTGCCGAAAAGCTCGGCATAAAGAAGCTTATCGGATTTTCCGGCTGCCCCGGCGATTGCCCGGAATCCAAAAACCCGAACTGGGTCACCTGCCCCTGGCCGGAGGATTTCTTCAATGTCCTCAAATGGCAGTGGGAGGAGGTTCTCATCCCTTACTGGAAGGAAGAAGTCAAGTTCTGCAAGGAGCACGGGCTTGAAAAGATCGCCCTCGAAATGCACCCCGGGTTCTGCGTTTACAATGTTGAATCGCTGCTTAAACTGCGTGATGCAGTCGGCGATATGATCGGCGCGAACTTCGATCCTTCCCACCTTATCTGGCAGGGTGTCGACCCCGTTGCCGCCATACGCAAGCTCGGAAGCGCCATTTACCATGTCCACGCAAAGGATACGAAGATCGATAAGCTCAACACCGCCGTCAACGGCGTGCTGGACACCAAGCATTACGGCGACGAGATTCACAGAAGCTGGATATTCCGTTCCGTCGGCTACGGCAACGATCTCCAGTACTGGCGCGATATGATCAGCAATCTCCGCCTTGTCGGTTATGACGATATCCTTTCGATCGAGCACGAGGACAGCCTTATGACAAGCCGTGAAGGTTTGGAAAAGGCAGTGGAATTCCTCAAGCTTTCCATGATCCGCGAGCCTTCTCCCAAGGAAATGTTCTGGGCGTGAAGGTACTTATCGCGATAGATTCCTTTAAGGGCAGCATTTCTTCATCGGATGCCTGCCTTGCCGCCGCGCGCGGGTTTACGCGCGCGGGTATCACGGATATAACCTCGCTCCCGTCCTCCGACGGGGGCGAGGGTTTTTGTGTCTGTATGCGCTCGCTGTTCGGCGGTGAGGTGCTGCACGATACCGTCGCCGCACCGTGCGGCGGGCAGACGGATGCCGAATATGTTTTCGATTTTGCTTCCGAAACGGCGTATGTCGAGCTGGCTTGCGCAAGCGGGCTGACACTTGTCCCGGAGGGGAAGCGCGATATAATGTCGGCAAGTACGCTCGGCACGGGCGAGCTGATAAAAGCCGCCGCTGCAGCCGGCGCAAAGCGCATTGTTATCGGTCTGGGCGGCAGCGCCACGAACGATTGCGGCATGGGGCTTCTGCACGCGCTCGGTGTTCGGTTTTACGGAGCGGACGGCAATGTCCTCGTTCCGTGTGCGCGGTCGATGCCGCTTGTTGTGCGGGCTGATAAAACCGCACTGCGCGGCTATGAGGGAATTTCATTTACCGCCGCCTGTGATGTGACAAATCCGCTTTGCGGCGAAAACGGCGCGGCGCGGGTGTTTGCGAGGCAGAAGGGCGCTTCCGAACGCGAAATATCGCTTTTGGACGAATACGCCGCTTCCTTTGCTCGCGCCGTGGGTATAGATCCGCTTTCCGCCGGCGCAGGCGCGGCAGGCGGTACGGGCGGCGCGCTTATATCCGTGCTCGGCGCGGAGTTCGTTTCCGGCGCTTCGCTTCTCACGGGGGCAGAACGCTTCCGCGAGGCGCTTTCGGGCGCTTCGCTCGTTCTCACCGGCGAGGGCAATACCGACGGGCAGACTGCCTCCGGCAAGCTTGTCTGTGCGGTGGCGGATGCGGCAAAGGGCGCCGGAGTGCCCTGCGTTGCCATTTCCGGCGGGCTTTCCTCCGGGTGCGAGCTGCTTTACAGCCACGGTGTCACGGCGATGTTTTCGCTGTGCAGCCGCCCCGCAAGCCTTGAATACTGCATGGAAAACGCTGGGTTGCTTATGGAATCCGCGGCATACAATGTTGCAAGGCTCGTTTCCGCTTCGGCGGGGGAAAAACAATAAAAAAAGCAGCGTTTCTGCCAAAGCATCGGCGGAAACGCTGTTGTATCTTGCTGCTTTATATATCCGTGTTGGGTATAAACGCCGTCAGCACCCCGTGCATGACATAACGTTCGCTTCTGTCGGAGGAGACGTTTGCACAGGTCACAAGCGTGCATATGCGTGAATCGGCGCTGTACGGGTTGGTAACGGAAAAGGTGTTGAGCGAGGTTATCTTTTGCAGGAAGGCAAGGTAATCCTCCGAGCCGGCAAAATCGACATTGATAAAGAACGCCTGATTGTTGCGGTATGCGCTCAGCAGCTTGTAAATGTAAATGCCTTCTTCGCGGTAGACTTCGATGGTGAGCGTTTTTGCTTCGGTATTGCGGTTCGCACTTTCCATGAATGTCTTTAATGTCCGGAACATTGTACCGTTCTTCATGCAGTGACCGTAAAAGACACTGTTGTAATTTTCGGGATAATTGTCCGAAAGACGGAAATCGGCAAAAACGCTGCCGGAATCGGTATAATTGCCCTGGAAATCGTGGTTGAGGTAATAATCGTTATCGTCGCTCTTCATAACGGGGTAATCGATCCGCGTGTGGCTGACATATATCCAGGCATAGGTCGAAGGGTATCTCGACCTCATGGAAAGAAAGTTGTAATAATACTTGCTCTGCCTGTCGCGATCCTCTACCGAATCGACATCACCGATATAGTTTTTGTAATTGCCGCCGGAATCAAGCATTTCGCGCAGGGTAAACATGGATGCCGGTTCGAGCAGGGGCGAAGAACGCTTTACCGCCGAGGTGTTCACGTCGGCACGGATGGAATCGTATTTATCGTTGGTGTCGCGTGTTTCGATATAGCCGGATACCAGCATATAAAGCGAATAGGAAAACACAGCGAGGCAAAGCGCGATCAGCAGACAGCGAAGCAGAAGCGAAGGTAAAAGCTCCTTTTTATCGCCCGAGGCATCGCCGCCGACATCGGCAGAGGTGAACCCGGCAAACGAATCCTTAAAAGAGCCGTGAGCGTTGTCCTGCAAAACGAACGCCTCCTTTCACCCTATATTATACGCAAAGTTGCACTAAAAAGCAAGCCGTGAGGCGCTTTATTTCAAAAATCGTTACAAAACAATTCCGCGCGGGAAAATTTCGGGAAAAACGGTTGACTTTTCGCGCGATTGGTATAGAATGTAAAATAGTGTTTTATGATTACTTTCCGGAGGAACGAAAGAACAATGGCTATCAAAGCAAAACAGCTCGAAAAAAACAAATATGAATTCAGCTTCACTATCGAAAAGCCGGTGTTCGATGCCGAGATCGAAAAGGTCTACCGCAAGAACGCACCCAAGATGAACATACCCGGCTTCCGCAGGGGCAAGGCTCCCAGGCACATTATCGAAAAGATGTACGGCGCAACCGTATTTTATGATGAAGCACTCGACAATCTTCTCCCCGAAGCATATGAAAAGGCTCTCGGCGAAACCAAGCTCGAAGCGGTCAGCCGCCCGGAACTGGATATTGTCTCTATCGACGATAACGGCGTATGCCTGAAAGCGGCGGTGTGGGTCAAGCCGGAGGTCGAAATTTCCGAATACAAGGGCATTACCGTGGATAGGGAAGCCGTAAACGTTACCGAAGAGGACATACTCAAAGAGATCGACCTCACCCGCGAACGCAACGCCCGTATGCTCACTGTCGAAGATCGTGCAGCGGCGGACGGCGACACAGCCGTGATCGATTTCGAAGGATTTGTGGACGGTGTCGCGTTCGAAGGCGGCAAGGGCGAAAACTATTCGCTCCGGCTCGGCAGCGGCAGCTTTATCCCCGGGTTCGAAGATCAGGTTATCGGCCATAAGACCGGCGAGGAATTCGATATCAACGTCACCTTCCCGGAGGAATACGGGGCGGAAAACCTTGCCGGCAAGGCAGCCGTGTTCAAAATAAAGCTTCACGAGATCAAGGTCAAGGAGCTCCCCGTGCTCGATGATGAATTTGTAAAGGACGTTTCCGAATTCAACACCGTGGACGAATACAAAGAGGATGTTAAGAAGCACCTCACCGAACGCCGCGAGGCTCAGGAGGACAACAAGGTCGAAAACGCGCTTATCAATGCGCTGCTCGAAAATACCACCGTCGATATCCCTCAGTGCATGATAGATAACGAGGTGGACGGCTATGTCCGCGATTACGAATACAGACTTCGCTCCCAGGGCGGCAGCCTTGATATGTACTTCAAGTACACCGGCATGACAATGGAACAGCTCCGCGAAAACTTCAAGGCGGATGCCGAAAAGCAGGTCAAGACACGCCTCGCGCTCGGCAAGGTTGCCAAATCCGAAAAGCTCAAGGCGCTCAAAAAGGATCTTGATGCCGAATACAAGAAGATAGCCTCGGGCTATAATGTTGATGTCGAAACCGTCAAGACGAGCATTCCCGCCGAAAGCATCAGCGAGGATATCGTGCTTCGCAAGGCAGTGGACTTCATCAAGGAAAACGCCGTTATCAACCAAAAATAATCGAAAGGTCTGGTCAATATGTCATTGGTACCGATGGTCGTCGAACAAACGGCGCGCGGAGAACGCTCCTACGATATTTTTTCGCGCCTGCTTAACGACAGGATAGTATTCATAGGCGAGGAGATAAACGACACCGTTGCCTCGCTCGTGGTGGCACAGCTGCTGTTCCTCGAAAGTCAGGATCCGGAAAAGGAAATATCGCTTTATATCAATTCCCCCGGCGGAAGCATCAGCGCGGGCATGGCGATATACGACACAATGAACTATATCAAATGCCCTGTCAGTACTATCTGCATCGGTATGTGTGCAAGCATGGCTGCGTTCCTTCTTGCCTGCGGCGAAAAGGGGCGCAGGATCGCTTTGCCGCATTCCAAGATAATGATCCACCAGCCGCTTATCGGCGGGAATTATCGCGATCAGGCGACTAATCTCGAAATTGAAGCGGCCGAAATGCTGCGCACCCGCGAAATGCTGAACGATATCCTGGCATCCGTCACCGGCAAGAGCCGCGAACAGATCGATGCCGATACGGACAGGAACAACTATATGGATGCCCTCACCGCAAAGGAATATGGGCTCGTGGACAACGTTATCGGGAAGAGAGAATGATCCGCTATGGCAAAAAGCAATAAAATATGCGGCTTCTGCGGCAGACCTACCGACCATGTCACCACGCTCGGGATCGAGGGCAACAGGATCGATTTCTGCGACGAATGCCTTTCGCTTTGCTGCGAAATAGCCGCGGAATACGAAGAAACGCTCGCCTCCGGCGACAACTCATCAGAAAAAGCGGCGGCAGAGCACAAGGGCGCGAATCTGATAAAGCTGCCCAAACCGGCGGAGCTGAAAGCCGAGCTGGACAAGTATGTTATCGGTCAGGACGAAGCGAAAAGGACACTTTCCGTCGCCGTTTACAACCATTACAAGCGTATAAACGCGCTTGCGGCAGCGGGCGGTAAGCCGTCGGAAGACGATGTAGAGATCGGCAAAAGCAATATCCTTCTGCTCGGGCCCACGGGCGTCGGCAAAACTCTGCTGGCGCAGACGCTTGCACGGATGCTGGATGTGCCCTTTGCCATAGCCGATGCGACAACGCTTACCGAAGCCGGATATGTCGGCGAGGATGTTGAAAATATCCTTCTTCGGCTTATTCAGGCGGCGGATTTCGATGTGAGCAAGGCGGAACGGGGGATCATCTTTATCGACGAAATAGATAAGATCTCCCGCAAGAGCGAAAACCGCTCTATCACCCGCGATGTTTCGGGCGAGGGCGTTCAGCAGGCGCTGCTTAAGATCCTTGAGGGCACGGTGGCAAGCGTTCCGCCCACCGGCGGCCGCAAACATCCCCAGCAGGAGCTGTTGCAGATCGACACGACGAACATATTGTTCATCTGTGGCGGTGCCTTCGTTGGTCTGGATAAGATCATTGCCGATCGCGTGGGCAACAAGGGCGTGGGCTTTAACTCCGAGATCGCCGGCCCCACCTCGGTTGACGAGAACGACCTGCTGCGACAGGTGCTCCCGCAGGACCTCAACGCCTTTGGCATGATCCCCGAGTTTGTGGGACGTACGCCCGTCGTCACTCAGACGCAGGCGCTCGACGAGGACGACCTGGGGTCGATCCTGACTGAGCCCAAGAACGCCGTGGTGCGCCAGTACCGCAAGATGTTCCAGCTCGAGGACGTTGAGCTTGAGTTTGAGGACGCCGCCCTGCACGAGATCGCCCGCATGGCGCTTGCCCGCAAGACCGGCGCCCGCGGTCTACGCGCCATCTGCGAGGACGTGCTGCAGCAGACGATGTTCGACCTCCCCAGCGAGGAAGGCGTTGCCAAGGTCGTCGTAACCGAAGCCTCCGTAAAGGGCGAAGAGCAGCCCCAGCGCATCTACGGCTAGACCTGCCCTAAAACGTGTTTGCAAATAGCCTCCGACCACCCGCGGTCGGAGGCTATTTTATATATGCGCAATAACCCCAACTACCTGTGTTATTCTGTGTGTTTGTTTAAGCCTCAGCGAAGTAATTCAGACTGAAGTAATCGATACCTAAGGGGAGGAATGGAG
>ENA-ORSI01001995-ORSI01001995.1-human-gut-metagenome-genome-assembly--contig:-NODE-1995-length-15733-cov-12.873262_pt1 | contig 15733 bp, 10 predicted proteins | sample MGYA00242187_ERZ509154 | MGnify/ENA primary metagenome ERZ509154 (study PRJEB26280, sample SAMEA2338627) | human gut metagenome | biome: human gut; feature: human-associated habitat; material: faeces...
ATACCCCGTGTCGGTCTTTTATGCTGGTAAAGCACAGGGACTTATAGGGCAGCATGGCAAAGAGCCGGTCATTGTCCTTGGTGGAGGCCAGCGCGTCAAAGTGCGGTGAGATCTCCACCATGAAATGCGTTTTGTTAGGGCTATTGGGTGCAGACAGATCTTTCAGCTTATCCACGATGCGTTGTGCCTCGGTTTCAATCCGGCTGTCATGCAAAGCGGTGATGTGGGCCTTGAAATCTCCCGGCCTTGCCTGCTCCCGGCTGTGCTGCTCCTGCTGTAACGCCTCCTGCAGCACAGCCGGGTCATGGGGCTGGGCCTCATACCGCAGGAAATTTCCCAACACCCGGTCAGGGCTTCCGTCAAAATACTGGCCGTCCGGGATGTCACGGGTTCCATGCTCATAAAAGAGCCGGTTCACGCTCACCGGCTGGGAGGCTTCAACGACGTGCCGGAAATGCTGCTGATAGTCCAGCTCATAGAGATTACCCCGGATGGTGCCGCCCTGTGTGCCGGTCAACTCCACCGCATAGGCCAGTATCTTGTCACGGGTCTGTTCTCCATAGAACTTCCATGTGTTGTGCTGCCGGATGCCTTTCAGGAAAACGTCACGCTCCCGAAAACAGTATGTCCCAGAGGGCCGGGACATCCAAAGCAGGGCCTTATCCACGGCCTGATCGCTGGCGGTGTCCCGATGGATAATGCTTTTGTCAATGTCAAAGTCATTCTGATAAGCTCAATATTCCAATATCTTGCCGGAAGCCACGGCTTCGATGTTCGTCTTGTCCGTAGAGTTGACCTCTGCACCGCTCTTGCTCTCGACGGTCATTTCTACCTTGACCAAAGTTGCACTGGAATTTTCATTCTTCACAGCCGCCGCTTCCTTGTCCAGACCGCCGGCGACCACATCGGGTGTGTCGGCACCGTTGACCGTCAGCTTGGAGTTCACCTTACCGTTAGGCATCGTGATGTCTTTACCTGTTTCGCTTTGGTTGGTGATGATGACCAGAGTTGTCTGCGTTATATCATCTTCCTCGGCGACGATGTTATAAACGCCCGGGGCGATGCCGGTGAAGCTGTATGTACCGTCAGTTGCGGAAGTGGTGGAAGCAACCTGCGTATTGCCCTTCATGAGCTTCACGGAAACGCCGGAAGCGGGGGTGGTGCCGTTGGATTCATAAACCTTGCCGGAAATGCCGTAGTTTTTGGTCGTTTCAGTCCATTTTGCATAGAGCGTGATGTTGCCGGTCACGGTGTCCGCATCAAAATTCCAGCTGTTGGTAAATGCTGCGTCCTTATACCAGCCGTGGAAGGTGTAACCATTCTTCGTGGGCGCATTGGGTGCGGTCAGGTTGCTGTTTTCAGCGACAGTGACAGGCGCAACCGCACTGCCGCCGTTGGCATTGTAGGTCACGGTGTATTTCTTTGCGACGCCGATGACAACTTTTCTTGCGGGCGTCTGGCCGTCCTGCTCAGCAATGTAACGACCCACATCGGAGGAGGCCACTTTACCCTTGGTGGGGGTCTTGATGCACAGAGAGGGTGCGATGGTGATACTGTGGTCTTTGTCTGTCACAACAGCAGCGACATTGCCCTTGGTCTCCGTGCAGACAATGGAGATCGGTGCCCCGATAGACACATCGCCCACGGCAAATACACCGAAGGCACCGGCGGTAACGGACAGCTCACCGTCGCCCTTAATGGTAAATGCACCCTCGCTCACAATACCGGAGCCGATATAGGTACCCAGGGCGGTCCCAATTGTGGAGCCGTTGTGCACGGTGTTCTCCGTACCCTTCTTCGTGGTGACGCTCGCATTGGCAGGCAGGAGGATCGCGCCTCTGCCCTCTATATTCGGCTCCGTTGACTGCTTGTTCACGTCAAACGTCGCGCCACTGAGCGTCAGGGTCTTGGTTGTAGCATCCCAACTCCAGCCCTCGTTTCCGTTGGTGTAGATGTCACCGGACTTTGTTGCGCCGAGGGTGTTGCTCTCACTGATATGGGGTCAGATCAAGGACGGCGGTTCGAACGGTCTTGCCGTTCTTTGTCCACTTGGCGGTGTAGGTCTTGCCGGCAACTGCGGCTTCCGCATTTTCCAATTCGCTATCGCCATCGAACCAGCCCACGAAGGTGTAGCCCTTGTCATTTTTCGCGCCCTTGGCATAGGTGTTAAATGTGCAGTCTGCTTTGCCCAAGCCGTCGGTGAAGGTGGATGCTGCAGCGGCAGGTTTACTGTTCATCTTGAAAATCAAGAAATCCTTATTTTCGCTGAGCGGCTCCGGCGTGGCGCCCTCTAATGTAACACCTACCGGCTTTCCATCGTTTTCCTGAAGTTCGTATCCTGTGTTTCGCGGCATTTTGAGTATGACGTAATAGGTCTTTGTTCCACTAAAATTCCCAATCGTGTCAGATTTACCATCCGGCTTGTCCATAAAGCCATCTAAAGAGATAGATTTAAAACCGGTGCTGCTGGTCGTTGTAATGGTCGCCTGGTTGAGAGCTGCCCCTGCGGTATAACCGTTCAGCTTCAGTTCAGCAGTGGCATACTGGGCGGGGCTGCCACCTGCCGTATCCACGCCGTTGACATACAGCGTTGTTGCCCCGTCTGCCGCGCTTGCCGTGACCGTTGTCCCGGCGAACAGGCTCATTACCATGCACAGCGTCAGAAGCATGGATAAAATTCGTTTGCATTTCATCAGCAAATTACCTCCTCAAATCATGATTTTTCTGATGGTTCCGTGTTACATCTTCTTTTCAAAAAAACATCCTTTCTTTTTCAAAATGATCTGTCCCATTGTTCCGCATCCTCCATCGTTTTTTTCAGCGCATCGGCAGTGACCGGCGTGATGAGATATCTTGTGCTAAAATCGAACGGCCTTCGCCACTCGAAAAACCCTCCTGTAAAGTTCAGCTTTTCGCTCAAAATCGTTCCCGCAACTATCGCCAAAAAGTTACCGTCACAACGCTGTTCCCAACCGTTCCTCATCGCGTTTTCAACTTCTCGCACAAATGGCCCACATTCGCTTTCACAGATGAAAGCGTACACTCTCGGCTTTCGGAGAAAGATCGCACACAGCGGCTCACACGCCGAAACAGGAGCCTTCCCTCCCCCGGCCACAGCATCGTCACCGAAAGAACAGCCGGAGGAAGCGGATGCACGCCTATGGCGTGTGTCCGCTTCCTCCGGCGTCGCGGCCCCGCTGGGCTGCGTGATCTTTTTTTGCTTTTGTCAGAATTGTGGCTTACACACCATGTGTTCAGTGCTTTCCGCATGTGCGAGACGAGGGGTGGTATCACCACTCTTGGTGTGCTCTGCGTGCTGCCGAAACTCCCGGCCCCCGCTTGTTAAAACGACTAACTTGCCGTTTTCTGAGATCGGGTAGCCTTCATTGATTCCAGCGGTGCAAAAGCAGCAGTTCACGCCAAACAGCCCCGGTCCCCTATGAAAGGGACCGGGGCTGTTTTTTTGCGTCACTTCATGGAGCGTGCCAGGAACGCGGCGATCTGCGCGCGGGTGCAGGTACTGGTGGGGTCGAAATGACCGTTACCCACGCCGGTGGTAATGCCGTTCTCCACGGCCCAAGCCACGGCCTGCGCGTAATAGCTGTCAGTGGGAACATCGGTGAAGTTCGCCGTACCGCCCGCCGTGGGCTGGCCCACGGCCCGCCACAGCATGGTGACCATCTGGGCGCGGTTGATGGCGGCGTTGGGGTTCGCGCCATCGGAAACGCCCTTGTCCTTGGCCCAGTTCTGTGCCTTTTCGTACCAAGTGTTACCGCCGGTCAAGTCCGCGCCGTTCTGCCGCGCAAGGATCGTCCAAAGCTGGGCCCGGGTGGTGGAGGCGTTGGGCGCGTAGATCGTGGCGCTCATGCCGTTCACCAGTCCGCGGGCGCTCACGAAGTCGATTTCGTCCTCGGCCCAGTGGTCTTGCGTGTCGATGAAGCCCTTGGAGTTGTCAACGATCTTCACCGTGGCATTGCCGTCCACGGTCAACTGGATACCGTCCTCGGTTGGAATGGAATCCTTCAAAATTTCCTCCGTGCCGTCGAGGTGGACGAGCACCGCCACCGTACCGGGGGTCACGTTGGAAACAGGAATTTCCACCTTGGTCTCGCCCGCGCCCTTGGGAAGCTCGATGCTCACCGTGGGGGCGGTGCTGCTGTTCCGGGTGGCCTCGACCTCCACGGGAACCTTGACCGCCTCGCCGTTCTTCTTCGCGTCCTCAACAGCCTTGCCGCTGACCTTGGCCGCCGCCTCGGTCTGGCCGTTTTTGTCGGTTTTCACCGTGCCGGTGGAGCCGTCAGCGGCCTTGTTCTCGGTGACGGAACTGCCGTCCTTCTTCGTCTCGGTCTTGGAAACAGAACCGTCCTTGCCGGTGGTGGTTTGGGTCACAGAGCCGTCTCTCCGGGTCTCGGTCTTGGTGGTAGAGCCGTCGGTATTGTTCTTCGTCTCCGTTTTAATGACCGGATTGCTGTCATGGCTGTCCCGGTCGGAGGAAGATCCGCCGGAACTGCCGCCCGTAGAGCCGCCGGGCTGAGAGGGCGTGGTATCTCCGGTAACGGTGACCTTGCAGACCGCGGATTTGCCCGAACCGTCCGCCGCGGTGGCAGTGATCGTCACGGTACCAACCTTGACAGCCGTCACGGTGCCGTCAGGGGCTACCGTGGCAACATCCTCGTCAGAGGACGCCCAAGTCAAAGCCTTGATGGTGGCGTTCTCAGGCGCGACCGTGGCGGTCAGCTTTTCGCTGTTTCCAACAGAAATCGAAGTTTCCGCCTTGTTAAGCGTGATTTGGGAAACAGGGACGGTCTCTGGCGTGACGGTGCGCTCGTAGCCGCAAACATTGCAGGTCGTATCCGCATCATCGTCGTAGATGTGCGCCGCTTTGTCCTTGATGCTTTCGGACTGTTCCGGGCAGGCCGCATCGGTGCATTCGTGCCAGTGGTTCGTACCGTCCTTGCTCCAATCGCCGTAGCGGTGTTCATGCGCGGGCGGGGTCACGGTGCGGACGTAGCCGCAGACATTACAGGTTGTATCAGCATCATCGGTGTAAATGTGAGCCTCTGTATCCTTGATGCTTTCGGACTGATTCGGGCACGCCGCATCGGTACATTCGTGCCAGTGGTTCGTACCGTCCTTGCTCCAATCGCCGTAGCGGTGCTCATGCGCGGGCGGCGTCACGGTGCGGACGTAGCCGCAGATGTTGCAGGTCGCATCCGCATCATCGTCGTAGACGTGCGCCGCTTTGTCCTTGATGCTTTCGGACTGTTCCGGGCAGTCCGCATCGGTACATTCGTGCCAGTGGTTCGTACCGTCCTTGCTCCAATCGCCGTAGCGGTGCTCATGCGCGGGCGGCGTCACGGTGCGGACGTAGCCGCAGATGTTGCAGGTCGCATCCGCATCATCGTCGTAGACGTGCGCCGCTTTGTCCTTGATGCTTTCGGACTGTTCCGGGCAGTCCGCATCGGTACATTCGTGCCAGTGGTTCGTACCGTCCTTGCTCCAATCGCCGTAGCGGTGCTCGTGCGCGGGCGGCGTGGTATCGCCGGTAACGGTGACCTTGCAGACCGCGGATTTGCCCGAACCGTCCGCCGCGGTGGCAGTGATCGTCACGGTACCAACCTTGACAGCCGTCACGGTGCCGTCAGGGGCTACCGTGGCAACATCCTCGTCAGAGGACGCCCAAGTCAAAGCCTTGATGGTGGCGTTCTCAGGCGCGACCGTGGCGGTCAGCTTTTCGCTGTTTCCAACAGAAATCGAAGTTTCCGCCTTGTTAAGCGTGATTTGGGAAACAGGGACGATCTCGGGTGTGACGGTGCGGACGTAGCCGCAGATGTTGCAGGTGGTGTCCGCATCATCGTCGTAGACGTGCGCCGCTTTGTCCTTGATGCTTTCGGACTGATTCGGACACGCCGCATCGGTACATTCGTGCCAGTGATTCGTACCGTCCTTGCTCCAATCGCCGTAGCGGTGCTCATGGGCGGGCGGCGTGATCGTGCGCTCGTAGCCGCAGGTGTCGCAGGTCGTATCCGCATCATCGTCGTAGACGTGAGCGGCTTTGTCCTTGATGCTTTCGGACTGATTCGGGCACGCCGCGTCGGTGCATTCGTGCCAGTGGTTCGTACCGTCCTTGCTCCAGTCGCCGTAGCGGTGCTCGTGCGCGGGCGGGGTCACGGTGAGCGTCGCGGGCTCGGAGTATACGGGAGGCGTGCTCACGCGGTCACTGCCCGTATGGTTGTTCGTGTTCCAGAGCACACAGCGGAACAGCTGGCCGCTCTGTGCCGCCGTGACGGACGGGATCGTATAGCTGGGCGTGTAGTTCCAGAAGTCCGCCGTACTTTTGCCGCCGGCGCCTTCGATGTCCGTCCAGTTTTGGCCGCCGTCGGTGCTGCTCTGCCACTGATACTCCAGCGTGTTGAGATATTGATCGATCAGCTTGGCGGAGAATGTCACCGAATCACCCGCAGCCGCGGACACGCTCTGCGGCTGCTCCGTGACCACGGGCGTGACGCACACATTGAGCCGCCAGTAACCGGTCACGGTCTTGACCGTATTGTCGGGATAGGTCAGCGTGACATGGAAGCAAACACTCTGATAGTCCATTTCATCCGTGATGGTGATGGGATAGGATTCGACCGCGGGTGGGATCGCAGCCCACTCCTCTTCCGTTGGCATAACGTTTCTGCAGTACTTCCAGCGGTATTCCGCTGTGACGCCCGTCAGAGAGCTTACGGGATACCAGGTACTATTGTCGTATAAACCGGCGGTAATGGTCGCGATCTCGCCCTGAATGAATTCGCCGTTTCCCCGCATGGGCGAGGCCGCGCCGCGCAGATATGCGGGACAGTAGTAGGCGGTAAATGTATGGGAATATGTCGTGCCATCCTTATTCGTCGCCGCGCAGCGGAACTTTGCGCCGTGCAGGGACAGGGGCAGGAGCGCCTGATAGGTGGCTTTAGTCGCGCCCTCGATGTTCTCCCAGGTCTCGCCGCCGTCCCGGCTGACCTGCCATTGCAGCGCGGGCGCGGGCGTGCCGGTGACATCAACGGTCAGGGTCATGTATTCATTGCTTTCGACCACGCGGCTGACATCCTCCTCCGGGCTGGTGAACTCCGGCAGGTCGCCGGTGGTCATGCTGCCGTCCGACTTGGGATAGTATTTGTTCCCGCCGACGGTCACAGTCTCCACCTCCGCGTCCTTGGGGATCCAGAGGTAGAGCTTTCCGCTGCCGTCGGTGGTGACATGGCTGTCGTTGAATGCCGTACCTGCCGGGAGACCGGAAAGGGTGACATCCTCCACGGCGGTGTTCTTTTGCGAAAGGGTCAGAGTGACCTTTTTCAGCTCATTGCCGCCGGAATCTTTCACGACTGTGTTCACCGGAACATCCAGATCGACACTGCCGCCGTTGATGACAATGTTGGCGCAGTTGACCGTGCCCAGACCGAAGACCAGGCTGTTTGAGATGGTGAGTTTCCCAAGCGTCGTCTCCGGCTTGTTCGTGCAGTTGTTGATGAGCGTGATGCCATCGAATGTCAGGGAGGCGCCGGTGCTGCCGTCCATGGCGTGACCGCCGCGGAGCGTCAGCTTTTCACCGCCGGACTGCCCCTTGATGGTCAGACCGCCCGAACCCTTGAGCGTCCAGACCGCATCGGTGCTGCCATGATTGGACTCCATGGCGCTCTCGGTGTTTTCCATCAGCACGACGGAAAGCTTCGAGCGGTCATCCAGCTCCACGCGCTTGTTCGGGCCGCTCAGGTCCAGTCCGTTGAGCTTGACCTCCGCCTCGCCGCCTGTAAGCATACGGATGCCGAAGTCTGTGATAAACTTCCAATCCGCCTGGAGCTTGACGTCCTTTTCCGGGTGATAGTCGATCCAGGTGTCCTTTGCAGAGTCTCCCAGATAGCCCGCACAGAGCGCGGTGTTGTCTCCGCCGGGTGTGCCGCGGAAGGCGAGCACGCCCGAGGCGAGGAGCAGGCTGAGCAGGATCATCTTGCCGCTGGCGCTGTTGTCGGCGGTGGTGACGATGGGCGCGCCCTTCTGCGGATCATGGATGAAGCCGACCGGCGAGCTGCCGTCGTCCTGAAAGCCCTCCACACTCATGATCCTTGTACCGTTCGGAAGCCAGAGGTAGACAGTGTTGCTGCCGACGAGCATGGTGAGATCCTTAATAATGTCATCGTTGACAGTGTTGGGGATATTCACGCGCAGTTGTGTGACCAACGGGTAAAAAGTCGACTGCATGGTGCCGCTGGTAGCGTCGGTGCGGTAGGCGATCATCATGAGGTTCCGGCTCTGGTTCATGTCCTCCAGCTCGACCTTTGTCCGGTAAACAGGATTGCCGCTGTGATCCGTGACACCGGTGATCGCCTTGCCGGAGGTATCCGTCAGGTTGGCGTTGCTCCTACGGTCGATCTTCACCGTGCCGCCGGAGTGCTCCCCCTCCAGGGTGCTGCGCGTGACGCGCAGATTTCCGGCAAAGCCGGCGCTGATCCAGCAGTTTTCAACGGATACGTTGGCTCCCGTTCCGCCGATGGTCTTACCTGCGGCGTAAACGGCGCAGTCCTTGAAATTCACAGTTGCGCCGCCTGCCGCCGAAAGACCGCCCATGAGCGCCAGTGAGGACTGCGCCATGCCCCCGCCGATGAGGTTCAGCGTGCCGCCCTGTTCCACATAGATGGTGGGTGCGCTGCCGCTTTTCAGATAGCTCTTGCCTGTGAGCTTCAGGTTCAGCGTCGCGCCGCTGCGCACGGTAAGAAAGGTGTGATCGCGCACGATTGCAAGACCATCGAGCACGACGGTATGCTCACCCTCCCGCACATCGATGCCGTAGTAATTATTGTAGTCCGATGCAAGGACCCTGCTGAAGCCCTCTTTGAGGTTCAGCTCCTGCTGCGTGCTGCCGGAGCTGTAAACATTCTGCTTGACGGAATCTGTATCCCCGGGGCGGTCGGCGTTGCGATAGTACCAGGTTTTTCCCTTGTTGTTTTGGTCCTCATTGTAGCTGAGCACCAGCACGGCATTTCGGATGCCGCTGATCTCCACCTCTTTTTCAGGGCTTACGGTTGTTTCGAGGATCACATTCTTGTAGATGCTGCCGTTCACCGGCTTTGTTATGACGGCCTTTGTGTATGCCGTGTCTCCATTGGTCCCGGAAAGATCCCAGCTGCCGTTGACCTTCAGCGCGCCGTTTTCATTCTCGTTTGAAAGAATCGGGTTCTGTGTTTTCGCGTACAGATAGCCGCCGAGGTCGACCGTCAGGTTCGAGGAAACGTAAATAGCTTCCTTGCCGTCGTATCGGTTGGTCTTCGTACTGTAGCCGTTGGAATAGGCACGGACGCTTCCCCCGCCGCCGATTTCCAGTGCATTGGCCTTGATGCCGTAGCCCTGACAGCCGTCATTGCCGTTCCGACCGTCGCTCGTGGCGGTCACCTGACCGCCGACGACGCGCAGTGTTCCGCCCACAAGCAGGGCGACGGGATAGTCATTTTGGTATACACAACCCTTGGTGGTCGCATTAAGCGTGCCGTTCACTGTCAGATCGTTCTTAACATTGAGCGCGTAGAAGTCCAGATTGTTTCCCTTTGTCTCCGCAGTGACGCTCGTCCCGGCGCCGACGGCCATGCTCCGCGTCACGGTTCCATTCATGTAGCTGCGCAGTGTCAGATCCACGCTCCCGCTTGTCTCAATGCCGCCGGACTGAATGGGGAAGGTCTGGGCTTCAACGGTCAGGCTCCCGCTGCCGGAGAAGCGGACGGTATTGCCCCAGATGCCGAGATAGCGCGGCGTATTCACATCGGAAGCGGCGGGCATATACTTCAAGCTACTGGAATCACCAATGTAATTTCTGCCCTCAAGCACGATGTTCAGCGTCCCGACATTACGGCTGTCGAGAAAGACGTTATAGTATTTGAATATGCCGGACAATTGCTCGGACGAGACCTTTGTATAAGTGTCGATCGTGCAGTTTCGCAGCGTCAGCGTCTTTGTGTCAGCGTCATACTTGAAGCCGCCGGTCGTATCGTAAGTGCTGCTTATAGAGCTTTGTGTGATGTCGAGAACGGTGCTGCCGAGGGTAATCGTGCCATTCGCCGCCCGCGCACTGATGCCATTGGCCGCCCGCATTGCGGCAGGGCTTTTTTTGGCGGCAACGGCGTCACTGCCAAGTTCATCATCCGCTGGCGCGGATGATCCCTCGTCCTCCGCGATGGCGTTCGGCTGCTCCTTACCGAGCTTCGACTCTTCCGTGCAGGCTGTTTCGCAGATGCTTGGGGAAGCATCTTCTCCCCTTTTCTCGTCATCTGCGAATGCTGTTGTGGGGATCAGGGTCAAGCACAGAGCAAACGCGGTAAGCAAGCTAAGAAATCTTCTTTTCATCGTGATTCCTCCATGATAAAAGAATTTTGGCTTCTCCAAGGGGATATCCCCTTGCAAAAATTTCATTTTTCCGTCAGGGCCTCAAAGCCCTTTTCCGCCTGCCGGACGGTCTTTTGGATGATGCCCAAAGCCATTGTGTGAAGGTCCATCTGCAAGACTGCCGCCGTGATTGCCGCGCGTTTCTCCTTCGGCACGTCATAGAGCTTCAATGAGCAGTCCAGAAAGCGGGAGATCTTGGCGTCCATCGTGAAATACACGTCGCAGGGAACCGACATGAAGCCCCGCATGATACTGGCGGACGCGATCTCCATTTCGTAGAAGTCCTTGGGCTGTGCCTCCGGCAGATAAGGCCCGAAGATGACTTGCAGCCGCTTCGTTGTGCTTTTGTAAAGATATGCCGCGATGGTGGGCAGAGAGTATGCCATCACATACAACTCCCGCAGCGGCTCGGTCAGCTCGGCGATGTGGAGCTGGAGGGCCGTTTCCACGGCGTACAGGAGCACAGGGTCTTGTTCCCCGCTGTGCTGTCCCGCCAGCGCGAATTGCCCGCTGAACATCCGCTGTACCAGCTCCAGCAGCAGCGCCTCCTTACTGGGAAAAACATGGAAGAACGAGCTCTGCCCAATGCCTGCCGCCTTTGCGATCTCTCCGGTTGTAGTTCTGGTGTAGCCCTTTTCCAGGAACAACGCCACCGCCGCCCGTAATACCTTCTGCTGCGTCACCAGACCGTTTAACAGTTTTCCTCTTGGCAAGTCAGCACCCCCTTTATAACTTTTCTTGCGATTGCACTTTTATAATACCATGAGCCATTCCATCACGCAAGAAAAATTTGGGGCGCCATGCCAGAAAAATTGGAGTCCCCTGTTCCTGACCCAGTTTTGACCCAGAATGGATAGCGGAAACCGTCAGACCGCACGGGAGAGGATATTTCCCATGGTTTGCGCCGCCTTGAGCTGAGCGTCAGTGGTCACATGGGCGTAGGTGTCCAGCGTGAACCCCGCCGAGTAGTGGCCCAGCATATCCAGCATCCGGTGGCTGAGCTTGATCTGCTCGGAACGCTCCGCCATGCCCTGGGCAGGCAGCAGGTCTTTGAAAATATGGTCGATCATGGCGTAGGCTTTCTGCCTGTTTGTATCATTTGTATTCATCCGTGGATTTCCCCTATCATGATAAAAAGTGGTTCTTGTCAGTTACTCCACCGTATTTGCAGCTCGCGCCCCGGTGGATAAAGGGAACAGTACGGACAGAAGGCGGCTACCTTCTCACGGGCGTATTCCTGGGGTCTCTACTGCTTTCAACCCCAGGGCAGCCCAGCCTCATCATGCTGGCCAGTGCTTTGTGTCTCATTATCAGCCCGAACAGAGTCAATGCCAGCCGACTTTGCCAAAGTCGGCCCGTCACAGGTTTTATCGCTCGCCGAAGATATCTCCTCCGGGTCATGGCGCACACTGCGCGAACGCTCATCCGCCCGGGCGGTTGCCCGTACTGCTGGTATGCACTTTTCAAGGAACAGTGAGGGATCTCCTTTTGGGTCCCTCACTGTCCTCCCGAAAAAGCCCTCGGGTGAATACCCTTAATTTGAAAAATTCTCAAAACATTTCTTCAGATCCCGCAGAATACGGTCCCGGCGTTTGATGACCGCCCTCTGGGTAATTCCGATCCGCGCCGCGTAGTCTCTGGTGGACACGCCATCGAAGAACAGCGCGTTGATCAACTCCCGATCCGCGTCATTCAGAGACAGCATGGCCAGCAGCAACATCTCCTTTCGTTCCGCAAGGCTCTGTGCCTGCTCTCGTTCCAGCGCTTCTTCCTCCGCGCTTGGGGCTGCTTCCGCGCCGACATAGTCCGGAAGCAGGTCGTCCTCCGCCATCTGTTCCAGCGAGAGGAGTTTCCCGGAAAACTGTTCCTCCCGCACATACCGCTCCCGGCGGTCCGCCTGGGAGTAGGCCAGATACACGTCCTCCGCTACATTCACATCCACATCATCCACGGTGATGATATTGGCGATCACTTCACCGTCTTCGTTGTAAATGCGTCTATAATTGCGTTCTTCCTGCCATTTTTTCATTTTTCATGACTCCAATCTCAGATTTTTTTGAAAGTTCTGAGATCGGGTCACGGGTATTTGGCGACATAGGTCTGCCAACGCTGGAGCATACAAGTCCTTTCCGCCACTCAACAATGCGAAAAGGGCGCAAAAAAAGAGCCTTACGCATAGCTGAAAAGCTACTTGTAAGGCTCCTAACTCAATACTTCCCGCTTACGTCTGATTCGATGCTGGGTGGTTGGTGCGCTTGACGAAGTTATATATTGTTTTGTTTTTTCTTAATTCAGGCCCATGCCGTATCCCTACAGAGAGTGGGCACGATGATCGGCGGCTCAGTCCTGTGCCGCACGGTGATCCCCACCTGCATACCGCACCTTGGACACTTTGCGATAATATCAGCTGGTTCATTTCCTACCATGGCAAACAGCCGATATTGGGAGAGAGCCGCTCCTGCAGGAGCATCCGCGATCCGTCCCTTCTCGCAGATGGGACAGCGAAGGATCTTGCGTATTTCTTGTTCCATGGCGCCTCGCTTTCTCTGTTCTCTTTTTTGAGAACAGCTTCCTAAAATTTTTTCACAGCAGATGATGATTCTCCAGCCGGATACGCATGGCTTGCTTGGAGACTTGAAAAATGCCGGCCATATCCGCGACTAATTGCTGACGATTCCTGCCAGACTGGAGCTGGTAAAAGCATCGTTTTACTTGAGGCAGCGGCATCAGAAGGATGGATCCCAGCAGATTCGCCTGTATTTCCAATGTACTGTTCTGCGCTCTGATGATGTTCGCTTCCGTCATCATGGCTGCACCCTCACCGGTTCCGCTGTACAGTTTCTTATGCAGCAGCCAGTGTGCCAGTTCATGGGCACAGGTAAAGCGCAGCCGACCTGTGGAGGCGTCCTCTCCGCAGAGGGAACTATCAATGAATATGGTACCTCCCTTGACCGCAATAATGGTATATCCGGGGATATCGTAATCGTAGATGATGGTACCGCCATCATCAAAAATCGTTTCGCCCAGAACACAGCCGGTTTTCCGCAGGCACTGATACTCCAGCGTGATCCCCTGTGCTTCGATGATATCCTCGATAGGGATCATTCTGGGAACGCCATAATAGAGATTCGGATCATAGGCGGTGATGACTTCGCGGGCGATCCCCTCCAGAGCCTGTTCCCTGTAATATGGTGTTCTCATGCCTTGGTATCACTGTCCTCTCCTGATGATCTCATGCGCCGGTTGATTCGGTCGATAAAATCCTGCCACTCCTGGTCGGTGGCGTCTGCCTCCCTGGCTGTGCGCAATGCAGCCCGGACGATCTCTCGATCCATGATGTAGTCCGGAAGGTCTGCGGATACCCGATTTTGCTTGGATTTTGCTGCAAGGTCAAGCAACCATTCCCGTTCTGGCTTATCCAACTGCAGCAGCATGGCCATCCGTTCCAGATATTCCTGCGAAGGAGCCGCACGGCGGTCATTCTCAATGTTGCTCATATAGACCGGCGACAGGTCCAGCTTTGCCGCCATGCCTCGGAGCGTCAGGCCGCGCGCTATACGCTTCTCCCGAAGGAAGCTGCCAAAGGTCTGTTCCACGCTTTTCACCTCCTCGTGTGTTCTCTCGATTGGGAACACCGTCAGTATAGCAAACATTTGTTCGATTTACAAGATGAGAAAACAGAGGTGTCCCCCGCAAGGAACACCTCTGCTGGATCATTGCAGCCATGCGGCCATACCGCGCATTTCGTCCAGCACCTCTTCGGGGCCGGGGATTCGGATCTTGCCGCAGAAGGTGAACACCCATGCAAAAAATGGTGGACTGGGCGCTACCTCCACGATGGCCTTGAAATGGCCGTCATCTGCTGTCACCGTTGAGACATCTTCGCCAAAGCGGTCTATCACGCTGCGCATGACCTCGTTATCGCACAGCAGTTCCACCGTACACAGATCGTCCGGGTACATTCCGAATATTTTCCGCACATACTCAGCTGGGTCGAAGTCCGGCATACAAACAGCCGCCCGGTCAAATGATTCCACAGCCACCATTCGGTCCACCCGGAACTGTGCCAGCTTCCCGTGCTTTTCCGACCAGCCCACAGCATAATAGCAATCCCGGCTCCAGATAAGGGCATATGGGCTGAACTGATAGCGGTAACCGTTATGCTTGAGTATCTTTACTTTTTGTGGTGTGTATTCGTAATACTGGAAAGTGATCTGCCGTTTTTCCTGAATGGCGTTATGGATCTCATCCACGCTGTAATAAATACACTCATTCTCCGGTTTGGCGGTGCCGTCCATATAGATATGCCGATCCAACTGGCGGGCATGAGATTCACTGGTGAGCTTACCCAGCTTTTCAATAAGCCGTTCGCTTTTCTTGGCCGTAATGAAGCGGGAGGATTCCACCGCGTCCACCAGCAATTTTAACTCCGGCAGTTCAAATAACCGTTCTCCTACGAAGTATCGCTTCTGGGTGCTTTTGACACAGACGATGTCCATGCCGTTGCTTTGCAAGACTTCAATAGCGGAATATACGCTCTTGCGCCCTGCCTGAATGCCATGTTCCCGCCAGAAGGCAAGAATATCCGCTACGGAAGCCGGATGCTGATCATCCGTATGCTTCTGTAAGAGCAGCAGACCGTATTGGGATTCATTTTTCATACCGCTTTCCTTTTCTGTTTCCACATTTTTAGGAACAATTCGTTACAGTACTTCTTTATAGCTATCCCTTTCGGGTGATATACAAGCCCTCGCGGTGATTAAGTCATGACTTTTTTCTGCTCACATTTTCGCGGCAAATCTCCAAGGCTGGGAGCGGCAATCATAATCGTACAACCGGAACAGCGCCGCGCCGATTTTTTCAAATTATGTGACGCCGTCACAGTAGAACCGCCTGTCATGCGGTATACTATACCCAAACAAAGGAAAGGAGCTGGCAGATATGGCAGCTATGAACATGAATCAGGAGCAGTTTAAGCAGTTGATCCGGGAGGAAAAGCCTGTTTTGGTGGATTTCTGGGCGCCCTGGTGCGGCTATTGCCGGAGGATCGGCCCTGCGTATGAGAAGATCGGAGAGGAATACGCGGACAGCCTCGTTGTCGGCAAGATCAATATTGACGAGGAGCCGCGGCTGGCGGGGGCCGAGGGGATCGAGGTCATCCCAACTCTGGTGCTGTACCGAAACGGAAAGGCCGTGGATTCCGTCACCGCACCCGGCTCAAAGGCAGAGATCGACCGTTTCATTCAGGAAGCCTTGGCGAAATAACGGAGGGTTCAGATATGAACAACAATCATGTTTATGATATGCTCGTGGTGGGCGGCGG
>ENA-ORSI01001999-ORSI01001999.1-human-gut-metagenome-genome-assembly--contig:-NODE-1999-length-15727-cov-5.948060_pt1 | contig 15727 bp, 16 predicted proteins | sample MGYA00242187_ERZ509154 | MGnify/ENA primary metagenome ERZ509154 (study PRJEB26280, sample SAMEA2338627) | human gut metagenome | biome: human gut; feature: human-associated habitat; material: faeces...
ATGAAATATATATTCTTTTTAAAACAAATGTGAATTATTTTATTGACGGTAATTATGATGTTATTAAAAAAGTGATTAGGTCTGATTATATGAACACAGTTGATAAAATTATTAATGAAGTTTCAGAACTGTATTCTATTAATTTAAGTCATGAGAGTTTTATTATTCCGTTTGCTTTACATATTCAATCATTAATTACAAGAGCTTCACTCAATAAATATAATAAGAATCCTTTATCAGAACAAATCAAGAAAGATTGGCCAATTATCTACGATATAGCCATTTTTATATCATTAAAGTTAATGAGAACACCTATGCCATTTAAGCCGTAAAATTTATGTGGGGCAAAAGTTAAAAAGTCTACTCCATCATAACTTATATTTATTTTACCAATGGCTCCGGTTGCATCTGTGTGAAAATAAGCATTTGGATAATCTTTTAAAATTTTTGCAATTTCTTGGATTGGCTCAATTGTTCCTAGTTCAGGATCAACTGTGGAAACACTTACTAGTATTGTATCTTTTCTTAAAGCTTTTTTTAATGAATCAATGTCGATTTCTCCGTTTGATAATAATGGTATAACAGTAATTTCATAACCATTTGAGGCTAGGTAATTACATGGAGCAATAATTGATGAATGTTCTATAGCTGATATAATAATATGTTTTCCTTTATTTTTATATCTGTCAGCAATACCTTTGATTATTAAGTTGTTTGATTCGCTCGAACCGCTTGTATATATAATATTTTCTTTTTTTGTATGGAAATAATCTGCAATTATTTGACTAGATTCATCTATTTTTCTTTTGGCTTCGTTACCATTTTTATGTAAACTATTTGGATTACCAAAATAAGTTAAAGTAGCATCATTAAATACTTTAAGCACCTTGGGGTTTACTGGTGTGTTAGCTGCATAATCTAAATAAATCATAAAAAATCCTCCGTTCATTATAAATTATAATTTCGAGAGAATTATTTGTAAATCAACTTTAGGTTGATATTATTGATTGTGTTCTTTTTTCCAATTTTCAACTTCTTCAGCATCATCTAAGTGAATTTTTGTATGACCAATTATTTGGTAATCTTCATGGCCCTTTCCTAATATAAGTAGGATATCTTCAGGTTTTAACATTTCAATGCCTTTTTTGATTGCTGTTTTTCTGTCAAGCTCAACTTCGTAGTTTGTTGATTTAACTCCTTTTAAAATATCTTCCATAATTTTGGCAGGATCTTCAGTACGAGGGTTATCACTTGTAAGGATGGTGTAGTCGCTTAGCTTTGTAGCAATGCCACCCATAATTGGACGTTTTATTGGGTCTCTATCTCCTCCACAACCAACAATTGTTATAACTTTTCCTTTTTTTAATTCATTATAAGCTGTTATAACTTTTTCTACAGCATCAGGAGTGTGTGCATAATCAATAACAGCATAACCGCCATTTACTTTGTGTGTTTCACATCTTCCTTTTGGTGCTTTAATTTCTTTTGTTTTGTCAATTATATCTTCAATTTTATATCCACATTCATGTAAAATTGCAAGCGAAGTCATGTAATTATAGACATTGAATTTACTAGTTAAATTTGTAGTTACGTTGTAAGTCTCGTTTTTATATGTAAACTTAATTTTCGTTTCGGCAGGATTTATTTCTGTTTTTAGAATATTGTAATCATTTTCAGTATTGTTATATCCTAGCTTTATACCAGAACCAAATTTGTTTACGAAGGCTTTACTAGCATTATCATCATTATTTACAATTAACTTTCCAGATTCATTCATATAGTCAAATATTTTTAATTTAGCATTTAGATAATTTTCCATTGTTTTATGATAATCTAAATGATCTTCGGTAAGGTTTGTAAATGCTGCGATATCTATGTGTAATCCATAGATTCTTTCAAAAGATAAAGCATGAGAACTTACTTCCATAACTACAGTTTTACAACCAATTTCAAGTGCGTGCAACAATAATGAATAAATTGTTAATGTATCTGGTGTTGTATTTTCTGTTTCAATTTCATCATTTGGTGCTTTAAAACCAATTGTTCCAATGTAAGCAGTTTTTTCTTTAAACAAATTTAATAGTTGATATGTTAAGTATGCTGTAGTCGTTTTACCGTTTGTACCAGTTAAACCAATTATTTTTAATTTGTTAATTTCATCAGCATATTCATTTTTTAATTGTTCTTTTAAATATTCTTCAGTATTAGGTACAACTTCTAGTGGTATACCATAATCCACAAAATGTTCTGCGATTACTTTAGATGCTCCGTTTTTTATAGCATCTTGGATGTAGTCATGTCCATCAACGGTATGTCCTTTTATAGCGACAAAAATTTGTCCTGGTTTTATTTTTCTTGAATCTGTTTCATATTTCAAAATAATCATCTCCTTGTAATAAGTCTATTATAACATATTTTATAATTTTACAAAAGTTTATACTTTTAAAGTATATAAATCAGATATTATTGAATTTATAAAAAAATTTTAGTATAATGTATATATGGAGAGAAATCTTCATAAAATAAAAAGGAACATTTGATATTTATCGAATGTCTACCTAATTGGTTTAGATTGACATTTGCCTAATGGCAGATGTCTATTTTAAATGAAATAATTATTAAAACTATTATCACTAAAATGATTTATCAGAAAGATCAACTATATGTTTATATATTTCCTTTTCTTCATATGATCACCTTCCTTCCATAAAGCCAAAAGCCCCTGAAAGAGAAGGTAGACATCCGAAACCAAATATTCCATAACGTTTACTATAACAGATACACGCAAATGATTCAAGATAAATTGATTGATTTTGTGGCAAAATCTTTTAATAAATAATAAAGATAAAATAGTTATATAAATTATAAAGAAAGTAACTGTTTTTAGCAAAATGAAATTTGTTGAATGTTTATTTAATTTTCTTGATAAATCTATGGCTTGTTGATATAATTATATTGGATGTGATAATATGAAAAAAATTATATTAACAGGTGATAGACCAACTGGAAGACTTCATATAGGCCATTTTGTAGGTTCCCTTAGAAATAGAGTAGCTTTACAAAATAGTGGAAAATTTGATGAAGTCTATATTATGATTGCTGATGCTCAAGCTTTAACTGATAATTTTGATAATCCAAGTAAAGTTAGAAATAATGTTATTGAAGTAGCACTGGATTATTTGTCTGTGGGAATTGATCCAAGTAAAACAAATATTTTTATACAATCAGAAATTAGTGAGTTAACAGAATTAACATTTTATTATATGAATTTAGTAACTTTAAGCAGATTACAAAGAAACCCTACGGTTAAAAATGAAATTAAGTTGCGTGGTTTTGAAACAAGCATTCCGGTTGGATTTTTAAATTATCCGATTAGTCAAGCTGCTGATATAACAGCATTTGAAGCAACATGTGTTCCCGTTGGAGATGATCAATTACCAATGATTGAACAAGCAAGAGAAATAGTAAGATCTTTTAATAATATTTATGGAGAGACTTTGGTAATGCCTGAGGTGTATTTACCCAAAACAGAAAACGAAAGAAGACTTCCGGGTATTGATGGAAAAGCTAAAATGAGTAAGTCATTAGGTAATACAATTTATTTGGCGGATACATCTGAAGAAGTAAAAAGAAAAGTAATGAGTATGTATACTGATCCAAATCATATAAGAGTTGATGATCCAGGTAGTATTGTGGGAAATGTTGTATTTACTTATTTAGATGTGTTTGCAAAAGATGAACATTTTAGTAAATATCTACCCGAATATAAAAATTTGGATGAATTAAAAAAGAAATATCAAGCTGGTGGTCTTGGAGATGTTGTAATTAAAAAATTTCTAAATGATATATTACAAGAAGTACTAGAACCAATTAGAGAAAAAAGAAAATATTATGAAAATCATTTAGATGAAGTTGTAAATATACTTGAAAAAGGTACAGAAGAAGCAAGAAAAAGAGCAAGTAGAACACTTGAAAAGGTTAAAAGTTCTATGAAAATTAATTATTTTAAGAACGATGATTTTTTAAATGAAGCAATTGATAAATACAAATAATAAATAAAGAAGGGTTGTTATGGCTAAATTAGATACATGTTTTATTCCAGATTTAACAAAATCAAAAACAAATGAACAAGCAGTGTTTCGTGGAACTAATTATAGAATTAGTGTTTTAAGTGAGCGTTTAATTAGAATGGAATATAGTGTAAATGGACATTTTTCTGATAATTTAACCACACTAGTTTCTAACAGAAACTTTAGAGTTCCAACATTTAAGGTGCAACAAGATGAAAAATATATTTCTATAACAACTAATTATTTTTCATTTCAATATTTAAAAAATAAACCTTTCTTGGGACCTAAGTTTGCTCCGGATAATAACTTGCGAGTAACACTTAATAATACTGATAAAATTTGGTTTTATGGACAGGCTGAAGCTAGAAATTTCAAGGGTGGAGCAGTAAGTTTAGATAACTATAAAGGTAAAATTAATTTAGATAAAGGTCTTTATTCTACGGATGGTTTTGTACTACTTGATGATTCAAATAATATGGAAATAGATATTGATGGTTTTTTAGTACAACCTAATCCTAATAAAGTTGATTTATATTTGTTTATGTATAAAAGAGATTTTGGTTTGTGTTTAAAAGATTATTTCACTTTAACAGGTTATCCACCATTAATACCAAAATATGCTTTAGGTTTATGGTGGAATAGAGAAAGAATATATAGTTTTGAAGATACAAAAACTTTGGCTAAATTGTTTAAAAGAAACGGAATACCTCTATCAGTATTATTATTAAGTGAATTTTGGCATATTAAAGATAAGAATAATTATAATTTATATCGAACGGGTTTTAGTTTTAATAAAGAATTATTTCCTAATCCTAGTGAATTTATAAATGCAATGCATAATATAGGTGTTAGAGTAGGTCTTAATATTGATCCAGTTGAAGGGGTAAGGAAGGAAGAAGATAAATATTTGAGTTTTGCTAATGCTTTTAATGTTACTGATGGAAGTGTTATACCTTTTAATGTCTTGGATAAAACTTTTATGGAAAATTTTGTTAAAAATGTGATTGATGTTTTATTAGATTTGAATATAGATGTTTTTTGGTTAGATTATAAAAAGGATATGCTAGGATTAAGTGCATTAAGTTATTATTTTAACAAAGATATAGAGAAAACTAAAAATAATAGACCTTTGGTTTTAACTAGGAGTCCTTTAGTGGCACCGCATAGGGTGGGAATATTATATTCTGGAGAAACATATGTTTCTTGGGATACTTTAAAGTTTTTACCTTTTTATAATAGTATGGCAGCTAATAAAGGAATCACTTGGTGGAGTCATGATGTTGGTGGTTATAAAGGTGGAATTGAAGACCCTGAGTTATATCTAAGATATGTACAATTTTCATGCTTTAATCCAATATTTAGATTTAGTGCTGAAAGAGGAGTTTATTATAAAAGAGAACCTTGGGCGTGGGATATTGAAACTTATACTATAGCTCGGGAATATGCATTACTTCGTCAAAAACTAATTCCGTATTTATATACGGAAGCTTGCAATTATAGTAAGTTAGGTAAACCTTTAATTCAACCTATTTATTATGGTAACCCTGAAATATACGATGAACCAGATTATAGAAATGAATATTATTTTGGTAAAGAGTTGTTTATAGCTCCGATTACTAAAAAAAGTGATACTACAATGAATAGATCTATTGAAAGAATTTACTTACCTAAAGGAACATGGTATGATTTTAAATCTGGCAAAAAATTTATCGGAGATAAAAGATATGTAGCATTTTATAAATATGATGAGTATCCTGTATTTGCAAAAGCAGGAAGTATTGTGCCTATGACAGTTTTGGATGAAGATATTAATGATTTAAGCTCACCGAAAAAAATGGAAATCAATATATTTCCTGGAGAAAGCAATTCATATAATCTATATGAAGATGATGGAATTACTAAAATGTATGAAGAAGGTTTTTATATGGTGACTTCGATTAATTTTAATTATATGCCAAATAATTATTCAGTGTCTATAAAACCTATTGATGGAAAAACAACTGTAATTCCAAGTAAAAGGGATTATAAAATTAATTTTAGAAATACTAAAGTGCCAGAATTAATAGAAGTTTATGTTAATAAAGATAAATTAAGTGATAATATAAAAACTTATGAAGAAGATAATAATTTTATTGTTGAGGTTATGGATGTAGATACTACGAAGGAATTAATAATTAACTGTAGAGGTAAGGATATTGAAATAAATGCTGTTAGAATAATAAATGAAGATATTAATTCTATTATTACTGATTTACCAATTGAAACTGTAACTAAGGAAAAAATAGCAAGTATAATATTTAGTGATTTAGAAATTAAGAAAAAAAGAATTCAAATCAAAAAAATAAGAGAATTAGATAAAAGATTTATAAGAATGTTTATAAAATTACTTGAATATGTAGCAGAAATTTAATATAATGTATATATGCAGATGAAAAAAGAGTAGTAAATTTTCTTGCTTTTAAAGAGAGTTAGTGGTTGATGGAAACTAATAAAGTAAAAAATTGAACTTGCTTTTGGATGTAAATGGGGTAATTTCCGTATCAATTAATGAGAAACAATTAAGGTGGTACCACGGGGAAACTCGTCCTTTGGGTATGACCTTTTTATTTTGGAGGGATTTATGGAGCAGTTAAGTGAAACTTTAATTTGGGGATTGTTTGTTTTTGTAGCAGTATTCCTCGTTAATTTCTTGTGGATTTTTAAAAGAGGTTACGAAAATATAAAGAAACAAAAAACGAAAAAGAAAAATAAAAAATTAGAAGATTTTGTAGGATTATCTTATTTAATTCCTAGATTTAAATTGGATATCAATAAAATGAATTTAAATTATGTATTCTTTATGGTGTCTTTAATTGATGCATTTATAATTTCATTTGTATTTATGGTGGTTACTATTATACCTTGGAATTTAGGATTTAGTATGTTATTGGGGTTTATATTATTGTTTGGACTTATTTATGCATTATATGAGATATTTGGAAGAATTTTAGTTAAGAAAGGTTGGAATAAAAATGAATCATAATGAAATAGAAAAAAAATGGCAAAAATATTGGGAAGAAAAAGGGTGTTTTAAAGCAATAACTGGTAGTGATAAGAAACCTTATTATATATTAGTTGAGTTTCCTTATCCTTCTGGAACTGGGTTACATGTTGGGCATGTTAGAAGTTATACAGCTCAAGATGCAATAGCTAGAATGATGAGAATGCAAGGGTATAATGTTTTATATCCTATGGGATGGGATGCTTTTGGGGCACCAGCTGAACAATATGCAATAAAAAATCATATACATCCAAAAGAAGCAACAAAAATTAATATTGCAAATTTTAAAAGACAAATGATGGATTTAGGATTTTCATTTGATTGGGATAGAGAATTTAGTACAACAGATCCTGAATATTATAAATGGACTCAATGGCAATTCTTACAATTTTATAAACATGGAATGGCTTATAAGGATACTGTTCCAGTAAATTGGTGTCCAACTTGTAAAAGTGTTTTATCGAATGAAGATGCTGCAGGTGGTGTATGTGAGCGATGTGGTACTCAAGTAGTTCAAAAAGAAAAGAGTCAATGGATGCTTAGAATGAGTGATTATTCTGAAGATTTACTTGAAGGACTTAAAGATACTAATTTTGCAGAAAAAGTTAAGTTAGGACAAATAAATTGGATTGGTAAATCTATCGGAGCAAATGTAAACTTTAAAATCAAAGATACTGATAAATCATTTACAGTGTTTACAACAAGATGTGATACATTATTCGGAGCAACTTATTGTGTTATGGCTCCGGAACATGAATTAGTGGGTGCAATTACTACGGATGAACAAAAAGATGATGTAAACAAATATATAAATGCTTGTAAATTAAAAAATGATATGGAAAGAACTGAACTTAATAAGGATAAAACTGGTGTTTTTACTGGTGCTTATGCAATAAATCCCGTTAATGGTCGTGAAATTCCTATTTGGATAAGTGATTATGTTTTAGTATCTTATGGTACTGGCGCTATTATGGCTGTACCTGCCCATGATACAAGAGACTTTGAATTTGCAACTAAATTTGGTTTAGAAATTATTCCTGTATTACAAGGACCGACTGAGGAACTTCCTTATGTTGGTGATGGGGTTCATATTAATTCTGAATTTTTAAATGGTCTTGATAAAGAAGATGCCATAAGTAAAATGATAAAATGGCTTGAAGATAATAAATGTGGTGAAGCTCAAGTTAACTACAAAATGAGAGATTGGATTTTTTCAAGACAAAGATTCTGGGGAGAACCTATCCCTATGGTATATTGTAATACTTGTGGTTGGGTTCCTTTAAATGAAGAAGATTTACCTTTAGTTTTGCCAGATGTTGCTGAATATGAACCAACTGATGATGGTGAAAGCCCTCTTGCTAAAATAACCGATTGGGTCAACACTACTTGTCCAAAATGTGGAGGTCATGCTCGTCGTGAAACTGATACAATGCCTAACTGGGCTGGATCTAGTTGGTATTTCTTAAGATTTATGGATGCTCATAATGATCATGAGTTTGCAAGTATGGATGCAATGAAATACTGGAATAGAGTTGATTGGTATAATGGTGGTATGGAACATACAGCAAGGCACTTACTTTATGCAAGATTTTGGGTACAATTTTTATATAATATAGGGCTTGTTCCCCATAAAGAAATGATTTGGACTAGAGTAAGCCATGGTATGGTATTAGGTTCAAATAATGAAAAAATGAGTAAGAGTAAAGGAAATGTTATTAATCCAGATGATATAGTTAATGAATATGGTGCAGACACTTTAAGAGTTTATGAAATGTTTATGGGTGATTATGAACAATCTGCTCCGTGGAGTACTGATTCATTAAAAGGATGTAAGAGATTTATTGATAGAATCATTCGTTTAAAAGATAAGGTAGTAGAAGGTAATAAATATTCTGAAAAATTAGAAACCATTATACATCAAAGTATTAAAAAAGTTACTTATGATTTAAGTCATATTGCTTATAATACTGCAGTTTCAACATTAATGATATTACTTAATAAATATGAAGAGTGTGAACATATTACTAAAAAAGATTATACGTTATTATTAACATTACTTAATCCAATGGCGCCACATATTACGGAAGAATTAAATGAATCTCTAGGACAAAGTCCAATTTGCGAAGGTACTTGGCCAGAATATGATGAAGCTAAAACTATTTTAAATGAAAAAGAAATAGGTGTTCAAGTTAATGGCAAGTTACGTGGTTCAATTGTAGTTAATGTAGATGATTCTGAAGATGTTATAAAAGATAAGGCATTAAATAATGATAAAGTAAAAAGACATATAGAAGGATTAGAAATTGTTAAAGTAATTGTTATAAAAGGAAGAATTGTTAATATTGTTGTCAAATAACAATTCTTTTTCATTGGTAGTATGGCATAATTTTTAAAAATAAATACAATAATAGACAAAATATTTAAGTTTATTGTTGTAAAATATAATTGGTGGGATATATGAAAGTTAAAGTATTTGATGAAGGACATGAAAAAGATTTAGAAAGTGCTGTAAATGGCTTTCTAAATTCCGGGGATTTTGATATAATAGATATCAAGTATCAAGTGGCAATTGCGGTATGTGGAGAAGAACAGTTATATTGTTTTAGTGCAATGATTATATATAATTAAAGCATATACATGTTGCCTGATGTGTCAATGTTATCATCTAAAAATGTTGTGTTTAGGCTTTCAAGTTTGTTTATTCTAGCATTTAAACGATTGATTTGACGCTCAATTTTGGCAAGTCTGTTTTCTATTGAATCAGAATTGTCTACATAGGGCATACCAATATTAGGTTGTGCTTGATAAGGATTATAATTAGCATTAGCGTAAGGCATTGCTTGAGGTATGGCACCTTGTGCTTGAAAATTTGAATAATTCATATTTGATTCAGTAAAAAATGAGTTTCTATTTTTTCTCATGAGTAGCCTCCTTACAAATAGTATATGTAAATTAGAAAGAAGTTGATAATATGAGAATGAGAAATCCTAAAGATAAAGATGAAATATTAAATGGTTGTGATTATTATTATGAAGGAAGTTTTGAGAATAATAATCCTGTATGTTTAGAAATAGGAATGGGAAAAGGACAATTTATTTTGAATATGGCTTTAAATAACCCAAATGTTAATTATATTGGAGTAGAGAAATATAGTAGTGTTGCAAGTATTGCTATAAAAAAAATAAATGAATACAAACCTAGTAATCTAAAAGTTTTAATCGGGGATATTGCAAGTATTGAAGATTTGTTGGATAAGAAGATTGATACAATATATCTTAATTTTTCTGATCCATGGCCTAAAGATAGACATGCTAAAAGAAGACTTACATCAATCAATTATTTACAAATTTATGATCAATTATTTAAAGATAAACCTCACATAATACAAAAGACTGATAACGATTTATTATTTCAATTTAGTTTAGAGGAATATAAAAAATATGGATATCATATAAATAATATAAGTTATGATCTGCATAGTGAAAACATACCAAATATAACGACTGAGTATGAAGAAAAATTTAGTAATATGGGAATTAAAATTAAATATGTTGATGTAAGTAAATAATTATTTTCAAATAAAAAAGTTATATCCATGTAGAGAAGATGGGTTTTAGGATATAACTCTTTGTTACCTGTTATTATGGAGGTAGTTTATAGACTGACAGTAAAAATTCAGGTAACAATGAGTTATTATACATACAAAATAATATAATGCAAGCGTTTCGACATTGCTCGACAAAAGTTTTAAAAAAAGATGTAAAAATTCAATTTTAGTTTTTCAATTTAGATATTTGTAAAGTTATCAATTATTTACAAGTTATAAGTAAATGTTTGACAAAAACTTTTACTTTATTACTTTTGTTTTTTTTGATATAATTATAGAAGAGGTTAAATATGAAAAAAATAGTTATTATTATTAGCATGTTATTTTTAATAACTGGCTGTACTAATATAAATAAATTAAAATATAGTGATATTGTAAATAATATTTCTACGAGTTCTCCCAAAAATAATATATATAGAACTGGATATAGTTATTATTTACCTAGAGGTATGCAAGTAAGTGATAGTACTATGTATAATGAAGTAATTGAAGATGCTAATAGTAAATATTACTTATATGTTGATGTAGTAAGTTATGAGAAAAAAATCGAAAAAGATTATCATATAAATGATAAGGCAATTTATTCTAGCAAGATAAGTTTTGAAGATAAATTTGGATATGTTGAAATAAATTTATTAAAAAATAATAAATATTTAGTTGAAATTATGTATAATTATGCTAAAATAGAAGTGATAGTAGATAAAAGATATTGTAATGAGGCAATGTTATCTATTATAAACATATTAAAAAGTGTTGAGTATAATGATAGTATAATTGCAAATTTAATGGGTGATGATATACTTAATTTTAGTGAAGAAGAATTTAATATATTTAACACAAAGGGTAGTGAAAGTAATTATTTGACTATTGACAATAATTATAAGGAAGAAGAAGAAAAAATTCCAGACCCAGATTTAATTAATTAGGAAGGTGGACTATTATGGGATTATTAAATAAAATTAAAGGAATACTTTTTGAAGAAGTAGAAGAGGATGAAGTTGCAAGTGCTCCTAAAAGTGAAGAAAAGAAGCCTATTGCAGAAAAAATAGAACCGCAAAGAAAGGTTGAAGAACCAGTTGAGAAAAGTGTTCCAAAAGTAACTACTCCGGTAAAGGAAGAAAAAACTGAAAACTTAAATGAAAGAGATTTATTTAAATCAGATAATATCTCACCATTCTTTGATTTTGATGAAGAAGAATTTTCTAATATGAGTAGAATTCAAAAACCTAAGACTACTAATGTAATGGAATATGAAAGAAAAAAAAGAGTGGAAAAAAGATATGATATGGGAAGTTTTTCAAAAATTGAACGAACTGAAGTAGTAGAAAAAAAGAAATTTAAACCATCTCCGATTATTTCTCCAGTGTATGGTATATTAAATGAAGACTATAAACCCGAAGATATAAAAAATAAGACAGATAATGTTGTTAATACAGGATTGGATTTTAATAGTGTTAGAAAAAAAGCTTTTGGTGAAGAAACACTTAGTGAACCTGAAACTACTTATTATGAAGAAAGTGTTACAGTTAAAGTAAAAGAAAATGAAGAAGAAAAACAACAAAAAGTAAAAACAATTGATGAGTTATTAGAAGATACTGCAGATGTAACAATTAATGTAGATGATAAAAAAGATGTAGAAGATAAAAAGGATATAGAAGTAACAAATGATGAAGTAGAAGATTATGAACGCATTGATGAAGATTTAGAAGAAGTAACAACAAAAAATGATGTAAATAAAACAGAAATGGAAAAAGTTGAGGATGATGATACTTTAGAAAATGATCTGTTTGATTTAATAGATTCAATGTATGATAATAGAGAGGACGGTGATATTTAGTGGATTTTTGGTTGCACTTCTTACCAATAGTTATTTATTTACTTTTAATAGCTCTTTTAACTATAGGAATAATTCTTGGAATTAAGACTATAATAACTATGAATAAGTTAGAAAAAGTAGTAGATAATGTAAATGAAAAGGTTGAGTCGTTAAATTCAATATTTAGTATAATTGATTTTACAACTGATAAGATTGCATCTTTTACAGATAAAGTTGTAGAAGTAGCAGGTAATTTATTTAGTAAAATATTATTTAGAAAGAAAAGAAAGGATGAAAGTGAAGAATAATATGAAAAAAAATGGATTAGGAAAATTTATTTGCGGAGCAGCAGTTGGAGCAGGTTTAGGTTTATTATTTGCACCTAAAACTGGAAAGGAAACAAGAGCAGATTTAAAGAAAAAGTTTGATGAAGTATTAGAACAAGTTAAATCTATTAAAGCTGAAGATGTAAAAGAAAGTATTGTAAAAAAAGTTAATGAACTTCAAAAAGAATTAAAAGATCTTGATAAAGAAAAAGCTTTGAAGATTGCTAAACAAAAAGCAACTAAAATTCAAAAAAAAGCTGATGAATTATATAAATTAGCTGTTGAAAAGGGAACACCTGTTATTGAAAAAAGTGTTTCAGAATTAAAACAAGCTACTGCAGATGCTTTAAAGAAAATTGTTGCGAAACTTGAAACAGAAAATAAATAACTGAATAAAACTTCCAAAGCGGAAGTTTTATTTTTTTGTTTCAATGATTATATTTAAATCATATTTATCAGCAATCTTTAATAAAGTTTCAAAAGTATAGTTTACAGTTCCGTACTCATATTTTTCAATTGAAGATTTGCTGGCTTTTATGTTTTTAGCTAATTCCTCTTGAGTTAGATCTAATCCTTGTCTTATAAACTTAAATGTTTCATTAGCTTTATAATTATTAGCTATTATTTTCATTTTATCACCTATTGACATCGTAACATTTTACTATTATAATATTGTTATAATTCGTAAGATGTTATGATATGGAGAAGTAGAATATGAAGAAGTTGAAATTGGTGTTAAGTATATCATTATTATTACTTATTTTGTTTGGTTTTATACTTATTAAAAATAATAAAGTAAATAATATTTATGAAAATAAAAACAAAGTAGTTAAATTTGTTAATAAAAGTATTTCTATGAATTTGGAACAAACCGCAGGAGCTGGAGATTATAAAACTGTGTCTCGTAGTAATTGGCCAACAGAAGGATATAAGTTTAATACAGAATTATCAAGATGTGAAAATGGTTCAACATTAAGTTGGGATGATACTAGAAAAGTAGTAGTATTCAGTGGAAGTGTAACAGATAAATGTTATGTATATTTTGATATTTATGTTCCTACTTTAGTGGAATATATAACATCATTATATAGTGGAACACAAGGTAAAAATGCTATTTATCACCATGATAATACTTTAGCAAATGGTGCTAAAGATAATTCATATCGGTATGCAGGGGGAGATTTCAAATTAACTAAAGCTGGAAAATCAACTGGAGCTTCAATGATAATAGGATATAATGATTCAGTAACGGATGCCTTAATAAATTTTTATTGTGACGGAACAAGACAAGGTATTGGATATGCTTGTGGTTCCACTAAAACATATTATTATTTGATTGTAGGAGATACAACTGAGTATCAAACATATAATTCGGCTTTAGATGCTGCGGTTGCAAAAGGATATTTAACGCGTGATAATGTTAAAAATTTTGTATGTTTTGGCTCCGATGTAAGTCCATGTCCAATAGATAATTTATATAGAATAATTGGAGTAATAGATGGAAAAGTAAAATTAATTAAATGGGACTACGCTAAAACTAATCTACTTGGAAACGATGGAGATTTTTCGCAGGAGTTAACAATATATTTAAGTGGAAATCAGGGTGAAAGTCCTTCAAGTATATCATTATATTACTGGAACTATAAAGCAACAAATAGTGCAATAAATACATGGAGCACAAGTTTGTTAAACAAAATAAATTTAAATACAAATTTTATTAATAATATTGGTAATGCTTGGTCTAATAAAATAGCAGTTACTACATGGAAAGTCGGTGGAAATACATATGCAAATATTAGCCCAATTGCTATGAATACAGCATATCAAAATGAATTAATAAATCCTGCGGAAGATATAACTTATGACGCAAAAGTTGGTTTAATGTATGTATCTGATTATGGATATGCTGCAAGTTCAAATGCTTGGACTCTAATGGGATTTAATACGGATTTTAAAAAGTCTTATGCATTTGTTAAAGAGGAAAATTGGCTATATGGAGGAGGCTTTGATTGGACTATTACTCGCTGTTCAGATCGTCCTTCTCGGGCATTTCGAATTAGTAGTTTTAGCCGCATTAGTGATTATGACTTAGGTGACTTTTATGGAGTTCGTCCAACTTTTAATCTTGATGTATCTGTAACCTATAAATCTGGAACTGGAAGTATTAATGATCCAATTATTCTTGGAAATTAAAGTAGTATTTGCTACTTTTTCTTTTTTTTGCTATACTTTTATTAAGTGAGTTGATAATTATGGAATTTAATAGTCGAGTTGTAGAAGAAGATAATTTTCCTTGTAATGGAGTATCTTTAGATGAAGGTAGGGAAATACGATATCTAATTAATAATACTTTTGATTTCATGTATGGTGATATAGTTAAAATGGTATTAACAAAAAATGTTGATGTAATAATAGCTAATGGATTATATGGAAGTGATTTTGAAAATAAAGCTTTTAAAAGTTATGTATTAAAAATTGATAATGGATATAGTATTAGAAGTGATATAGATAATTTAGATGGTAAAGGAACATATGCAAGTGATTCTATGTTTATATATGAAGGTAATAATATTAAAGTAATAAGCAATGGAAAAGTGAGAGTTATAAGTAGAAGAAGTAATGAAGAATCTATAAATAGATAATATTTCCTATGTTTTTCACAAATGAAAATTATAATAATTGGTGGGTGGTAAAATGCGTGTTTTAGTAGTAGATGATGAAAAATTAATTAGAGATGTAATTAAAGAATATTTATTATTAGAAAAAATTGAAGTAGATGAAGCATCAAATGGAGAAGAAGCAGTAGATAAAGTAAAGAATAATAATTATAATATAATAATTATGGATATTATGATGCCAAAAATGGAT
>ENA-ORSI01002011-ORSI01002011.1-human-gut-metagenome-genome-assembly--contig:-NODE-2011-length-15655-cov-17.067179_pt1 | contig 15655 bp, 8 predicted proteins | sample MGYA00242187_ERZ509154 | MGnify/ENA primary metagenome ERZ509154 (study PRJEB26280, sample SAMEA2338627) | human gut metagenome | biome: human gut; feature: human-associated habitat; material: faeces...
GGGGAGCCTCTATCTTGTGTCCGCAATGTTCTTTTCTTGTAGGGAGCTTGTCAAGCGTTACATTACAGTTGTGACAGTTATTTTTAAGTGAAAACCGATTCGTCGCCCTCGGAAGGGAAGAAAGTGTTAATATATTTTAATAATATATATTATATATATTTATATATATAATATATATTATTAATTTTCTTTTACAGATTTTTCCCAGGTTGATTTTCTCTTAAAATTAACTGTCACAACTGTAATGTAACGCCATAATTGCCGAAAAACGCCCTGTCCGTACGATTGTCCGGCATGTGAAAACAGCGTTTGTTGCAGAGCCGAAAAACCGTGCAAGGGGGTATTGTTTTTCAGGAAGTTTTTTATTATCTTTGCAGAAACCAATTTTTCGTTTTATACTGCTATGAGTGATATCTTACAACTTGCTCCACAGAACGTGTGGAAGCATTTCTATTCGCTGACTCAAATCCCCCGTCCTTCCGGACATATAGAAAAGGTGACCGAATTTCTGGTCAATTTCGGTAAGGGGCTGGGGCTGGAGTCCTTTGTCGATGAAATAGGCAACGTCATCATCCGCAAGCCGGCCACGCCGGGCATGGAGAACCGCAGGGGCGTCATCCTGCAAGCCCACATGGACATGGTACCCCAGAAAAACAATGATACGGTACACGATTTTACGAAAGACCCTATTGAAACCCGCGTCGACGGCGACTGGGTGAAGGCTAAAGGAACAACCCTTGGTGCCGACAACGGTTTGGGCGTGGCAGCCGCCATGGCTGTGCTCGAAGCCACCGACCTGAAGCACGGACCGCTGGAAGTGCTCATCACCAAAGACGAGGAAACGGGCATGGTAGGTGCTTTCGGGCTGAAACCCGGAACCTTGCAGGGCGACATCCTGCTGAACCTCGACTCCGAGGAAGAAGGCGAACTGTACATCGGTTGCGCCGGCGGTATCGACTTCACCGCTACGCTTGAGTATAAGGAAGAAGCACCCGCTGAAGGCTTCGTAGCACGCAAGCTGACGCTGAAAGGACTGCGCGGCGGACACTCAGGCCTCGAAATAAACGAAGGCCGCGGCAATGCCAACAAGCTGCTGGTGCGCGTAGTTCACGACCTGCTGCTTGAGTTCGATTGCCAGTTGGCTTCGTTCGAAGGCGGCAACATGCGCAACGCCATCCCGCGCGAGGCTCATGCCGTGATGCTGTTCAACCCCGAAGATATGGACGGTCTGGACGACTACATCCGCGAGTACGAAGCACAGATCGCTGCCGAATACGCACCCATCGAGCAGGGCATCAGCCTGAAGATGGAAGAAGTTGACGTGCCCGCTACCGTTGTGCCCGAAGAGATTCAGGACAGCATGGTCAACGTGCTGATGGCCTGTCAGGATGGCGTGATGCGAATGATTCCCACCGTGCCCGATACGGTCGAGACTTCGTCCAATCTGGCCATCGTCCTCATCGGAGGCGGAAAGGCCGACGTACGCATCCTGGCGCGCAGCTCGTGCGACACGATGAAAGACTTCCTGGCCGACAGCCTGACCGCTTGCTTCTCGATGGCAGGTATGAAGGTCGAACTGAGCGGCAATTATTCTGGCTGGCAGCCCAATGTCGACTCGCCCATTCTGCATGCCATGAAGCTGTCCTACAAGGAACAGTTTGGTACGGAACCGGCTGTCAAGGTGATACACGCCGGCTTGGAGTGCGGCATCATCGGAGCCATCTACAAGAATCTCGACATGATTTCCTTTGGCCCCACCTTGCGCTCGCCCCATTCGCCCGACGAACGTGCCTACATTCCTTCGGTCGGCAAGTTCTACGACTTCCTGGTGGCTACGCTTGAGAAGACGCCCGAAAAGTGAAAAAGACGGCGGTAATAGAAAAGAAAGACTAATACTTCAAGACAACGGGGACAGGCTACGGTCTGCCCCGTTTTTTTGTGTCCGTACTTCTGCCATTTTGTCCGTACGGACATTCTCGCAACACGCTTGTCAGTACAATATGGCAGTCTTTGAATGTCCGAACTTACGAAAAATTGACCCATATCAAGAAATATGTTATATAACATGTTTTTCTGCCTTCAATCGCTTGCGATCTCAAATAATGGCTCTATTTTTGTGCTGTAAAACATGAATTCAATGAGAATTCAACAGGATAACACATTATTTATAGGAGGATAACAAAATGAAAATGTTAAAGAAAATCATGAATCGACTCGGCCAGAACAATGCCGATGTTTGGGGCTACGTGATGCTGGGTGCACACAAGTTCTAAGATTCGAAAAAGCAAAGAGAGAAGAGAAACAAATTAGGTTTTCAGGTATTAGTTTTTATTTGATTTTTCAAGTTTCGCGGAGGCGGAATTTTTCGGAAGTCCGTTCTCGGACGGAACTTGAACTAAACTTTTAAAGCAATGAAACAGAAATTTGTTAGTACACTGAAGCACATTCTTGCCGAGATGGGAAGAAGCGAGATGCAGAAAAGAGGGGTTTATCTTTCTTGAAAAAGAAAGGATCACCCTCTCACCACAGAGAGAGAAAACTGAAGACGGAAACACCGCGTATACTTCCGTACGTTTTTAGGATAACGTTTTAATTTTTAAGGTTATGAAAAAGAAGATTGTTAATTCATTTAAGCGCGCCATGCTGTTGGCTGGCAAAAACTGGATGGAGGCAATGCGATATTATAGCCTTCAGATGTAAAGCACAGTAATTATTAGTTAATCATACACACCAGGGGGATATCTCTTTTCATTGAGGGATATCCCTCTTTTTTTGTCCGTGCAATATTTTTTCAGTTAAAAGATACGCCCGTTAACATTTTATTCTCTTATTTTGTTATAAAGGAAGAATCGAACCTTCGATTCGGCATAATGAAACCTACAAATAGAGAGAAGAATATGAAGACAATCCGAAGAATTTGCACCGTTATGTTGCTCGTGCTGATGGCTTTTCCAGCCCTCCACGCGCAATCGTACGACAACCTCTGGAAGCAGCTCGAAGAAGCACGCGAGAAGAGTTTGCCGCAAACCGTGATTCGACTGGCCGACCAGATCTGGCAGAAGGCCCAAACCGAGAAAAACGCTCCGCAGATGCTGAAAGCCTACGTCTGTCGGCAGGCCTGCCAGAAACGTATTACGCCCGACAGCCTTTACACCAGTCTGGCCGCAATGGAGCGCTGGGCGCAGGAAGAGGCAGACGAGACGAATCGCGCCATTCTGCACTCGCTCTTGGCGCGTCAGTATGCCGACTTGCTCAGCACCAACCGCCGTACGCTGCTCAACTCTCCCTCGCTCCTTGTCGACGAGGCTCCTGCCGACGTGCGCGAGTGGAGCCTTAACCTCTTCATCGACCGCATCGACGCCCACCTGCAAGCCTCTTTGCAACCCGTCGAAGCCCTGCTGCATACTACCGCTGCCGACTACGACCCCTTCGTCATCCAGCAGGATGGCAGCCGATTCTATGCCCACGACCTCTACCATCTGCTGGCTCGTCGTGCCGTCGATACGTATCAAGGGTGGAGGGGATTCAACGTCGATTCGCTGATGGATCGCCGCATCAAAGATGTCTATCAGACGATGATTGCCACCTATCGCCAACGCCCCAATGCGGAAGATGCTGTCGTAATGGCCACCCTCGACTACGAGCAATGGCGTGCCGATATGCAGTCGCCCGACGGCTATCTGCAAACCCTCGACAGCTTGATTGCTGCTTATGGCACACGCGACGTCTGTGGTGAAGTCTACATCCGTAAGGCTCAGTGGCTGAACGACAAGCGGCGCTACGCCCAAGCCCTGCGCGTGTGCGACGAAGGTTTAAAGCGCTATGCTGCCTACAAGCGCATCGGCGAACTGAAGAACATCCGTGCGCGGATCCTGCAACCGGCTCTCAACATCTATACAGCCGAAGGCTATCCGTCCGATTCGGTCAGCATGCGGGTCAACTATCGCAACCTCAGTGGCTTCACTCTCAACGTCTATGCCACCGACTACGACGAACGTCCCTGGCTGGACGATGGCCTCACCTCCGCCGTCTGCCGCCGCCACGGTCGTCTGCTGGCTTCGCACCGCTTTGCTCTCCGTCCGCTGCCGGGTAAAGATAAGGCCGCCGAAGACGTGCCCTACCATTCCTGTGATACTACGTTGCACTTCCGCCTGCCCGATGATGTAGGCGTATATATTCTTCAGGCAGTGCCCGAAGGCGAAAAGACGCTTCACCAGTCATACAATTTTCTATGTGTCAGCCGCTTTAAGGTACTTTCGCTGAACGTCGACGAACAGACTACCGAATTCATCACCCTCGACGCCCTTACCGGCCATCCGATAGCAGGCGTACAGCTCAGCTTCTATTCCGACGATAGCAAAAATCGCCGTCTGCTGACTCAGCTGACCACCGACTCCGAAGGCAAAGCTCTGCTCACCGGCCAGCCCAATGCACGCTATTACGTGGCGCGCAAGGGTGACGACCGCGCCATGACGCTTCAGTATTTTCGTCAGGGCATCTCCAGAATCGTTGATTCTGATACAGCACAGAAAATGCTGACCCTGCTCATCGACCGCGCCATCTATCGCCCGGGGCAGACAGTCTATGTGAAAGGTATCGCCTACGAACAGACAACCGATGCCGCTCGTGTGCTCGAAGGTGCCGACTACGAACTGCTTCTGCTCGATGCCAACCGCAAGGAGCTGGCCTCCCGCAAGGTGCGCACCAACGACTTCGGTTCCTTCTCAGCCGAGTTCGTGCTGCCTTCGGCATGTCTCAACGGTGCTTTCTCCATCACCACTCGCAAACACGAGGACTCAGCTTCGTTCCGGGTCGAAGAGTATAAGCGGCCGACGTTCGAAATCAGTTTCACCCCCGTGGCCGAAGCCTATCGCCTGGGCGACCGTGTGATGCTGCGTGGTAACGTCAAATCCTTCAACGGCATGTCCGTGCAAGACGTTCCACTAGCCTTTACTGTAATGCGCCGCGATCTGCTGAGAAGCTATTTCGTTCCTTCAACGAAACCTTTGCTGGCCGATACCGTCCGGCTCGATGCCGAGGGTAATTTCTGCATTCCTCTGACGTTAGAGGCTCCTGCCGATACTTCAATGGGAGGCTATCGTTATTATCATTATCAGGTCGAAGCCTCCGTAACCGATGATGCGGGCGAGACGCAGACAGCTTCTTACAGCATTCAGGCAACGACAAAGGCCTATTCTTTCATGGCCGACGTGCCGCAGGTGATTTGCAAAGAAGACAGTTTGCTCTTCACTATTAGCGTCGCCAACGGCGTACAGCAGCCTCAGGCAGTGAAAGGCCGCTACCTGCTTCGCCCAGCCGATGCCGATCGCATTGTCCTCGAAGGCGATTTCGTGGCCAACCAACGTCAGGACTTCTCCTCCTTGAGGTCAATCCCCTCGGGCAAGTACCGCATGACCTTTGTCGTGACCGATAGCCTGGGGCGTGAAGAGAATAGCGATATACAGACTCATTCGATCGTGAACTTCACCTTCTTCTCAGAGCACGACACACGCCTGTCTCAATTCACCGAGCTGTTCGTACATCAACCCCTCGATGAGTTCGATGAAACGCAACCCGCCGATTTCTTCTTCGGCACCTCCTTCAAGGATGCTTATGTGCTGATGGACGTTTTCACTGGTCGCCGCCGCATCGAGACCCGTGTACTTCAGCTCAGCGATAGCCTGATGCACTTCACTTTGCCCTACCGCCCCGAGTATGGCGAAGGGGTGACGCTGACTTTCAACTTCGTGAAACAGGGTTTGCACTACTCTCACCAGCTATTCTTTAAGAAGCGCCAACCCAACCGCACCCTCGACCTGAAGTGGGAAGTCTTCCGCGACCGCTTGCGCCCGGGGCAGGAAGAAGAGTGGAAGCTCGTTATCAAGACGCCTCAGGGTTTGCCTGCTTCGGCCGAAATGCTGGCTACGATGTACGATGCCTCGCTCGATAAGCTTTTCCGCCACAATCAGTCATTGAATGTATATTTCAGCAGTCGTCTGTATAGCAGCTATCGCAATGCCAGCCGCTATGCCGATGCCTACTTCAATCTTCGGTTTCCGCTCGATACCAAGCGGGTACCTGCGTGGGCATACGACTACTTCTATACTTATTTCTCCGCTGTTGGCGAAGTCTTGTCCATTAGCGAAAATAGCCTGGTACTGAGACAGAAAACTGCTGATGCCCCCATGGCTCGTGGAGTGGAAGAGAGTGCTGATGCGGTCGAAGTGAAATATGTACCGGCAGCTGTGTTCGAAGAAGATCGTGAAGAATCGTTCATCACAGGTGCTTTGCCGGAGGCTCAGTCCGAGCTTCGCACCAATTTTGCAGAAATAGCCTTCTTCTATCCGTACTTGCGCACTAACGAGCAGGGCGAAGTATCCATCGCCTTCACCATGCCTCAAAGTCTGACTCGCTGGCGTTTCCGTGGTTATGCCCACACCAAAGATATGCTGACTGGCCAGTTGGAAGCATCGGCCGTTACATCTAAGGAATTTATGCTGACGCCTAATCTGCCGCGTTTTGTGCGGGTGGGCGACCATACTCAGATAGCTGCTACCATCGCCAATCAGACAGACAAGGCTGTGAAAGGCACTGTTCGTTTCGTCTTGTTCGATCCTCTGACGGAGAAGGTCATCGACAGTCAGAAGCAGAAGTTTACAGCCGATGCCCGTCGGACCACTTCTGTACCGTTCGCTTTCGACGTGGACGAGCGCTACAACCTGCTGGGTGTGCGTATCGTAGCCGATGGCGATTCGTTCAGCGATGGTGAGCAACACCTTGTTCCTGTGCTCAGCAACAAGCAGTACATTACCGAAACGTTGGCTATGCCTATCCGTGGTGGAGAGAGTCGCACCTTCGACCTTAGCCACCTGTTCAACGGCGATAGCTCCACGGCTACCGACCGCCGTCTGACGGTTGAGTTTACCTCTAACCCAGCTTGGTATGCTGTTCAGGCGTTGCCGGTGCTGGCTCAACCGACTACCGACAATGCTATCGACTGGGCTTCTGCTTTCTATGCCAATTCGCTGGCTAGCTTCATCGCAGGTAGTCAGCCGCGTATCAAGGCTGTGTTCGACGCCTGGATGGCCGATGGTGGTAACAAGGAAACTTTCTTCAGCCAACTGGAGAAGAATCAGGAAGTGAAGAACATTCTCTTGTCTGAGTCGCCTTGGGTACTCGAAGCCGCTACCGAAAGCGAGCAACGCAGGCGTATAGCCACACTGTTCGACCTCAATCAGCTGAACAACCGCAACCTTTCTGCTTTGACCAAACTGAAAGAGCTGCAAGGCACCGACGGTTCGTGGAGCTGGTACAAAGGCATGTCGGGTAGTTCCTACATCACCAGCTACGTGACCGAATTGCTTGTCCGCCTGCCACAGTTGACTGGCCAGCCCCTCGCAGCCGACGCACAGACCATGAAGCAAGCAGCTTTCGGCTATTTGAACAACCGTGCGCTGGAGGCTTACCGCTCGATGCTGAAGGCCGAGAAGAAGGGCAGCAAGGTATCTTCCTTGTCCGACGACCTTGTACAGTACCTCTACCTCGTAGCTTTATCCGATGAAAAACTGCCCGATGCGAACCGCAAGGCGCAGGCTTACTTCCTGACGAAGATAGGCGGTAATCTGACGACTGCCTCCGTCTCGTGCAAGGCGCGTGCGGCCATCATCCTTCTGTCCGCAGGCAAGAAGACCGAAGCCGACCGCTTCATAGCCTCGTTGAAGGAGCACCTGGTGCAAGAAGACGAGATGGGTGCCCACTTTGCTTTCCTCGACGCTCCCTACAGTTGGTCGATGATGCCCGTGCCCGCCCATGTCAAGGCGATGGAAGCCTTGCGTAAGGCTGGCGGTAACGACGCTTTGGTCGAGGAGATGAAACTCTGGCTGTTGAAACAGAAGCAAACCACTTGTTGGAAATCGTCGGTCGAGACAGCCGATGCCATCTATGCCTTGTTGTGTCAGGGCAATGATTTGCTGGCTACAGCAGGCGATGTGCGTATCACTCTGGGACGTGAAGTCATCGAAACCACTTCGCCCGCTGCCGCTGCTACACCTGCTTTGGGCTATGTGAAGGAAACCTTTACTGAAGATCATCAGGCGCTGAAAGCCCGTCAGGTAACCGTTGAGAAGCTTGATGCAGGCATCGCCTGGGGAGCCGTGTATGCCCAATATCTGTCGCCCATCGCCGATGTGAAGCAGCAGGGCGGCGAACTGAATGTGGAGAAACGCCTCTATGTAGAGCGCTTGTCAGCCGATGGCCGACGCTCGTTGCAGCCCCTTGGTCAGGGTGAAGCCCTGAAGGTGGGCGATAAGGTTGTATCGCGTCTCACCATCCGTTTGGATCGAGCCATGGATTTTGTTCAGCTGAAAGACCAGCGTGGTGCTTGTTTCGAGCCGCTCAGTGCCTTCTCTGGCTATCGTTGGAGCAATGGATTCGGCTATTATGTCGAGGTGGAAGATGCCGCAACCAACTTCTTCTTCGACCACTTGGGCAAAGGCGTCTATGTGCTCGAATATAGTTACCGTGTGGCTCGTGGAGGTACCTACGAGGCCGGACTTGCTACGCTGCAATGTGCTTACGCGCCCGAATATGCTTCGCATTCGGCAGGAAGAAAATTAATAATTAAAAATTAAAAATGAATAGTTGGAGTGGGGTGAGGAGAGTTAGAGGTAATCTTGTTTGATGCTCCCATCTTCCTCCCACACCCTCTAACTATTAATTATTAATTATTAATTTTTAATTCTAAAGAAATCGCCCTACATTTGCCCTTGTAATTTAGAATCCCAACTTTCGCAAGCTCAAGTTGCAGTTGACAAGCAACAAGTTGACGAGTTAACAAGGCGTTTGTAGCGAGCCGTTTCAAACGGCATTTTATCAAACAGGGTGTTCCAGCCTAGTAGACTTGTTAACTGAAGCCTTGTCAACTAATAAGTTGAGCACTTGCGAAACTTAAGTTAGAATTAAAATAAATGAAGCGAATCATAACCACTTTATATGTATGTATGGCGGCTTTGGGAGCTTTGGCTCAGCCGCGTTTTACGTCCAATACCGAGATGCACAGCTTGGGGCAAATCGAGTGGAAACACCCGGCCACCGTGCAATACACCATCACCAACACCGGCGATGAGCCGCTGGTGCTGACTGATGTAGAGCCCGATTGTGCCTGTACGGTAGCCCAGTGGACACAGACGCCGATAGCCCCCGGGGCGAAAGGTATGGTCAACGTCACCTTCGATGCCGAAGCGTTGGGCACCTTTCAGAAGTCGGTAGCTATCTACACCAATGCCGAACCTCATATTGTCTACTTGCGTTTCAACGGTGAAGTGGTGCAGGAAATCAAGGATTATGCCAAGACTCATCCCTACCTGATCGGCCAGATACGTATCGACAAAAATACGCTCGATTTCCCCGATGTCCACTTGGGTGAGCATCCGGTGATGCACGTTGGCGTGGTAAACTTGTCCGATCGCCCCTACGAACCCGTGCTGATGCACCTGCCTCCCTATCTGGATATGGAGGTGAAGCCCAATGTGCTTCAGAAAGGTGAAAAGGGTATCATCACCCTGACACTGAACCCTGAAAAACTGACCGACCTTGGTTTGACGCAGGCTTCCGTCTATCTGTCGCGCTTTGCAGGCGATAAGGTGACCGATGAAAGCGAAATACCTGTATCGGCTATTCTCTTGCCCGACTTTTCAGACATGACCGAAGCCCAAATGCAAAACGCACCTGGTATCCAGCTTTCGGCTACCGACATCGATCTGAGCAAGGTGCTGGCCAAACGCAAGAAAGCCAAACAGGATATTGTAGTAACCAATACCGGACGTTCACCCTTGCAGATCAGTAAGTTGCAGGTATTCCATCCGGCTGTGGGCGTCAGCCTGAAGAAGACTGTGTTGCTGCCGGGCGAATCGACCCGCTTACGTGTGACTGTCAATAAGAAAAATATCGCTACCCGTCGGCGTCATTTGCGTCTGCTTATGATCACCAACGACCCGATGAGACCCAAAGTAGAAATTAACATTAAAGCCAAATAATCATGGAACATCCCGAGAATAACGAAGCATACAAAGGATTGGTAGTCAACGCCGGAGTCGAACAACCCTCGACCGTAAGTCCTTATTTGAAGAATCGTCCGAAACGTAAGAAACGCGAACTGACGGTAGCGGAGTATGTGGACGGCATTGTGAAAGGTGACGTGACGATACTCAGTCAGGCCGTGACACTGGTCGAAAGCGTACGCCCCGAACATCAGGTCATCGCTCAGGAGGTCATCGAAAAATGTCTGCCCTATTCGGGAAGCTCCATCCGTGTGGGCATCAGTGGTGTGCCGGGGGCAGGAAAGAGTACTTCGATTGATGTCTTTGGCTTGCACGTGCTCGAACAGTATGGCGGCAAGTTGGCTGTATTGGCTATCGACCCCAGTAGTGAGCGCAGCAAGGGTAGTATATTGGGCGATAAGACACGTATGGAGAAACTGTCCGTACATCCCAAGTCGTTCATCCGTCCCAGCCCGTCGGCCGGTTCGTTAGGAGGTGTGGCACGCAAGACGCGCGAGACCATCATCTTGTGCGAAGCCGCCGGCTATGACAAGATCTTTGTCGAAACGGTCGGAGTAGGGCAGAGCGAGACGGCTGTGCATTCCATGGTCGATTTCTTCCTCCTCATTCAGTTGGCAGGTACGGGCGACGAGCTTCAGGGCATCAAGCGTGGCATCATGGAGATGGCCGACGGCATCGTTATCAACAAGGCCGATGGCGACAACCTGGAGCATGCCAAGCTGGCAGCAGCCCAGTTCCGCAATGCCTTACACCTGTTTCCTGCGCCCGAAAGTGGCTGGACACCTCAGGTGCTGACCTATTCGGGCTTTTACAACCTGGGTGTGAAGGAAATCTGGGACATGATTTATCAATACATGGACTTTGTGAAAGCGAACGGCTATTTCGAGTACCGTCGCAACGAACAAAGCAAATACTGGATGTACGAAAGCATCAACGAACAGTTGCGCGACAGCTTCTATCACAATCCGAAGATCGAAGCCATGCTGGCCGGTCAGGAACAACAGGTGCTGCAAGGCAATCTGACTTCGTTTGTAGCGGCCAAGTCACTGCTCGACACTTACTTCGACGATATGAAACGTTGAGGCTGCCCGTTGCGTCAGAAGGAGGCGACAAAGTCGTCGAAGCTGACGTCAGTGATTCCTATCTTTTCTTTCAGACGCATCTTTTTGCGCGATATGCTTCCCTTGGCTATGTGGTAGATTTCTGCCAGTATGGCCAAGGGAAGTTCCATTTTCACCAGGCAGCAGAAGTCTATTTCTTCATCGCTCAGCTGGGGATAGGCGGTTTTCAGCCGTCGGGTAAAGTTGTCGAAGCAGGCGTCAGTGTTGTTGCGCAGCGTTTGCCAGTCCTCGGGCGAGAGGTGCAGGGCGCCTGCCTGATTGCGGCTTCGCATCAGTAGGGGGATGGTGATTTCGTTCAGCTGCTTGAAGTATTCCAGACGCTGGTTGAGCTGGGCGTTTTCAAGCTGTTCTTTGGCTTCCTGCTCGCGCAGGTATCGTATCTCCATCTCCTGCTTCGAAAGCTGGGCTTGCATCAGGTTACGGTTGAGCAGCGCCTGGCGGCGGCGTGTGTAGATGTAGTAAGCACCCCACAGAATGATGAGTGCGCATACCACTGCCGCGAGTCTATACACCTGAAGCATCCGGTGGGTCAGCTGACGTTCACTGTCTTCGATCTGTTGCTGTTGCTTGCGATATTCGCGTATGGCATGTACTTTCTCCAGCAGTTCAGCTTTCTTGTCTGCATCGAGCGAGTCGCGGTAGCGCACGTGTTCGCGCAGGAAGTCAATAGCTTTATCATACTGTCCGCGGCGGTTGAGCACTTCGGCCATGTAGCGGTAAGCATCCGTCTTGCGGGCCAGAGGAAACATCTCGGCTATGCGGCGGAAGTAGGGCAGGGCCGAGTCGTTGCGGGCAATGTGATAGCGCACCCCTTGGCGTAGGGCATGGTAGTATTCTTGTCGACCGGCTTGGGTGGCAATGGCACGGTCAAGGTGGAGTAGGGCAGAGTCGGGCTGTTGCAGGTAGAGGTGTACGACTGCCATTTCAGCTTGCAGTTCGGCACGCCGTTCGGGCGTTATGGTGCAGGCATAACGATAGGCCGTGTGCAGTTCGTCGAGGGCTCGGGCGAAATCCTTTTTACTTTTCTCCCGCTGGCAGCGGAGGAGGCAGATGCGTATCAGCATCAGGCTGTCCTGCTGTTCGGTGGCCAGTTGTTGGGCATTGTCCAGCAGTTGGTTTTCTCGTTTCTCAAAATGATTGAAGCGACAAAGGTCAGCTTGTGCAATGTCCAGTTCCATGCGGAGTCGTGGGGGCGCCTGGGCAGGCAGATAGCGCTGTGCCTTTTCGTAACGCTCTTGTGCACGAAGCAAGAAATACCCCTGATGAAGTTTCTTCCCCTGAAAAAAACAGATCATGCTGACATGCAGCGAGTCATCAGCTTCGATGGCCTGCTGGAGGCCGGTTTGAAGCAAGCTGTCGGACAGGTGAACGGAGTCGTGCAAGGCGATGCTGTCCCAAAAATCATTCGGGATGTCGTCGTGGCGCTGGGTGCACGCGGTGAGCCACGAGGCAAGCAGGAGGAACAAAAGGGCGTATTTCATATGTAAATTGCAAATATAAGCAAAGGAAACCGCCGCAACAAATGAAAATCTTGTTTTCTAATGGGAGGAGGATAAAGAGGAGGGATTTTTTCCTAACTGGGAAAAAATATTTTGGTAACTGGGGAGGAATTTTTTGGTAACTGGGGAAAAATAAGGGTTTATGGACGCAAAAAAGGAGATGTCACATGGTAATGACATCTCCTTAATTATTAGATAAGTAAGTTTATCTTTTTCTACTTTTATATATCAGAATTAATTTCTGATCTTTACAGTAGAACTATTGCCCCATTTTCCACCGTTCTCGATAACATCTGTTGCCCATACGCGAGCAGCGTAAATATCCGATCCTGTTGAAGAGGCAACTTCAATAGTGCAGGTTCCTTCTTTATTTAAAATGAAGTTACCATAAATTTGTGTAGTATTGCAATTTAAGAATGATACAGCGGCTTTTGTGGTAGCTTCACCTACTATAAAGTCACCACTGACATTCATTGCACTAACTACAGGAGTTCCACTGCTAGTAGTTCCAATAGAAACTTTTTTATTGTTTGCCATTTGAACCAAATTTACGCTACCTGCAACATCTGTATTAACAGCTAAATTTACATTACCAGCATTTTCGCCATTAACCTCAATACCTTCAACAACATTAAACATTTTTATGCCCTTGTCTTTGCCACTATATTGTACTTCAAAATCTCCACTGTTGATATAGAGTTTTCCAATCTTTAACGTAATATTGTCTTTAGTAGATTTGAAAGCTACTTTATCTGAAGGATTTGTCATTGCTACTTCAAAATCGATATCAGAATTATCCAGCGGTAACTCTTTGAAATCATAAGCGGTAGCAGATCCCATAGCACTATTGTTTACAAAGCGTACACGAGTAATGATGCCTTCGTAGTTAGCCCCCAGCGCATCACCTAAACGAATTTGACCGTTAACTTCACAAACATATTCTCCTTCGCCAGTTGTTACTTGTTTGTAACCTACTTGGCTACCGATCTTATCTATAAACCAACCATTTTTGGTGTTATTGATATTACCACGATTATTGATGTTACCGGCATTTGTCATCTCGTTATTGTTAGTAACAGTTGCATTAGCAGCGATATTCAAAGTACCATCTTCATTTGAGTTTCCTGTTGCTTCAGTAAAGAACTTACCATCATTTTGTAAATCAGCCTGAAGTTCTACAATTGTTTTACGAACAATGTTGATAGTAGCATAACGAGTTTCATCGATTTCCGGAATGTATTCAGCATGGTTATTAACCTTTCCTGCCACTGTGATAACATTTTTATTAGCAGCGCTAGTTGCCGGTATTGTCACAATCTCACCATAATTATCAATTGTTCCAGTCAATGCAATTTTAGCCTTGCCAGCATTCAAACCCAATGCCAATTTACCAGCATACTTATCGCAGCATCCTGCATTCTCAATTTCGATAGCAGACTTAATAGTTGCATCACCTGAGATAGTCCATACTGTCTGTGAAGAATTAGCAGAAGGAACAATAATCTTACCACCTTCGATGGTAACATCTTTGTCCAAATCCCAAGAGCCAGTCAACTCAATGTCACCCAGCAAAGTAACAGTTTCGTTATCTTCTACCATAGCTTTTAAAGCTTCTTCACTGGTGGCAATACGCTTGTTGAAGTCTTTAGCTTCTACACCTGTAACTTCAATATTTGTAAGCATACCCGGCTTAACAGTAATGGCTTCTGCATCGTAAACTGCTGCCAATTTATCGGACGAAGCATCACCATTGTACAAAACTACTTTCAGAGCACCGGTAGTTGTCGGCAGTGCAGAGAAGAATACGTCTGCTTTGTTTGTAGGCATGTTTTCAACCTCAGCAGTCAACATATTGGTATATTTAGCAGTACCATTTACATAAAGAGCAGTACCAGTAGAATTAGCGCCTTCGTTCATAATCTTTTGTGCGCTCAAACCAACAGATGTGATAAATTTACCGCTCTCATCATATAATGCTACTGAAGTCACGTCAGTCAAGGCTCCTGACAAACGAACACGAATCAGACCCGACAGGTTTTTGAAGCTGAATGCACTGGCCATCTGACCACCTACCAAGTTGGGAGCATAGCCATAAGCAAACATAGCGTCACCCAAGTGGGCATATTTGTCATTCATGTTCACATTAAACGTAGCAGGTGATGTAGCAACTACAGGGCCCGATTCTACAAATTCAGCATTGAACGGAGAATAGGCAATGTAGCTACCCTTGAACAATGTCTGAGCTGAGGTACGGAAGAAAGCGGATGCCAAGTTGTAATCACCTGTTTTATTATTCTCTGTAGTAGCTGTTATATTAATAAACTTTCCATCACTGATTGCTCCTACTAAATCCGTATCAGAACTACCAGAAGAATCCTCATTTTTCAGTTGATTTGAGTCATAACTTACGTTATAGAGATTATAACCATTAGTAATGTAACCATTACAAGGATCAACCTTAGCTGCCGTTTCATTTTTAGCTAACCAACCGTTGTGGATGAATTCATAGTTCGTATAAACGTTGTCTGATGCAGCATTTCCAATCCAGCAAATACCGATTTTATCCAATATTGCTTCATTTGTGTTTTGTTTTGGAATCCACAAGAAGTTCAACTGATTATCATTTTCAACCCATTGTCCTCTGGTTGCCGCATCATCACCTTTAACACCGGCAATCACAAAATTAGGACCTACCTCTACCAAATCACCATTTTGTGCAGGTTGTTCGGTAGTAGCAAGAAATTCGTCATTAGAACATGCTCCAAAAATCAGGGGCAATGCTAACGCTGTTAATAAACTCTTTGTTTTCATTACTTTCTGTGATTTGTTAATACTTTAATTATTAATTTTTTTTGTTTCGATAACAATTATAACTCAATAGGAGGTCTTTCACCTTCTACACTTCCAGCGAAGCCTTTCTCAACTTCTACCTCCAGAACTTCCACTTCCGGAGCTACATAAAACTTTTCCATTTCCA
>ENA-ORSI01002016-ORSI01002016.1-human-gut-metagenome-genome-assembly--contig:-NODE-2016-length-15627-cov-5.035769_pt1 | contig 15627 bp, 17 predicted proteins | sample MGYA00242187_ERZ509154 | MGnify/ENA primary metagenome ERZ509154 (study PRJEB26280, sample SAMEA2338627) | human gut metagenome | biome: human gut; feature: human-associated habitat; material: faeces...
TTTTTTAAAAACTTTAAAAAATAATATAAATATTATATTAAAAGATATTAATCACACTATTACTTATGATTTTGGGAGAATGTTTATCGATGCTAAATCAGAAGATATTGAAAAAACTGTTGAAAAATTAAAATGCATTTTTGGTATTCATGAAATAATTGTTGGCTATATTAGTGAAGACAAAAGTTTAGATAATATCAAAACCAATATTTTATCTTTAATTAAAGATAAAAATTTTAAAACATTCAAAGTTTCTACAAAACGAAGTGATAAAACATTTCCTCTAAACAGTATGGAAATAAGTAAGTCTTTAGGGGGATACATTTTAAGAAATATCCCAAATATTCAAGTTGATATTCATAATCCCGAACTTTTAGTAAGTGTTGAAATTAGAAAAAATGAAGTATTATATTATTTTAATGGCGAAGCTGGCCTTGGTGGTTATCCAGTAGGTACTCTTGGTAAAGGTCTTCTTATGTTAAGCGGAGGGATTGATTCACCTGTTGCAGGATATCTAGCTATAAAAAGAGGAGTAAAAATTGAGGCAATTTATTTTGAAAGTCCACCGCACACTAGTGAATCCGCCAAAGATAAGGTTATTAAACTGGCGAGACTACTTGCTAAATACAATACTACAGTTAAATTACATGTAATAAATTTTACAAGAATTCAAGAAACCATTCTTAAAAATATACCTCATGAGTATTTAATTACAATAATGCGTAGAATGATGTATCGGATTAGCGCTATAATTGCTCATAATTCTAAATGTAATATTTTAATTAATGGTGAATCAATTGGCCAAGTAGCAAGCCAAACCTTAACCAGCATGCGGGTTATTAATGAAGTAGTAAAAATGCCTGTAATTAGACCAGTTGCTTGTTTTGATAAATTGGAAATAATTGATTTAGCTAAAAAAATAGGCACTTACGATATAAGTACTTTGCCATATGAAGATTGTTGCACAATATTTGTTCCAGAACACCCTGTTATCAATCCAAGTAGTATAAAGGCCATTGAATATGAAGAATTAATACCATTTAAAGACTTAATTCATGAAGCAATAAAGAATCATGAGGTAATAAGTGTTGATGTAGAAGAAGACAGGGAATATGAAGATATTTTATAACGAAACCAATAAATATATTGATTAAAGATTTATAACTTATCAGTAGTAATAAGTCTTACATTTAAAATAAGAGAAATACTATGAAAAATGCTTGAAAAACACTTGAATAAATTTTTGCGATTTGGTATATTATATATGCAAGTGTTACTCATAGTGGTGGGTAGCATCTACTATGTTTCGACGCTATTTTAGCGTCTTTTTTCCTTTATATTAGCAATTAAGCTAAGTATAATGAAATCACCACTAAATAAAATTCATTATTATTCATGACTCCACCTTTCCTTCAAACCTGACTCCCAAGGTACCCCCTGAAAGCGATAATTACTTAAAAAGCAAAGTAGACGCTTCCACTACAGATAACGATGATTTATTTTATATACAAAGTAGAATAAATGCAAGAAAAGAGTCCGGCAAAATCCGACATTGGTAATGATAAAAAACGAGTAGAAAGGTATAGTTAATGATTGTGTATTAACCTTTGTTTTGCTTTAAAGTTATAAAAAATATAAATATTACCATAATAATAATGGTGATATTATGTATAATACAAGTTATTATTATAAGGGGTATGATGTAACTAATACTAATAGATTAGAAAGATTAAAAATGGAATTTCAAAACCCTTATGGCTATAATTTTGAAAGTAATGCCAAGAGAATAATTGATTATGATAAAAGAGTAACTTATACTAATCAAAATTTTGTAAAAAATAGGGAATATTTGGGAAAAAGATAGTCAAACTATCTTTTTTTCTGTTATAATAAAAGGGAGGTGGAATTAAATGAAAATATTATCTGTAAATGCAGGAAGTTCATCACTTAAATTTACGTTGATTGAAATGCCTGAAAAAACAACTTTAGCTAGTGGCTTATTTGAAAAAATAGGACTAGTTGATTCACGATATACAATTAAACATAATGGTGAAAAAATAGTAAAAGAAATTTCAATGCCTGATCATAGTAAGGCTGTTGATATTCTAATGGAAGAATTAATATCAATGCATATTATTAATTCTTTAGATGACATTGAAGGAGTAGGACATCGTTTAGTACACGGTGGACCAGAATTTACAAAAACAGTAGTTTTAAACGATGAAGTAATTGAAAAATTAATCGAAAACATCGATTTAGCACCATTACACAATCCTGGTAGTATAACTGGTATGAAAGCATTCATGCAAGCCTTACCAAACGTTATTCAAACTGTAGTATTTGATACAGCTTTTCATGCTACAATGGAAGAAACTGAATATTTATATCCAGTGCCATATGAATGGTATGAAAAATACAAGGTTCGTAAATATGGTTTTCATGGAACTAGTCATCGTTTTATCAACAAGACTATAAGTGAATATTTACATCGTGATGATTTAAAAATAATATCTTGTCATATTGGTAATGGTGGAAGTGTTACTGCAATTAATGCTGGTAAAGTAGTTGATACTTCAATGGGATTTACTCCTCTTGCAGGTATAATGATGGGAACTCGTTGTGGTGATATCGATGCCAGTATTTTAGAATATGTTGGTAAAAAGACTGGAGAAAGCTTATCAGAATTAACTAATGACTTAAATAAAAAGAGTGGTCTTTTAGGAATTAGTGGAGTAAGTAGTGATTCAAGAGATGTTGAAGATGCTGCTAAAGAAGGTAATAAAAGAGCTATATTAGCTGAAAAAATGTATGCCCAAAAAATAGCTAATTATATTGTAATGTACAATAACTTACTTGGTGGAGCAGATGTTATTTGTTTAACTGCTGGAGTTGGGGAAAATAGCATCAGCATGCGACAAATGATATTTGATCGAGTTAAAACTCTAGGAGTAAAAATTGATCCTGTACGTAATGATGTTCGTGGAAAATTTTCTCTTATATCTACTGATGACTCAAAAATTCCAGTATATGTTGTTCCAACTAACGAAGAATTAATGATAGCCATAGATACTATGGAATTAGCTTTACAAAATAAAAAATAGAAAGTGGTGAGTATAATTAAAAAGGAATTATACAGAAAAATCATTAAAATAATTAAGGATTATGATGAAATAGTTTTAGCAAGACACATTGGCCCCGATCCTGATGCTATTGCTAGTCAAATAGCTCTAAGAGATTCTATTCGCTTAACTTTTCCTGAAAAAAAAGTCTATGCTATTGGTGCAGGAGTTCATAAATTTAAATATTTGGGTAATCTCGATAAAATAGATGTTACAACTCTTTCTAATGCTTTATTAATAGTTTTAGATGTTCCAAATTTTTTCCGTGTTGATGGTATTAGTGGTTTAGAGTATCAAGCAATTTTAAAAATTGATCACCATCCTGCTGAGGATATCATCGGTGATGTCGATTGGACTGATGAAAAAATGTCTAGTACTTGTGAAATGATTGCTAACTTAATAATGGAAACTAAATTAGTCTTAGATCAAAGAATTGCTGAAAATCTCTATATTGGTATGGTCTTTGATAGTGATCGTTTTTTGCTTCAAAATACAAGTACAGAAACATTTAAGACCGTTTATAATCTTTTGACGACAAGTAATATTGATTTTGTCCCTTTATATGATAACCTTTATGAAAGAAGTATAAACGAAGAAAAATTTAGAGCTTATTTAATTAATCACATTACAATTAGTGATAATCATTTTGGCTTTATTAACGTAACCCCAGAAACTTTAAAAAAATATAATGTTGAACCAACTATAGTATCTAATCAAGTAAATGACTTTTATTTTATTAAAGAACTCATATGCTGGATGTTTGTTGTTTATGATGAGAGAAATAACATTTATAAAGCTAACATTCGCAGTCGGGGGCCAATTGTTAATGAAATTGCTAGCAAATATAATGGAGGAGGCCATAAGTTTGCATCTGGTTGTCGCAGCGAAAATTATGAAGATATGGAAGCTCTAGCTAAGGATTTAGATGAGGCATGTAATCAATATTTAACGGAAGAAAATAACTAATGGAAATATTAAATATCAAAAAAAAGAAAAATGGTGAATATCAAATTACTTTAAGTAATCAAACAATTTTATCTGTATATGCTGAAACTATAATTAAGTATAATCTATTAGCAAATAAAAAATTTGATGAGAAATATTGGCAAGAAATAATAAATTTTAATAACGAATATAAAGCTTATTATGAAGCTATAAAATATTTAAATGTTAAGTTGCGTACTAAAAAAGAAATAGTAGCCAAGTTAGAAAAAAACGGATATTTAAAATCAACCATAGCTAATGTAATTGCTAAATTGGAACAACAAAATTATATAAATGATGAATTGTACATTAAAAGTTTCATTGCTGATCAAATTAATTTAACTTTAAATGGGCCTCAAAAAATAAAGCGTACCCTTCAAAATTTAGGTTTCAATATGAATTTAATAGCGCAATATTTAGAAGAGTATTCTAATGATTTATGGCAAGAAAAGATAAGAAAAATAATTAATAAAAAGATTAAGGCTAATCACAATCTATCTAAAATAAGTTTAATTAATAAGATAAAAATTAATTTGCTAAACTTAGGTTATAGTCAAGATTTAATAAATAAAGGATTACAAGATATAGAAATATTAGATGATTATAATGCTTTAGAAAAAGAATATCAAAAAGAATTAAGAAAATTAAGTCGCAAATATAAAGACAAAGAACTAGAAACAAAACTAAAATATAATTTATATAAGAAAGGCTTTAGCCTTGAGAAAATCGAAAGGGTTATGTATAATGAATAAATATTATTTTAAACTTGTTTTAATTGTTTTGGGAATCTTGAGCTTTAATATTGATATGTTAAATGCTAATGCTAAAAGTGCTACTTGTGTTTATCAAGATGGGGCAGTTGGTATAGAAGTATCAATTGATGAGAACTATGAAATTAGCTATAGCAATAAAACAACTCTTACTGGTGGCTGGATATCCGCGGTAAATGTAACTTCTAATGACTTTATATCTCCAGATAATCCTGATGAATTTTATTGTAGAGAAAAAATTTATTATTGGACAAACGGAACATCTGGCTATACTTTTTCATATGTTCGTGGACCTGCTTATTGGTCTTTAAATTTGGTTGAAGAAGAAATTGATAATGATTCACCGACCGAAGATGAACCCAAAACTATTGTTAGGACTTGCAACTATGGAAGCAATTCGACGGGTTATACAGTAAATTATTTTAATGATGGAACTTATACAGCTTCTGGATTAGGAAACAGATCCAGTTATACGACACAAATAAATGATTCTTATGAAAACTTTGAAAACGGATGCCCTGAGCATATTTCTGTAATTGAAGCCGCTAATACAGCCTCAATATATTTTGAGTCAAATGTTGGTAATAATTATTACCTAATTGATAGAGTTGCTACACCGGAAGATGATACTGGTGCTGACGAAAATACTAACACAGAACAAGAAGCAATTCCCATAATTGAAGTAAATTTTTGTGAACAAAATGGTGTTCGAATGACTTTCCGAGTTATTGGTTATGTATTATTTATTGCTAAGATATTAATTCCTTTGTTATTAATAATATTAGGAACTATCGATTTTGTTAAAGCAACCTTATCAAGTAGTGATAAAGCTCCCCAAGAAGCCCTAGGAGCTTTTGCTAGAAGAATCATAATAGCTATTATAATATTTTTAATACCTACTATATTAAATTTAGTATTATCTTTAGTTGATGGTGCTAGTGAAGCTTTTGAAGATAGCAAATTTACTGATTGTACAAACTGCTTATTTTCACCATTTGATAATTGTGATGTCGAAAATTTAACTAGTGAGTAAGTAAGGAGTTTATTATGAAAAAGCACATTAAATTAGTATTATTAATTATAATTGCACTTTGTCTAAGTGGTTGTGGAGAGGAAGAATATCAAGAATATCTTGATGCTATTGGTAATGGTGTAACCTGTACTTATTATCCTTACGGAGAAAATAAGTATTCTGATTCAATAAATAGCGTTACTTTCAGTGCAACTAAAAATGGCTTGGATATTATTTATAAAGTAAATGGTGCTAGTGTTACTAACAGTTTTATAGAGGTAACTTTTAATAATAATGGCGAATTTAAAAATATTAAAGAAAATAAATCTCATAAAGTGGGAAGCTATACCTTTGATTATAGTAGCTTTGATTATCAAAATTACTTTAATTTATACAGGACTAATAAATCATGTCCTCAAAATATTTATCTTAGTGAAACATACGGCAAAATGCAATTTTATGAAACAAGATATGCCGAGTTAAGTGACAGTGTAACATATACATTTACAACTAGCAATACTGGTGGTAATAATGGAAATAATAACTGTACAAATCCTGATGCCGACAATTGTGAAACTTATGATAAAGAAACATACTTAGATGGACCTGTAACAATAGAACTTGGAAGAGCCAATGGTAGAGAATATGTTACTGTTTCAACTGCAAGTAACACAAATAGTGAGGCGAAGTATAGCGATGGTGATAGCAGGCCAATTAATGTGGGGTCATATACATATGTGGTTATAGGAAGAGATTGGGATGCTCTTTTTATAGGTGACTCTTCTTATGCTAGCGATATTTATTTAGATGAAGTAGTCCTTGGTGGTCAAAATACAATTCACATTACTGTTGAAGGTAGTGAAACTATTGAAGAGTATAGCCAATTTAGTAGTGTTGAAGAATCACTACCACCAGGAACGGGATATAATGATAGAGAGGAAACTGGTAACACAGAACAAGAGCCCCTTCCAGTAACTGAAATAAAATTTTGTGAACAAAATGGTGTTCGAATGACTTTCCGGCTTATTGGTTATGTATTATTTATTGCTAAGATATTAATTCCTTTGTTATTAATAATATTAGGAACTATCGATTTTGTTAAAGCAACCTTATCAAGTAGTGATAAAGCTCCCCAAGAAGCACTAGGAGCTTTTGCTAGAAGAATCATAATAGCTATTATAATATTTTTAATACCAACTATTCTTAATTTAGTATTATCTTTAGTTGATGGAGCATATGAAGCTTTTGAAGATAGTAAATTTACTGATTGTACAAATTGTTTATTTTCCCCATTTGATAAATGTGATGTCGAAAATATGTCACTATCCCAATAAAAAAATGAGTTCACCACTCATCTTTTTTATTAATTAATATTAATTTGTGCTGTCAGTAGCTTCTTGAATTTGTAATAGCATGTTTTGAATATAATTTGAATATTGTCTATTTATTTCATCATCTTGAATTTCCATGCCATATTCTCTTCGATAATGTTGTAAAGCATTAATACCGACATCATCATTATTGCTAATATATTCTTCAGCTAATGTTTCGGTTATTTCATCTCTTAAATCATCTAAAGATTCTTTTTCATAACTTTGTACTTTTAAAATAACATGATATCCTAATTCAGTAGTGATAACTTCGGTTGAATATTCGCCATCTTCTAATTCCTTAGCAGCATTAATAAGTTCATCATATTCAGAACCTAAATCCCCATAATTGATTTTGCCAAGAGATCCATTATTATCTTTAGTGTCCTCATCTTCGGAATATTCTTTAGCTAATTCTCCAAAAACAGTTGTAATATCTTCACCATTTTCTTTGGCTTCATCTAATCTAGCTATAATTTCTTCAACTGTTGCCTGAGCTTCTTCTTCGGCAGCATCAGTTTCTTCATCAGTTGCATCTTCATCTACATTCGGAGTAATTAAAATATGATTGATTTCCATATCCCCAATAGCTTCATTATCATAATAATCTTGAATTTCTTCATCAGTTATTTGCATTTTAGCATATTCTTCAATAGCATGGCTTTGAAGCATTGATAAATACCAGTAATCTCTGTAAGCATCAATTGTTTGATATCCTATTTGTTGTAGCTGAGCAAGTAATTCTTCTTCACCACCATAAGATTCAATATAGGCATCAACATAAGCATCTCCTGATTCTTTAGCAGTATCTTTATAGTCAGCAAATTCTGTTTCTAATACATAAGTATCAACCATTGTAATTAGTGTTTGTAAGCCGAAACTATTCTTTATCTTATTATAAAAGTCATCAACACTAATCATTTCTCCATTTTCAAAGCTTACTATAGCTTCTTGACCATTTTCTAGCGTTGGAACTTTTCCGCAGCCACTAGCTAAAATTAAAACAGCACACAATCCAATTATTTTTTTCTTCATATATATCTCCTTTTCCAAAAATATTATAGCAAGATTTCTAGCTAAATACAAGAAAATCACTTAACTTTAGCGGAAAAAAGCACGCACACATCTATAAACTTACCATAAGATACTAATGAAAAGACAAATAAAGGAGGAAAGTTTATGAATCATTGTGGAAATGGCCTAGGTGCTGCTATAATTTTAGTATTGTTTATTCTTTTAATAATTATAGTAGGGGCCTTTATTTAAATAAATTAAAGGAGGTTTAAAATGAGTTGTCCAAGAAAAGACTGCAACCCATGTGGTGGCAATAGTTTTACAGCAAGCTACGCATTTATCGTTTTAATATTATTTATACTTCTTGCCATTATTTGGGGCGGAGCATTTTATTAAAGAGGGTTACCTCTTTTTTTTAGTTGTTATTTATGAGATAATACTAACGGAGGTAATATATGTTAAAAGTAGAAAATATTACAAAAAAATATGGCGATAATGTAGCTGTTAATAATTTATCTTTTACTGTCGATGCTGGAGAGATATTTGGCCTTCTTGGAGAAAATGGTGCTGGTAAGACAACAACATTTAGAATTATTATGGGACTAATAGATGCTAATGAAGGAAAAGTTACTTTAGATGGTAAGAAAATTGATTATAGTGAAACTGATAATATTGGTTTTGTTACAGAAGAGCGAAGTTTACTAATTAAGTTAACTGTTCAAGAACAAATTGAATTTTATGGTACATTAAAAGGGTTGGATAAAGATACAATTGATAAAAGACTTGATTATTGGTTAGAAAAATTTGAAATAACTTCTTATAAAAATAGAAAGATTAAAGAATTATCTAAAGGTAATCAGCAAAAGATTCAGTTTATCTCAGCTATCATCAATGAACCAAAACTATTGATACTTGATGAACCTTTTACAGGATTAGATCCAATTAATGTTAAACTTATGAAAGATGCTATATATTATTTGAAAGAAAAGGGTTGTTCAATTATATTCTCATCACATCAAATGGAATATATTGAAGATTTTTGTGAAAAACTTATATTACTTGTTAAAGGGAATACTATATTAGATGGCAAATTAGATGATATTAAAGAAAATTATGCTAAGAAAAATATAATGATTAAAGGAGAAGATATCGATATTTCAGCAATTAAGAAACTTAAGGGAGTTATAAGTGTTGAAAAAACTAGGGGAGAATTAGAAGTGAAAATTGCTAATAAGGAAGTTGCTCCGAAGGTATTCAATATTATAAAAAATTCTAATATAACTAAATATGATGTAGTAAGTCCAAGTTTAAATGAAATATTTATAGCAAGTGTTGGAGGTATTCATGAATAAAAAATTTTGGTATTTAACTAAACTTAGTTTTAATAAGAAAGTAAAATCTAAATGGTTTATTGTAACTAATGTAATTCTTTTAATAGCAATAGTAGCTTTATTAAATATTTCTTCAATAATTGAATTTTTTGGTGGAGATTTTGAAAATAACACAAATATTATTGTGGTTGATAATGCTAATGCTTATCAGCTATTTGAAGAAAATTTAAATGTTTATGCAGAAGATGAAAATTTTGAAGTAAGTACTGCAAATGATGATATTGATAGTATAAAGGAATCTTTAGAAGATGATCAATTAGTAATTGTTTTAAACAGTGATGAAGTAGAATATTTAAAGGCTGAGTTAATCAGCAATGATAAGATAGATAATTTAACTTATCAAATAATATTGCAAGCTTTGAATAGTACAAAGACAACTATTGGTATGATTAATTCTAATATTGATCCTGAAATTTTGGCAAATATATCAGCTAGTATTACAATAGATAGAACAATATTAAATGAGGAAGCAACTACTGATGAAAATTTGGATATGGTTATGAGTAGTGTATTTCCAACTCTTATTCTTCCGTTTTTTATGTTAATTGTTTTCTTGGTGCAAATGGTTGGGGGAGAAATATGTGAAGAAAAGACTACTAGAAGTATGGAAATAATTATTGCTAATGTTTCTCCGAAGGCACATTTGATGTCGAAAGTTTTAGCTAGTAATTTATTTGTAATTTTACAAGGTGTTTTATTAATTATTTATTGTGTTATTGCTTATTTAGTCAGTTTATCTTTGGGGGGAGATTCGTTAGGTTTTGATATTGGCAGTATTTTTGGAATGATTAACTCTAGTGGTCTTACTAATACTTTAATATTAGTTATTCCAATTACATTGATATTAATTATTTTATCGTTTGTTGCTTATGCTTTAGTGGCTGGAATCCTTGCTTCAATGACTGTCAATATTGAAGATTTTAATCAATTGCAAACACCAATAATGCTTATTTCAGTTGCAGGTTATTATTTAGCAATTATGTCAGCAATGTTTGATGGTTCTATATTTATTAGAATAATTTCTTATATTCCTTTCTTATCAGTGTTTATTTCGCCGACATTATTTGTTTTAGGACAAATTACAATAATTGATGTAATAATATCAGTTGTTATATTAATTTTATTCATATATGTATTACTTAAATTTGGATTGAGAGTTTACAAGGCTGGTATTTTAAATTATTCAAGTGGTAAAGTTTGGAGTAAGTTATTTAAAGCAATTAAAGAATGAAAGAGGAATATAATTACTTAATTTCTATAGGAAAATTTATTTTAAAGTATAATATAAGAAAACTTGTCCGACAAAGTTCGATATTGAATATACTTGAAAAAAATATATAAATTTGTTATATTATACATGTAAGTGTTACCCCTAGTGGATAATGCCTGCAAATTTTTGGTTTGAGACACTATACCTGAACAAGGCTAGTGTCTATTTTTCTATATTAAACGTAGTATCACTACAATTAATAAGATTATTATTACTAAAAGAGTACTTATATTTTCTTCTTTGTTCATATCTTTTGCCCCTTTCTTTCCAAAACCCCCAAAAATTGAGTAGTAAAGAAATTACTCGGTTGCATCAGCACAACACTCTCCGGTAACAGTTATCTATTCTAAAGTACTAAAAATATAAATGCAAGAAAAAGTGTCCGTCAAAATTCGACATTGGAAGCAAAAATATAATAAAAAAAGTGCAAGATGTTGCACTTTTTATGATGGTAAAGGAGTAATATTTAAATCAGTTCCCATACTTTCGAGTATTCCTGAGTATTTTTCATATATTCTTTGATAATCACTTAGGTATCTATCATCTGTCATCTTACTAAATGGTATTACCACATGACCATCATGATTTGATGTTGTAATAGGGTTACCATTATATTTGGTAAATATTAACTCTCCACCTAGGTTACCGATATCAATAGTTACTTCACCTTCCGGAGTAACTGTTTTTGTTATATCAAGAGTTGCCATAAAACCAACTAATTTATTATAATCATCAGTTCCATATTGATTAGATATAAAGTTACCTAAAGAATACATTACTAATGTATCATCAATCCAAGTAATAGGTTGAAGAACGTGAGGGTGACATCCAATAATAATATCTACTCCAAGATCTGCTAGATACTGTGCTATTTCTTTTTGGCTATCATTTGGATTAGTAGCATATTCTACCCCCCAGTGCATTGCTACTATTAAGACATCGACTTTGTCTCTTAGGGCTTCAATATCTTCTTTAACTTGTTCGGTATCATAAACATTTACTAAATAATCTTTACCACTTGGAACCGGTAAACCATTCGTCGAAGTAGTATAGGATAATATAGTATAAGTTATGTTATTTTTTTCACCAATAATAAAATTGTTTCTGGTCTCTTCGCTATCAGCAATACCATTATAAACAATATCTTCTTTATCTTTTAAATAATTATAAAAATTTATTATACCATTTTCACCTTTATCAATAGTGTGATTAGTTGCAGTAGATATCATATTAAATCCCGCTTTAATCATTGCATCACCAAATTCTGATGGAGTGGAAAATCTCGGATATCCTGATGGCGTTCCTCCTGCAATAGGTGTTTCTTGGTTATAATATGCGATATCATATTCTGATACAATATCTCTTACATAATCCAAAGCCCCATCAAAATTAAATGGGCCAGTATCTTTATCTCCAGTAGAATATTCCCAGAATATTGCATTGTGTATTAACGCATCTCCAGTTGCCAGCAAACTCAGTTCATAAACTTCATTTTCTTTAGGCTTTTCAGTTTTTGGGGTATCACCCTTATTCGCAGTTCCAGTTAAATTATTTGTTGGATTATCATCGTTAAATAAATAATTATATCCCATGTAACTTCCGACTGCTAAAATAGCAACTATAACAAATGCGCTAAATAAAACCTTCTTTTTTAACTTCTTTTTCTTTCGTGTCATAATCTAATCCTTCATTATTTTATTATATAATTCTTCCTTATCTAATTTATGCTCCTTATTCATGTAATCCGGCAACAAATGCAAATGAAAGTGTTTAATAACCTGAGCATCTCCATAATTTATAAGAAATGTTAAGGCTTTTTTATCTAACTTTTTCATTAAAATGCTAGCATACTTTTTCCCAATATCCATTATTTTAGCAAAAACTTCTGTATCAATACTATATATATCTTCATAATGTTTCTTTGGTATTACTAAAGTATGCCCATCAGTATCTGGAAAAGCATCTAGTATAACCATTACATCATCATTTTCATAAAGTATTTTAGCGTCTACTTTATGAGCAGCAATCTTACAAAATAAACAATCATCCTTCACTTTAATCACCAAGCTAAGTATATCATATTATCTTCTTTATAACAAATATTTAAATTGTTCTAAATCGTATTCTCTGTAAACATATAATCTTTTTAAACTATATTTATTTATATTAATTGAATTTTCTTTTCCCCCAATCAGTACTAACACCATAGTCATAATATTTTTGTGCCATATCTAAGACATCTTGATTATATAATCCGCTTGGGTAGGCGATAGTAGTTATATCCTTTTTTATAATACTTTCTAATACTTCTTTACTATTTTTAAATTCATATTCTATCCCCTCTTTATCTAGGGTATTTAATTTAGGATGACTCGCAGTATGTGATCCTATTTCAATTAACCCTGAATTACTCATTTCTTTAAGCATATCTTGATTTATATAAACATCTCCACCAATAAAACCACTGACAACAAAGAATGTGCTTTTAAAATTATATTTTTGTAAAATAGGGTAGGCATAATTATATACATCACTATACCCATCATCAAAAGTAATTATTATGGGCTTTTCATATAATCCGGCATCTTCTATTTCACTTACAAATATTGGAGTATAACCATTATCATTTAAATATTTCATTTGTTTATCAAATTCTTCTACTTTAACAAATAAAGTTGCTGCTCCCCATGGATTATCTAAAACCCCATGATAGCACAAAATAGGAATTTCTTTTTTAGCTATTTCTAAATTTAATGTATAATCCCAATTATATTCTTTTAATAAATCTTCTAAAGTATTGTAAATTTCTTTGTTTTTACAAGCAATTGTATTATTTTTAACCTCATAATATTTACTATTGTCTTTTAAATATTTACTTGTATTTTTTATTTCTTCCAAGTGTTTTAAGTAATCAGATCTCTTTTTTTCTTCTTCGCTAATATTTTGAATAAGTTCATCATTTTGATAGATATTTAAAACAGTATCTTTATCTACATCATTAGTAATTGCTTCATCTAAATCATAATTAGTTATTTCTTCTAAATATTTAATATCATATTTTTCTATTTCTTCTTCAATAGTATTTAAAGTGTTATCTATATTATTTATGTCCAGAACTATTTTATTTTTATTTATTTCTTCTTGTTTAGCTTTTTCAGTAATAATTTTATTAAAATATCCAGTTATTGCATCACTATTATTACTAATTTCATTATTAATAAATGCTTTATACTTATTTATAGTATAATTAACTTTGTCTTCATATTCTTTATTTTCCCAATTCTTTATTAAACTACTTGTAACTAGAGCAGTAATTGCTAAAACTAAAACTAGTATTATTAGTATCCACCATTTTTTCTTCATAACTTTTCCTCTATTTTAAATTAATTATAGCAATAGTGTGTTCTTTTGTCTAGAGTTTGCATATATTTAATTAGGAAGGTGGTTATATGTCTAGTTTTAAAGAAATTGTCACAAAAGCCGTAATAGGTAAAGCCAAAAAAACAAGTACTAATACTTTTTCTTTAACTCCTGAAGAAATGCCTAATACTGTATTAGGGTGTTGGGTTATAAATCATAAATTTAGTGGGACTAAAGGGGCAAACGGCAGTGTTTTAGTAAATGGCTCATTTGATGTTAATGTTTGGTATTCCTACAATGGCGATAAAAATACAGCAGTAACAACTAAGAATTTTACTTATAACGATACAATGAATATTCCTCTAAAAGAAAATCATAATTTGAGTGATGCATCAGAAATAATGGTAAGATGCCTCCATCAACCCACTGTTGCTAATGTGAATGTCGATGGTGCAACTGTTAAACTCGATATTGAAAAAGAAATGGGGGTAGAAATCGTCGGAGATACTAAGGTAAAAGTTAGTGTTGAAGAAGACGAAGATGATTACGAAGAAATATTTGATGAAGCGGATAATCCAGAATTGGATGAAATAAATGAAGATTACTTAAATGAAGCATCTAATTGATGCTTTTTACGTGTCAACAAAAAAAAGTTGACATGCACTATTAATTATGATAAATTATTTGTAGCTTAAAGAAGGAGGAAAGATTATGGCTGTAAAATTAAGATTAAAAAGAATGGGTGCTAAGCAAAAACCGTTTTATCGTATTGTAGCTGCTGATTCAAGAAGTCCAAGAGATGGACGCTTTATTGAAACTGTTGGTACTTACAATCCCATTGCTAATCCTGCTGAAGTAAAAATTGATAAAGAATTAGCATTAAAATGGCTAGGTAATGGAGCAGAACCAACTGATACTGTTAAGACACTTCTAAAAAAAGAAGGCATTATTGAAGAATTTAATGCATCAAAGATAAAAAAAGGTAAGTAAAATGAATATTGTTGAATACACTGACTTTTTAGTTAAATCTTTAGTTAAAGAACCTGATTTAGTAAAAGTAGAAGAATTTGATTCTGATGAAGATACAAAAATCATTGAAATTATAGTTCCCGAATCAGAAATGAAAAATATTATAGGTAAAAATGGCAAGAACGCTAGTAGTTTAAGAACAATTATTCAAGCTTTTGCTTTAGCTAAAGGTCTTAAAAAAGTTAAAATTAATATTGATGCTTATTAGTGCTGGTAAAAAAACCAGTACTTTTTTTGTAAATTTTTTTAAAAAAGTTGTGTTAAACATTATGACTGATTGATATATTCAGCATAAGCAATATTTAAAT
>ENA-ORSI01002018-ORSI01002018.1-human-gut-metagenome-genome-assembly--contig:-NODE-2018-length-15612-cov-7.992672_pt1 | contig 15612 bp, 9 predicted proteins | sample MGYA00242187_ERZ509154 | MGnify/ENA primary metagenome ERZ509154 (study PRJEB26280, sample SAMEA2338627) | human gut metagenome | biome: human gut; feature: human-associated habitat; material: faeces...
GAAAAGTGAACGGATATCACCGTTTTGGGTGAACGGATATCAACCGTTTTCAGCAACATTATTCAAAGAATCATTTAAATATTATATTGAAAATATAATCTAGTTGGTTGAAATAACTCGATATCGTAATATTATCAAAGTGTATCCTTAATAATTAAAAGTAAAAACATGAGAATATATTTAACATATAGTTGATATATTCTATATAACTGATATTGCTTGAATTTTATGATAAGTTCAAAAGCCCCTAATCAAAAGATTGAAGAAAACTTTTATTCATGAGATTTGCATTGATTTTAATATGTTTTAGGGAATAGAATGATGAAAAGTCCACAAGACCTATTTTAGACTTTGATATCTAACTTTGTTTATAAAGTAATTTCTAAATTTTCATAGAAAACAATAACATCCCAAATGGAAGCAATAGATTTAGGATTATCTGTTAAATGGGCAGACAAAAATTTAGATGCAAATTCTCCTACGGATGCAGGAGGACGATATGCTTGGGCGGAACTATCTTCTAAAGATAAATACACTTGGGAGAATTATATAGATTGGAAATGCTCAGGAAAGTTTGGCCCTTTTAAAGAATATCATTTTCGAAGAGAAATACATCAAATAGAATCTTTTGACGATGTTATTACTTTTAGGTATGGCAAACCTTGGAGAATACCAACAGCAAATGAATTTAAAGAATTAATAAACAAATGTCGATGGGTTACAGCAATAGAAAATAACATTGCTGGATATAGAATATATGGGAATAATGGTAACTCTATCTTTTTGCCCACCGATAATGTTGAATCTTATTGGAGTGCAACCCGCATGAATGAACCACAACATGCGATTGTTCTTGACATCCATTATAAGAATGTTCAGTTGTTTTATCGTTCACGATTTTATGGCTTTAATCTTAGAGGAGTATGTTAAATTCTATCTACAAGCTGATATTCTGTTAAATTCTATCATTTTCTAAAGATATTATAATGAACGCAACTTGACTATATACAAACATAAGCATAAACTAATTATGAAAAAAACATTTGCCATTGTAGGTTGCATAGTTACTATCACAGCTTGCACACCCACTCAACAAAAAGTAGAACAATCATCTACTACCATAGATAGTACTTTACAAATAAAAATAGATTCCATTCTTCAAAACAAACTATCCGAACTTGACGCTACTTTTGGACAAATCATTGTAATGGAAGTACAGACGGGAGAAATAAAAGCCTCTGCTGGTACAGAACCAAAAACACAAGAATCTGGCTTGATACGTACCGCTTCACTATTGGCTGCATTGGAAACAAAAACTGTTCAACTTTCTGATACTGTAGACGTAGGTAATGGCATTCTTACTATAGGTAAAGATACCCTACTCGACCATAATTGGTACAAAGGAGGATATGGGAAGATTAGCATACAACAAGGATTCAGTTTTTCTTCAAATATTGCCAATTATAAAATAGCCAAGCATACGTTTAAAGATGCACAGGTTTTTGCAAAAGCACTTGCAAAGTATGGCTATCAAGTGAAAGATACTAATCTTGTCTATAATCCTTCGGGATATGGTGTGCTTACTACTCCTTTACAGAACCTGACTTTTTATAATGCTATAGCACAAGGTGCGATTAGTGATAAAATAGCTGTCAATGATATTAAGCAAGCACTGGAATATACAGTAACCGATGGATTGGCTAAACCAGCCATGTCTGATGAAGTAAAAATTGCTGGAGCAACGGGAACAATACAACTTCCAAATGGTCAATATGCAGTGGAGTTTTGTGGTTATTTCCCTGCCGATAATCCTCAATACAGTGTAATTGTCTCAATTAACAAGAAAGACAAACCTGCAAGCGGCGGGTTAATGGCTGGAACTGTGTTCAAACAGATTGCAGAACTGATAATGGAAGAGGTATCTGCTAATGTTGAAAGCCTTGAATTTTGGACAGCTGACACAATTTTAAAGACGAACAAAGAGCTTGTTGCACTTATGAATCCGCTTTACCAATATGTTCATGCTGATTCATTATCCGCCTTGACCTTTGAGAAAGATTTAAAGTGGATGAACGAATACCGTGAGAAGCTATGCAATTATTACAACGCAAATCAACTGGGAGCAGATACCATATCACCTTATGCAAAAGCAGACGCAGTAATTGAAGTAAGCCGTGAATTATGGAAACTAGATTCAGATGATTCTACAATGGGTATGAATGTAAGAAATGGAGTAGAATATACTCGTCTAGTTTTCCAACAGTTTAATGAATATGCACAGCTACTGGATATATGTAAAACGGATAAACAAAGAAAACTGTTGAAAGATGAGATGATGGCATGGCTTGAATTAGAAGATTTGCTATCCAAGGCCTATACAGATTGCACCTACTTAAAATATTGGGGTGGTTCTTATGCCAGTCCTGCTTCGTCTGCTGGAATGCTTCAAATATGGGAATCACATATATCTTTATATAGGAAGGATAAAGGCATACTGAAAAATGATTTTGAAGCATGGGACACTCAAGGTCTTTATGTGGAATGCGTAAAAGAATTGCCTGTAAAATGTTTCCTGATAAAGTTAAAGGAAAGCATATATGAGGAAGAGGGAGAGGAGTACAAGGAACAGTTAAATACAACCAAGCAAGATATATCTCAACTGTCTTCCAAGATTAAAAAATGGACTACAGAGCATCAATTATGGATAAAAGGAATAGATAAGTGTGGCATAGAAGACATTTCTGAAAAATATGTAGGGAATATGCTCGTTGAATTATCATCCATTATCAGTTCTATATAACAAAATAAAAGCCAACCTACCCAATTCCACGGATAAGTTGGCTTTTTCAGTTCTAGTACGAAACATTATATATTAACCTACACGATTATACAGATATACCTTGAATACCCAAAATGAATTATGGTGATTTCTTATAGGTAGCTTTTAAAGAAATACTAATCTGATATACCCCTTAGACAATTCTACATCGCTACCAGACCATAGCTTGGATATACAATATATGAATGATTTAGAGTAATAGAGAATACTACTTAATACTATTAAATTCAACATCACAAAATAGAGAAAAAAGTAACAGGAATCATTTTAATTATAGAAGTAATTTATTGCATAAGAAAGCTATATTGAATAACTTTGTGGTGCAGTGTAAGACTGCAAAGAGATTATTAATTTATTGTCAAACATTTTGGTTCATTGCTGGATTAAACCATAAATTAAACCAAAGCATAAAGAGATTATAGAAAAGTCTGATAATCAGTGATTATCATGCAATAAATATCAAAGTCTGGGGGGGCGTGTGGTCGCTGGTTCGAATCCAGTCACCCCGACTGGAAGAAAGCATTGATAATCTGATGATTGTCGATGCTTTTTTGTTTTAGGCCTACCGCTGTAGGCAGCGGTTTTCTGACAAAAAACGAGGTTTATCGAATCTATTTAAATGGAAGATTTTACATTTTCATTTATATTTTCGCTCTCCTTGCTTGTAGGTTAAACACTTTTTTTATATATTGCACTCGGTTTCCGTCAAATCTGTTTGATACATTTTTTAGTTTGATCACTTCAAAGAAAGACACCATCCGGCAGATACGGAAACTTTTTAGAAAAATGCTTTCCGATGTATTTTAGTAGGCTTAAATCACGTATATAAACCTAATAACAACAATAAGAATGACAACAAACGAGAAACGCAACGCGGAATATGAAGCGCCCCGCGTAGAGTGTATGGAGGTGCTAGTGGAACAAGGCTTCTCTGCAAGTGTAAAAGGAGGAGAAAACGAATCGTATGATATGGAACAGGGATACTGGGACACGCTATAAAGTCTATCAACCAAATACACACCGACAATGAGACAATGGATTTATACAATTTTGCTGGGATGCCTGGCGGGATTGGCTGCATGTAGCCAAGAAGACGAATGGAGTGAAACCGGTTCAACGGATGAAACTCAACTGACCGTATACATTGAACAAGACCAGTCGACACGAACCTCAGTAGACAACACCGGTAAGGTGACTTGGAACATAGGAGACACCATCGGCGTATTCGGTAGCAACGAAGCGAAGAACGTTCCATTTATCTATTCGCACTCCGACGACAATGGCGCAAGTATCTTCGTCGGTCATCTGGCTGCCGGCGAGGAACCTGTAACCGTGTACTATCCCTATCACAAAAGTGCCACACTGATAGACAACGAACTGCAGACCATACTTCCTGCCGAACGAACAGCCGACGGCAGTAGCAACGGTCCCATGCTGGGAAGCCGGAACGAAGACGGTAGTTTTCTGTTCAAACACCTCTGCGGACTGCTGAAGTTCACCGTCAAATCCCTGCCCGAAGATGCCCGGTGGATTGTACTCAATACGGAAGCTGACCAAACTCTCCCCATTGCAGGCAAAACACGCATTACCTTGAACAACAACTATAAGCTGACCGTAGATGAGGGCGAAGCTGGCGAAATACGTATCCCGGTGACAGGAGAAGACGTTGTTTGTTATGTACCGCTGCCCACTGGCACCTATCCGCAATTGGAGGTATCTGTACGCAACGGGTAGGACGACATCCTTGACCTCCGCACTGCCACCAATCTGAAGATGAAGCGGGCGGTTCTGCTGGAGATGGCCGATATGGCTGTGCCTACATGCAGCAGTAGACCTGTGCTGAATGTGACTCACGGCGAAATATCTGTTGATGGAAAAGTGAATATTACTGCAACCGTAGAGAACATACAGATTCTGAAGGACGGAAGTGTGACAGTGATAGGTGGCGAACAATATACAGACGTCAGCGTCAGTGGCAAAAAGCTGACACAGGAAGTGGAGCTGAAGCAAGGCACCAACCGGATACGCGTCAGGGTGCGAGTGGTAGATGCTTGTGGCAACCTGCGCTCACTGAGCCGCATTATCTCCATTCAGCAAAACAACTACCAGTTCAATCCTATTTACCCAGTACAATACAATGCTGACATACTGCGACTGCACTTCCAGCTGGTGAACGCCCAAGAGGCTGCTAAATACTACTCAGACCTGCGCATCATCCTCAGCAGGACGCCTAACCCCACGGAAGAAGACTGTATATACGGCTATCCGGTGACAATCTCGCTCAACAACGAAACATTCAAAAAAGGAACCCAATTTTATATTAACATGCCTCTGGAAGATATAGAATGGGGCATAGAATACTACTATCGGCTCTACCTATGGGGCAATAACAGCAACCCGGAACTCTACAGCGACAATGTAGTAGATTTCCGTCTAGAAACAACTGCAGGCGACCTCGTAGACTTAGGGCTTAGCGTCCAATGGGCTTCCTGCAACTGGGGCGCAAATTATCCTTATGAGTATGGCGACCTCGTAGGCTGGGGCGATCCGACAGGCAAGCACACAGAAGACCCGAGTGACTATACTGGCGAAGAGCAGAAAAGAATATACTGCTACTACGGCTATTACCTTACAGACGAAAACTGGTTTGGAGCAGCACTGCGTGAAAACATCAGTGGTACGGAATGGGACATCGCTTACCAGCACACAGAAGGAAACTGGAGGTTGCCCACCTACGACGAACAACTGGAACTGCTGAACAAGTGTACTTGGAGAAGCATCACCTACAAAGGTATCGATGGCATGAGGGTCATCGGATCGAATGGCAACGACATCTTCCTGCCATATGCAGGCTCCCGCTACGGAGAAGAAATAATACACCAGGGATCTGAAGGTTACTATTGGTCAGGGACGGCAAACACAGGAATTTTTTCCAGCGGTCCGTACTGCTTGGGCATTCCACTGTCCGGCTCCTCCAGCATTTCTAAACCCTATACTAAAGAAGCCTACGTAGGGCGTTCAGTTCGCCCAGTACAAGGCATCTGAAACGGCTTGGGAATGTATGACCTTTTACATTATGTCTACCCTTTTAGGGAGCTTTTTCGCAAAGCGTCTACCTTCTTAGGAGGCCATTCTGTGGAGTGTCTACTGCTTCAGTTTATAAAACAAAAAACTGTCTAGCTAAATCAGGAAAAGTCAATCTACAACGGATCAAGGATCAATCCCTTTCTTTAAGCTGGGCAAAGAAACGGTTACTCCCGACCGGCTCAATAACCAAACCGCGACGTGTCCACATCTTTATGTTCCTTTGCCTTGTAGCCACCGAATTTATAGGTAAACGACAGGGAGAAGGAACGGCTGTCCGCGTGCTGGCTTATCTCGAACCGCTGCCCCCTGTCGTTCACACGGGCATCGGGCATCGCGCTGTTGAACAGGTCGTTGCCCGTCAGCCGGACTTCGGTTTTCTTGTCGGCAGAAGTCCATTTCAGTCCAGCATCGACTTTCCAGATGGAGGACAAATCATAATTCCCCTGAACGGAGGGGCTGACATACAGGCCGTTCAGCTCCAGACTGATGGCAGGCTTGGAGGACAGACGGAAGGTATTGTTCAGCATCACGACTCCTCTCCAAACGCGGTTGTCGAAACCGATGGCATGATAGTCCCGACAGACGTCCCTGAAATAGGAACCGTCCAACGTGAGGCGGGAGTTCCAAAAGCTGCCGACCGTGAAGGGCAGTATCACCGAAAGGCCAAAGTTCTGTTCGTAATCGTAATTCACCGTCTGATAAATCATCGTCAGTTCGTCGGGGCTTTGGTAGGCCAACTGGGCGAACAAGTCTTTCACATGAGTATAGTACAGGCTGAAGATGTATTTGCTTTTTAGTATATAGGTCAGGTCGGCGGTATAGTCCGTCGAAGGGCGCAGGGCGGGATTGCCCACGACTTTGGCATAGCCGTTGAGGTAACTCGTGGCGTCCTGCATGCTCCAATAGTTGGGATAAGCCTTGTCTGATGAAAAAGAGAATTGGAAGATGTGCGAAGCCGAAGGCACATAGTTCAACTGCAGGGAGGGATAGGCAGCCCACCGGTCGTAACCGGCCAGGCGGTAATATTCCCCGGCTACGGACAGAGAGAACGACAGACGCTCGCCAAAGGCTTTCTCCAGTCCGGCATAGAAGTTGTAAGTCCGTTCGTCCAGTTCCGTATCCGAGTTCAGTGATGACATGTCTTCTCCTTCCTGAGAGTGATAGAACTGGGAACTTTTCTCGTTGGCAAAAGAAAAGTTGATACCGTAGTTCAGGCTCCAATCCTGTGGCAGGGCGTGCGTCTGGCCTGCATAGACATTCCAGCGGTTGATGTGCTGGCGGCTGTCGGCCAAAAACTCCTGCCCGACACGACCTGCCCGATTGCTGAACTCCTGCACGCTCGGATAGGAATAACAGGTATAATCCAGCCCGACATTCATCCCCCAACGTGCCGTATAGTCGAGGTTGAAGTTGTGCATCTGTTCGTCTCCCTTTCGGACGTTGGACGACTCCGACAAGGAGCCTGTTGAGTTTTCAACCGTCTTGATGTTGGGAGTGACAGCGGCCGTATAGGCCATATTCAAATGATCGTTTTCCGTTATTTGATAATCCAAAGAGGTACGGATGTTATGGGTCAGATTTCTCCTCAAGCCGGTGTTGTATTGCTCCACCTCGTGTACCACGCCGTCCAGCGTATGGTGGGAGATGAAATCGTACCCCGTCCGCCGTCTGATATAGTCGGCCGCATAGAGCACATCCGCCGTCACCTTCCGCTTTCCGAAAGAAAGGCTCATGCGACCGTTGCCTTGTGCATAGCGGGCTTGCGTGAATCCGGCCCCGACTTCCCCACGCAGGAAAGGTTCCTCTGACTTCCGATTCTTCAGCACCAGATTGATGACCGCCCCTCGTACACGGTACTTGGCCGGTGCGCTGTACATCACTTCCGCCTTCTCCACGTTGCTCACAGGCGTACTCTTCAGCAGATTGGCCAGTTGTTCGCCCGACATGGACGACGGGCGCCCGTTCAGTATCACCGTCACACTTCCTGCTCCAATCAGACTCAGACTTCCGCCCTGCTCCAAGACTCCGGGCAGGCGGGTCAAGACTTCGTAAGCGTTGCTTGCCGTCGTCTTTTCGGCCAGGGCTTCCACATCGTAGGTCAGGGCGCCGTTCTCTGCCTTCACTAAGGGACGTTCAGCACTGACCACCACTTCGCACAAGGCATAGGCATCCTGTTCGTCCATCGTCACCACACCCATATCACCTGCCGCGTCATAGTCCTTCACCACACTCTTGTAGAGCAGGTGCTGGAAAATCAGGCGATACCGTTTCAACGTCCGATGGAACACAAAGCATCCCAATGAATCAGTGGTCACACCGTCGACAAACACGGAGTCCGGCGTCTGCATGACCACCGTCGCACTCTCTATCGGCTGCCGGTCCTTATCCGTCACACGTCCTTTTACCTCCTGCGCAGCCAAGCGGGTGGCTGCCACCATCAAAATTACTGTCAGAATTACAATCTGTTTCATAAAGCATTCATTCTTTTTGTTTTCATGCCGCAAAGTAACGGCCTTTATGGCAGAAAGCAGGTTATGGCCCCGTTATGCTTTCCTTATATTATTGTTAGAAAACGCCCGATTGTTAAGAGATTGTTATATCTTTGCCGACAAATCGAGACACTTATGCCCGGCAAATACATCAAAATAGTCACCTTTCTGAGTCTGATTGTCATCGTGGCCATCCAAGGCTCGTGGCTGGCCCACACCTACCGGCTGATAGAGGCGGAACTGTTGCAAGTCGGCAACCGCCTGTTCCCGCAGGCCGTTGTGGACGAGGCCAAGGCGCGTCTCGACCGGCTAAGCGACACCCAAGGCGAGGACATCACCCTCAGCTTCTCTACGAATTTCGACTACCAACAGGAAATCGACCAGACGCTGTTCGAGTATCTGACGGTACTTACCAACGATTACGCCGACTCCATCTATCACTCGTCCATCTCCCTGCCGCTGGCCGACTCCATCTTCGCAGCCCGTCTGGCGCAAGAAGGGTATCAGGCCCAGGTGAAATGCCAGCTGGTCGACTCCCTGGGCGTTCCCCTTCAGGAAGAGGACGCTTCTGCCTGGCACCATCCGTTCAAGACGCTCCAGACCGATCCCGTCTACCTGAACAGAGCACATACGCAAGCCGTGCGGGTCACCATCCTGAACCCTTACTGGATTGCCATCCGGCAGATGGGCGTCCTGCTCGTGGCCACCGCCCTGCTGCTGGTCTTCGTGGCCGGATGCATCGTCTATCAGGTGCGCATCATCATCCGCCAGAACCGGATAGCCCGCCTGCGACAGGACTTCACCTACGCCATGATCCACGACATGAAGACGCCCATCACTACCATCTCCATGACCGGACACACGCTGGAAAGCGGCCTGCTGGATCGGAACCCCGAACTGAAGAAGCAGTACTTCGCCATCCTGCACGAAGAGAGCGCCCACCTGCTCGGCCTGTCTGAAAAGATTCTGACCATCGCCAAGCTGGAGCAGTCGCGCCTGAAGCTGGCGCAGGAACCGGTCAGCCTCCCCGCCCTGTTCGACGAGCTGACGCAGAAGTACCGCGTCAAGACCGACAAGGAGGTGACCCTTGAAACCCATTGTCCCGACTCCCTCCTGGTGACGGCCGATGCCGAATACCTGAAGGAAGCCCTCGGCAACCTGATAGACAATTCGCTGAAGTATTCCGACGAACGTGTCACCATCCGCCTCTCTGCCGAAGAGCAGAACCGCCACATCCTCATCCGGGTGTGGGACAACGGCTGGGGCATCCCGCTGAAACAGCAGAAGCACATCTTCGAGAAGTTCGACCGCGGCGGGCTGGAATACAAAAAGGAGAAGAAAGTGTCCGGCTTCGGCCTGGGTCTGAACTTTGTCTACAAAGTCATCACGGCCATGGGCGGAAGCGTTTCGGTAAACAGTATAGAGGGCAAGTTCAGCGAATTCACGCTGACGCTGCCCGTTCCAAACGAGAAACTATGATACGAGTATTGCTGGTAGAAGACGACAAGAACCTGTGCTTCATCCTGAAAAGCAGCCTGGAGCAGATGATAGGCGGTTACGAAGTGACCACCGCCCCCAACGGCCGGGAGGGGCTGGAACTGCTGGAGCAAAAGGAGTTCGACGTGATTGTGTCAGACGTAGAGATGCCGGTCATGGACGGCATGACCATGGTGCAGCACATCCGCCGGCGCCATCCCCGGCTGGCCATCATCTTCATCACGGGACTGACAACGGCACGCGACGTCATCAACGGCTACCAGTCGGGTGCAGACTTCTACATCAAGAAGCCTTTCCTGCCCGAAGAGCTGGATGCCCACATCCAGGCCGTGCTGAAAATCAAACAGAGTACGCCCGCCCCGCAAGCCGAAGAAGCTACCGCGGAAGAAGGATATGCCATCGGCAGCTACCGCTTCCTGCCCTCGCAGCACCAGCTCTGCCACGGCACGGATCGCCAGGCACTGACGCCCAAAGAAGCGCAAATACTCGAAATGCTCTGCCGCCGGAAGGGACAGGTGGTCCGACGCGACGACCTCCTGACCGCCGTATGGGAAACGGCCGACTTCTACTCCTCGCGCAGCCTGGACGTCTTCATCACCAAACTCCGCAAATACCTCTCCCAAGACCCCGCCGTCACGCTCAAGTCGCTGAAGGGGGTCGGCGTCTGTCTGGAAGACTAAGCCTCACCGCCCTCCCACGAAGCACGGCATGAGGGTGTGACGCAGTGCTTCGTCACCCCCTCACGAAGCACTTCCTGACACCCTGACGAAGCACTGTGTCAGAGGGTCACGAAGCACCGTGTCAGGAAGGCAGAACGAACAAAGTCCGCATGCCCTTATTTACGGGGACAGGTATAGCTGCCCTTGCCCCGGGTTTTCGAGCCATAAGCGATGGCATGCGTGGGGCAGTAGTGGTAGCAGGCCAGGCAGTTGAGACACCGGCCGTGCCAGACGGGCATGTGCTTGCCCTCACGCTGGGGATGCACAGCCGTCAGCGTGATGTTGCCCACGGGACAGGCCTCCACGCAACGCCCGCAACCGATGCAGGCATCCGCGTCGGCACGGAACGCCTTGTCCGACGTCATGAAGCGGACGAAGAGCGGATAGACCACGCCGGTCTTCAGCCCCGGCACACTGCCCTGCCAGGTAAAGTCGCCCCGCACCCCTGCCCTGATTTGCTCCGCCACCTGCCGGACGGCGGCCGGAGCGGCAGCCAGCTTGCGGTCGCGCACCTCGGCGCGGTCCACATCGAAGCCGGGGAAGAGGACATACGTGTTGGGCATGAATACCGTGAAGCCGGCATCGGCCTGCAGACCGGTCCGTGCCACGGCCCGGCTCCACAAGCGATAGGTGCGGCCCGCATCGTCGCCGCAGGTTGCCAGCAGGCCGACGTAGTTTTGTCCGGGCACATACCCCTGCACGTCCATCGACGCCAGCAAGTCCGCCAGATACTTCGGCAATCCCCACGAATGCACGGGGAAGACGAAGACCAGCGGTTCGCCCCCGGCCAGCTTCACCGTCAGCCGTTCCGCTCCCGGCCTCAGGTACGGGCCCATATCCATCACCGGCTGGCCGTCCAACTCCCGGGCCAGCAAGGCAGCCACATAGCGGCTGTTTCCTGTTGCTGAAAAATAGAGTATCATAATGTTTCTATAACAACCATCACGCCCCGTTCGTTCATCGGGCGGGGCTTCTGTCGGCAAAAATAAGGATTAATCTGCTCTGTCCGTACAAACCGCCTCAAGAAAAAAGCCGCCATCGGCTGTCTGCCAACAAAAAACGTCCACAAAACCGTCGCGTTGTTCCTTTCTTTTATTATTTTGGGATAAAACAGGATGCGGCTCGTCATACCCAAACTGAAAAACTTTGCTTTTCATTTGTCTCTGCTCTCACCTTTCACTATTTTTGCAAAAACGACCATTTTTATCACAGAAAAACCATGAGCAAGATTTATCCGGTAGGCATACAGAGTTTTGAGAAAATACGTGAAGGCGGTTATTGTTACATCGACAAGACCTCGCTCATTTACAGTTTGATTAAATCCGGCCAATATTATTTCCTGAGCCGTCCGCGCCGCTTCGGCAAGAGCCTGCTCATCTCTACGCTGGAAGCCTACTTCCTGGGAAAGAAGGAACTCTTCAAGGGACTGGCTATGGAAGGACTGGAAAAGGACTGGACGACGCACCCCGTACTGCACCTCGACCTGAACACACAGAAATATGATACGCCCGAGGCACTGAACAATGTTCTGGAAGAGAACCTGAACTATTGGGAAAGCCTCTACGGCGCCTCGGAGAGCGAAATCGGAGTGGCCCGCCGCTTCAACGGCATCATCCGCCGTGCGGCAGAGAAAGCAGGGCAGAAAGTGGTGGTACTGGTAGACGAATACGACAAGCCCATGCTCCAGGCCATCGGCAACGAACCGCTGCTCACCGACTACCGCAACACGCTGAAAGCCTTCTACGGCGCCCTGAAGTCAAATGACAAGTACCTGCGTTTCGCCCTGCTGACGGGTGTGACGAAGTTCAGCAAGGTCAGCGTGTTCAGCGACCTGAACAACCTGATGGACATTTCTCTGTCCAACCGTTTTGCCAATATTTGCGGCATTACAGAAAATGAGCTTCACCGCGATTTGGAGGAAGACATCAGGCTTCTGGCCGAGGCCAACGGAATGAACGAAACCGAAGCCAGACAGACACTGAAAGAATGGTACGACGGCTACCACTTTGCCGAACATACGGAAGACATTTACAACCCGTTCAGCCTGCTCAACACGCTGGCTGAAATGAAGTTCGGCAGCTACTGGTTCGAGACAGGCACGCCCACCTTCCTCGTGGAGCTGCTCCAGCGCAGCAAGTACGACCTGCACCGCCTGACCGAGGAGATGGCCACCGCCGACTCGCTGGGCGGCATCGACACGATGGAAACCAACCCCGTCCCCATCCTCTACCAGAGCGGCTACCTCACCATCAAGGGGTTCGACAAAGAATTCAGGACCTATGAACTGGGCTTTCCCAACAAGGAAGTGGAAGAAGGTTTCACCAAGTTCCTGTTGCCCAACTATGCGTCTCTTTCTTCGGGCAACCCCTCTTTCGAGATAAGCAGCTTCGTCCGAGAAGTCCGAAGCGGCAACATCGACGCCTTCATGCGGCGCCTCCAGAGCTTCTTTGCCGACACGCCCTACGAGCTGGCGCGCGACTTGGAACGGCACTACCAGAACGTGCTCTTCATTGTCTTCAAGCTGCTGGGATTCTACACCCGGGCGGAATACCGCACCTCCAACGGCCGCATAGACATGGTGGTGAAGACCGACCGCTACATCTACGTCATGGAGTTCAAGCTGGACGGCACTGCCGAAGAAGCCATCCGCCAAATCAACGAGAAAGGCTACGCCGCCCCCTTTGCCTCCGACGGCAGAACCCTCTATAAGATAGGTGTCAACTTCAGCAACGCAATCCGGGGGATAGAGGGGTGGATTGTTGAAGAATAAACTAATTACACAGAAAATCCACAATATGAAAATTCAGAAATTATATCCCAAGCACTGGTTGAACTACCACCCGTATAAGCAGACTGATGATGTTGACCAATATTATACCGGCATTGCCAATCAGATTAATCGGATATTGCATACCATAGGAGTAAACGAAGATGAAGACGGCTACGCCAACATGTCTCTCATCCTGTCAGCCTGGTTCGAGGACATCATTTCGCAAACCCATATTTGGGAAACGTTTACCGAAGAATGCCAAAAGCGTTACGGCGCACGTCTCCCTTTCTACCCCATAGGAACAGACTACATATCCGATGAAATCAACATGGAGGATGTCCGATTCATATTGTGGCACATCCTGCAACGGCAATATGAAGGCGATCGTATCATCAATCCTGAAAATCCGGGTATCCGAATGGCTGCCGAACAAATCTACGCCCTGCTGTCCAAAGAATATGAGACTGCTCCCGAAAACAAACGGATGCAGACATATTTCCATGCGCCGGAGCTTGGTCCCAAAGACTTTCTGACCTACAGAAAAAGATTGGAATGGTTTCACTACCAATGTTACTTCACGGCAGGTAATCAGGAGCAACTCTATGACGCGATTGAAGAAGTCCAAGCAAGCAATGCCATCGATGACATTGAACAGCTGGACATTTTGTGCTACGCCCAACAGGTGGCCCTGCCGTTCAGAAGCCGGAAGAACCTGCTCTCACTGACTTCATCCGAATGGTTGGCACGCATCTGGAAGCGGAATGGCAGCAAAGCCGGTCCGTGGGAAACGGTTGAAAGCCTTGCAGACAATCATTACCTTTATATAGAAGAAGACAATTCCTGCATCTACCTCCAAAGTTTGTGTGGCGAAAAAAAGACATTCGCCGTCGACAAAGAGTCGCTTAACCTCAACCAGACACACGACTTGAAACCCGAACAATCCATCGTCAGCTGTATGCTCGTCCGATACGGAGAAACCTGGTGGCAGAACGGTGCCATGCTTGTCAACGACAAAACTCCACAATGGGACGACATACTGCAAGAGCAAGACCATAAGATGAATCCCATCCACAACCGGAAAGCCTTCGAACACTTTGTGCAGGCCAGCGGCGGCAAGCCATTCGTTTATTGTCGCAACAAGAAAGAACTCGAAACTTTCTTCAGAGAGAAAATGGGATATCAGATAAGAACAGGAATGACCTTCCCGGAAATCGGGAAATCCGGTGCTCTTCTGATGGCCACTCCGCAAACAGGACTTCATATACAGTTGGAACTGACAGAATGCATCTGCTCGCCAGACAATCCGGCTTACAACCGGGAGGAAGCGGAAGCACAAGCCTTCCTTTTCTTTGTCAACCCGGACGTCATTCCCTACGAATTGAGTTGTCTGTTGCAGGACAAAGGGCTATTGCCTGACGCCTGTATCAACAGTCTGCATGGTCAACAGCATGGAAAAGCTCTGCTGCACAACAATGCATGTTTCCTGACGGACTATTATTTCCACCGATATAGAGAAAAGGATTTCAAGAACTCTTTATTGGAAAAATTCCTATGAAATTGGTACTTTTGTAAAAACAATAACTTATCACAGAGAAACCATGAGCAAGATTTATCCGGTAGGCATACAGAGTTTTGAAGAAATACGTAAAGGCGGCTATTGTTACGTTGACAAAACCGACCTGATTTATCAATTAGTAAAAACAGGCAAATATTATTTTCTGAGCCGTCCGCGCCGCTTCGGCAAGAGCCTGCTCATCTCTACGCTGGAAGCCTACTTCCTGGGAAAGAAGGAACTCTTCAAGGGACTGGCCATGGAAGGACTGGAAAAGGACTGGACGACGTACCCCGTGCTGCACCTCGACCTGAACGCCCGGAAATATGTGGATGCTTCCTCGCTGACTGCCATCCTGAACCAGCATCTGGAAAGCTGGGAGGCCATCTATGGCAACGAGAAGAAAGACCGTGCTCCCGAAGAGCGCTTTGCCTGGCTGATCGAGAAGGCCTGCCGCACCACCGGACGGAACGTCGTGGTGCTGGTGGACGAGTACGACAAGCCCATGCTCCAGGCCATCGGTAACGAACCGCTGCTCACCGACTACCGCAACACGCTGAAAGCCTTCTACGGCGTACTGAAAAGCTGCGACAAGTACCTGCGCTTCGCCCTGCTGACGGGTGTGACGAAGTTCAGCAAGGTCAGCGTGTTCAGCGACC
>ENA-ORSI01002024-ORSI01002024.1-human-gut-metagenome-genome-assembly--contig:-NODE-2024-length-15571-cov-10.485241_pt1 | contig 15571 bp, 18 predicted proteins | sample MGYA00242187_ERZ509154 | MGnify/ENA primary metagenome ERZ509154 (study PRJEB26280, sample SAMEA2338627) | human gut metagenome | biome: human gut; feature: human-associated habitat; material: faeces...
GCAGCTCCTGCCGCTGGCGCTGCAGGTCTGTCACCTCCGAAAAGATGCACTCCACATGGGGGCGGACCCCCTCCCCGAACACGGTCTGCTCCGAGTAGAGCCAGCAGGTGCCGTCCGGCAGCACAAAGGACGGATTTTTGCCGTCCACCCTCCGGCCATGGGTGGGGGCCAGCACCTGCTGGTGCAGCTCCTCCAGCGATTGCAGATCCCGGCCGGAGAGGGCACGGTAGACCCGGAACATCTGCCGGTTGCACAGCCGGATGATGCCGTCCGGGGTAAAGTAGCACACCGCCGCGGGCAGGTCGTCAAAGCCCTCCTTGATGGAGCTGCGGGTGATGTGGTCCGGGTGCAGCCACTGCTTCAGTTTGTTCCACATTCCGGGGCACCTCCTTCAAAGTGATCGTTCAGCACCCAGCTGCCCGGGGCCTCCTGCACAGCGGCGGGGCAGGCGGCTTTCAGGTCTGCCCCGGTCTCCACCGAAAGATAAAGGTTCAGCCGGCGGTCCTTCCAGATGGCCCGCACAAACAGGGCATCCAGCTGCCCCAGCGCCCCCTCCACCACCGACTCGAACCGGCTGTAACAGGCCGCTGCCGTCTCTGCCGGAAGCCGGACCCCTTGGGTCACCTCCATGGCGCACTCCACCCCGGCCAGCTCCAGGCTGCTGATGGATTCCTCCAGCGCGTACCGCAGCTCCGCCGAGGGCACATACCGGTGCTGCTGGGCCAGAAACATCAGGTTGGCACCCCGTTTCAGGTAAGCGCCCAGCACCGCCACCTGCCCCAGCAGCTGCCGCTTGTCCGCCTCCGGGGCCGCGCGGTATCGGGTCAGAAGCTGATCCATCCGGATGATCTGGGGGGCCAGCTGGCGCTGCAGCAGATCGTACAGGCGGTTCTTCTCCCGCAGGGCGTTGATCTTGCGCTCCACCTCGTAGTTCTGCTGTTCCAGATAGTTGCGCTCTGCCAGCTCCGTGCGGTTCTCCTTCAGGCGCTCCATGTTTTCCACCAGCTCGGTGATGTCTGTCTGCCACATCACATAGCCGCCCTGCACCGGTGCGCTGCGCAGCAGGGTGTGCTCGTCCAGCTGCACCGTGCCATGCATGGCGGCCTGCAGCTCCCGGCGGTCCACCATGCGGCCATTCTCGGAGCAGCAGTACACGTTGCCCTGCCGGTCCACCAGCTGCACCGCCAGAGAGGTGACGCGCAGCAGCTCCTCATAGCCGGTGTTGGACTGGATCAGGCCGCAGCGCAGGCCCCCTTCCAGCGAAGCCGCCGTCATCAGGCAGTGAACGATGGTCATATCCCCCAGAAACTGCCTGATCAGGGGAAAATGGAAGCCGTAAAGCACCGCGTACACCCCCAGCAGCACCATCGGAATGGCAGGCAGGGGCAGCCGCCGGAGGATCCGGGGGTTCCGGCTCTTGTGGGCGATGATCCCAAAGGCCAGCAGGATGCAGATCACGATCCACCCCACCACCAGACCGAAAAGCCAGCCGTACTGGTAGTTTTCGTTCCAGGGCTGCTGCAGCCGGAACACCTGCTGGTGCAGGTCGTTGGTCAGCACCAGCTCCAGCAGCACCGCCGAGGGCAGCCACAGCATTCTGGCCCAGGCGGACAGGCGGTAGCGCTCGGATCTGTCCACCGTCAGGACCAGCTGAACGCAGAGCACCGGTATCCCCAGCATGGGGGCATAGTAGAGGTACCCCAGCATCCGATCCATCCCCGGGGGAGTGTTCAGCTGGAACCGCAGGGTGCGCACAAGGATCCAGAACAGCATCAACAGATCCACGTTCAGCAACAGCCGCCGCACCTGCGGATGCACCGTGCGGTTGTACAGGGAGATCCCCCACCCTGCGAACAGGCTCAGATACAGCAGGCTCCGGAGGATGCCGCAGGCTTCCTGCAGGCCGGAGGGCAGGCCCTCCAGCGGGAGCACCCGGCACAGCCATGCCAGCAGCACCACGGTGCCCACCGCACAGCCTCTTTGAACCTGTTCTCGCTGCCTCTGCCCCATCATGCCAGCCTCCTTCTTTTGTGCCGTTCTCCGGTGGTTTTTCTCCATTATATCACATCCGTGCTGTAATTTGCCAGAGAGCAGAGGGGAATGTACCTCTGTGCCGCTTGCGCCTGCTCTGAAAACCGTTTGAATTGCAAAAAGATTTTTTAGTTGCTATACTGGGCTTATCAAATTTTTTTCAGGAGGATGCCGCAGTGACAGCACAGACAATGCCAATCGGGAACAGACCTTGCCGCATTTACGGCGGGGCTAATGCAGAATACTTGCTGCTCCAAATGACAGGTGAGCATGAGCTGCAAAGTATGGATTATGAAGTGGCGGCCATCGCACAAAGCAGCCGGAATTTTCTGTTTGCGGCTATCCCGGTGGAAAGCTGGAACGATGCGCTTTCTCCGTGGAAAGCCCCTGCCGTGTGGGGAAAGCAAGGCTTCGGCGGCAAAGCCGGGGACACCCTGCGCTTTCTGACGGAACAGGTCATTCCCACACTGGAGCAGCAGTTTCGTCTCCCGGAAAACGTCAAAATCATTCTGGGCGGCTACTCGCTGGCCGGGCTGTTCGCTTTGTGGGCATCCACCCAGACCGATTTGTTCTACGGTGTCGCCGCCGCTTCTCCCTCTGTGTGGTTTCCGGGCTGGATGGAATTTGAACAGCAGTACCCCATGCAGACACAACACATTTATCTGAGCCTTGGCGACAAGGAAGAGCGCACGAAAAACACCATCATGGCTGCGGTAGGGGATAATATCCGCACGCTACACAGTCGGCTTACAGAGCGTGGCGCAGACTGCACCCTTGAATGGAACAGCGGCGGACACTTTAAGGACGCTGATTTGCGTACGGCAAAGGCATTTCAGTGGGTGATAGAGGAACGCACATGACCATTTTGATTAATGCAGATGGCTGCCCAGGGGTCAGTGATGTGATGAAGAACAAGACCAGCTGCCGCACCCTGCCGCTGATCCGTTTGAATCTGCGCCTCTGGTGGAGATGGTGGGATTCGAACCCACGTGCCCGATTAAGGACAAAACGATTTCGAGTCTTTGAAATTGTTGGATGAAGCTGGTTCCTCGCGGCTGTCATTGGCAGCTGAGGGCATTCTTGTGACCTCCAAAAAGGCACGTCACACCGCAATTTGCAGGCAAAAATCAGCCGCTTTTTGCGAAATGACGTTAGAAAAAGCCTTTTTCACACGGGCCGTCAGCGGCTGCATTTCAGGTGTAGTTGTGTTAGATGTCCGTTAGAAATATGCAGTGCTGCCGTTGCTGTGCCAGCTCACAGCAGGCTTCCCTGTCTGAACGCAGCGTTTCCCGAAAGCCGGGAGATGCTGCGTTTTCTCTTGCCCGCTTTGGGCTGAAAGGGAAGCCGCCATGTCAACATTCCGCGTCAATAAAAACGTCAACTACACCGTTATGAGCAACCACCACCTGCAGGATAAGAGGCTGTCCCTGAAAGCCAAGGGACTGCTGTCCTATATGCTCTCCCTGCCGGACGATTGGGATTACAGCCTGAAAGGGCTGACCGTTGGTTGCAAGGATGGTCTGGACAGTGTACGCACCGCTGTTCTGGAACTGGAAGAACACGGCTACGTCCGCCGTCAGAAAGTCCGCAATGCCAAAGGGCAGATCATCGACTACGATTATCAGGTTTATGAATCGCCTGTTGAGGACGCTCCTGCCGTTCCCGGCAAGGAAGGCGAGCCGTCGGACCCGTCCGCATCCAAAAGTCTGAAAAGCCGCATGAAGCCTTGTTCTTCACCATTTTTGGATTTTCCAAATTTGGCTGAGCCCAATTTGGAAAAGGCAACGCAACAAAATACTAATAAACAAAATACTAAAAGACAAAGTACTAATCTATCAGGGCCGACAGGCGAATCCGCAGATTTTGACCAGACGGAAGCACAGGTGCGGGAGGAGTTCCGGGAACGGCTGGAGATCGACACTCTCGCCCAGCGGTACGACCCCGACAAGCTGGAGGAGTTGCTGGACAACATTGTGGAGATGTACTGCTGTCCTCGGCAGACCCAGTACGTCGGCAAGCAGCCGCAGACCACCAAAGCCATCCGACTGCGGCTGGGCAAGCTGACCAGCCAGCACGTTGAGTACATCTTCGATGTGATGTCCAACACCACCCAGCCCATCAAGAACATCATGGCCTATCTGCGCACCACCATCCTGAACGCCCCCACCACGATGGAGCACTACTATCAGGCGCAGGGCAACTGGCTGACCGCACAGAATCGGAGGAAGTAAGCGCTGTTTTCCACAAAGAACGCAGCACCTGTTGAAAATGCAAAGGAGAATTTCCATGAAGAACACGAACGCCGTCCGCACCGAGATCCATTACGCACAGGTTGGGGAGTATCAGTTGCCCCTGCTCACCCTGCCGCAGACCGATGATACTGAACTGCTGGGCAAGTATGGCCGGATGCGGCTGGCCTATCTCAAGAATCAGCGTCCTGTGCTGTACAACCGGATGTTGCTGAACGGTACGCTCTGGCCGCATTTGCAGGAAGTCCAGAGAACCGCCTCAGAACAGCTGGAGCGCACGATTGCGGCCTTGGCAGACAAGTTCCCTGCGCCGGACAAAGAGCGCGCACAGCTTCTCTGGGTGGCGCACATGAATGGGCTGAAAGCGCAGGCTGAAGAGGTAGTGGTGAGGGAAGTCGTGTATGCAGAATGATTCCTGATAGCATCTGAACGGTATCAAAAGCCGATATTCTAGATTTTATTCTTGATTTTTGCGGAATATTTGCAAATTTCAAAATCAAAATTTGACTTTCTGCCCAGAATAGAGTACACTAGATTCAGAAAATCATCTGGGAGGAATTGCGATGCTGCTTCAATTTTCAGTCACCAACCACCGCTCCATCAAGGACACGGCTATTATCAGCTTGAAAGCATCTACGGATAAAAGTCTGTCTGATTGCCTGATTTCGCCGGACGAGAAGAAACAGCTTGTGCCTGTGCTGGCACTGTACGGCGCAAATGCAGCCGGAAAGAGCAATGTTCTCCATGCCCTCCTGCTCATGCGGGAAATGGTCTGTGGCCGATATGCCAAGCTGCTGAAAGGCGAGTCCCTTCCGCAGGAGCCGTTTGCTTTCACTGACCAGCCTACACAGCCGACCAGCTTTGAAGCCATCTATTTTTATGGCGGCATCAAGTATGCCTATGGGTTCTCGTTTGACAAGTCCAAAGTCCTGACCGAATATCTCTACCACTGGCCGAATGGCCGGGAAGCATTGATTTTTTCCAGAGTGGGAAATAGCTACCAATTTCGTGAAAACATCCAAGAACAGCTTACACTTTCTGGACGAACTGCTGAAAACCGCCTTTATCTGTCCAGCTCGAACGAGTGGAACTGCCCCCAGACCGAAAAAGCGTATCTGTGGTTCTTTGAAAAGCTGACAGGCTTTATGGGAACCGAAATGCGGCTGGATGCTACCTTGTCTGCCATCCGGCAGGGCGGCTCTGAAAAGAGCCGTATCCTGCATGAAATGCTGTATGCAGACCTCGGTATCAAGGACATCCGCATTACAGGCTCCAAGGAAGAGCCTATCATTTCCGCACTGCACACCCTCGATGCCGAAGATGGCACTTCTAAGGGTTTCTGGCTCCCGTTGGGTCAGGAATCCGTTGGGACACAGCGTTTCTTCTCTCGCATCGGTATGTGGCTCACTGCACTAGAAGCAGGCTCTGTTTTGGTAGTAGACGAGATAGAATCCAGTATGCACCCGCTGCTGACAAGGCATCTGATCGAGATGGTGCAGGATGCCGCTATCAATACAAACCATGCACAACTCATCTTCACAACACACGATACCGGACTTCTCGACCTGACATTGCTGCGGCGCGATCAGATTTGGTTTGCAGAGAAGAACGAAAAGACCATGCAGACCGATGTTTATGCTCTGACCGAGTTTTCTCCCCGGAAAGGTGAGAATATCGCCAAAGGCTATCTGCAAGGCCGGTATGGAGCGATTCCATTCATTGGGGGGAATGCAGTATGGGCAGAATAAAAGAGATCAGCCGCAAGTCTGCCCACACCAGAAAGCGCAACCCGGTCGTGTATCTTATCTGCGAGGGCAGTGAAACCGAGATTCGGTATTTTAAGCGTTTCCGCAGTCGAGGATGCAATATTGACATTATCCCGATTTCTTCGCAGTATAAGTCCGCTGACAGGCTTGTGCAGAAAGCCAAGGCAACGATGGGCAATAATCCATACTACCCGGAAGATGGTGACTCCATCTGGTGCGTATTTGACCGTGACGATAACTCCAACGAAGTTCTTCTGCGTGCCAAACAGTCCGCTCAAAAGGAAGGCTATCATTTGGCCTACTCCAATCCATCCTTTGAGCTGTGGTTTCTACTACATTTTGTAAATCAGCAGACAGAGGTTGAAGATTGCCAAGCATTGATTCGATTGCTGAAACAGCCGGGCAGACTTCCTGATTATGAGAAAAACAAGGATTACTTTGACGTTTTGAAGCCTTTGCTGGCAGCTGCGATTCAGCGAGCGAAAGCTCGTGCTGACCAAGTTCAGAAGCAGGTTCTCGAACCGATTTCACGGCAGAGTAACCCGTTGACAACGGTTTGGGAGCTGGTAGAGTATTTGAACTCCAAGATTTGAACTACATCAATTTGAAAATATAGCAAAGCCCACAGGCCAGATTTTATACCAGGCCTGTGGGCTTTATTGTAGTCAACTACTATTTTAAGATACAGGAATCAATGCCTCACTTGGCTCATACCAATCATCCGGGATGAGTTTTTTATCGTCTTTCCACCAGCTCTCTGTGACAAACTGATGGGACTGATCTTCTTCTCCAGCAGTATGATCTACCACTATGACCTGCAACTGGCCATGAACTTCCTCCATCCTGTCAATTATGAACTTGTACATTTTATTAACTTCATCTTCGTCTATCTTTTGCTCATCAAGTTCTGAAGGAAAATAAACCTGCGAGGGCTGATCGAGAAAAAGAAATCTTGGAACAGGACGATTTGATTCGATAAAATAATATTGGAGTGCAAAATAGGTTATAAGATACAGCGCATCACAAGGTGACGGAACAGTTGGTGAACGGCAAGTACGTTCCTGTGGTCAGCGATGTGATGCAGAACAAGACCAGCAGCCGCACTCTGCCGCTGATCCGTTTAAATCTGCGACTTCTGGCGGAGATGGTGGGCATTCTCCCGCGGGCTGATTGCTTGCGGCCTGCGGGCCGCCGCCCTGTTCTCATCCTCACCATCTTTGCCGCAAAAAAGGCACCGGCCTGAGCCGGTGCCTTTTGTTGGCGGAGATGGTGGGATTCGAACCCACGTGCCCGGTTAAGGACAAAACGATTTCGAGTTTTTCCTGCTTCACGGTACTTGGTGGAAGACAGAGGTAATTAGCCGACTTTTCCAGAAGATACGAACCATCGAATTTACGCTTAAAATTTCATCAAAATCCAAAATCACTAGGCTCCATGCGGATTTGAACCCACTTTCCAAAACGCAGAAAAATCTGCCTTTTGGAGAGAATCGGGAGAGATTTTACGCCCGTTGGAGAGAACGGGCGAGAGAGATTCCGGGAGCCATGATCCATCCATACAGTATGTTGCTTCTGACGCTGACAAAATCAAAGCAGCAAAGGATGGATGAATATGAGGACTCTGTTAGAGTGCTATAAAATACTCGAAGAATATCCCAACGGAATGACGAAAGACCAGTTCTACCGTGTTGCCCGCATCAACAAGCAACACGCAAAGTATCTTCTGGATTCCGGTCTCGTTCCGTGTACCAATACAGGAAAGAAAACACGCAAATACCATATTGCGACCCACGACGTGATCACCTACCTGTGTGACCGCGAAGATAACCCCGAAAAGTATAAAGTGCCAACGGGCTTTTATATCGGAAAGAATGGCTGCCCCAAGCGGCACCCGGACAAGCCTGTCACAGAGATCATCCGCTTCGATTTTACAGAGCCAGAAAAAACAGGGCTGTATACCCTATGGGAAAATCTCACGGTTGGATATGATGATCTGCTGACCACCCCGGTAGTTTCGGAGCTGACGGGCTACTCTGCACAAAGCATCCAGCGATGGTGCAATCAGAAGATCCTTGTGGGCTTCAAAATTCGTGGCACATTGACGATTCCGCGCCTTGCGGTCGTTGAGTTTATGTCCGGCGACCGTGCAACGGCTATCGTCCGAAAATCCTCAAAGCACCTCGATTTGCTCCGCACCTATGCACAGGACTGCCATGAAGGTGCAATGACAATTACATATTAAACGAACAGGACTGCTCCACAGTACAATGTGTGTGAAGCAGTCCTGTTTGCTTAGTAGGGATTTATATGTCTTTCTTGTCGAGCTGGATGTGGGACATCTCCGAAAGAATCGCTTTCTTTTCATGCTCCTGTAAATACACAGGATTCAGTTTTGACTTCGTATATTTCAGATAGCTGTCAGCGGTCTTTTGCATCAGCACAGCCGTAAAATATCGCTCCCAACTGAAATACTGCTGGCTTTCCACATGATTTTCCGGCGATTTCAGAATTTCATCGACCTCTGTGTCTTCGAGCAATCCAGAGCGAAGAATCAACCATTCAAACGATTCTGGCAGGTAAATATGAGAATCCGGCTGGAGGGCAAGCAGTTGCATAATGCGCTCCATCTGCGAACCAAATGCCGCACCGTCTGCAACCACCAGAATATTCTCCCCTGCACGGTCGGACAGCATTTTGAAAATGTTGGACTTTCCACCAGCAGATTCGCAGAAAATTCCGTTTTCGGCGCAAACAGCCTGAAAAAACTGGAACCCCGAATTGGAATCCTCTGTAATGATTGCCACTGGTTTTAGTTTCTCCAACCCCATCGGCTTTCCGTAAATTCGGAAAAACTCATTGTAGGTCTGTTTCAAGTCTCCGAAGTGTTTGGATGCCCGGATGCCGTAAATTTCCGTTACGCTATACGGTAATGTTTCAAGTCCTTCCCGCGTGACGAGCACATAGTAGTTGTCTGTTTTCTGAATCGCTGCGGCAAATTCCTTTGAAGCAGTAAAAGCATTCCCTTCATCAATAAAAACGATACTCTGCGAAAGGTCGGAAAGCTGTTTTTCCCACTGCCGCCCGGAAAGAACAACGCAATCCTTCTCGCATTGCAGTTCTATTCCACTGTCCGGGCCTAGTTCCTCGTATTCCCGAATCATCTCCACGAGCGTTGTTTTTCCTGTGGCACTATCTCCACGCAAGATCGTGATGTTCCGGCGTATTTCAAAATCGAACTTGATTTTTCGGTTTTGTACAACGACCCGATATGCTCCTGTCATAAAAAATCCTCACACATAAAGTCCTGCAACGGGGACAAGTTCCCGCATGGAGTGAACGATCTGATTGGTGTTCAGGATGCGGATAGTAAATGTTCCATTTCCAAAATCCATGAGATGCCGAAGGTTGATGGTAACATCCCGATTTTCAGCGATTTTTAACAGCCATTTGGCACAGTTATCTCCACAGGTCGAAGCGTTGAACACCTTTTCCGGCTCGTTGGCTATCAAAATCAGGGTCTTTACTCCGCCCGACAACTGCACCGGGGGAATCTTCCCCAGCACCGGACTATCAATCACACCGCTGTCCAGTACAGTGGAATGGTCTACGTCTTGTATCATCTCACGAGTAAGCGGAGCCGTGATCCACTCCTCTGCATAAGTGTTCTTAAAATAAACAGCGGTGTTGTAGATCACGTTCGGCATATCACCGTAAAAAACATTAAGCATATAAGCATCTTCTCCTGTTACATCGGTTGACACTTTTATTATCATCATTGTAAGCGTTTTTTCTGGTGAATGTCAACCTGTTTTTCATTCATTTCGGAGGGATAGTTTTCCACATGAATACACCCCTACAGTTGAAAATCCGAGGACACACCAAATGATGCTGGACTACTTCTATGGTCAGTCGGGCGAATTGTTCTCCTATTTCCGCATCCCCAAGGCACTGTTCCAAGACTGCCGTTTCCGGCAGCTCTCCACAGATGCCCGGACACTGTACGGCATCCTGCTGGACCGCATGAGCCTGTCTGTAAAGAACGGCTGGCTGGACGAGCAAGGTCGGGTGTATATCATCTACACTGTCCGGGAGGTGCAGGAATCCCTCTGCTGCGCCGAACACAAGGCGGTCAAGCTGTTCCGGGAATTGGAGGACATGGACCTCATCGAGCGCAAGCGCCGTGGTCTGGGCAGACCCAGCCTGATCTACGTCAAGGACTTTTCCTCTGGCTTGCCAAAAGCGCAAGTACAGAATTGCCCAAACAGCAATTCTTGTGCTGCCGAAAGCGCAATTCTGGTGCAGCCAAAACCGCAAGCAAATAAGACTGATAAGAATAAGACAGAGCGGAACGATCCTGACCCTATCTATTCCGGGGGCATCCGGGAGCAGCTTGAGGATTATTTTTATCAGGTGTTAGAGGTTGACCTCCTGCTCCGGCTCTGCCCGGACGATGAGGACACCATCTATCAGATCGTAGACTTGCTTGTGGATACCTGTTCCACCAAACGCAAGATGTTGCGGATTGCCGGAGATGACAAGCCCACCGAGGTGGTACGCAGTCGGCTGAAAAAGCTGAATGCCGACCACATCCGTTTTGTGCTGGATTCTCTTGCAGAAAACACTGCACCGGTGCGGAACATGAAGCAGTATCTGCTGGCGATGCTCTACAATGCGCCCACCACCATGAACCTCTACTATCAGAACAAGACGAACCACGACTTTGCGCGTGGTTCACCGAAGGCGGGGTGATGTTATCGCACAGAAAGCTACGATTATCGCAGTCACCAATCAAAAAGGCGGTGTAGGGAAAAGCACCACCTGTGAAAATCTGGGCATCGGGCTGGCGATGGAGGGCAAGAAGGTCCTACTGGTGGACGCTGACCCGCAGGGCAGCTTGACCATAGTCGCTTCACTCCTATGGCTAGTCGTGTGCACTGCGTGCAGATTTATATTTGCCCGCCATGCGGACATTGCCATCAGTATGGGCTGGCAGCAGCCCGATGAACTGCCCACCACCCTCTCTACCCTGATGCAGAAAGCCATGAACGACCAGCCCATCCAGCCCGGCGAGGGCATTCTGAACCACGCAGAGGGCGTTGACCTGATCCCTGCCAACATCGAACTGGCAGGGCTGGAGGTTGCCCTCGTAAACAGCATGAACCGGGAAAAGATGCTGAAACAGGTGCTGGATGGTGCCAAACGGGAGTACGATTTTATTCTGCTGGATTGTATGCCCTCGCTGGGGATGCTGACGATTAACGCACTGGCGGCGGCAGACGCTGCTCTGATTCCTGTGCAGGCACAGTACCTGTCTGCAAAAGGCTTGGAGCAACTTTTGCAGACCGTGCAGAAGGTCCGGCGGCAGATCAACCCGAAATTGAAAATCGAGGGCATTCTGCTGACCATGACCGACAGCCGCACCAATTACGGAAAGCAGATCAGCAATCTGATTCGTCAGGCATACGGAAAGCACTTGAAGGTGTTTGAGCCGACTATCCCACGGTCAGTCCGTGCGGCTGAAACCAGTGCGGCAGGCAAAAGCATTTTCAAGCACGACCCCAAAGGCAAGGCGGCAGAAGCCTACCAATCTCTTGCAAAGGAGGTGTTGGCGGATGCCGATCGACAGCGGAAACTTAGCTCTGAAAGGGCTAGATGACCTGTTTTCTACCGAGGAAAACCGACAGGATGAACAGCGGGAACAGGTGCAGCAGATTCCTATTGATGCGCTGCACCCCTTCACCAACCACCCCTTCAAGGTGTTGGACGATGAAGCCATGACCCGGACGGTGGAGAGCATTGCACAGTACGGTGTGCTGGCTCCGCTGATTGCCCGCCCTCGCCCGGACGGTGACGGCTACGAGATCATCTCCGGGCACCGCCGTCAGTATGCGGCTAAACTTGCCGGGCTGGACACCCTGCCGGTCATTGTGCGGCAGATGTCGGACGATGCCGCTGTGATATTGATGGTGGATTCCAATTTGCAGCGTGAGCACATCCTGCCCAGTGAACGGGCTTTTGCCTACAAAATGAAGCTGGACGCAATAAAAAATCAAGGTGCTAGGTCAGATTTAACTTCTACGCAAGTTGCGCAGAAGTTGTCCGTCGAAAAAGTTGGCGATGATGCTGGGGTAAGTAAAGATACTATTCGCCGCTTCATCCGTCTGACCAACCTTATCCCCGAACTGCTGGACATGGTAGACGAAAAAAAGATCTCCTTTAATCCCGCTGTGGAACTGTCCTATCTGGACGAAAGCCAACAGCGGGATTTTTTAGAAGCCATGGATGGTACCCAAAATGCCCCATCTGTATCGCAGGCTCAGCAACTAAAGAAGATGGCGCAGTGTGGTGAGTTCACCTATGAAAAGGCGTTTGATATTTTGGGGCAGGAAAAGAAGAGTGAGCAGGACACCGTAACTATCAAAAACGACATCCTGCGAAAATACTTTCCACGCAGCTATACGCCTCGGCAAATGGAAGAAAAAATCATTCAGCTTCTGGATGCGTGGCAGAAAAAGCAGCAGCGCCGCAACGAGCGCTGACCCGTAACGTAAGACCCGATTGGGTCTTTTTTGTTTGCAAAAATTTGGAGGTAACGCCTATGAACAATACGATTCCTTTTCACTCCGCAACCCATGCTCCGCAGATCACGGTGGATGTAAACATCTTGTCTGTGTTGAAGCAGGCGGCATCCTGTTTGAGCAAAATGGCAAGCGAGAATGTCTACCTTGCCGCCATCGGCCCGGACATGGAACTGACCATTATCATGGAGGAGGATGCTCCTTCCGTTCTGCCCTGTTTTGACGAGGACGATGCCCTGATTTCCGTAAAGGGTGCACCGCTGTTTATCAGCTACAATCCGGCGCAGGTCCTCAAACTGGCAGGCAAGCGGTACCTGACCGGCCCGGTCATCTTCTGCCGCACCGATGGGCACAGTACCATCGTGTCCCTGACGGTGGAGGACATTTACCGCTTTCAGACCTATCTGGAAAGCCACAGCACCACCCTGATGGCAGATGGGCAGAAGCTGACCTGCATCTGTATCGATTGAGGTGTGCCATGCTGAACTTTTTTATCGGTTTCGCCTTTTTTGAAGCAGGTGCCTTTTTCGGCTTCTTTGTGGCAACTCTGCTGAACGCCGCCCGTGCTGGGCAGGAAATCACTATCAAATTTGAGGAGGAAGATAATGGAACAGAACGAGAACACTCTGTCGGTGCTGAAAATTGCACCGGGACAGTATCCGCAGCAGGTCGAGATCGATAACGACCTGAAAGCCTTGCAGCAGGCGGTGGGCGGCTCGATCGGCGCAAGCTACCCCTTTGCTGATGACCCGGTTGCCATCGTTTATGCCGATGACGGCAAGCTTATGGGTCTACCCCTGAATCGTGCCCTGCGGGATGAAAACGGAGAAATGTATGACGCCGTTGCCGGAACCTTTCTGGTTGTGGGGCTGGGCGAGGAGGATTTTGCATCCCTGACCCCGGAACTGGCACAGAAGTACGAGCAGCTTTTCCATCAGCCGGAAGCCTTTCTGAAACTGGGCAACCGCCTGCTGGTGCTGCCGGTGCCCGATGAACCTCCGGCAGAAAAGTCTCGCACCAAGCCTACGGCAGAGCATGACCGCTAAAAGCATCCTGTTGCGTGGGAGGTGACGGCAGTGCAGGAAGAAATCGAACAGAAATCATTCAACATTATGATCTCCACCACAAAGCTGTCCGCCCGGACCGTCCTGCGGGCAGTAAAAGCGGCGTTTCGGCTGTACCAGTCCAAAGCATCCCAAGGTAAGCAAAGCATCCGCACCCTTCTGCGGCAAAACCGGGGTGTGTCCAGCGTGGAGATCAGCAAGACCGGCATCCGTGGGCTGGAACGCTATGCCAAAAAGTACGGCATCGACTATGCTATCCGCAAGGACAATTCCGAGGTGCCGCCCCGGTATCTGGTCTTTTTCAAAGCCCCGGACGCAGAAGCCTTCCATTCGGCGTTCAAGGAATATTCGGCATCCCTGCTCAACAAGGACAAACGCCCCTCGGTGCTGGCAAAACTGCATAAACTGGTGCAGGCGGCGGCAGAACTCCCCGGCAAAGTCCGGCATAAGGAACAGGAGCGTGGACTGTGACCACGAAAAAGCTGACAAAGCTGCTGGCACTGTATCTGCCCTATATTTTGCTGGGGCTGGTGGCAACCAACATTGGCGAAGCGTGGCGGCTTGCCGAGGGCAAAGAGCTGGGGGATAAGATCATGGCGATGATGGGCACCGTTCCGGTGGCGTTTGCGAACCCGCTGCCCAGCTTGCATCCGCTCGATTTGCTGGTGGGCTTGTGCTGCGGTGCAGGGTTACGGCTGGCGGTCTATTTGCGTGGAAAAAACGCCAAGAAGTACCGCCACGGCATGGAGTACGGCTCTGCCCGGTGGGGCACCGCCAAGGATATTGAGCCGTTCATGGCACCCAAGTTTGCAGACAACATCATCCTGACCAAAACGGAACGGCTGATGATGTCCAACCGCCCACCGGACCCCAAAAACGCCCGGAACAAAAATGTGCTGGTGGTGGGAGGCTCCGGCAGCGGCAAGACGAGATTTTGGCTTAAACCCAACCTTTTACAATGTCATAGTTCCTATGTGGTCACTGACCCGAAAGGTAGTATCGTGGTCGAGTGCGGGAACGCACTTCTGAAAAACGGTTACAAGCTGAAAATCCTGAACACCATCAACTTCAAAAAGTCCATGCACTATAACCCCTTCGCCTATGTCCACAGCGAAAAGGACATTCTCAAACTGGTCACAACCCTGATGACCAACACCAAAGGCGAAGGGTCCGGTGGGGACCCATTTTGGGAGAAAAGCGAACGTCTTTTGCTCACTGCCCTGATCGCCTATCTGCATTATGAAGCCCCGGTGGAGGAGCAAAATTTCGCCACCCTGCTGGAAATGCTCAACACCATGCAGGTGCTGGAGGATGACGAGGAATATCAGAACCCGGTGGATCTGCTGTTTGAAGAACTGGCGAAAAAGAAGCCCAATTCCTTTGCCGGGCGGCAGTACAAACTTTACAAGCTGGCTGCCGGCAAGACCGCAAAATCCATCCTCATTTCCTGTGGTGCCAGATTAGCCCCCTTCGACATCCAAGAGCTGCGTGACCTCACTATGTACGATGAGCTGCAACTAGACACGCTGGGCGATAAGAAAACGGCATTGTTCCTCATCATGAGCGATACGGACAGCACCTTCAACTTCCTCATCAGCATGGTCTACACCCAGCTTTTCAATCTGCTGTGCGACAAGGCAGATGATGTATACGGCGGCAAGCTGCCCGTTCATGTACGGTGTCTCATCGACGAGTGCGCCAACATCGGGCAGATTCCCAATCTGGAAAAGCTGGTGGCCACCATCCGCAGCCGTGAGATCTCCGCCTGCCTTGTTTTGCAGGCGAGAAGCCAGTTGAAAGCCATTTACAAGGATAACGCGGATACCATTGTGGGCAACATGGACAGCCAGATTTTCCTCGGCGGCAGTGAGCCGACCACCCTGA
>ENA-ORSI01002025-ORSI01002025.1-human-gut-metagenome-genome-assembly--contig:-NODE-2025-length-15564-cov-4.222516_pt1 | contig 15564 bp, 16 predicted proteins | sample MGYA00242187_ERZ509154 | MGnify/ENA primary metagenome ERZ509154 (study PRJEB26280, sample SAMEA2338627) | human gut metagenome | biome: human gut; feature: human-associated habitat; material: faeces...
TTGGCAAGCCTAAATCTCTCTTTACCTCTGCGATATATGCGGTATGTACCTTGAAGCTGTATTTTGCTTCTATGTACTCCTTTATCATTTTGTAGGTCACTCGTTCCTTGGGCTTGTATTCTTCGGCTCTTTTAGCGATATTATCAAGCGGAACTTTTCCCTCACCCTCACCAAGCTCAACTTTTACGTTGATATGTCCGTCTGGCTTTTTGTGGGAAAGCAGTACCACAGTCTCAACGTGAGCACCAAATTAAAACATATCCCCACAAAATCACAGGAATATCACCAACATTTATATAGTACTAGTGCCGCCCATACAAACCTTTTCCCACAAAGATATAGCTGATTAAACATATTTGCTACTCAGATATCCTTCTACCATATTAAAAATTATATCACGCCTTTACATAACAGTAATCTGGCAATATAATTTCCAATTAATATTTGCATTTTTTAACACAAATCTATATTCACTCTTATTCTACAACCGCCTTGGCAAAATACCTGTTGATTACAATTAGTACACTTTTCTTTCTTCCAATTTCTAAATGTAGCAAATTTTTCGCCTAACCAAATTTCTCGCAACGTTTTATCACTCAATGACTCAGATATACTTTTATCCCATATACCAAATGAACAAGGGTAACAATTCATTTGACTATCTATATACATAGAAAAAGTTGCTGCCTCACAAGCATCTATACAAATTTTCGGAACAGTATATGCCCATCTTAATATTGCTGGTGTAAAACATGTATCAAATCCAACTTTGTAAGAATACTTCATCTTCGTTGCAAGAGAAAGGAATTTTTCAATTCGATCATCTGTACTCTCTAATGTTTTTTCTACTATACCATTGCCTACAGGTTTATATAAAATAAACACAACTGCGTTGACTCCTTTTGGAAACAAATCATTCTCCAGCCTTATTATCGCCTCATCAATAGTGTCTTTAGATACAACATAATGAATATTTGTAGTACAACCACACTTTATTAATTGTTCTACAGCATTTATAGTTTCTTGATTGCTTTCCTTTTTATCTATTAAGCGTGAATACCAAGATACTGCAACCGCTCCACAATACTTTTTTATCAATTCAATTTCATTATCCTTCATTAGAAAACCGCTTGTTGTTATATTAGGAACAATTCTATATGCTCTACAAGATTTCAATATTTCTTCAAATTGAGGATGTTTATTCGGGTCTCCAGCACCACCTAAAGCAATTTGAAAAGTTTTACCAGTTGCTTGTTTCACAATTTTAAGAAAGCTATCATATGACATATGTGGAGCATTTACTGTAACGCCTTTTTGGTAGCAATCGATCCCCGCCCTTCTACAGTATTCACCACTATCACAATGTCCCATGATTCCTACGTCAAGTAATTCCGGAAATGATCTCATCACTGGATCAACACCATTTATATCACTTCGAAATAAAGTGCCATTATCTTCGTTAAAAATTTCAAAAAAATCAAAAACTTTATCCTTATAAATAATCATCTTTACCACACACAAGCTCTACCATTAAGATAAAAGTCCTTGTCCTCTATTTCAAAACTATCTGTAGTAAAAAACTGTGTTATCGGTGAATCATCACTACTTGTATATCCCCAGTATGCATGATAGCCTTCTTTTCTTTCAAATATCATTGCTGATTTATCGCCGAAAACTTCTTTTATAGATTCATAGGTAGGTGTGTCATAGTCATAATATCGTAAGCCACCATTAATAGCGTCCATAATACTACTACATAATTGTCGTCCTTGTTCTTCCAGCACACCACCCTGAACAAAACCTAGTTTCTTAAACAAATACTCTTCCGTTAATTCTTCTTTTGATATAATAAGGAAATTCGTAGAAGAACTATTCGTAATAAATCCCATCCTGATCTTCATCTTCCAATCCTCCTACTGCTTTTGAAAAAGCATTTTTAATATACTCATCATAATTGAGCGTTTCTATATTTCTTTCAATGGAACGACGTGAGCACTCTTTCATAGAATAATTACCTTCAGCCAGCTTTTTAGCATCATCACATTCAATATTAAAATGTTCTTCTATAAATTTTTCTAGAGAACAAAATTCTTTTCGGTAATACTTTCTATATTCCCTTCTAAAGTTGATTGCACCTTGAAAATAATAATCATACATTCTAGAAATCATATTTCCCGCATACTTATTTTTCTTTACTCCCAAAGTTTTCATTACTTTCTCTTTAGGTGGTATATCCTTTTGACGGAAGTAAATTCTCCCATTTACCTTATAACATGATGCTTCATTCATAATCACTTACCTCTAAACCACAAGCTTCTCTTATTTTAAATTTCATCTCACTTTGAATCTTATCATGTGTAGGTAAATTGTAGAAAAAGTCTTCGAGTTCTTCCTGCACCGCTACATCATATAATTCAAAACACAACAAATATAATTCAGCAATCTTTTGAATCTGCAATTGTTTTCCCGAATCTTCCAATGCAATATAATATTGGATGAAATCTTCTGGGATAAAACGATCATCCCTACTATTACGTGCATCGATCTTATGAAATGCATTAAGAATTGCATCTTTATTTTTTAATCCAAGCAAGATGTCTAAATACATATCAAGATTATATATACCGCCATAAAGTGTTCCATCTAACATTATATCAAATAATATTCCACCATCTTCATATGGATCTTTCCTTAAACAATCTTGAATATATGAAATTTCAAAATCAGACAATTCAATACCAGATGTTAAGATAATTCTTAATCCCAGATTTTGAAGTTCTTCCCTGTGGTGCATGTGCCAATATGACTTTTTTTCTCTATGTTCTGGAATACGGTATAAATTAAGAATGGCATTACATATTTTATCTGTCTGTCCTAATTTTGCAACTACTTCATCCGTTCTAAAAAAAACATAACAATAATGAATAACCCCTTCTGCACAGGATGCTCCCACTGCTTTTAGTTGTCTTAACTTTTCCAGAACTGCTTCACCATTTACATTGTCTACTGACATATTCCTTAGCAAGATTCGTCGTGCAAGATAATAATCTCTCATCTCATCAAAAACAAAATATACGACTTCATGTTCATTTCTGGCAATCGTCCCATCATGAAAAACCAACTTCTTACTGAGCAGAATACTGCTGTCTATTGTTTCCTTTATCACATCTGGAGTAATTCCTGCATTTTCCATATCAGATAAATTTATCTCATCATATTTCTCATTTTTTATCATGAAATCCGCCACTGCATTAAGTACCTTTACGATATTATCACCGCTACTCTTCCTTATTACTTCAATATACTGAGCATATATTTCATGTTTTCGAATTGAATATGCATCTACATCACTTCCATTATTTACTTCAAAAAATATTCGCAACAACAATAATTGCTCACTGAGTACATTACGTACAGTAGGAGAAATATTTCCACTATAATTAAAATATTTACTGTATGCCTTAATAATCTGATTAATTGCAGCAAGCGTATAATGTTGCTCCTTTAAATCAAATTCAAATGCTGGTATATCAACATTTTCAACAAGATGTTTCCTAAAACGTTCTTTATAATACTCATTTCTACAAGACACAATAATATTTATCCTACTATATTTAGTAATTTCATTAATAAATTCAGCGATATTGCTACCAAACCCTTCGCTATCATTTTCATTTATTGCATCAACAATTATAAAAAGATGTTTATGCTGAATAGTCAACAGTAAATTTGCCAGATAAAGGTACATATTTTTATGCTTCTTATATATATCTGGAAGTTTTAATTCACAGAATAAAAACGATAAAACATCTCCCTCAATATCCCTAGCATTAAAAAATATAATGGGTTCCTTAAGGTTCATCAATAATTCACTTATACTACATAGTAAATTTGTTTTACCATTTCCTGCGCTACCAGTAAGGATAAAATACTTCTTATTAGCAGCCTTACTACATTGGTATACGTTCCTTAATATATCAGTATAAGGATATTGCAATATTTCAAAAAGAACTTGTGATTCTTTATAGGCCGACTTGAACTCCACTTTAGACCTATTGAAGTTATTATGTAAATCAAATGCCGATTTCGTTGCTTTTTCAATTTTTTCTAACGAAGTTTTCCTACTAAGCTTATAGCGTACATTTGGATTCTTATATGCTTTTCTCAAAATATCACCATAAGCATTAGCATATACTAAGTTAAAATTTTGAACTAATCGTTTTTTCCATCTCTTTCTATAAATAAAATACCTCAATACCTCTTTGCTTTCATTTAACTCTACAAAAATGCCTGGAATATATTTTCCGTCTTTAATCAAGCGATCAATCTGTTTATTGGTAAACTTGTTAGCCTTTCTCCGAATTGAGAAAAGCGCAACTATAAGAACAAGTACCGTAAATATAAGTATAAAAAGCCACCATAAGTTCTGAATAGTGTCACTTAATCCACTAAGAAAATCGATTACAGAAGAACAGGATAACGTATCTTCAGGTTTAGATATTGATACAGATGAAAGATGCTTATCTGCTTGCATTATTATATCCATTTTATTCCCCCTCCTCCTTAGTTATAAAATCCTTCCTCTCTATAGCACCTACTCTAAATAACCTCAAAATATCTTAACGCATCCTTTATGGCTTCCACTTTCTCTGCTGTCGGATGCTTCCTCGGCTGTTTCAATTCCTCTACCTCATTAGGAGCATCGTACATTGGCAAGCCTAAATCTCTCTTTACCTCTGCGATATATGCGGTATGTACCTTGAAACCGTATTTAGCTTCTATGTACTCCTTTATCATTTTGTAGGTCACTCGTTCTTTGGGCTTATAGCTTTCCGCTCTTTTAGCAATATTATCAAGTGGAACTTTTCCCTCACCCTCGCCAAACTCAACTTTTACGTTGATATGTCCGTCTGGCTTTTTGTGGGAAAGCAGTACTACCGTCTCCACGTGCAACGGCATCTTTGTTGGAACACACATTTTCTGCCTCGTGTTCTTCAAAAGAACACACATCTTTATCATTCAACAAGTCATGATTATCGCTCATTTTTAAGCTCCTCCTTGTTGTCTACACAGCCTTTTCACGAAGATTCATATATCGGTCTCTGGCATATGGTATGCTTCTATCATCCATACCCTTTAGTACAAATGTCAGCTTATACGGATCAGCTGTACCATCCTCTTCCATATCACCGACAACTACTTTCTCCACAATACTTTCAAATACTACTCTGTCAAATTCATCAAGTACATCAGCCCCTTTAATCTTCTGCCTAATGAGTTTCATCTTATCAGCAATATTCTTCTGTGATAATACGCAGTCAGAAAATAAATGCTTTTCTTCTTCACATTTATCCAACTTATTGCTAATCTCACTGTATTTATCGTCATAGGCTTCTTTAGAAATTTTATCATCCGGATACATATCAGTCAATTTTTTCTCTTCTTTTCAAGAGAGGAAATCTCTTTCTCAATACGCTTCAATTTTTCTGTACTGTCGTCTTTGGATAATGTTTCTTCCACTGATGACAACACAGATTCAAGTATATTATCAAAATTCTCTGCAAGCAACTTAAACATCTCAAGAAACGCATTTTCGACAACCACTTCATCTACGGCTTTGCTATGTGGGCAGTTTGCAATTCCCTTATTCGTTGCCGTCCGGCATTTCCATACCGGCTTTTTATGCTTTGTATCCTGATTATGGGAACGTCTGGTGAGATTAGTTCCACAGAAACCACACTGACACATACTGCTAAAAGCGTATTTTCTTGCAAACTTGATTCTCTCCGCATCTGATACATTTTCATTAGTACGATATCTGCTTTTTAAAATATCCTGAACTTTATCCCACTCTTCCTCTGAAATAATGGCTTCATGATGATTCTTCGTATAATATTTATTGGATTCACCGTGATTATCCAGACGCCTCTTTGATATCGGGTCTACTGTGTAAGTTTTTCCCATAAGCAAATCGCCCTTGTACTTTTCATTCTTAAGAATTCCCCTAACACCGCTGTCTGTCCACTTAACCTTGCCCTTTTTATTGACCTTACCAAGCCTCGTAAGCTCCTTCGCAATTCTATATGCACCATATCCCTGCAGATACAAATCATAAATCAGGCGAACTGTCTCTGCTTCTGCTTCATTGATAGTTATACTCTTATCCTCCGGGTTATAATCATATCCGAGACATCCGTTAAATCCCATCAGCTCTCCTCTGGACATTTTCATCTGCACACCCATTGTCACATTCTGGGATAAAGACTCAACCTCATTCTGTGCAAGAGCCGATAAAAGTGATAACTGCATCTCACTTTCCATCTTTGATGTGTCAATATTCTCTTTTTCAAAAATTACTGTAACTCCCTTTACCTTCAGCATTCTGGTATATTGCAGTGTATCAACAAGATTTCGTGAAAATCTTGATACTGACTTCGTAATTACAATATCTATAAGACCATTCATACAATCATCAATCATCTTAAGAAACTGCTCTCTTTTCGTTGTTTTGGTTCCTGTGATACCCTCATCAGCGTATATCCCAACCATAACCCACTCTTTATTGGAATCTATCTTATCCTGATAGTACTGCTTCTGTGAATTAAAGCTCTGTATCTGCTCTTCTCCATTCGTGCTGACACGGACATATGCTGCTACTCTTTTTCTTGTAATAGTAAGTGGCTTTCCCATCTTTCTGCGGTCTCTGATAACAGGACCATCCACTTTCTTTATTACTTCTACCTGTTTTTCATCCATAGAAAACGCTCCTTCCCTAAAATCTGTCTGTATAAAATAAATTGGCAGTAACATCATTTCTGCTACTGCCTACACTATAATTCAAAATATAAATGTTAACGAATGTGCGGCTATGCTGTCATAAAAGTTATAACATCATATTCACTCATAATATGAATTCTTGTTCTACTGTACTCTTCTTCGGTAATCAGTCCCTTGCGGAAAATCCACCCAAGTACAGCCAGTTTCTTGGCTAATTCTAATTCTTTTGCCATGTGTAAACACCCCATTCTTAAAATACTAAACATATCACCTTCTTTTACCGAAATCTCAATTGTGATAATCATACCGTTGCAAGATACTTCATTTAGCTTTCTGCATTTCACATGTTGTCAGTCTCACAGCTGACCTTTAGTCCCCCGAATCGCTTCGTGACCTGTGGGCTACTCCTGCTCGAGTCCATTTCCCACCCTTGACGGAAGTGTCTTCACCCGCTCCGTTTCCTACCGGAAACATCTTCGCAGATTCTGTTGGCATATGATAAAGCTCATTTAATTTTCAATGTACAAAAAGTTGTAGAACATATGTTTGTTCTATGTTATAATGTTTATAGCCATTTCAGATATCTTCTGATGTCTGCTGGCTATGTTTTGTTGTGATAATGATAGTGAATTTTGAGAACGAAACACATTAACGACATGTTGACTGGAAGTTGACATAGACATGGAGAAAGTATGAAAAATCAATTGACATTTGCACATGTGACAGGTGCATTACTTGACAATAAAATAAAGACTTACCCACAGCACCGGCTTGTGCGTGACCTGTTTTCGCTCTTCCTGTTGGATGAAGCCTCTGACTATGGTGAAGCTTCTGATGATAACATCACATTCAGCCGCTGGTGTAATGGAGCAAGACCTGTTCCTGTAGATATTCTGAATGAATACAAAAATGATACCGGGCGTAATCAGATGATTACGGACTTTAAGAACAAGATTATTCCTAATCTTATAAATGTTTCTAATACCAGATATTTGTTGGAAGATATGATTAATAACAACCGAAAAATAATTGGCATTACCAAGGCTGATGAATTAATTGCCATTGATGATAATGCCACATTTTTTACAGATGTTATGCTTTATGCCATATTATCTGACCATAGCAGAAAGAATCTGTATTCACCGGAGCTTACTGACATTCTGCTAAGTAATCATCTGCCGGCTGTTGTGAAAGAATTCATCGGAAGAAATGATGAGATAAAAGAATGTGACAGACTGCTTGCTTCTGAATCCGTTGTTTTCATAAATGGAATTGCTGGAATAGGTAAAAGTGAACTGGCAAAATATTATGCCAACAAGAATAAAAAGAAATATACCAATATCATCTACCTGTTTTATTCCGGCAGCTTTCGAAAAGACATTGCAGCTATGGAATTTTCAGATGATACTTCAGATATGGATGAGAATGCTCTATTTGACTCACATTACCGGCTGCTACGCTCTCTGCATCAGGACAGCCTTGTGATACTTGATAACTTTAATGTACTTCCTAAGGATGATGTTTTTTTCAAAGAATTTGTAAAGAATGATTTCCAATTGCTTGTCACGACACGCTGTGAAATAAAACAATATGCTTCTATTAAGATTAAAGAGATAGCATCTGAAAAAGATCTTTTACAGCTTTTTGCTTCGCATTGTCCTTATTCAGATGATGATACCGAAACAGTTAAACAGATAATAAGAGAAGTTCATTCCCACACCCTGACTGTCGTATTATCAGCTCTTTCACTTGCAGCAGGCGGTCTTGAGCCCGATGAATTACTGCACGAGCTAAAGATGTGTGGGCTTAATATCACAGATAGTGAAGATGTGGAATTATATAAAGATGGGGATTATCATGATGGGCTTATGATTGAACATTTGCGTATTCTTATGCAGATCAGCCGGCTTAATTCTTCACAGAACGAAATACTTAAGAACCTGTCAATCCTTCCGGTATCCGGTGTGTATAAGAATCATTTCAGAAACTGGCTGCAACTTGCCACTTTGCATGATGTTAATTATCTTGCCCGATATGGTTTTATAACGGATGACATAGAGAATATGAAAATAAGCCTGCATCCTCTGATACAGGAAATCATATATGAGGAATTAAATCCTTGCATTTCCAATTGTCAGACTCTTGTGAACAGCCTTCATACAATCTGCCTGATGCATGGCTTAGAAGTCCGAAAACCTGATAATACGATACAGGCTATGATAAGTGTTATAGAAAACATCATCAATGATAATTCTGCCTGTTATCTGTTATTCCTTCAAGATATATTTCCATATCTTGAAAAATACTCTGTCAAGGATTACATGCCAAAACTGGCAGACCGGATATCATATGTTATGGAACAGGAACATATTGTTTCTGTCTGTGACAGGGCATTGCTTTTAGACTACAAAGCAGAGCTTGCATACATGAGAAAAGATTATGATGTAGCTGTAAGGAAACGTGAAAAAGCTATACACCTGCTTGAAAATGAAGCCGACACTGTAAACACAATGAATCAGAAACGCTATGCTAATCTGCTGTCAAACCTTTACAACAATCTGTCCAATGTATATCTTGCACTTAAAAAAACTGATAAAGCAACCGAAACCTTACACAAGGCATTTGAGATAAGGATTTCATATGCTGGCACTGGAATAATTGAAACGCACGATATGCTCCAACAGATGCTTAATCTTGTAAATATGCTGATACTTGCTGATGATTTAGAGCTTGCACGGCTTGTCCTTAATCAATATGATGCTCTTGTTACAGATAATGAAGGCAACAATACTTTGGATTATGGCTGCTGCCGGCTTGCCGCCGGAATAATTGCATTAAAGGAAGGTAAACCAGTAGAAGCCGAAAAAAATCTGCTGTCAGCAGAGAGTATTATCGGTGCCGCTATAGATACCAGTGATTCTTATTCAGCTTTGTCTGATACTGCTGTTTCATCATATGATAATTATATCTCAGAGAATGACTATCTAAAATCTGTATACGGATATCTGAATAATATGTATGTCAGATGGCACAAGCCTGAGAAAGCTCTGGAATATAAAGAAAAATGGCTGAATGTCAGGAATGAACAAAACAAGAATATTACGCAGAAGTGCATAAACTATTAATGTCACTAAAAAATATTGTTCGACATCGCCAGATATAAATGATATATTACTTATAGTGGTTGTGCTGCGGAAACTCGAGATGCCCACAACCGGTGGAGTTCCATGCGTGAGCTCCGCTTTTTTATATTATCAAAGCTAACATATCACAATATTTTTCTAATCAAACTAAAATACTTTCACTCTGACCTGTGCTTTATTCTTTTTTGCTTGAATCGTTGCTTTTCTAGATATCAGTAAATTGTTACTATTTGAACGGATTGTTATGTTCTTCCCTTTAATATCTGTTATTGGTCCTTGTGCAATAACATCAGATACATCAACCATTTTCCCTCTAAACGCTTTTTGTTTAGTCGAAACTATAGCTGTCGCAATCTGTCCTTTTTTATATTTTATGTTATCTGCTTCAATTTCAACAACAATATCATTCCCATGTGTAGACACTATATATGCAGGGACACTTATTTTTTTCTTTTTCCTAAAAAACATCATCATTCTCCTCTCTTTTCGTAACTAATTTCAAAATGCTATAATAATCAACATTTGGTTTTATATGATATTTTTTGTAAGCAATATTACTTGACTGTAATTTCCCCCACATATCAGCATTTACTATATCAATTATTTTTATTTCTACATTAGAGTTTTTATTTGATGCAATTACATATCCAAATGCAACTAAATCATCATGGTTTTCTTCATATTCCGTATACTTATAGTAAATACTTACAATAGCACCATCTGCCAAATATTTACTTCTTTTTGTATAAACCCAATACTCATCATCTTTATGAATATATGTTTTTACCTTGATATCATATCCTTCATATGTTAAAATCATTAATATTATGCCAATTATAAATACTATAAATGTTATCACTATTTTTAACCATAATTGTTTTATATCATTGAGTCCCCATACAGATAAAATTGTATAAATATCTGCAATTATAGCAATTATCGCCAGTATATATTGCATAATGTCACTATTCACCCTTTCATACCATCATATATTCTTCTGTTACTAATTCTTACTGTTGAATAAATAAACTTTATACATTTCTCTCAAGATATTCTACTATATCTCCTACTGTCACTAATTCTTTTATTTTCTGATCCGGTATCTCTATATCAAATTCATCTTCAAATGCTACTACGACATTAATAACATCCAAAGAGCTTAGTCCCAAATCCGTTACAAGCCCTGATTTTTCTGTAATCATATTCTTTTCAAGCGTTGTAAAATCAGCCAATATATCTATTACCTTTTTTATCATTTTGTCTGTTCCTTTCTATTGTATCTCAATATTTTTTTACTTGTATTCTTTTTAAACTCAGATTTTCTTAGTCTTACTTTTCCAACCTGTTTATATAATGGTCGCTTACTATTTATTTCTTTGCAGATTTTATCAAAATACTCTTGCAAGTTTTCTTCACCAATCTTCTTTCGATATTCCTCGTCCGGATAAATTTCTGCAATTATGATTCCATTTTTCTCATATACAAGCACTTCCTGCACCTCATCATATTTGAGAAAATCTGCTTCCAGTTCTTCCGGTGATACATTTTCTCCATTACTAAGAATTATTAAGTTCTTGCACCTGCCTGTAAGCGTAAGGAAACCTTCATCATCCAGATACCCTAAGTCACCTGTTTTATACCAGCCATCATTAAGAACTTCTTTGGTTGCCCTGTCATCTTTGTAATATCCTTGCATAACTATTGATCCTTTTACTAACACTTCACCAGAATCACTAATTTTCACATCTATGTCAGGTACTGCAATACCTACAGTTCCATCTTTATGATAAAAATTTCTATTAACTGCCGCACAAGGTGAACACTCTGTTGTCCCATATCCATTAAGTATTTCAATACCAAAACTACGAAATTCTTTAACATACTGTGTTCCAAGTGAAGCTCCTCCACTTATGATATATTCCGTCTCTCCACCAAACGCATTTCTTACAGATGTAAATATTTTCTTTCTCACATCAATTCTGCATTTTAGTAGAAAATTACTAATTTTTATCATTCTATGAAGCAACTTCTCTTTCCCTTCTTTTTTAGCATTCATCCATATTTGTTTATGAAATGTTTCTACAAATAACGGAACCAGAAACATTGTCTGTGGCTTTGCCATCTGCAAATCTCTCTGAATTGTTTTCAAACTTCTGTTGATATATACTGTATATCCATAATTGAATACCATAAAAACTGCAACTATTAATCCGAATGCATGATGAAATGGTAACACTGCTATGGTATTCCCCTCCAAAACAAATAATTTACAACTACTGTTGATATCTTCTGCTATATTTTCATGGCTTAACATAACTCCCTTACTACTTCCAGAGGTGCCAGAGGTAAACATAATGCAACATAACTGTTTTCTGTCGATTTTGTATTCTAAGAATGAATTTTTTCCTAATCTAATGTCCTCTTTTCCTATATCAATATATTCCTGCATATCCGACATACAGTATATACTAATCTGTTTTTTTAATATCTTTACTGCATTTGAAACTGGTTCACGATATGATTTTGAGTAAAACATAACATCTATATCTGCCTTATCAATTAACCTCGCGATCTCATTTTCAGGCAGTTCCTTATCAATTGGAACTGCCACATTTCCACCACATGTAATAGCAAAGAAAGCTACAAGCCATTCATATGAATTTTCTCCAATAATTGCAATATGTTTTCTATGAAAACCATTTGAATTCAACCATGTACCAAGTGAACACACATCATCAAAAACATCTGCATATGTTTTTGAAACAATATTTTTGACTTTAGAAAAGGAAAATGCTATCTTATCCGAATTTGCTTTTTTCTTTTGTAATATCATATCTTTTAAATCATAAATTTGTGGAAGTTCATACAAATCATATGGTTTATTTTTCATACTACACCTCCAGATAACCTATTTTTCGGAAATAATCTATATAGCCACTAATATACTCCATATCTGTTTCATTCCATTCAAATCCAACTTTCTCTAAAAACCAAAGTGTAAATTCATTTTTGATACGAATATTACTGTCATATACCAATTTTCCCTGCTCATCCATATCATTCTGAAATGCTTCAAATATGTACTCTGTATTGCTCTGTTTAATTGTCTCCTGTAATGCTCTGTTAAACTCCGCTCCGTTTACAACATCCATAGATATTCCAAGCTTATGTACCATCTCAAGGAAACGCTCAAAATATATAACCTTATTACTGTTTAAGTGGAATACACACTGCTTGTCTGCATACTGGGCAATCTTAATAATTCCCTCAGCCGTCTTATCTATTGGTGAAAACTCTGCATACAGGTTCATAAGATAATCCGGGAATAAACCAAACTCCAATATTGCTTTTACTCTTGTAAGAAATGCATTTGATGTATAGTTTGGCTGGAACTTATAATCACTTGCACGATTTGTAAGATTTCCTACTCTAATTATCTTTGCATTTAATCCTTCTAACATTGCATCATATACTTTTCGTTCAGCTTCAAATTTGCTATGAATGTATACATTATCTAAAGGCTGTCCAATGTACAGCGATGTTTCATAAAAGATTTTTTCCTCATCAGAATGATATACACTAAAATCATCTGCCATACTATTACCACTAACACTTAAAGTTGATATATGTATAAGATTTGCCCCTATCTTTTTAGCATACTCCACAACATGTGCTGTTCCCTCTGTATTTATTCTGTTAAAATAACTATATGAGCCATAATGTTTTACACTAGCCGCCGTATGTATTACAGTCTGCACATCTGTAGGTATTTCATCTGATAATCCTTTTTGTTCAATATCACCTATAATTGGAATAATTCTCTTGTTTATTTCAGATTCATACCTGTCTCCAAAATAATACTTAAGAATTTCTCTTAATCTTCCACGCCTATCATCTGCCTTATTACTTCTAACAAGACAATATATCTTACCGGTTTCTTTTTGCATTAATTCATTAAGTATATGAGCACCTAGAAATCCTGTCGCACCTGTAAGAAGCACATTACCAAGTGATTTCTTTTCAAATTTCTCACCTTCTTTAATAACATTTCTATCAAAGAGTTCTTTATATTTATCAAAATCATCTCTCAGCACGAATTCCGGTGCTCCAAGTACATGCACTTCCTCTTCGTATGTGACACCACTGTATTTGGTTGCGGATGTAAATGGAGTTACAGACTCAGCCTTTTTTCCTGTTCCTTCTTTAAAATATTCTTTTAACGCCTCCATAGTGATGTTATCACTGCTCATTGCTTTCGCAAAATCACCGAGCATTTTCGGAAGTTCCTGCATTTCATCTTTTTTATAATTGGATGTCGGAACCACATCCTTTACACTCATGTTTGTCTCTGTAATCGTTCCGGTCTTATCAACGCAAAGCACATTAACTCTTGCAAGGGTCTCAATACTCTTCATATCGTGAAGTAAAACCTTCTGTTTTGCCAGACGCATTGCACTGACTGCCATTGCTACACTCGCAAGAAGGTATAACCCTTCCGGAATCATACCGATCACAGCCGCCACCATAGAAGTAATACTGCTTCGGAATGGATCTCCGTTAAAGAAGAAGCTCTGCACGAACAGTATAATTCCGATCGGGATCAATGCGATACCGACAAATTTTACCAGTTTGTCAAGTGAACGGATCATTTCTGACTGCTCACCTTTCTGCATTGCTTTTGCTTCCAGTGTCAGTTTAGAAATGTAGGAATCCACACCTACTGCATCCAGTCTTGCATGACATTCTCCTGCCACAATAAAACTTCCCGACATCAGATGATCTCCCGGATTCTTGGTAATCTCATCTGATTCTCCTGTCAAAAGAGATTCATTGACCTGTACACTTCCATGTACCACTTCTGCATCAGCACAGACCTGATTTCCTGCTTTAAAGATTACAATATCATCCAGAACCAGATTCTCCGAATTGACCCGTGAAGTCTTTCCGTCTCTGACCACTGTTGCATGTGGTGCATTTAGCATATTTAATTTTTCCAGTGTCTTTTTAGAACGGATTTCCTGTATGATACCGATCAGTGTATTAAAAATGATGACCGGAAGGAATGTCAGGTTACGGAACGATCCTACAATCGTCAGAAGAATCGCCAGAACCAGAAAGATCAGATTAAAATATGTAAATACATTTTCCTTAATGATCTCTTCCGTTGTCTGCGCCGGAGGATCGACTGATATGTTGCCCCACCCGTCACGCCTGTGTTCTTCTGCCTGCGCCGACGTCAGGCCTTCCTCATAATCCGGCTCGTATCTGGTTGTCGGTGTACGTTCTATTTCATAATCACAGGCTTCTTCCTGCAGTTTTCGTTTTCGCCTGTCGTTTTTTTTCATAGAGTTCCTCCTTATCAGCTGCATTCTACTGTTACATTCTGATTTTATCTATTATTTGTATTTAGTATACACCAGAATATGCCAATATTGTATTAACACTTTATGAATTCTGTATGTATTTTTGCTGAAAATGCAGTTCACATCTTCATGTAAACTGCATATGCTTCCTCTATATACTCACATTCTCATCCGTACGAAGCAACGCACTTTTCGCAAGCTGATCCGCTTCTTCGTTATAATGATTTCCTGTATGCGCTGCGACTTTGCAGAAAGATATCTTTATCTGCTCTGCTGCTTCC
>ENA-ORSI01002039-ORSI01002039.1-human-gut-metagenome-genome-assembly--contig:-NODE-2039-length-15475-cov-2.631453_pt1 | contig 15475 bp, 11 predicted proteins | sample MGYA00242187_ERZ509154 | MGnify/ENA primary metagenome ERZ509154 (study PRJEB26280, sample SAMEA2338627) | human gut metagenome | biome: human gut; feature: human-associated habitat; material: faeces...
CTTGATCTTGCCCGAGCGGGTCCGCACGATGTTCCGCTCGACGGCCTCCCGCTCCCCGCGCCCGGGTTCCGAGGGCTTGCCCGCGGGGATGGCTACGGTTTCGTTCATTACAGGATCACCTTCCTTACCTTGTTGGAGACGGTCTCGATGACGAGGACCAGCACCACGATGGAGAGCACCACAAGGCTTGCCGAGGCGAAGTCCAGGCGCTTATAGTAGAGGTCGAACAGATAGCCGATGCCCGTTGCCGTCAGGATGCCGATGAGCGTCGAGGAGCGGATGTTGGTCTCGATCATGTAGAGCACCCAGGTGATGACGCCCGGCATGGACGAGGGCAGGATTCCCTGGAAGACCTTCTGCAGGAAGTTGGCGCCCGTGGCGTCCAGGGCCTCGACGCAGCCGGAGCTGACCTCGTCGATGGTCTCGATGAAGGCGCGCGTGAGCAGGCCGAAGGTCGTGAAGAACAGCGCGAAGAACCCGGTCAGGATGTTCTGTCCAAAGGAGAACATCAGCAGCATCGCCCAGATGCTGGGAGCCAGCCGCAACAGCATAGCCGACTACTGCCTCTACATCGAAGAAGCCGGCTTCATCGCCCAACTGCGCGACGCCACGGGCGGCATCCGCGGATTGGGCAAAGTGGACAAAATCTATTTGGACAACACCAACCTGGTCCAAGCCCTCGGACGAGAAAACGCCGACAAGGGAAACCTGCGCGAAACGTTCTTCTTCAACCAGATGCGCGTGACACACGACGTCATCGCCTCGCCCGTGTCGGATTTCCGCATCGGAGACCTCACCTTCGAAGTGGGAGGACGGAACAAGAAACAGAAGCAACTGCAAGGCATCGACAAGGGCTACGTGGTGAAAGACGACATCGAAACAGGCTACGCCAACGTCGTCCCCCTCTGGCAGTTCGGCCTGACCTACTGAACCCTTCGCGGACAAATCGTACGCATTTTTCAAAACCTGAGTCCTCGCTCCGGACAGTGGGGACACAGCCGCTGCCCGCAAGCGAAGCCTGTCGGCACACTTTCCGCAAACAGCTGTAAACAAAGCGGTTGACAACAGGAATCCATCCCTTCCTTTCCGCTCTCGGGCGGAAAGGAAGGGAAGCGAGCACCGAAAGGAGTCCGTCCGTGTCCGCCCTCCTTTCGGCTCACAAGCGGAATAAAGGCCGGGCGCGGACAGCCTCCAGGAAATCCCCGCACGGAGGCTTTTATATAAAATGAATTTACTACTAAAAACATCGAGGCTATCCGCAACACAAATGCAATCACGCAAATGCCCCCAACAAGCCAAACTGCCACCACAAACAACCGGGCTGATACATAGGAAACAGCCACCTAAACACATTTTCAGAGAGTAAAGAGTTAAAATCACACCAGTGCAACATCAGTCCTCTCTTTTGATACTATTTTACTCCCCATCCAACGTTTTTTAACATACCTTCGCAGCGGTTTATTTCATTAAAAACCAGCCAATGCGAAAAGCACATTGACAAAGCACAAGCCCGAAAAACACAACCTTTTGACAACCTCTCGGGAAAGAGCGACACCCATTGTACTTGCGCACGGACGAAACTGAACAAACTTTAGATAGAATTATACTTTTGTTTAACTTAAATTTTTTTGTATGAAAAGTTATCATTTCTTTTCCCTGAGAAGTGTGCACTGCATGGCGTTTGCAGCCACAACACTCCTTCTCAGTGCGTGTATCAACGGATACGACGAAGATTGGACCTTTTCTTCCGGTGTGACGGGAATCACGCTCGAATCTCCCAAAGCGGAAGAAATAACATTCACTCAAAACCCAGAAGGTACAAGAGTGACCATTGAATGGCCCGTAGTACTAGGTGCAGGCGGCTATGAATTTATTGCATACAATGTGGACGATGCCAACGCCCCCGTTCAATTGGGAGAGGCGCAAACCATTGACGGATGTTCGGTAGATTACGACATTGCAGAAGATACCAGCTACAAATTCTGCATCCGCTCGCTGGGCAATGCGGAAGCAGGCAACAAAGAAGCTGAAACAGCTACGGAAATTGCATATTCCACGTTATTGGCCACCTATGCAGAAATCCCCGATAACACTGACCTGACCACCTATTTCGAAACAAATCCTATCCCAACCAGTAACGAAGAGCTGGCTTATGATTTAGTTGCCGGAGGACACTATACCATGAGTGGAGAAATTGACTTCGGTGGACATAAAATTACATTACGTGGCAATAAAATCAGCCATCCTACAGTAACTTTTGGCGAAAAAGCTTCGATTGCAACCTTTGCCGGACTTAAAATCAAATTCATCGACTTTGACTGTAAGGCCAACACAAGTGGCACATTCCTTGGACTAAGCAAAACTCCTCACGACTCTATTAAAGTGGCCAGTGGAGAATTTGTCATCAAAGACCCAATTGCCATCCAATCATGTAACATCTACGACGTGAATAAATATCTCATCTACGACAATAACAAAGAGAAATATGCCGTAGAGAACCTAAATGTCAACGATTGCTACATCCGCATTAATCAATCCGACGTACTTCTACTGTTTAAAAAGAGCAGTACTATTAACTTTACTCTCAAAGAGAGCACACTCTATAGCACCAAACAGTCTGGCAAATATTTTGCTCAAATCAGCGGTCAGCGTCCCAGCAAGATTACCGGCTACACAAACGCATCATTTAACATCAATAACTGTACGCTCTACAACATTGCCTACAACAAAGACTTTGTCAACTGGAACAATTATAGAGGACAAAGCATCGTCACACTGAATATCCAGAAAAGTATCATTGTTGATTGTGGAAACATTGGTAACAAAGACTTTACCAACAAAATCATGGGCAATACAAACATGGTTCACAATTTCAGATCTAACACTTATTGGTGGAATGGTGCTGTAGGTGCAGACAAAAACGACACAAGCACTTTGCAAACGGAACCATTCTCCTACACCGGTGACGGGACATTCACCGTAACAGGTGCTGAACAGCTCGCCAATCGCACAGGAGACCCGCGCTGGCTTCCTGAAACATCAGAAGGCGACACCACAGAATAAGCTATCCAAGCGCATATACTGTATATTAATACTCTAAGAACCCAAAATTTATGCAAACAAGATATATCCTTTATAGCTTGTGCCTAGCTTCTATGTTCGCAATGGCCGAACCCACACAGGCACAGCAAACTAGCCAACAGGCCACCCAACAACAGGCCACAAAGACTGTCAAAGGTACAGTGGTCGACGAAATAGGTATGCCCATTATCGGCGCTTCCGTCAAAATAGACGGGACCTCCACGGGTACGATTACCGATCTCGACGGAAACTTCACTCTGCAAGTACCAGAAAACGCCAAACTCAACATTTCGTACATCGGTTATACATCTCAGGTCGTAATAGCAAAAGACGGCATGAATGTTGTGATGCGTGAGGACATGATGAAGCTCGACGAAGTAGTCGTAGTCGGCTATGGTACGCAGAAAATGAAAAACGTAACCGGTGCCATCGAAGTCATCAGCCCCGATGAGATACAAGACCTCAATGTCGGTAGCTTGAGCGCGGCTCTTGGAGGTTTGGTCAATGGTTTGAGCTCTAGCGGTGGCTTCGGACGTCCGGGCGAAGCTGCGACTCTGCAAATCCGCCAAGCCAATATCGCTTCAGGCTATGCAGGAAAAGGAGGTGAGACTAGTGCCAGCCCTCTTTATGTCATCGATGATTTCGTGACCGATGAAGAAGCATTCAACAACTTGGATGCAAGCGAAGTGGAAAGCATCACTATTTTGAAAGACGCATCAGCCGCTGTTTATGGTGCACGTGCAGCACAAGGTGTTGTTCTAGTAAAAACAAAGCGTGGACAAGTGGGTGCACCAAAGATTTCATACAGTGGCCAGTTTGGTGTCACGGACGAGCTTTATCGCACAAAAATGATGAGTGCTTACGAACAAGGTATGGCATGGAACGCCGTACGCGCCGCACGCACTTCGACCGACGAAGAAGCTTCCGAAATACAGAAAGACCTGTTCCAAGCCGACGAGTTAGCCGCCATGCGCAACCTGAACTATGACTTGTTGGAAAAAGAATGGAAAGCAGCCTTCACCCAACGCCACAGCCTCAACATCAACGGTGGTACTGAAAAAGCTACTTACTTTGCAGGAATATCCTACTACGACCAAGACGGAAACATCGGCCGACTAAACTATGACCGTTGGAACTTCCGTGCTGGAGTAAATGCCAACATCAGCAAATGGTTCAAGGCTTCGCTCCAAGTGTCCGGTGACTACGGAGAAATGAATAAGGCAAAGAACGGACTTTCTGGCGGAGGCAGTGATTTGGACTATAACACGCTGCTTACCCACTCACGCTGGGTGCCCGACTATATCAACGGACTCCCCATCGTGCAATCGGGACAGCAGAACGAAACGCCTACCGACCTGAATCTGTATAACTTCAGTGCCGTGCAGAACTCACCGGACAACATCGAGAATCAGACAACCAACATGACCATCAACGGTTCTGTAGAATATGACTTCGGCTGGAGCGAAATTTTGAAAGGACTGAAGATTAAGGCTACTTACTCCAAAAACATCAGTACGTCGAAGAGCAACGAAATAGGTACGACGCTCACTGTCTATCAGATGATAAACCGTACGGGAAGCGGCGGACACCTCTATACCGGCGAAGGAGCAGACTACTCGGAAGGCAACTTCCAGCCCATCGAGGTGAACAACGGCAACAATATCAGCCGCATGATGACCCGTAGTGACAGCTATCAGATGAACTTAAACATCAGCTACGCCCGCCAATTCGGACTTCACAACGTGAGTGCCCTCTTCTCCATCGAAAAAAGCGAAGCCGAAAGCGAAGACTTATTAGGACGAGTTTCCGACCCCTATGAATTCACTGACGGACAATCAAAATCAGCCAACGGCGAACACTATACGTCGTTTGGACGCAGCGAATCGGGTATGCTTTCCTACGTAGGACGTTTCAACTACTCCTATGCCGACCGCTACTTGTTTGAGTTCTTGATTCGTTCCGATGCTTCGACCAAGTTTGCTCCGAAGAATTACTGGGGCACATTCCCGTCGTTCTCGGCAGGTTGGGTCATGTCGGAGGAAAACTGGTTCAAGGACAACATCAAGTTCATGGACTTCCTGAAAATCCGTGCTTCATTCGGTATCCTTGGTAAAGACAACATCCAACCGTGGCGTTGGACACAACTCTACAATGTCGACCTGGGCAAAGGAGCTATTTTCGGTGAAAACAGTCTGAACAGTCCCAAATCACCGGGTGCACAGACAAGCGATGCGCCAAACCCCGACGCACACTGGGACAAGAGCTACAAAACCAACATCGGTCTCGACATGCGCTTCCTGAACAGCCGTCTGTCGGTCAACTTCGATGCATACTATGACATGAACCGCGACATGTTCATGAACCGTACAGGAGCAAGCAATTTCCCCTCCACGGTAGGTACACAGCCGACAGCCGAAAACTTCGGTTCTATCGACACTTGGGGTACAGAACTTTCTGTGGGATGGCGTGACAACATTGGTAAAGACTTTAAATATCATGTAAAAGTCAACGCCGGATATAGCGACAACAAAATTAATAAGATGGCTTGGCCCGACCGAATCGAACTCGACGGTGAACGTCCGGGCGAACGCTCTGACCGCGGTGTATGGGGATATGAATGCATCGGCATGTTCCGCAGCTACCAGGAAATCCAAGAATACTTCCATATGTACGGCATTACGAACTATCTTGGAAAAACCATCGACGACGTGCATCCGGGTATGCTGATTTACCGCGATATACGTGGCGAACAGAACGAGGATGGTACTTATAAACCGGCCGATGGTGTCATCAATCAAAATGACCGAATCAAAATATCCAACCGCTCAAGTAATATCTACGGGTTTACCATAAACTTCGGTTGTGAATGGAAATCGCTTTCACTGAGCGCACAGTTCAACGCCAATTGGGGCGGATACAACATCATCAACAAGGGCGCTTATTATTTGGAAGACGGATACAAAGACCTGCTCTACACAAATATGCCTTCGTTCTGGAGAGACATGTTTGTCTATGAAGACATCAAGGACGCCAATGGCAATGTGACCGTTCCGGCCAATCTTGATGCCAAATATCCAAATTTACAGTATCAAGACGTAAACAGTCAGGCTTCCACCTTCTGGAAAGTCAAGTCCACCAGCATCAGCCTGCGCAACATCACACTGGCTTATACCTTGCCTAAAAAATGGGTGAACGCCGTGGGTGTGGCAAGTTGCCGACTGAACCTAACTTGTCAAAACGCTATCAACTTCTGCAATCCTTATCCTGACAATTTCATGAATTCCTGGGCTGGGAGCTATGGCAAGTATCCCAACTTGCGTAAATACACGATTGGTATTAACATTTCATTCTAAAACGACAACAACATGAAGAATATAAAACTTTTCGGTTCGGTCGCTCTCATATGTGCAGCAGCATGTTTCAGCGGTTGCAGCGACCAATTCTTACAAGACAAAAAATCATACGGCAGCTTTGGAGCCGCCACCATCTATGAAGACTATGACGGTGCTCTGACTCGCATAGACTACTTATATAACCTCCTGCTCCCCGTGTCGGCCAGCAAAATCGACTACGACACGCCAAGCACGGGTGTAAAAGACATCTATTCACAAAGCACGGAAGAATATGGCGGACTGTCCGACTATGTAGACCCTGCAAAGATTATCGACTACACAAACGTGCAAGACCTCATCTTCCGAGAAACGAAGAAGAACAGCCCCTATGGCCGCATCCGCGACTGCAACGACGTGATTGAAGGCATCACCAACAGCAAATCGCTCACTCAGGAAGAAAAGGAAGAGCTGCTTGGACAGGCTTACTTCTTCCGCGCGTGGTGCTACTATCGCCTGGTGAAAGTTTATGGCGGCGTGCCCATCATTGACCACGTACAAAACCCCATCATCGGCGACGGTGGAGGAGAAGACCTTGTCGTACCCCGCTCCAGCACAAAAAAGTGTATCGAATTCATTTGCGAAGACTTGAAAAAGGCTGCCGAATATCTGCCTGCCGTATGGGACTTCCCAGGCGAAAACTTTGGTCGTGTTACTTCGGGTACGGCACTCGCGCTGAAAGGACGCGTCTTGTTGTTATGGGCCAGTCCGCTCTTCAACCGTGCTGACGACCCGCAACGCTGGTCTGACGCATATGATGCCAACAAAGCAGCACTCGACGCATTGGACAACAGCGGACGTTTCGGACTGGCTTATGAAGGCAACCCTGGAAAGAATGCCACAAATTGGGCCAAGATGTTTGTCAACTACACCGGTTCAGACGATAACGGCAAATCGGAGGCTGTGTTCGTGACACTCTACAACAAAATAAACTGGGTAGATGGCTCAGACTTCCATAAATATAACAACTGGGAACATACCGTCCGTCCGAAAAACGCAATGGGTACAGGCCAGAATCCTACGTCGGAAATGGTAGACCTCTTCCCGATGGCCGATGGTAAAAAACCAGGCGAATCGGTAACGTATTCATACGACAAGACCTGCTTCTACCTGAATCGTGACCCGCGCTTCTACCGCACGTTTGCATTCCCTGGCATCTACTGGAAGTTCAACGGCGACCCCACACCGCAAGGCATCGAGAAATATCCCTACAATGGCGAGAACTACGAACTGTGGAACTACTGTTGGTACAAGGAAGAGTCGGAACAAGACGATCCCACCAAGAGCGGTTTTGCAACAGACGGCTTTGAAAGCTCTAACGGAGGTGTATACATCAACAAACGAAGTGATGACTTGGACGTCAACTCATCGCCTCTCTATACATTCAACGTCACAGCATCCAGCAACGGCGCACCTTCAGGATTCAAACAATCAGGTGCACCTTACATGGAAATCCGTTATGCAGAAGTACTACTCAACATGGCCGAAGCTGCCTGTGGTACAGGTGACGCAGCCAAAATGTCTGAAGCTTTTGAAGCACTGATGCGCATCCGTTCTCGTGTGTATCCATCAGACAAGGCAGATGAAAACTACGGACTTGACGCCAGCATCAAGAACGACCGTGCACGCCTCTTCTCGGCCATCCTCTACGAACGTCAAATAGAATTGGCTTACGAAGGAAAACGCTTTGACGACATGCGCCGTTGGCTGCTTTGGGATGGTGGACAGGGACAAGAAAGCCTGAACGCTTCGTGGAAAGTAACCGGATTTGGCGGTAACACTTGCCAATATCTGGGTGTAAAGCCTCTGAACGGTACACGTCGCCATAGCATCGAACTCTATACCAAATATGCCACAGCCGATAAATCAAACGGCAATGACCCCATCGATGAGTTTAGACCGGAAGCCTTAAACCTGACAAGTGTGAATTTTGGAACTAGTGATGGCGAACCCACTGATAACAAGGTGAAATCGTTGACAAGCTTCTATCGTCAATACTTAAACCGTAAAGACCGCTATGCCGACGGTAACTCGGTAGACAATATAATCACCTTCAAGCCGCAATATTACTTTATTGGTTTCAAACAGAACATGATGCAGAACAATACGAAGATTGAACAAACCATCGGTTGGACTGATATAAATAAAGGTGGCGCCAACGGAACTTTCGACCCGCTGGCTGAATAAAAAGACTGTATTCAATACACACGATAAACACAAGAAGAAGAATCTTGTGCTTTGTTAAAACAAAAGTTTATATAGCGAAAGCCCCGTCTGTGAAGATAGGGCTTTCTTTTTGTATGTGTAGAAACACAGCTTTTTGACTTCTGGGACTATTTAGCACCTCATTGTGACTAATTGTCACTCATTCGAACGATAAAGCCGACTGTCAGAACTATTCAACGACTACCTTTGCATGGTAATTCTATTATAATTCAATCACATGATGACAAATGTAACTAAAAGAAGGTCGTTGGACGAAGAAGAGGGCGGATACGCCAGACTGACAGACTATAAATTTACAGAGATCATGGGGTCGGATCCTTCCACGTGGTACATCAAGATTATCACCGGCGGCCCGGCATTTACCAACCAATATGACCTGAGCAACCAGCAGTCCACAGGCGACCGGGAAGGCGGTTACTACTCCTCCGGCGACTCCGACCTTTTCGAACGAGGGAGTGAGGATGCAAACAAATACCTGCCACTCACCAACCGGAACTACAATTACAGCCCTGACATCATGCTCCAAGGCTTTGGCTACTACACACGAACCGGCAACCAGCTCTTCACCCCCGTCACCGGCGGAGAAGCCCACGTCTACATCCGGATAAAACACTGGACGGGCAGCGGAGAGCCTACGGACGAATGGCTGCTGGACGACACGGGCGCATTGCAGACGGAAGTGGACATGGGAGGCACTACCGTTCCGGCAAACAACAGCTTCCACATCTACGGCTTGCTGATGGACATCCGGCAATTCCAAAGCGCATGGGAGAACGCAGGCGGAGACGCCGCAGCCAATGCGACCAGAAGCGCAGGCGGCGTGCGCACGTTCACGCTGAAAGACGCGAAAGTCGTCTGCGAGACCTTCTGATGACGAAAGATTGCATACATTTTTTTGAATTATAATCGAAAGAAAGAGGTTATGTCGAAAGGGGAAAATCCAACAAAGACACGGAGAAGCAGAGAGCATGTCGCATAAATCAGAAAAAAATAAAAACTCTGAGCTCATGCGTCTCCAGTGTGTTGGAAATCCATCTTGACACAGCCTCTTCTTGCCAATGACACGACAATGAAAGCGCATATAAAAAGTGATTTCCTTATACGGACCATTGCCAACGAAAAAGTGCTGATAGGCAACGGAGAACAAATCAACTTCTCCAAAATGCTGATGCTGAACGACACGGCAGCCTTCGTCATCGAAGAACTGCAAAAGCAGGCTGTTCCCGTCGATGTGGAGACATTGGCACAATGCCTAGCCGACAGCTACGAAGTGTCCCTCCCCGAAGCGCTGGCCGACGTGAAAACGTTGATGACTCAACTGGAGAGCCAAGGCGTGGTCGTGCTGGAGTGACAGCCATCCTCTACTTTCCACGTTATCCCAACACTAAAACCAAGAAGCTGCCTGGGACTTATCGCCCAAAGAACACACGAAAGCCGGATACACAGCCGGACATCCGGACAGCTTTCGAACATTCAACATTTTTCCAAACACACCACGACGAAGGCCGACAGCGAGCCGTCTTCCGACAAATGCCTTATTGTCAACAAGAAAGCACCGCCGTGGAAGCACCTTAACAGAAGCTGAGAACCGGAACTAAGGAAGCCGGGAACGGAAAGGAGGGTAAGGCCGGACGGTCTCCTTTCCGCTCCCGGCTTCCATTAAGTCCCTGTCCGGGAGAGACAGACATGTTGCTTCTTTTCGCTAATCCGACACGCCAATCCGAATGATTTGCCCGCATCTTGCCGACACGGCCGCATGATGGGTGATGAAGATGAAAGTATATTCAATTTACTGTTCACCAGATGTGCTGCATTTTTATATTGCCGCCAATCATCTTTCCCGACATTCCTGATGATGGGCAAGAGATAGGGAGAGCCGGAAGTGTCATACTTGTCGACAATCTCCTGCATGGGCTTTTCCCACTTTATGAACAATCGCTGATGGGTCTTCTGCCTACGATAAGTCAACACACCGTTTTGCAAATCCTTCTTTTTCAAATAGGCCATGTCCACAAACGACATCCCGCGGGTGTAGAAGCTGAACATGAACATGTCTCTGGCATAATCCATGGAAGGCATTAACTCCAGATCACGAATCTGGCGGATAATCTTGGCTGACACAGCCCGCTTGACAGTCTTATCAATGCCGGTATAAACGTGCTTGAACGGATGCCTTTGCATGGTGAGTTCTTGCTCGACCGCACGGTTATACATGGCACGAAGATTCCTCATGTAGAAAGAAGAACTGTTCGGACAAATGCCATTGGACTTCAAGTAGCTCTCATATTCCATCATCAGGTTGACATCCAGTTCGTCAAGCGGGATGTCCCCGTGGATGTTCCTGAATCGGATGAAACTGTTGAGCGCGGTGGTATAGGTTTCTGCCGTGCGCTGTTTTCCCACCTGCCTCATCTGTGCAATCAGCCTTTTGCAAAACGAAAAAAAACCGTCCTTGCCGAAAGAGGTAAGAAAAAGCGCCACGACATCATCGGAGGTGAATGGACTCCCGGCATACGCAAGCCTCGACAAAATGTCGTTCAAGCGTGCAACATCGGATTTAAGACGGGCATCCAAAGATTGCAAATAGCAGAACCGCCCTTTGTCACATGCAGCCTGAAAGAGTATCCTTCCCTCGACGACGTCCCATTCCATCGGATAAATCTTATACCCGATGCTTATCTGACGCACCACTCGATTATGAATCACTTGATAATACAATGTACCTTCCTTTCTATCGACAGAAGAGGTACGAAATTTCACTTTAACTGTAGCCATATATCTTATTGTATCAGGAGCAAACTAATGAATAGTCTCCAATCTTTTCCATAAATGTCATAAAGATTACATAAAGAAAAAGAAAAAGGCACACTCATAAAGAGTTGGCATGCAATACACAAGAAAATACATACCCCACACATCTCCGCATTTTTCAATCATGTCTCCTCCGAAGAGCTGATATGGTAAAGAAAAGAACCTGGCTGGGAAAATCTTCCTGCTTCATGCTGCATTCTTCATTAAAATGCTTTTCTTTGCCCGACTAACCAAAAGAACGCCAAAAAGCATGTCTACGATTATCTATCCTTCTCCCATTTTCGGTCCCGTACATAGCCGTCGACTGGGAGTGTCCCTGGGCATCAATCTGATGCCGGGAGACGGTAAAGTGTGTACGTTTGATTGCGTCTATTGTGAATGCGGTTTCAATGCGGACCACCGTGCACACCTGCGCCGCCCGACCCGCGAAGAGGTGCGCGAAGCACTGGAAGTCCGCCTGCAAGACATGAAAGCCAACGGCCCTGCTCCTGACGTGCTGACTTTTGCCGGCAACGGCGAGCCGACCGCCCATCCGCATTTCCCTGAAATCATGGACGACACGCTAGCCCTGCGTGACCGCTATTTCCCGGCGGCCAAGGTGAGCGTGCTGAGCAATTCGACCATGCTCCACCGTCCGGAGGTGGTGGCTGCCCTGAAGCGCATTGACAACAACATCCTGAAGCTCGACACCGTGGATGCCGATTATATCCGTCGGGTCGACCGTCCGACGGGTGCATACGACGTGAAGCAAGTCATCGAACAGCTGAAAGCCTTCCACGGACATCTCATCATCCAGACCATGTTCATGAAAGGAACGCACGACGGAATTTCCGTGGACAACACCGGTGACCGCTACGTCCTGCCTTGGATAGAGACCGTCAAACAAATCGCGCCAAGCCAGGTAATGATATACACCATCGACCGCGAAACGCCTGACAAGCATCTCGAAAAAGCCTCACACGAAGAACTCGACCGCATCGCGACACTCCTGCGCGAGTCCGGCCTGAATGTGTCAGTGTCTTATTGAAAACAACAAGCCGGCCTATCGACGGAGAGATGGATTTCTCCTTGTCGATAGGCTAGCTTCAATTTTTTTATCAAAACCTTACTCTCAGTTGCAGTTGGAGGTCCTGCTTGTGGCGTCCTTCGATTTCCTGCGTTCCCGAACCGATACGGTCCCGGTCGAAATATCCGGTATAAACATACTTGACAATCACTGTGAACAACTTGTTGACAGACCAACTTCCCCACAGGTAGGCATGTACTCCATGTCCGTAGGAAGAAGGAAATGAAAACGTGTAGAGCAGGCCGCGCTCGTAAGAATAAACTCTTGTATCATAACTGTCTGTATGAAAATAACTGCCTCCGGCCTCACACTGCACGGGCTTCGCAGACGGTCTCCAGGCGACGGACTGGGACAACTGGAAACCCTGTTCATTGCCCTCGGAAATGAAAGACTTATGCACATAGTCAAGCGTAGTTTTCAACATCCATTCGGGCATTGCCTGCCAGCGGAGCTGTGTCTTGACCGTATGGCGGTCGTCCGGAGCAGTTCCCTTGCGGCCATCGTCTTCCATCGTAAAATCTTTTCCCTTATTCTTGAAGCGGTAACGCAACAACCAGTCGACACGCTCTCCCATACGCCCCGTGAACTGCGTGAAAACTTCCACTCCCTTCGAACCGGGGACGGAGACTCTGTATTTCGGAGCGGGAAAACGAAAGCAGTCTACGTAGGCCGTCGCCTTCAGCTTATCGCCCAACGCGGCTTCCATTCCCACATAAAGCCCGTTTTCATTGCGCACACGTCCGCCTTCCTCGAAAGCACGGGCATGAATGCCTTCGAAGTCCTTCGCATAGTAACGGTGGAGGACAAGCACACTCCAGGAAGGAGAAAAACGATAAGCCAGGGCATTGAGCGTAGCCAAAGCTCCGTTGCCTCCTAAAGCTGTCTCGCCGACGAAGGAAAAGCGATGGCCGTCCCAACGATAGTCCACTCCCAACGCACCAAACTCACGTCCGCGCGGGTCATACTGCTGGTAAGAGCGTTGCGGTTTGAACGCCCTGTTGAAAACAGTATAAACACCTGTCAAACCAATGTTGAAAGTCGGAGTTTCATAGGATAAATGCAATCCAGCCAAGTGGTTATGAACGTTGTACTTCTTCGACATATCCAACGGCGTGCGGTGATAACCGTCAGTTTTCAACGAAGTTATGAACTCATCCTTCAGTGTGGCGTCGCGTTCGCGAAACGAATAAAACCCGGTCAGTCCCACCCGGCCAAACTGCCAGGCTGCGGCCATGCCTCGCAAATAGTCATCTTCACTCGTCGAGGAATGTTTCTTGATGCCTTTGTTGCGACTATATATGCCGGTCAGCACCGACTGTTTGCCCAAGACAAACTGATTGTTCATCACCAGCCCTTGGCCGAAGTTCAGTCGGTAATTGCCCAATGCCAACGTACGCATCCGACCCACATCATGCAAAAGGAAATAGTAGGAATAGAAATCATAGCCCTTATTGCCGCGCCCAAAGAAAGGTTCTCCTGCGTCGTTCTCGACCACAAAGCCGGCTGAAAGCCGTGTCCCGTAATCATACTGGTAGCGGATGGAGTGATAGAAACGTGTCCCCAGATAACGGCGATTGGGATACTGTTCCAGCACATCAGGCGGATACCGGTAGTATCCTTTGCGGTAGTAGAACGGGATGTCCACACGTGCGATAAACTCATGTTCTCCATACTTGCCCAGGTTCTTCCACCGTAAAGGAGCTGTCTGCTTCCCGACTTCCCCTGCATAAACAAACAGGGAAAGCATGGCTCGTGTGTCATAATCCAACCCTTCAACCAACTGAAGTTCGGAAAGAGTCAACACAGGCTTGTGTACATAGACGTAAGCCAACAACTCTTCGATTTGCTCCGAAGTGAGGAAGGGCAGTGTCTCGAGTTGCTCGCGCGTCAATTCATTCAGGTTGAACGGATGAGCGTGACGCTCGGCAAGCTCCTCGTAGAGATGCTGCCAGGAAGTCTGTTCGCGCTCCTCTTCGGTCGTCATGCGTTCGACAAACTCTTCCCACGTGAGCGATTGGGCCGCAGATTTATGAACAACCATAAACAGCAGCAGGCAACTTATCAACCAGATTTGAACAGGTGTCACAAGCAGAGTTCTATTTTCCCTCTCCATCAGTCAGCATATTAAATTATAAGCTCAAAAGTAGCTGAAATACGAAGAGAAAACAAATAAAAAGAAAAGCTTTTTTTATTAAAACACCTAACTTTGCGCGTATGAAAGCTATACAGATTTTCATCATCCTGTTCATAACTTGCCTCGCCAGTATGAACACCATGTCACATGCACAAACGAAGAACACGCCACCGCCTGCCAGGCTCACTGTGAGCCGCACCGTGTATGAAGGCGACAGCATCACGCGCGTCGACTTCTATCCGCTGCGTGTCTACCCGAAACTGACTTTTAAGAACCGACGACGCGAACGGGCTTACTACAAGCTCATCCGCGACGTGAAACGCACGCTCCCCCTGGCGCGTATGATACGCGGACTGCTCATAGAGACCTACGAAGAAATGATGAAACTGCCTGAAAACAAACGCGACGACTACATCAAACAGCGTGAAAAGGACCTGAAGAAGCGCTACACGCCCATGATGAAGAAGCTCACCTACGCCCAGGGAAGACTGCTCATCAAGCTGGTCGACCGCGAGTGCAACCAGACGAGCTATGACATCGTGAAAGCCTTCTTCGGCCCGTTCAAAGCCGGGTTCTACCAGACATTTGCTTCCTTGTTTGGCGCCAGCCTGAAGAAGGAATATGACCCGGAAGACAACGATGCACTCACCGAACGGGTCATACTCATGGTGGAAAGCGGACAATTATAGACTAATACGGAGCCCCTCCAAACCTCCCCCGAAGGGAGGCTGATAAAGGCTGAAAGCCTCCCTTCGGGGGAGGTTTGGA
>ENA-ORSI01002042-ORSI01002042.1-human-gut-metagenome-genome-assembly--contig:-NODE-2042-length-15462-cov-4.918284_pt1 | contig 15462 bp, 19 predicted proteins | sample MGYA00242187_ERZ509154 | MGnify/ENA primary metagenome ERZ509154 (study PRJEB26280, sample SAMEA2338627) | human gut metagenome | biome: human gut; feature: human-associated habitat; material: faeces...
CATAGATAGAAAAGATATTACAAAATCTAGAGGACTCTAATTCCACCAAAGCTGCGTTAATGTAAGCTGTTACCAATTCGATCGACTGTTTTGAGCATTTTCCAAATAATGGTGAGCACTGGACTAAAACTCTGCTAAGCTGTGTGGATGTTATTTTAGTTAGAGCCTTTGCTAAAGTTAGCATTTCATTTACTTCTCTATCAATTTCGCTGTCTTCCTGTAATACAACTTCAACATTAAATTCTTTTTTTAAATAATTATTATATTTATATAACAAAATATTTCTAATACGATCTAATTCAGTATAAGCCGTTAGGACATCACCACTAGTTGTTTCATCTCCAGCAGTAACTAAAGCATAGATAAGCTTTAGTAAGCGATTATAAGCTCGTAATATTTTATCTTCCATTAAAGATGAAGTCATTTTTTCATCTAAAACAGTTATTTTTTTTATATGCCGATAACTTTTTTTCGGAGTAAATGAATAACTATTTTGTTCTTTATATAATAAAACTTTTTTCTCATGAGTATCATTTTTTAAAATATAACTATTCATCTTGATTCTCCTTTAGCAAATCTGGCCTTAATTTTTTTGTTTTAGCTAATTGTTCATTATGCCGATATTCAGCAATTTTTTGATGATTGCCACTTATTAAAATGTCTGGCACTTTTAAGCCTCGATATTCACTTGGCTTAGTATACTGTGGATAATCAAGTAAATTATTAGTAAATGATTCGCTTTCTAAAGAATCACTATTTATTACGCCAGGAAGCAAACGAACTACTGAATCAACTATAGCACAGGCGGGTATCTCACCACCAGTTAAGACGAAATCTCCAACACTAATAATTTCATCAACAATTGTTTTGATACGTTCATCAAAGCCTTCATAATGGCCACAAATTAAGATTAAGTGCTTATACTTAGTGAGTTCTTGAGCCTTTTTTTGCTTATAAGTTGATCCTTCTGGAGAAAGGAGTATCACATGAGAATCTTTAGTCTTTAAATGGTCTAAACACTCAAATATTGGTTCACATCGAATAAGCATTCCTGCGCCTCCTCCATAAGGCGTATCATCGACTTGCTTATTGTTAAGAGGTGAATAATCGCGAAAATTAACGACATTTATCTTAACTAGGTTAGCAGAAATTGCTCTTTTAATAATTGATTCAGTTAAGAATCCTTCAACCATACTTGGAAAAAGCGTCAATATATCTATTTGCATAAGTCACCTCCAATAAGTTTATTATACTAAATAATTAAGTTTTTTGCATTAGTTGTATATAATGTTTTAGTATTCTTGTCAAAATTTTTAATATAAGCATCTACTAAAGGAATTAAAAATTCAATATTATCTTTTAAAACTCGTACGTAATTAGAGCCTGTAGCGATATAAGCATCGATGACTTCTCCTAGGAATTCATTATTTTCAATTACTTTAGCCCCAATTAAATCTTCTAATAAATATTCATCATTTTTTAGATTAAGATCTATTTTTTTTACATATATGTTAAAACCAATATACTTAGTTATTAAATTAATATTATTTAAATTATTTACCCGAATTAATATATAATTTTTATGTCTTCTTATGCTGGTTATTTTTAACCATTCTTCTTTAATCAAAACATCCATTCCTATTTTGAAAGCTAAATCTTGCTTATCAAAATCACTAAGGATTTTTAATTCACCTTTGATACCAAAAAAATTAATAACCTTACCAACACATACTAATTCATTCATGATTTACCTCATACATTAATATACTTGCAGCAACACCAACATTTAATGATTCACAAGCCTGATTCATATTTATATAGACAAATTCATCACACATTGATTTAATATCAACGCTCATTCCTTGCCCTTCACTACCCAAAACTAAAGCAATATTATCTACTTTTAAATCTTTTATATCAATTCCTTTTTGGACATCTGTTCCAGTTATTTTATAACCTAAGTTTTTAAGAGTGGGAATAAACTCTGCTAAGTTTCGCCGTAATACATTAATATGAAAAATCATGCCTTCAGTTGCTCTAATAACTTTTGGATTATATAAATCGACGCAATTACTCCCCAAAATGATAGTTGAAAAATTAAAAGCAATAGCAGAACGAATTATAGTTCCTAAGTTTCCCGGGTCTTGAATTCCATCTAGAATAATGACATTACCACTGATGCTATCTTCAGGGATAAATCTAACAACGGCTGCATTATAGCTTATTGAGGCTTGATTACTAATTTTATGCATTATTTCTTTGGTTACAAAGTAATCGGCATTGTGATCAACAATACTAATTGTTTCAATTATTAAATTTTGTTTACGAGCTTCAGCAAGCAAATGATCTCCTTCAATTAAGAAACGTCTTTCCTTATCTCGAACCTTTTTTTCTTTTAAAGAATTCCAATATTTAACATGATCATTTTGTAAACTAGTTATATTCATTTAATACCTCAATTTCTTTCTAGCTTCTTTATAGTTAGGATAAGCTTTTCCTACTAAAGCCCAAAAGTTTTTACTGTGATTACCTTCAAAAAAATGACATAATTCATGAATTATAACATAATCTAATAATTCAATATCTTTTTTTAAAAGTTCAGTATTTAAAGTAACTGTTTTTTTAGTGACATTACATACACCCCATCTTGTTCGCATTTTACGGAATTTTAAGGTAAACTCAGGAAGGGATGCAAAACATTTTTTGGCAATATCTACTTCTTTAGTAAATATTTCTACAACTTTTTCTTGATAAAATATGTCAAGTTCTTTTAACGAGGGGGTATATACATATTTATCAGTTAGCGTTACTTCTTCGATATCTTCTTTTACTTCGATATAATATTTTTTACCTAAATACCAAAATTTATCATCATCTTTGGTCTTACTTTCCATTTTATCATACATATTTAAAATTGCTTGTTCATTTTCACCAATTAATTTTAATATACTATTAGAACTTAAAAACATGGGAGCATTAACATATAATTTTAAATCTTCTTTAACACGAAAATAAATATTTTTATTATTTTTCCTATTAACTATTACTTCAATTTCTAGATTATTACTTGCTTTGTATGTCATTTTTAAGTATATCCCTTATTTCTTCAAGCGCTTTTAATTCAGCACTTCTAGTATCTTTCTTCTCTTCTTTTTTTTCTTCTTTTTTACGGGTAAGGCGATTAACAAATTTAACAATAATAAACAGACAAAAAGCTACAATTAAAAAGTTAATAACACTTTGAATGAACGCTCCATACATAATTTCTGTATCTTTAAAGGTTATGGAAAGATTAGAAAAATCCACTCCCCCCAAGATAAGGCCAATTAAGGGGGTAAAAATATTATTTACTAAACTAGTTACGATGGAAGAAAAAGCTCCACCGACGATAACTCCAACTGCTAAATCTAAAACATTACCTCGAGCAATAAATTTTTTAAATTCTTTTATCATTTTACCACTTCCAAGATTATTTTATCATAAAGTTTTAAGAATACATAGAAAAAAAATAAAAGCAACTTCATTTCTTAAGTTACTTTTACTTGCTTTTAGTTCTCTTATGAAATAAAATCCAAAAGAAGAAGAATATTATTAAAAGACAACTAATAATAATTATCGGAGCTGTATAGGGGTTCATTTCTTTTGCTACTTCCACTTCTTCGGGTATAAGCTCATAATTTATAACTGGTTTAGAATCCTCTTTATAAACTAATAAAGTATAAGTATTTATCTCTTCTCCTTGAATTACTTGTAAATAAACTTCGTTTTCTCCAGCAGTTAAGGAATCGTTATCAATGATATTAACTACAAAGCCTTCTTCAACAGTATAATCGATTACAAGTTCTTCGACATCCTCTTCAATAGTAACTGAATAAATATCATTATAAATATCAAATTCTGGAGAAAGTGTACCATTTAATACTTCGAGGTCAGTTAGCATATTATCACCCAGTTATAGTATTAACCAAATATTTTAAATTATTTTAATTAATATTTCATTCATCACATAAACCTTTTCGGGATTGATAAAAATATGGCCTTTTTTCTTGATTAAATCTTTATTTTTTAATAAAGGTTTTAAATTATAAACACTTTCAATGTCTTCTTGATATTTTTCGTAAAATTCATTTATATTAATACCAGTATTTTTCCGTAGACCTAGCATTATTTCATAATCCATTTTATCTTTTTTGCCCAAAATCTCTTTTTCAAAAACATAGTTTCCTAAAAGATATTCTTTTAAATTTTGAGTATTTTTATATCTAATACTATCAATATAACCAGCGGCACTTAAACCAAAGCCATAATATTCTTCATTATTCCAATAAACTAGATTATGTTTGGATTCATATCCCGGAATTGCAAAATTACTTATTTCATAATGATTTGCTCCACTCAATCTTTTTTCAATATAACAAAACATTTCATAGTCAAGTTCTTCATCTAAATAAGTAACATTATTATTTTTTATTTTAGTATGATTTTCAATTATTAAACTATAGGTGCTAATATGAGTAGGATTTAGCTTTAAAACATATGTTAAATCCTTTTTTAAGTCTTTTAATGTTTCATTAGGTAAAGCATACATTAAATCGATATTGATATTGTTAAAACCATATTTATGACACAGTTCTATTTTGGCTTGAGCATCTAAGAAATCTGCGTGGCGTTCTAAAAAATCTAAATTTTTGGGGTTAAATGATTCAATGCCAATGCTTAAGCGATTAACATGGTTGTTTTTAAGGACGGTTAGCAAATCTGCATTAATATCTTCAAGGTTACATTCAAATGTAAATTCTTCCAACTTATCTAATTTAAATACTTGTAATATTTTAAAAAGGCGCAATAATTCAGAATTTGTTAAGGCTGATGGTGTTCCTCCCCCGATATATAACGTCTCAATTCTATCATCCATATACCGGTCTTTTATTTCGCGGCTTAATGCTGTAAGATATGCTCCAACCCACTTTTCATTATAGATAAATTTGCAAAAGTCACAGTAAGAGCAAATATTCCGACAAAAAGGGATATGGATATAAACTGCCTTAGCCATAATTATCTTCTTGATTTTTCCTCAATAGAATCTCTTATTACATAGAAATGATGAACTGCTTGATATTCTTCAGCATATTCTGGTTGTTCTTCTAATATTTTAGCAATTCTCCGTCGATAAGTATTCCGATCCATTCCCAGTTCATCAGCAATTTCTACTGTACTCCGAGTATATTTAATCTGATTTTTAAGAATTATTAGTAATTCTTCGTCAGTTAATTTTTCATGGGCCTTAATTTTTTCTTTTAAAGCTTTATAGTAATAATCTGTTATATCTCTTAAATTTTTAGCAAAGCCTTCTTTATTTCGCAATAAATAACATTGATATAAGTTACGATAAAAAGCTTGAAACTTTGCTTGACGATTTTCTCCTAGATTAGGTAGAATATGCCATCTTCTTAAAAGATTTTCTTCAGAATAAATACCCATATGACGCAAAGATTTAAATAATTCATTTGCGTCAATTCCTAACAAGTTACTTAAATCATCTAAAGTTAACCCATAAGTTAATGCTGCATGCTCAATTACATACATCCTCTTTTGAGGATCTGGGAACATTTTACATAAATTTTCCATCATTTTTGTCATTTTTATTCATCTCCTAAAACTGCTAAAAAAGCTTCTTGGGGCACTTCAACAGAGCCTACCATTTTCATTCTTTTTTTACCTTCTTTTTGACGTTCTAATAATTTTCTTTTACGGGATACGTCACCTCCGTAACATTTTGATAAAACATTTTTCCGCATTGCACTGATGTTTTCTCGAGCAATTACTTTAGAACCAATACTTGCTTGAATTGGTATTTGAAACATCTGACGAGGAATTAATTTTTGAAGTTTAGTAACTATTGCTCTACCCTTAGTGTAAGCGAAGTCTTTATGGACAATCGTGCTTAAGGCATCAACTATTACACCATTAAGTAGTATGTCCATTTTAACTAAATTACTTTCTTTGTAACCACATAATTCATAATCAAATGATGCATACCCTTTAGTGGTACTTTTTAACTTGTCATAAAAATCATAGACGATTTCCGATAAAGGTATTTCATAATGGACATTAATACGAGTTGCATCGATATAATCAATACTCTTATAAATTCCTCGTTTGCTTTGACATAATTCCATTATAGGTCCGACATATTGGGACGGGGCAATGATATTTGTATAAATATATGGCTCTGCAATAGCACTTATTTTGGCTCGGTCCGGCATTTTTGATGGCGAATCAACTTCAATGACACTACCATCAGTTAATGTTACTTTATACACAACACTGGGACTAGTAGCAATAATATTTAAATTGAATTCCCGCTCAATTCTACTAATAATTACATCCATATGTAATAAACCTAAAAATCCAATACGGAAGCCAAACCCTAATGCCTCACTAGTTTCTGGTTCAAATTTTAAAGCTGCATCATTAAGTTTAAGTTTATTTAAAGCCTCTTTTAATTCTTCATATTTATTAGCTTCAGTTGGAAATATTCCTGAAAACACCATCGGTTTCATTTCTTGATATCCTTCTAGTGGTTTGGTAGCAGGATTTTTTAATGTTGTAACTGTATCTCCGACGGAAACTTGAGAAATATCTTTAATTGCGGCGGCGATAAAACCTACTTCCCCACTTTTTAATGTTTGATACTTTAATACGCCCGGGGTGTGGACTCCTAATTCGACAACTTCAAATGTAGCATTTGTTGCTAGCATTTTTATTTTGTCTCCAATTGAAATTGTGCCATCGACAACTTTTACCAAAAGAATCACACCGCGATAAGAATCAAAATAAGAATCAAATATTAAGGCTCTTGCAGGGCTTTTGGTATCAATTTTTGGTGGAGGTATCCGGTTTATAACAGACTTCAAGATATCTTCAACACCTTCGCCAGTTTTAGCACTACATAAAATTATTTCTTCTTCCTTAAAACCTAAGACATTAATAAGCTCTTCTTTTACCTTGGGAATATTAGCATTAGGCAAGTCGATTTTGTTGATTACAGGAATAATCTTTAAGTCATTGGCTAAAGCTAGATAAAGATTTGCTAATGTTTGAGCTTCAATGCCTTGCGCGGCATCAACTACTAAAACAGCTCCTTCACAAGCCGCCAGACTACGACTTACTTCATAAGAAAAATCGACATGGCCAGGAGTATCAATTAAATTAATGGTATAACCTTGATAATCCAACTTGACGGCATTTAACTTAATGGTTATGCCACGTTCTCTTTCCAAATCCATACTATCTAAAAGTTGATCTTTCATTTCGCGTTTAGAAACAGCACCAGTTATTTCTAATATCCGATCTGCTAAAGTGCTTTTACCATGGTCTATATGTGCTATAATTGAAAAATTTCTAATTTTTGTTTGTTCCATTTCAAACACCTAATATTATTTTAACAAATCAAATTTAAAAAAACAATACTTTTAAGGCATCCCATAGTCCCCCGATACCATCTGTCAAAACTTTTTGAATTGATTCGGATATTTTATCACCAGCATCAGTAAATTTATTGGAGTAATCTTTACTGTCTTTAGTAACATAGGATTTTATATCAACGCTTTTGCCCTCTAAAACGTCTTCTTCAAATTTCCGAATTGCCTCATCAGTTAAAGCTACCTTATTACCTACTTGTGCTTCATAATAACCACTTATGGAAGCAATATATAATCCCAAAAAGACAATGAATGCGATAAACAAAAGCCGAAGGGTCCAGTTACGTTTTTTCTTCATTGTTCACCTTGAAAATATTCATATAAAATATTAGCAAAAACTTTTAAAGTATTGTTAACCTCTTCGATATAATTATATTGTCCTCCTACTTCGATTAAAATAGTATTAGGATCAAAGTCTTGATTATATATTCCGTTGGCTCCAGCATTATCTTTTTGCATTACTCCCCTAGTTAAATCAGCATTAAAGCTTTTAATGTGCTCATTTAAATCGTTTGCCAAAGCAAGATTAGGAGCATAATTTTCGTGTTTTAATCCGACAACAAACATTATTTTGGCATATTTTTTATCATCAATAGTAACAGTTGTCCTTTCATAACTTGCGGCATCCCTATGAAGATCGATAAAAAAACGTAAACTTGGATGATCTTTTTTTGCTTGTTCTAATAATATTCGACTTGCTTTATAACTGCTACCGTATTTCCAGCCATTGGTATTTAAAACATCAACAATATTGTTTTCCTCTACTATTGCTGAAAGACCTAGATCCCCTAGATACTCTTTTAAAATGTGGCTAGCCAAGTAAACAGTATTATTGATATTAAATTCATCAGCAAAATCAGCCCGGTAACTTTCAGTCTGATGGGAATTAAAAATATAAATAATTGGCTCTTCATTAGTTACTTTTGTATCTTCAACTTCACTTACTACCGGAGAAGTGAGTTCAACATCAGGTGTTCCAGAGTTAAATTTTTCAATACCAAAAGAATATTTAAGCAAAAACTCTGTACTTGATAATGAGGTCAAATCACTTAAAGAAAATTTAGAATAAGCATCATTTACTAAATAATTTAGATAAGCATTGGAATCAAGTTCAATATCTAAATTATTATAAAATATTTTAAATACTAAAATAAATGATGATATCGCAATAATTAATAAAATAAATAGTTTAAAAAAACTACGGGAAACTCTTTTTCGACTTTTAAATTTTACTCTCATATTTATCACATATATATCTTACTACAGTAATATTAAATAATATGTCGAAGGAAGGTTTAAAAGACAAAAAAATTAGTTTATAATATAAAAGGGAGGGATATATGCCAAAAATTGCTATTATAAATGATATACATTGTAATTATTTAATGCTAAAAAAAACCTTAAATTATCTAAAAGATAAGAATATAGATAAATATATAATTTGTGGGGATAGTATTACGGATGGGTATGAAAACAACTTAGTAATTGATACTATCAAAAAGCTTAATCCTATAATTATTAATGGTAATCGAGAGTTATCAATTATTAATTATAATGGACGAGATTGGCAAAATAGTCTTCAATATGCTTCAATGCTTTATACTTATGATACTCTTAGTAAAGAAAACAAAGAATATTTAAAAACATTATCAACTTACAAAATAGTAACTATTGCAGGATTTAAGTTTTGTATTTCCCATGGTAGTCCATATCATGTTAGAGATCTTATTAAAGGAACCGATACTAAAACATTTGCTAAATTAATTAAAGATTTTAATTGCGATATTTATTTATTTGCTCATACTCATAAGCCGTTTTATAAAGAATTTAAAGGCAAAACATTTATAAACGTTGGTTCTTTTCTACCGGCAACCAAAAAACCAGTTGCAACATTTGGCCATCTATTAATAGATGGTAAGAAAATAAATTATGAATTAATAGAAATTAATTATACAGCCGAAGAAATAAAAAACTATTATATTGGGTCCCCACTATACCAAAAATGTCCAGAATGGTGCAATCTATTAATTTGGGAATATATAAACGGAATTGATTATTGCAATGATTTTATTAAATATTTAAATAAACACTATAAAATAATCGATAATAATACTTGGAAAATTGGTTTTCCTAAATATATGGCAGAAAAACAATTAGATATTTTCTAAAACGCTTGCTAAATGGGGAAATATTTGTTAAAATTATAACGTATTAAGGAAGGAGCTGGATGAAGTGCCAAATATTAAAAGTTCAAAGAAAGCTGTAAAAGTTATAGCTAAGAAAACAGCTAATAATCATGAACTTAAGATGCGTGTTCAAAACCTTGTTAAAAACTGCGAAAAGAAAATTGCTCTTAACGATAAAGAAGAAGCAGATAAATTACTTAAAGATTTACAAAAATATACTGATAAAGCAGTTAGTAAAGGTTTGATTAAGAAAAATACTGCTGATAGACAAAAAGCAAGATTGACACAAAAAGTAAAAAATATGAAGTAACAATTGTTTACTTTATTTTTTTTTGCTATTATTATTATAGGTGATACTTATGAAAAAGGTAATTGTTCCCATTATCTGTATTTTATTATTAATAGCTACACTAGCTTTTATAAATCCTATTACTGATGCTTTAGCAAGTATATTTAGTGATACCCCAGATTTAATTATTAAAAGTGGCAATCAATATACTAAAGATAAGGATTACTTATACGTTCAAAGAACAAGTGATTATATTCCCTATTCTTATCAAGATTTGTTAAATATTTATTATAGTGTTATAAATAATGGCTGGGATCAATTTACTTTTTATTGTCCTGATGAATACAATAAATGTTTAAATGATGTATCCCATATTAGTAGCGATGAGCTTATTTTGACCCATTTAAATAATTATATCCACCCTTTTAATAGTTTTACTAATATTAAAACAAGTATCAACGAAAATGGTGAAATAACTTTAAAAGTAGATTATTTATATACTGAAGAAGAAATAAATGCTATAAACGTGCGAGTTGATGAAATAATGGCCAGTATTTTAAATAATAGTATGAGTGAATACGATAAAATAAAAACTATTCATGATTATATTATTAATAATGTAAAATATGACGTTGAAAGAAATGAAGAAGATACTAGTATGTATCACTCTTATACAGCGTATGGTCCATTATTTGAAGGGTATGCTACGTGTAATGGTTATACTGATTTAATGGCTATTTTTTTAACTAAACTAGGATTTAATAATTTTAAAGTGGCGACAACTCCAGAAGAAATGACTAATTCAACTACAGGCCATATTTGGAATGCCGTTTATTTTAATAATAACTGGGTTCATATCGATTTAACTTGGGATGATCCGGTTGGCATTGATGGAACAGACTATTTATTTCACACTTATTTTTTAGTTTCTAGCGAAGCAATGCATGAAGCTGATCAAGGAGAAACAGTTGTGGAAGAACATAATTTTAATCCAATATATTATTTAGAATTTAAAACATCATAAAGTTGTTGGAGCTAAAAAAGAAAATAAAGGAATGTTTCGAAGAATACCATAAATAATAACTATTACTAACAAATAATAATAAATATAATTAGGAAACTTAAAATTAAGTTTACCTATTTTTTTTACTAAAAAATAAACTATAGATAATATGAGCAATATAAAAACTAAGGGATTATAACGAAAAGCTTGATAAAAATCAAGTTTAAATAAAGCTAAAAACATGCGTGTTATACCACAGCCGGGACAATAGAGATTAGTAATTTCATGAAATAAACAGGGAATAGTAAAATTAAATACTTTATTTAAAAACAAAAAGATAATTAAAAATGAAATTAATAATAATATCAATTTCATTTCTTTTTTATGGATCATTATTCAGAAAACCTATTTAAATCATTTTGCATAAGGCAGTAATTAACAATACCTAAGCCAAATATTGATAGTATTAAATAAAGTATTGAATTATCCCCGATTGGTTTATTGTGCTTTTCTCCAGCAGTATGAAGTTTTTGCCCCATTTTATAAGCCCAGTAAATGCCATAGATACCACAAGTTATAAGAGTTAATAAAAAAGATACTCCTCCCGATGGACCTGTTTCTCCACTTACAGCATTAGCTTCATCTGTAAGACAAATAAACCAATAAATGCCATAAATACCACAAGTTAAAATACTAAAAATAACTGCTAAGGCAATATTACGATTAGGTAATTTTAAATTACTATTATTATTATAATTATTAATAATAACTGTACTACCATTATTAGTATTAGTTTGGTCATTATTTAAACTAGCACCACATTTAGTACAGTAGTTAGTTCCTTCTGGTACTTCTTGTCCGCAATTAGCACAAAATTTACTCATAACTCTCCTCCTCTAAGATAATTTTAGCAAAGAAAAAAGGATATTGCAATCCTTTTTAGAAAAACCTAAATACGTCCTGAATAGTTATGTAAATCATTAAAATAATTAATAAAACAAATCCTATCATATGACAGATATTTTCAACTTTCGAATTTACTGGACTACCTTTAATTTTTTCAATAATTAAGAATAATACTCTTCCACCATCAAAGGCTGGGAATGGCAATATATTAATAAATCCAACATTGATTGATAAGAATGCTACTAAATAAAGCATATAACTAATACCATAACCAATAGACTGGTCAACTACTTCATACATTCCTACTGGGCCAGATAAAGCTTGTAAAGATATTTTACCAGTAAATAAACCTTCAATAGTTAAAGCCATAGAATGGACGATACTACCAAATTTAGCAAACGCATATTTAAGAGACGGTAAGAAACCATCTACCTCTTCCGTAGTTATATAAACTCCAAAGGTTTTAGTTTCTAAACCATTTTCGTCTTCACTAATTTCTGGTATAACGGTTATGTCTTCGGTTTTTCCATTGGTATGTTCAATGGCGAAAGTATATTCATTATCTTTACTTTCCATAATGAGTAATATTTGGGCAGTATCCCAATTAGATACTTTGCGCCCGTTGATAGCTGTTATTTTATCACCAGCAACAATACCAGCATTCGCCATTGGAGAATCAGCTAAAACATCTTTTACTTCCGGCAAAGATATGGTTGCGCCCCAAATTAAAGCACTTAAGAATAGTAGCAATAGAGCCATTATAAAATTATTGACTACCCCAGCAACTAAAATAATTAATCTTTGCCACCATGGTTTATTACACATAAATGATTTTTTATCAATTTTATCGTTATCTTCATAGACTTCGCCAGCCATAGAAACAAATCCCCCGATAGGAATAGCTCGGATATTATAATCTATTTTATCTTTACCCTTATGTGTAAATATTATCGGCCCCATTCCGATAGAAAATTCATAGATATGAACTTTAAAAGTTTTGGCCCAAATGAAATGGCCAAATTCATGAACTAAAATAATAATTCCTAATATAAATATTAATACTAACAATGATACAAACCACATAGTTGTTCCTCCCTTACATTATCAATAAAAACATATATGTTAAAAAGACAAATATAACACTATCTAAGCGATCAAGAATACCCCCATGGCCAGGGATAAGGTTTGAAAAATCTTTAATATCATGTTCTCTTTTTACTTTACTCATAACTAAGTCACCCATTTGGCCAACAATCGATAATATTATACTAGTCATAACAACTGTAATATTTATGGATCCTATAAATATTATATAAAATATTAGACTAATTATAACTCCACCAGCAAGACCAATAATAGATCCTTCCCAAGTCTTTTTAGGACTTAATTTAGGACATAATTTGTGTTTGCCAAAAAATTTACCACCAAGCATTGCAAATATATCAGTAACCATCGGAATAATTAATAAATAAACAAATAAAGGTAAACTTCGATTTCTTAAAATAACAAATGTATTAAAAGAAATGCCTAATAATAGTATTGCCCCGATTAAATAAAATGCATCTTTAGTAGTATAAGCATCATCTTTAAAAAATATTACTGGTATTAGCATTACTAATATACAAAATGCAATTATTTGATAAGTTATTCCCAAATATATACTACAATTTACATAGTTAGAAAATACTAAACTAATTAAAGATAGAAATCCTAAAAATAACATTATATTGGGATACCCTTCCTTTTTTAAATTAACTATTTCTTTATAAGCAAGAGCTGCAATAACACCAACAGCTGCCGCAAAGAAGTGTCCTCCTAAAATTAACAGAGGTATTAATATTATTGCCATGACAATAGCACTTATTATTCTTTTTTTCATTATTTATTCACTATCCCTTACAATAAAAATATACCATAGTTAATTAAAATAATCAATTAGTATGTATCACTTTAGAAAAATCTAGTTGTTACACTAGATTTAACGATTATTTATATATCAGTTATATTTTAGCTTTTATTATCAATGATTTCTTTTACTTTTTCTACACTTAAATTACTTGCCTTTGCAATATCTTCAATGGGTGTGCCAATCTTATAAAAATTCTTTATCATTTCTACTTTAGTTTGCTCGATTCCAGCATCAACGCCATCATCGTACGCCATATCTATTTCCATATCATGCATCATCTGTTTTTCTTCCTCTTCGCTATGTGGATATATAAACACATCTTCACTATATTTCATAAGCGCATCACCATACTCCTTTATTATCTCATCATCTGGATAAAAGTCTTCTAACTCATCCAAAGTCATATCAAGCATTAACAAATACTTATATTCTTCTCTACTACCATTATCATAGCAAAATTTCTTGATATTGTCTATAAATACATCGTATGATACTAAATTTTTAATTATATGACCTTCCGCATTTCCAAATCTATTTTCTAATATTAATTTATCTGTTTTTATATCAGTAACACCAAAATTTAAATTTACTTGAATTATATTTGTTTGATAATCATATTTCTTCTTTTTCTTTTTACCATCATCAACTTCTATTACGGAATATCTATTAAATAAAGCAACTAAATAAACAAAGTTTCTAAAATACTTAGTATAAATATAATCGTTAGTATTTACTTCAACATTGGCTATTATTCCATCAATCTTCACTATTAAATCTGTTCTTTTATTTTTAACATTTTTATTAAATTTTCCTAATTCAGTATTAACAAACTCTATTATTTCGATATCTTTTTTCAATACTTGTTTTAATATTCCTTCAAGTATCTCTTTTCCTTTTGGAGATGCTACGATTGATTTAAAACAATCATCATCTGATCCCTTTACTGTATTCATAAAAACAAAACCTCCTTAATGTAGGAAAAACTTACTAATCACCTAGGTTTATTAATGAATTTCTATTAGTATTTCTTCCTTAATTAATTATGCTAGCACACAATAAATCATTAGTCCATAGGAGATATTGTCTAGCTTTGTCGAACTAAAAAAACTGATAAAATATCAATGCAATGGTTGATAATTTATCAGTTTAATATTATACATTTATAAGCTTAAACGAATCGGATTTGTAATTGTTCCGTTTCCGCCGGCATAATTTACAGCAGATTCGAGATAAAAGACAGGACGCGCTGCACTGAAAGCCATACTTACATAGTTGCTACCAACAACGCCCGATGCGAACACAGCGAACAAATAATCCGCATTACCCGAATTGCGCGAAATTGTCCATTCATATAACCCCATGTACATCCAATTACTTGTTGTTGCTAATCGGTAATCTTGAGCATCTTCACGATACATCACTGTTGTCCAATAACTTGGATCTGCAGCATAGCCATAATCTGATACGTACATTAAGCCTATTTTTGCTGTCTCTTTTATATCACTTGCTGGATTTACTAATTCATTTTCATATTTTTGTTTTCCTACTGTTGTAATTAAATTTCCCCATGTATTTCCTCCAACTTGATAATCATGTTCTGCTATCATATTTACCCATTTGGTATCTATTTCATTTAAATAATTAATATAATTGGTATTTAAATTTACTGTATTTAATCCACTTTC
>ENA-ORSI01002056-ORSI01002056.1-human-gut-metagenome-genome-assembly--contig:-NODE-2056-length-15397-cov-3.025551_pt1 | contig 15397 bp, 14 predicted proteins | sample MGYA00242187_ERZ509154 | MGnify/ENA primary metagenome ERZ509154 (study PRJEB26280, sample SAMEA2338627) | human gut metagenome | biome: human gut; feature: human-associated habitat; material: faeces...
ATAACCACGGTTGCCAGGCCGATCACAATGCCGAAACTGATGATTTTGGCGGCCCAGTCAGCGCCGACCATTTCGAATGCCGTGGCGAGCGACGGGTCTTTCTGCTTGGCGAGGTCTTTGTAGGAGACCATGCCGGTGGTGACAATGGCAACGAGGGTGTAGAGCACGATGATCAGTCCCATGCCCACGCCGATGCCCAGCGGAACATTCTTCTTCGGATTGACGGTTTCTTCGGAGGTGGTGGCGACCACATCGAAGCCGAGGAACGCGCGGCTCCAGAGATGATGCCGGCAATGCCGTAAATGCTGGGGGTCATGCCGGTGGCCCACTGCCATAATGGCTGCTCCATGGTTGCGGCCAACCCGGATCCGGTGGCGGTCGCCGGTTCGCTCGGTGGAATGAATGGGGTGAAGTTCTCGGCTTTGACGTAGAAGAATCCGACGATTACAACGAATAGCACGATGGCGATTTTCAGTATGGTGAGCGCGCCGTCGACTCGTGCGCCGATTTTCGTACCGCACACCAAAAGTGCCGTGAAGAAAGCTACGACGATGATTGGCGCGAAATCGAAATTGAATGATCCGATGGTGACGTTGGTGTTGATATTCCAACCAACCAGCCGGAAGAAATCGTTGAGATAGACGCCCCAATATTTGGAGACGACGGAGCCTGCCATCAGCATTTCAAGGATCAGATCCCAGCCAATCACCCATGCCACGATCTCGCCGACGGTGGTGTAGGTGAAGGTGTAGGCGGAGCCGGCCACCGGAATCATCGAAGCGAATTCGGCGTAGCACATCACGGCGGCGCCGCACACGACGCCTGCGATCAGGAAGCTCAGCACCACCGCCGGACCGGCATGGAAGGCAGCCGCCTGCGCGCCGATGGAGAAGATGCCTGCGCCCACGGCAACGGCCACACCCATGATGGCAAGATCCCACCAGGTCAGATCGCGTTTGAGCGCATGGCCGGACTCACCTGTTTCAGCCAGCGTCTGTTCGACGGATTTCTTGCGAAATACGTTCATGTCTCGTCCTTCTCTTCTTTCCGCCCGCGCGGTTTCACGCTCCACCTTCTAGAGCACAAGGCGCAAGTATAAGTCGTTTTCGTCACATTGACGGCGTGCGTGACGCTATTTAAGATTCATGCCGATGACGACCGGCTCGGGCACCAGTCGGATGCCGAACGCAGCCTCGACGCCGTCCTGCACAGTTTTGGCGAGGCGGGCGATATCTTCGGCTGATGCTCCCCCGCGATTGGTCAACGCCAACGTATGCAGCGTGGACAGGCCAGCCGGAGCGTTTTCGTTGATTTTGAACCCCTTATGGAAGCCGGCATGGTCGATGAGCCAGGCCGCGGAAGTCTTGACGCCCTGCCCGCCGCCCGGCAATGCCGCGTCGAAGCGCGGCGCGTCTTCGGGAAGCGTCTCGGCCTGCTGTGGCGTGAGAATCGGGTTCATGAAGAAGCTGCCGCAGCTATGGCGGTTGAAGTCCGGACCGTCATCGCCGTTCTGCTTGGATTGCGATTCAAGAGCGACATCGACCAGATTCGTCTTCTTGGTGCCCTGCATGGCCGGCGACGCATAGCGATGCGCGTCTTCCAGCATGCCTTTAGCCGCACGCACCTTCAGCACCGCGTTGCGGATGTCCGCGGTGTTCATGCGATCGCCCACGGCGACGTCCAACGCCTTGGCGAGCTGACCGTAACCGACCACGCCCGTATCGCTGTGCCGCAACGCGAACGTGACGGACAGCACCACGTATCGCGGCGTCGGGAAAAATTCCGCGGCCGGAGTCGCCGGAGCGCTGTACATGCTGGCTTTCAGCGCGCTCATGCGGTAGCCGAAGGCGAGCTGATCGTTGCGCAACGCCTTTACCGCACGTTCCTTGCGATCCCAAACCTCGACGCTGTCGACGCTGGTGGCGACCTCCTGACCGTACGCGCCGATGTTCTGCACGACCGACGCGCCGACGGTGCCGGGAATGCCGGACAAGCCTTCGACGCCTTCCAGTCCAAGTCGGACGCAGTAATCGACGAAATCATCCCAGTTGCAGCCGGCTTCGGCGTTCACGTGGACGGCACGCCCATCATCCTCGACCGGAGCCGCCTCATCCAACACGCTGATGGAACGTCTCGCATCGCGGACCACCACGCCTTCGAACGGCATGTCGGATACGAGCATGTTGGATCCGCCGCCGATCACGCACAATGGCAGTCCTTGGGAATCGGCTTCCTCAACGGCTTCGATGACGCCGACGCGCGTGGTCGGTTCCAGGAAAGTGGCGATAGGACCGCCCACACCGATGGTGGTGAGATCTGCAAAACTTGTCATAACGCTCCAGAGTAACAAAAAACCCGACCAAATTGGTCGGGTTTCGAAAGCTTGATTCCGCTCAGCGGGTCTCGCGATGCACGGTCTGCTTGCCGCAGCGGGAGCAGAACTTCTTGAGCTCAAGACGATCCGGCGTGTTACGGCGGTTCTTCGTCGTGATGTAGTTACGCTCCTTGCACTCGGTGCATGCCAGCGTGATGCCCGGACGAATGTCGGCGCTCTTGCTTGCCATTTAGTTCACCTCTTGTGGTTCGTTGCTATACCGACATTCCGTCGGCCTTTGTAGCGAGAAAGAGACTCGAACTCTTGACCTTACGATTATGAGTCGTACGCTCTAGCCAGCTGAGCTATCCCGCCATGAGAGCCTCGAGTGAGAATCGGACTCACGACCTCTTCCTTACCAAGGAAGTGCTCTACCACTGAGCTATCGAGGCGTGGCGGATAGTGGATTCGAACCACTGAAGCACGAGGCGACTGATTTACAGTCAGTTCCCTTTGACCGCTTGGGAAATCCGCCGTGCTGCCTGTTTGGTTGAACCCCAACCGGCAACCCGTTTAGTATGCCACAGACCGGCCGACTTATGCAAATACGGCGTGTCGCGACAGCCAAAAACGGCCCAAATCGTTGAAATTCCAACGTTTTACGCAAATCGGCGCCGAACAACGCAGAAACCCCGCCTCCCGAGCCTTGCGAATCGCAATATACGGGAAACGGGGTTTCGACAGCTACGCGCTAGTCTCAGCCGAGGATGGCCAGGATGTCACGAGCGGAGACGATAAGGTAATCCTCGCCCTGGTAGTGCACCTCGGTGCCGCCGTACTTGGAGTACAGCACCTTGTCGCCGACCTTGACATCCATCGGGATGCGCTCGCCCTTGTCGTCACGACGGCCCGGGCCAACGGCCAGGACTTCACCCTGCTGAGGCTTCTCCTTGGCATTGTCCGGAATGAACAGACCGGAAGCGGTCTGGGTCTCGGCTTCCGCCTGCTTGACGATGATCTTGTCTTCCAACGGTGTGAGTGAGATCGACACTGTGGACCTCCTCTTTCTAAAGAGAAATCGATACTTACCGCGCCGGGACCCGCTAGCAAGAGGCTGACGATCACTTACGGCGTCGTCCTTTCGCGCTGTGACTTATCCTAGCGCGATTATTAGCACTCTGCCAACTCGAGTGCTAACGCTCTGAGAGAAATTATCAAAAAAGCCTGAAACCATGCGGTTCCAGGCTTTGTAAAAAACGGTTCAAGCGTTTCGTCAGGCGCTACGACGGGCCAGAATGGCCTCCAGGCCGGTGCCTAGGGAGTCCGAAGTCACATCCGGAGCCTCCACATCGGCACGTACTTCGGCATCGTGGAATCCCGGAACGTCGACCTCTCTGAGGTGCACGCCCTCATCCACGCGGGCGGCGGCCTCATCGGCATCCATGCTGCCCATTGCGTCGCTTGGCGGAATCAACGGCTCAGCCTCGTCGGAAGGCGTTTCGACGGGCACGGCCTTGGCCACTTGTTTGGTGGATTTGATCTCCATGCTTTCCGGAGCATCCACCTCAACGTCGGCACCGTCGCGAGGCGCACCCAACGAGAAGGAAATCAAGTCCTGCGTGGACTTGACGGCAACGGTTTTGGCTTCTTCGGCCATATTGCCTCGCTCATCGTGGATGGACAGTCCCACTTCCTTGACGTCAGCGGGCGCGGCATCCGCACGTTCGGTTGTCTGGTCGACGGCCTTCTCGGCAGTCTGCGTCTCTTCCTTGGAAGACATCTCTTCCTTGCGCCGTTTCACCGCGGCGTCCCGATCGGCCTTGCCGCGGGCGATCGCCTGGCGAATCTCCCCCTCGGGAACGACATCGGTCTTCAACTGCTCGTCGGCGACCTTGCGGGCCTCGGCCAGCTCCTGCGCGCGCAGTCTGGCACGTTCCGCCTGCTCCGCCTGCGCACGTTTGCGTTCGGCGGCGGCACGCTTCTTCACCTTGGCATGGTATCTGGCGACCTTCCGCTCCCACGCCACGGCCTGCTTGGACGCACGCACACCCAATGCGAGCACCGCGGCCAGCAACGCGGCCGGAATGAGCGCGAACAGCGGGCTGAAGTGCAGTGCGAACGCACAGACCAGCACAACGACCGTGATTGTCAGCAATGAGACGGCGATGGCGCGCCTCCTGCGGACCGCGGCGTGACGAAGGGCGCGAATTTCCGCGATCCGTTCTTCGGATGTTGCGCCTTTGTGCGCCTCTGTGGACTGCATCAGTACCCCTTTCGCTGCCGCGACGGTCTCATCGGAAAATCGCGTTCCGCTGTCGGCATCCACCAGATGCAACGACGGTGAAAAGCGGTCCTCGCGATGTTCGATCACCCTCTTCATGCTTTTAATCGTCCGTCTGGGCAACCAAATGAGCATCAGGATGACAACGATCGCAAGCACGACCACCGTGCTTAACGATTCATAACCCATATGTCATAAGAATAGGTGACATTCCGACATTCGAGGCGAGCCCTCACCGGCGTGTCGAATCAGGAGGGTGAATTCCCTGTCATCAGACGCGCGGTGAAACCGTTTGGCGCGTCCTCGGCCATCAATACGTAGCTTTCATGATCGCGCCATTGGCCGTTGACGTACATATACGCGCGCCGCACCCCCTCCAACGTTGCTCCGACCTTGCGTGCGACGGCACGGGACCGCTTGTTTTCCGGCAAAATGTCGATTTCCATGCGATGCAGTCGAGGTCCGGTCGGGTCGAACATGGCCCAATCCGCCAACAGCGCCACCGCCATCGGCGCGTAGCCACGCCCGGCGCAACGCTCGTCCACCCAATAGCCGACGACGCCGGAACGCATCGCGCCGTAGCAGATCGCGCCCAACGAGATCTGCCCGACGATACGGCCATGCTGTTCGATGGCGAACACGGCACCGGTACCGGCCCGTTCGTTGCGCCGCAGTTGTTTCATCCATTCCTTGTAGGTGATGGGGGCGCCGTGCAGCGGATCGCCGGATTCCCACGGCTTGAGCCAGGCATCGTTGCGCCAGCGAACCTCGTTCCACTCGTCATAGTCGGCACCCGTCAACGGGCGCAGACTCACCGGGACGCGCATGCTATGCGATTGGATGAATTCCGGCATTTCAAAGGAATTATTCCCCGGACGACGCATCATGTCGCTCAAGGATTGCAAAATCGTCACCCTTCCATTGTGCCCCACCCATACCCCATGTTCCGTTTTCCACGCAATCGAACCGTGGTACAACGAACGATATGGACATGTATGAGCAACAACGCGAGCTGAAACGGCATTGGCGCGCGGCTGCGATCGAACGACGAAAGCGGACGTCCGCCGACCAGCGGCGCGAAGCGGGACGACTGCTTGCCGAACACGCATTGGAAGCGTCGTTGATTCGACCGCGATCAACCGTCGCGGCCTTCGCCTCGATGGGCAGTGAAATATCGATGATGCCGTTGCTCGAAGCGATGTTCGACACGGATTGCCGTGTTTTGGTGCCGCGTCTGGGTGCCGGCATGGAAGTCGGCTGGAGTGAGCTGAACGGTCTTGACGATCTGCGCGACCAGCGCAATGCTGATGGTTCCATCAACACACATCGCCCGCAGGAGCCGGAAAACGCAGCGGAAGGACCGGAGGCTCTCACTTCGGCCGAGCTGATCATTGTGCCAGCGTTCGCTGTGGACGAACATGGTTTCCGATTGGGGCGCGGCGGCGGTTGGTACGACCGCGCTTTGGAGCATCGTAGCAGCACCGCGCGCGTGGTCGCCGTTTGCTGGCCTTGGGAGACGACCGACGAGACCGTGCCGCATGAGCCGCATGATATTCCCGTCGACGGCGTGCTCACGCCGAATGGTTATGCCGATGTCCGAGGATAGGACGGTTGCGGGGCCGTCTCAGGGAACGTACTAGGATATGTCCCGTTAAGAAATTTGGGATTGTGCGTAAAGCGAGGATATCGTGCCTACTTACCATTACCGTTGCAAGAACTGCAACTACGACTTCACCGAGCAGCAGTCGTTCACCGACGATCCGATCACCGTATGCCCGGAATGCGGCGAGGAGCAGGTCCGCAAGGTTTATTCCGCGGTGCCGATCGAGTTCAAGGGGTCCGGCTTCTACCGCACCGACAAATCCAAGTGACCCACAGGCGCGGAATCCAACGCGACACGCCGGAGATTGTGGATAACTCCCATTCTCCGACCACAACCCCGGATTCCGCTTGCCGTGGTCATAACAATCAGGTCATCATGCATGCATGATGACCTTTTTTCATTCCTTGATGGACCGCCGGCCACATTCGAGTTTGCGCACATCGACGGCTTCGGAAGGACGGACCGCGCGCACGACGCGTCTGCAACGAGACCGGCATGGTTCGACTGCCGCATCGTTGGAAGCCAGACGAAGCAACGCACGCCTGCATCGGTTCCTCGCCGCATTGTGCGCTGGCCTGACGGTATTCGCCACGCTGCAATGCGTACGCGCAGCCATCGCCACGCAGCCTATTGTGGTCGCGGTGCGGAATGTCGCCAAAGGCACGGCCATCACACGCGAAGCCGTGGAGTTACGTGAGGCGCCGAGCGATGGCTCGCTGAGCAACGCCTTCCATACGCTTGACGACGCCGTCGGCCTGATCGCACAGGTGGGCATCGGCGCGCACGATGTGCTTATGTCGGGCATGGCCCGTACGTCCCCCGTTGTGCCGCAGGGCCATACGAGTATCGAAGTGCGTTTGGCAAGTGTGGCCGGCGGTTTGATTCCCGGAGACAAGGTGACACTTTCCAGCGCCACCATGACAGATGCTGAGATGCAGTCCGGCACACCGAATGTCGCGGATATGCCGAACGGTACGGAAACGCCGTCCGGCATGGCTAATGATATGCCGGACGGTGGTGTGGATGCGCAGTTACGCACGATCTGCGCCGAAGCGCTGCTGACCGGCAAACCGGCTAAGGATGCGCAAGGCAATACCATCGCGGTGTTCGCCATGCCGCCCAATGAGGCGGCCGTCGTGTTGCGGGTTCAGGAATACAGTGCGGTCATCGCCACCATCAATTAATGGCTGATAATCCTAATCGATAGCTGGCCCCGGCTGGACGTATCAGCGGCCACGTTCGGAGAAGACCGCCCAATGTGGCGGAAGCTCGTTTAGGATGCGCTTGTCGTCATCCGCCTCGCGTTGGCGCTTGGTGAGCACGTCCGAAGGTTCGAGTTTGACGCCATCGGCATCGAACAGTTCCGTACCTTGGCGGACCACGCGCTTATGCTTGCGTGCGGTCCGCCGCGTGGCGGAATAACTGGGTGTGGAGTGCGTCTCGGACTGGGTCTGCGAATCGTCATGCTCCATGACGTTTTCGATATGCTCGGCGCTCACCGTTCCTCCCGGTACAGGCTTCCCAGTCGTGCCACGATGCGGTCGACTTCCTTATCGGGGTTCACGAACGCGCCGACGCTCCATACCGTCATCACCGACCAGCCAAGCGATTCGATGTCCTGCAGCAGCACGCGATGGCGTTCCCTGGTGGATTGCAATCCCATGAACTGCGCGTCATCGGTGAGCACGGCCAAAGCGAACGGCTCGCCTTTCAGACCAACCACCAACGGCAGTTTGAGTCCGTCATCGAAACCGTAATCGACGGCCACGTCCAAGCCGCGTTCGCGGATCCTCTCGGCGAGATCGTTGAAGAGCACGTTCTCTCCAGACTCCTTGATCGCCGGGCGGACCATGCTGTCATCAAGCTGTTCGGCCCAACGCAGCACGGTTTTGAGCGCCTTCGGACCATCCTGATGCAGTCGCTCGTCGTCCATATCGTCGGATGCGAAGGACGAGACGATGTCGAGATGACGGTCCGGTACCGCCAAAGCGTCCAGCAGCATGCCTCGACCGCCGTCGGATTCCAGCGCGCCGAACTGCTGCAGCAGCCTGCCGTGCGAGGTCTTGGCGTAGCACATCGCAAGAATCGCGTCGGTGGCGTGGGCGCCGGCCACATCGACGATGTCCACGATGCGCACGTGGCGCAGGAACATGCCCATGGCCTTGTCTTTGTTGGCAAGCGACTTGAGCTCGGCACCCAGACGGATGCGGAACGTGTGCGTGAGCGCCACCACGGTAAGCACATACGATGCGGGAACGATGGTGAAACCGGCCGCGCGCTTGCGGATGATGCTCACCACTTCGTCGATCTCCTGCTGGCTTGATTCGACCAGACCGGAATTGATGACCGGCACACCGTTGGCGTCCGGCACGAAATGGTACGCGACTTCGCCTTGGTATCCTTCACGCGCCACATCGCACGGCACGGAGCCGTATCCTTCCGATTCAAGGAAGGCGTTGAGCTTCGGCGCACGGCGAACCGGCCTGTCGGTTATCTTCACGCTTGGCAGCAGTGCGATCAGTCGCTGCAGGCCATCGGATGTGACGGTCTTGCGGTGCGCGATCACCACGACCTGCTTCGCGCGGGCGATGATGCTGAGCAGCTCGATGGACGGAATATGCGCGGCCGTATCGATGATGACGGTATCGGCAAGCGGCGCCGGGTCGGTGATGGCAGCGAGCGTGGCTGGCGTTGCCACCAGAATCGGCTTTGCCGCGGCCAAAATCTGCGGATGCTCCCTGCGCAGCCTGTTCAACGGCACGTTTCGGGAACCGGCAAGCGTGGTATGCAGCAGATTGGCTTCCTGCGTGCGGGAGAAAAGCATGTCGCACAGACGGCGTACGGACTCTTGGGCGACCATCGGTCCGATGGAACGCACGTGTTCGACATCCACCTGGGTGAATCGGTCGGCGGCGCTTTGCATGGCGGAGCCATCCTGGTTGGAAATGATGGCGGAGGACTTCACGATGTCTTCGAAAGCCGTGGTCCACCACGCCAGCTGCAGTTCTCCGGCCACGGCGTCGTTCGGCACGCCGCGGTTGCTCAGGTCCGCCACAAGCTCATCCAGACCGGCCGAATGGAACTCACGTTCCAGACGGGCGCGTTCCGGCAGCGTATCCAACGCCTGCTTGTCGTCATACAGGGCCTTCAGACGCTCTTCCACCTGGTTGAGGTCGACGGTGTCCAGATTGCCGCCCTGCGGTGTGGTGGCGAGCGCCACGTTCAACGCGGTCATATCGTTCGTCAGCTGGTCCTGCGTGTTGATGATGTCGTCGAGTTTGGCGGGCAGCACCGGCCATCCGCCGTGAGGAACGAACATGTGCCACTGTTCGGCCTGCTTGGCCACCACGAGCAGCGCCTCATGCAGGTTCTCCACCTGCGCGCCGACGCGCAGCATCGACTTGGCCTCCTTGATATGGCGGCGACGTTCCCAGAATCCCATGGAGCTGCCTTCGGCCTTGCGCTGGGCCTTGGGCTTGGTGGCCTCGATCATGGAATCGATGTCGCGTTCGAAGATTTCCGGCTGGAAGACGTCGAGCACGCGGCGCAGGTTCTTGAGCACCATGACCTGGCGTCCCCACTCCTGCGCGGTGGTGGGAATCGGGAAGCCGCAGGTCTGCACGGTGCTGGACACCTGTTTGCGGGTGGCGGGCAGCACCTTGCGCAGCAGCTCGACCACACGCTGGTATGCGCTGACCGCTTCCTCTTCGGAATACAGGGAGGCTTTGTACCAGGCGGTGTCCTGCGCGCCGATGGTGTATTCGCCGAGTTCTCCCGCGCGATACAGCTTCTGGGCCCATTCCTCCATCTTGTCCGCGATGGAATGGGCGGACTGCTTGGCCAGACGCACATGCGTGGTCGGATGCGTGGGCAGGACGGCGATTTGTGCGAGGTTCTGGATGGTCTGGTATGCGGACACGCCCCATTCCTGGCTGACGCCGTGCAGGTCGCCCAGATAGCGGGCCAGGCGGGAACGCACACCCACCAGCTCATCCGAAATCTGGTCGAAACGCGAAGTCGCGACGCCGGATTGGAAACCGACTGCGGCTATCAGCTGACGGTCGATTGCCGCATTGGCGCCGTCATCGGCGATGTCCAGCAATTGGCCGCTCATCTCGTTGGCCGCGATCGTCTGCATGAAACGGCGCTTTTGGTCGGTGACGCACGGCACGTACAGCACGCTGTGTCCGCCCATCACGCAACGGGAGGCGATTGCCGCGGCCTGTTCGGCCGTGTTGCCGCTGATCGCGCTGTCCACGAAAATCGAATGCCCGGATGCGGCCAGCTGCGCCGCGTATCGGACGGTGTTGTCAACGTCGCCAATCTCGTATTCGCCATGGGGATCGGCGTCGAACGGACTGTATTCGGGAATCTGCGCGTCTTTCAGCGCGTCCGCGGCTTCCTTGTTCCCGGCGAGCGCGTCCAGGACGGTGTTGCCTGTCGGGCCTTGGGACAGCTGGTTGATGATCTGGCGACTTTCCACCAGCATCTGCGAGGACGGGTCCATGAAGCAGCCGAGGATGATGTGACGTTCGATTTCGAAATCGGGGAAAACGCTGGACGCGCGCGCTGTGATGGCCGCGAACACCGCGGACGTTTCGGGGGTGCCGCTTTCGTAATTCGAACCATCGAAGAGCTTGGTCTCGTCCAATGTCACGTTGTTTTCACGCATCACGGCGGCGAAGGCCGCGTTCAGACGCACTCGTCCGGTGAACGCGATGACGGTGCCGTTCTCGATGTTGCGGCCTTCCTTGCGCACTTCGACCGGATACATGAGCACCGGCATCTGGTTGCCTTTCCAAATGGCCACGCCGACCACCAAGGAGAGTTCGCCGACGCCGCTGACACGGCTTTTCGCGTCACGGTCGTCGAGCACGCGTTCCACACGCCTGCCCGCGGCGCGCAGCATGCCGTTGTCTCGGAACAACGAGTCCAAGGTGACGTGTCCTTTGGCGAACAGCTGCGCGATGCCCGATGGGTGCGCATGCGTCAGGTCAAGCTGGGCGCTCAGTTGCGTCACATCCTCAAGCGGGGATGGTGCCAGACCAAGGCGATACTCCTCACGCCATCCGCGGATACGGTCCAACGCGGTGGCCGTCTCTTCGTTTTCGCTCATATACCGACTCACTTCCCTACTGCCTTGCGGTATTCCTCATATCCCGGATTGTGTGCCAAAGCCGCATCGATGTCTTGGTTGCCCAATGCGCCCAACCACGCGTACAGGTCATCGTATAGGGATGGGTTCATGGCGAGGAACGGCAACAGTTCCGGATGACGCGCCATCTGGAACTGCATTGTGAAATCATCCGTGCGTTTGGCGTCATCGGAGGTCAGGCCATCGACCTCGATGGTCTGCTCCTGCTTGGCGAGGCCGCCTTTGGACACACGGTCGAATACCGATCCCGGTTCGAAGATCGGCTTGAATGCGGCGGTTTCGTCCGGTGCGGGCTGCGATTGGCTGTTTTGCGGGCGGAACCGCTCGTCGTCGTCTTCCGCGGTCACCGTTCCCGGCTGTTCCGTCTGCGGCTGCGTAGCGTGCATCGGCTTCGACTGCTGTTCGGCGGGCTGCTGTTCGGCAGTTTCCGATGTGGGCTGTTCCGCCATCTGCGATTGTTCGGCGGACTGCGTCTGTTCCTGGGCGGACGCGTCAGCCGCATTGTCAGCCTTGTCAACGTTGCCTGTGTTATCGCCAGTGTCGTTCCTGTCGGGCAGAGCGACGGCGATTGGCGTGTTGGGGCGCGCGCTGAACAGCTTGTCCACCGGAATCAGGTTGTTCTTGTTACCGTCATGGGATGCTTCCAAGGGCCGAGCGGCTGTCTCGGTTGAGACGGCAGCCACCTCGGCATCGGTCGCAGCCGCATCAGCGGAATCGGCCACATCGGCCTCGATCTCAGCTTCAGCCTCGGCCTGCGCTGCGGCGTCGGCGAACAGGTCGCGGGGCTTGTCCGCGGCCACGACGGTTTCCTGAACCAAGGAGACCGAGGGGAATGCATCTTCGAGTTCCGGCTTGTCGGCATGCTCCGGCGTGAAGGTCTGACGTTCCGCCTGGTGCAGAGCATCGGCACGGTCGGTGACATTGCGCGCGTGGAAGAACGTCGTCGGCTCGCCGGCACGCAGATTGAGGATGTCGTCCACGGACATGTCGGCTGCATCCGGTTCCTGCGGAGCCTCGTCGGAGACCGCGTATTCGAACAGGTTCGAAACCGGCTGGCTTGTATCATCCGAGACACCGGAGGTGGCGTCGTCATCCTCGTCATCGTGTTCGAATGCGGATTCGAGCGTAAGACGCACGTCGCCGAACTGCAGGGTCATCGAGTCGATGGGCAGCTTGATGTCCTCGCCTGCGGGCAGGCGCATCAGTTGGCCGTTGTTCGTCACCACGAACGAGCCGTTGGTGGAATGCAGATCTCGTACGGAGCAATTGCCCTGCTTGTCGACGGAGAGGACCGCATGTCTTTTCGACATGGACTTGCCCGGATCCATGATGTCGAGACGAGCGAACCCGTCATCCGACAGCGGGCGCAACGGTTTGCGCCCGATTTCCACGCTTTCGCCGTCATGAAGCGTTTTCACGTTGTTTCCGTCAACTTTGACGGTCCACTGCCGCGTCATTCGTCGATCCTCGCTCACCGTTGTCGGCCTTCCTTTCGCACTACACTATCTGCCATTGTGTCATGATTCATCGCGAAAGTAAGGATTCCGAACCGATAAATTGACAACTTTCGCCTAATTCCCCCATTTTAGAACATGCCTGAGTCATGCTCCATATGCGGAAAACCCCGCTGCCTTACGGCAAACGGGGTTTCCATTACAGCTTGGTGATTGCGGCTTGAAGCCGCGCGAATCACTTGAGCTCGACGGTGGCGCCGGCTTCTTCGAGCTGGGACTTGGCCTTCTCGGCGTCTTCCTTCTTGGCCTTCTCCAGGACAGCCTTCGGAGCGCCGTCGACGAGAGCCTTGGCCTCAGCCAGGCCCAGGTTGGTGATAGCGCGGACGGCCTTGATGACCTGGATCTTCTTGTCGCCAACGGCGGAGAGGATGACGTCGAACTCGTCCTTCTCTTCCTCAGCAGCAGCGCCAGCAGCCGGAGCGGCAGCCTCGACGTCGAACTTCTCTTCGAAGGCCTTGACGAACTCGGAGAGCTCAACCAGGGTCATCTCACCGAAAGCTTCGAGCAGCTCATCGTTGGTGTACTTAGCCATAATGGCTTCCTTTCATTCTTGGCGACGGACTGAATTGAAGAGGTGGCCGTCACCTAAAACAATTGTTTTTCTTTTTTGTGGTTGCTTCATTCATGCGGCGAGCCGCAGCGAAATCAGGCAGCCTTTTCCTGCTTCTCGCGCAGCGCATCGATCGTACGCACGGCCTTGGTCGGCAGAGCGTTGAACAGGTACGCGGCCTTGGACATCGTAGCCTTGATGTCGCCGGCGAACTCGGCGAGCAGCTGCGGGCGAGACTTGAGGTCTGCCAGCTTCTTGGCGCCTTCAGCATCGTAGACGGTGCCATCAGCGAAGCCGCCCTTGATGATCAGTGCCTTGTTGGTCTTGGCGAAGTCACGCAGGGTCTTCGCAGCTTCGATGAAGTCACCCTTCACGAAGGTCACAGCGGTCGGGCCGGCGAGAAGTTCATCAAGACCTTCGATGCCAGCTTCCTTGGCTGCAATGCGAACGAGCGTGTTCTTTGCCACAGTGTAGGAAGTATCGCGGCCTAGCTTTTCGCGCAGTTCAGAGATCTGCGGAACGGTAAGCCCGCGGTACTCGGTCAGGTAGATAGCGTCGGCGTTACGGAACTTGTCCGTAAGCTGAGCGACCACCGCTTCCTTTTCGGGCCTCTTCATGGCGTTCCTTCCTTAGTCAACCGTTGACTGTGAGATTCGGAACACCTCGCAGGGCAATAAAAAAGCCCTGCACGCAGGCAGAGCAACATTCGACCGCTAAGCGGAAAGCCCTTGGTGGGCGTATGTTCTTCAACCTGCGCTGGCTTGGCGAACCAAACTTCGGAAATGCACTCGCGCGCACTTCAACCAACGGTCTGTGGTTTACAAATGGGTAATTTACTGACCCGTTTGGACTAATCCAGACCGGCGTGTCGCGCCGCCGCAAAAGCAACCCCTTACCAATCGCACGAAATTTCCATGACTTACATAGGTGCTACGTTTGCTTTGTTCAGGGACGCATGTCCCAGGCGAGTCGCGATTCTCGCCGGCGCACGCCACCATATGGCACGCGCCTACCAACCCAAGAAAGATGAGAAAAGAGAAAATGGAGAAATTCTTCCATCTCAAGGAGAACGGCACCACCGTCTCCACGGAGATCATGGCCGGCCTGACCACGTTCTTCGCCATGTCCTACATCATCATCGTCAACCCGCAGATCCTGTCTTCGACCGGTATGCCGTGGGGCGGCGTGTTCCTCGCCACCATCATCGCGGCCATCATCGGCACGCTCGTGATGGGCCTGTTCGCCAACGTTCCGTACGCGCAGGCCGCCGGCATGGGCCTCAACGCGTTCTTCACCTACACCGTGTGCTTCGGCCTCGGCTTCAAGTGGCAGGAAACCCTGTGCATGGTGTTCCTGTGCGGTTTGATCAACATCATCATCACCGTCACCAAGATTCGTAAGATGATCATCCAGGCCATTCCGGAAGTGCTGCAGAACGCCATCGGCGGCGGCATCGGCCTGTTCGTGGCCTACGTCGGCTTCCTCAACGTCGGTTTCTTCACCTTCACCACCAAGTCCGCGGCCAAGAGCGGCGACACCGTGCAGGCCACCCCGGGCCTTGCCGTCATGAACAATCCGACCATCTGGCTGTTCATCATCGGCCTGGTGCTGGCCATCGTGCTCACCGTGCTCAAGGTACGCGGCGGCATGCTGATCGCCATCGCCGTCACCGCGGTCGTCGGCATTCCGATGGGCCAGACCACCATGGCCAACTCCGTGTCCATCGCCGACACCTTCGCCCAGCTGCCGCAGACCTTCGGCGTGATCTTCACCAAGGATGGCTTCCCGGCGCTGTTCTCCGACGTGTCGAAGCTGCCGATCATCCTGCTGACCATCTTCGCGTTCTCCATGTCCGACACCTTCGACACCATCGGCACCTTCATCGGCACCGGCCGTCGTACCGGCATCTTCTCCGCCGAGGACGAGAAGGCTCTTGAGAACGGTTCCGGCTTCTCCTCCAAGATGGACAAGGCCCTGTTC
>ENA-ORSI01002059-ORSI01002059.1-human-gut-metagenome-genome-assembly--contig:-NODE-2059-length-15386-cov-4.915139_pt1 | contig 15386 bp, 9 predicted proteins | sample MGYA00242187_ERZ509154 | MGnify/ENA primary metagenome ERZ509154 (study PRJEB26280, sample SAMEA2338627) | human gut metagenome | biome: human gut; feature: human-associated habitat; material: faeces...
TATAAATTTAAAGTTTTTCTATTATGAACAAAAAATTTTTAAGTGCAATCCTGTTTGGAGCCCTTATGGTCACTTCAACAGGAACATTTGTATCTTGTAAGGATTACGATGACGACATCGACCGCTTGGATCAAGAAATATCCAATGTGAAAGATGCAATCAAGGCCCTTGAAGACAAAGTAGGCTCAGGCAAATATGTCGAAAGCTGTACTCCGTTCACTGATGGTAATGGTGGTTATGAAATCAAATTCAGTGATGGAGAGACCATTAAATTATACAATGGTGCAAAAGGAGAACAAGGTGAACCGGGCAAACCAGGTACTCCGGGTACTCCAGGTACTTCTGCTGATGATTATGTAGTATCAGTAGAAGAAGGTGAATCAGCTTATGAATTAGTTATTACTTATGCTGATGGCACTAAAAAGACTATCAGTATGCCTAAAGCTACTTCTGTAGTTAGCGGAGTTAAGTTTATCCCTACTTTCCTTTCTGAAGGTGAAGCTGCCAGAATCCATTTCCCTACCATCGTTACTGATAGTGTGGCAGGTAAAACAGAGATTACAGGTGCAGATTGGGGTACAAATAACTTTAGCACATTTAAAATCGTTTACTCAGGTAAGGCAGACGTGAAGTATCAGGTAAATCCTAACAGCGTATCATTCAAAGATATGGAAGTGGTAGGATTTGTTCGTGATACTGCTGAAATATGGAACTACAATACGAATAACAAGAATTGGGAATTGTTCAACGCTGGACAAAAACTGTACACTGATGGAAAAATTACCGTTGAATCTTATAAAGAAGGACATGGTATGTTAAACTTCCGTGTAAAGGACTGGGCTTTTGCTGAACAATCTAATCTGGACGAAAGAACAGTATATTCATTGAGAATTAAGAACAATGACCAAATCGTTCATTCTGATTTTGTTCCCGCCAAGCATGAAGTAATTTTGCAGAAAAACGTACATTTGGTTAAAGTAGCTGATGCATTTGACCAAACTAACGCTCCTGCTCAGATTAAAAATGCAATTGCTCCTAACAAGGTAAATTATAGAGAATTCATCAAAGATGAATATTATCTTAACACCTTGAATCCGACCGGTACTGAAGAGGCTAAATTGAAGGCTTATCAAGCAGATAAAGCTAAGTTCGAAGCCAATGCTGAAAACCAGTTATATAAAGGAGATGCTGAATCTAAAGATGATGCAGAACGTATTGTTGTAGAATTGAACTATACAGGTGATGGACATTCAAAAAATTTGAAGGACATCGTAACTTCATTCTTTGACAAACGTATGGGTAGAGCCCAAGACGCTCAGTATCCTCTGATGGAGAATGGTTTTGATGACTATTCATTGGTGTTTGAACCGGTTGACTTCTATTATGATGGCGTTAACCAGACAAAACGTTATTTGGATGTTACCAAAGATGGTGTTGCTACAGTAAAACAAACTCCGGACCCGATTTGGGGCGCAGAAACAGATGCCAACCACACAGCTGCTATAGACAGAACTCCTATTGTTCGTGTGAAACTGGTAGCACCGGGTGAAGACAATGGTAATGTAGTTAAAACAGCAATCATCAAGATTCACATTGTACGCAATGCAGTTGTTGCTCCTGAAATTAATATTACAGAAACAAAAGACGTCACTCTGAAACATATCAATCAAGTTCTTGACATGGATATGGATAAGATATTCAACCATAAAGATGTACAGTTGAGTAAAGACGAATTCCGTAAGACTTATGATTTCGTTCCTGAATTTGCAACAGCAGATGAGGCTAAACAACACGCTGTATATGCATGGGATGGAAAAGATAATGCAGACTATTCATTAGATCCGAACTTTAAACCTGAAGAATACAATCAGTTGTTCGTTACAGTGAAGAATACAGCATTCTCTCGTCATGACGATCACGACGTTTACACTGTTAAGGGTACATACAAGCCAAATGCTGATCATAAGGGATTATCTGACATCCATGTTACTTATACTATCAATGTGAAGTATCCGGATGTAGTTGCTCCTGAAAAGACTAAGTTGAACTGGGTAGATGATTCTTACTTCATTGCTCACGGTAGATACGATAACTTTGATGATCCTAAAACTTATGAAATGGTTGCAGCATTGAATGACGAATTCGATTTGATCAACTATAATCCTTATAAGGGTCAGACTCATGATAAGGATTGGGCTAGAGCTACCTTGTCATTCGAATTGGTTGACCAGCATAATAACGCATCTAAGATAGTTGACGGTCACAATTCCGGCATCCGTTTGTATCAAGGTAAAGACAACAAGTGGTATATCGCTTTGGAGGCTACAGACGAAGGACGTGCTTGGATCAATGCTGCTGACGCTAAGGATTTGAAGAAGATCAAAATGCGTGCTGTAGTAAGCTTCAATGAAGATGTTGACGGATTGTATGGTACTTGCAACAAGGAAGCCAATGCTCATAACAAGTATGCTAAAGAAGATTACAATAACTTCTCTTGCGATACTATCAATATGGTAAACAATACTCCTTGGGCCAAAGATCATACTACTACTTATACTGGTGCTCCTGCTCCTGAAAATGGACGTTCTACAGTGGTTATCGATGAATTTGAAGTTGCATTTGTAACTCCGATGGTATTCCACGCTTACGAAGCAGGTCCTTTGTATGACAAGTATCAGGAAGCTGAAAATACAGTATCATTGAAGGATGCATTCTTCTTGTCAGATTATCTGTGGTCTGAAGGTGCTCAGGCACAATTCAATAACAACCATGTTGTCTATGATCACAAAGATATGGCTAAGAATAATACTTTGGTTCAGACAGGTGATCAAGCTGGTTGGTCAAAGAAACTGGTAGTTGACCATAATGTATTCGATGTTAATACAACTGTTAACTTCAAGGTTTCTAAGGCATACTTTGCTGACGGAAGTGAACTGGATGCTGAAAACATGAAGAAGATCAAACTTGATAATGCTAAGCAGACTATCACATGGATCAACAATGGTGAAGATATTGCTCAACCATTTACTATTGATGTAGAAGTTTGTGTAAATCACAAGTGGGGCGGTATCTGCGACCATACTTGGAAGAATGGTCTTGGACATTCTGTTGGAACTATCCAAATCCAAGTTAAGAAGCACAATGACAAGTAATTAATACGCTCATTGTTTATAAAAAAAGAGGGGGGCAAAATGTTCCCCTCTTTTAGTTTTTATAATCGTTTATCCAATTATATTGTGTATGAAGTATATATATGCTGTCTGTTTTCTGTTATTAGTATGTGGCTGTCATAAAGAAAATGACACCCCTGTTGTTTTACCTGCACGGACACTATTGGTTTATCTGGGAGGAGATAATAATCTTGATGCCGAAACCTATGACAAACTTGTTCAAATTAAAAATGGATGGGAAGACGGGACAGATGGAAATATAATAGTGTATCAGGATACACCATTTAAGGACTCTCCACGATTGATGGAAATTGATGGAAAAAGTGAGAAAGGCTATATTACCATACATACCTATGACCAAGAAAACTCAGCCTCCCCCCAAGTGCTTAAACGAGTTATAAACGACGTAACTCGGCTTTATCCTGCTAAAAGCTACGGTCTAATCGTGTTTTCCCATGGCAGTGGCTGGCTTCCTCCACATACATTGGTTAATGGCTCGCGGTCTATCATCATCGATAATGACAATGAAATGGAAATAACAGATTTTGCCATGGCCCTCCCGGACCATTTATTTGAATTCATAATCTTTGAAGCATGTAATATGGCAGGTATTGAGGTGGCTTATGAATTAAGAAATAAAGCAGCATATATCATGGCTTCCTCTGCCCCAGTAGTATCTCCGGGATTTACTCCTATCTATACCGGCAGTATTTCCTGTCTGCTTGAAGAAAATGCTGATTTGCAAAGATTTGCAGAAAATTATTTTCATTATTGGAATTTGATGGAAGGCGATAAACGTTCTGCTACCATTAGCATAATAAAAACTGCCGGATTATCAAATTTAGCGAATTTGATACGACAGATCAATACAGAAACATCCGGCTCTTTTCTCCCGGTCGGTAACCTTCAAAATTATGATGGAGTTTTAAAAGCCCCATTCTATTTTTTTGATTTCGCTCAATATTATCAATCATTATCAGATGAAAATACATACAATGCACTTCAAGAGTGTATCAGCCAATGTGTGGTTTACAAAAGAAATACTCCTTTTTATGCTACGGAAGAAGGAACATTCCCTATCACCGCCTTTTCAGGTATGACCACTTTTATCATGCAGAGAGAACTTAATGACTTGAATGAAGAATATACAAAACTACAATGGTATAAAGATATTAATACACATTAGATAATATGTATAACACTGACAAACAATGATATAGCAAATTCAGTAGAAGAAGTATATCTTATTGCAGAATAGATAGATTCTAAATACTTTTCAAAGTATCCTTTAAAGGACAGAATGCCAATATATATGGACAGAAACAGGCGATTATCCATTAATAAGAAACGGAAAAACTTGTCATAAGCAGAAAAAACAAATCCTTTATTTGCTTTGTTTGTCATTTACTAATATCTTTGTTTTATCATTCATTCTAGAACCGCAACAAAATATGAAATACCCTATTGGAATACAGAGTTTTGACCAAATCCGTGAAGATGGCTATGTATATGTGGATAAGACCGGTTTGATTTACAACTTGGTAACACAAGGCAAGACTTATTTCTTGAGCCGTCCACGCCGTTTTGGCAAAAGCCTGCTGGTAAGTACCCTTGCCTGTTATTTCCAGGGACGCAAAGATTTGTTTGCCGGACTGGAAATCGACGGATTGGAAAAGGACTGGTATGAGTATCCTATCTTCCGTATAGACTTTAATGGAGGACTGTATACACAACCCGGAATTCTGGAGGCTACCATTGAAGGCTATTTAGGGAACTGGGAAGATATTTATGGCAAGAATCCCAATTATACAACCATAGGAACCCGTTTCATTGAAATACTTCGCCGGGCTTATGAACAGACAGGGCGGCGTGCGGTGGTTCTGATTGATGAATATGACAAACCTATTTTGGATGTATTAGATACGGAAGCTTGTTTTTATGATGATTATGGAAAGCAAGTTCTATTGGAGAACCATAACCGGGAAATATTGAAATCCTTTTATTCTACCTTTAAAGGAGCCGATCAATACTTGAGATTCGTATTGTTGACCGGAGTAACAAAGTTTTCCCAAGTAAGTGTTTTCAGTGGATTTAACCAGCCTAAGGATATCAGTATGGATGAACGGTACGAAGCCTTGTGCGGTATCACCCAGAATGAGCTGGAAGCATTTTTCGAAGAACCCACCATACAGTTGGCTGCTAAATATCAGTACACAGTGAAAGAAATGAAGGAACTTCTCAGACGGCAATATGACGGATATCATTTTGGAGAGAGGATGACCGACATTTACAATCCGTTCAGCATTCTTAATGCTTTTGACAGTATGGCAATTCGTGATTACTGGTTCTCTACAGGTACTCCCACCTATTTGGTTCGTCTGCTGCAACACAGCCGCGAGCAGATAAACGAACTTGCCGGACGTTATTATGTTCCCTCTTTGTTTGTGGATTATAAGGCTGATGTGGAACAGCCTCTACCCATGATTTATCAGAGCGGATATCTCACTATTAAAGAATATAATAGACGTATGGGAACTTATCTGCTCGATTTTCCCAATAATGAGGTGCGTAAAGGGTTCTTGTCCGTATTGGCAGCACATTATTTGAAACCCGGAGGTGGAGAGGTCAACAGCTGGATTATCGATGCTGTTACTTGCCTTGAGCAAGGGAACACCTCCGCTTTTTGTGATTCTCTGACCGCCTTTCTTGCAAGCATCCCGTATGACTCTCACGCTTCCTTGAAGGAATTGGATATGACTGAGAAACATTTCCAATACACTTTTTATCTGATTCTCCGTTTGATAGGAGTTTATTGCCGTGCAATCCATTGTGAGAATCGCCAGAGCTTCGGACGAGTGGACTGCATATTGGAAATGGACGAATATGTTTACATTTTCGAATTCAAGATGGACGGAACAGCAGAGGAGGCTTTACAGCAAATAGCAGAGAAAGGCTATGCCCGATCTTATTTGACCGATAACCGTAAAATAGTCTGTATCGGGGTGAATTTTTCTTCCCTTACACGTACTGTGGAAGAATGGAAGGAAATAATTTACAGGTAAGATTTAGTCATAGTCAGCCTAAAGCGTTAAACAAAAGATTGCCTTCCACTATTTTTTATGGGAATATACCGGTAAGAATGTTCATGCTGTTGCCGGCATAACACATTTAATTTTCATCTTTTTATCATTTTGTTTTTCTTTTTGCTAAGAATGAATTATTTTCGCAGCCGAACACAAGTTTAATTTCTTACCGACAATAAGCAGACATGCTTTAATCCTCGACCAATTCAACTTGTCCTCATTTTAATTTTAACGGATAAGCTGATGTTTTGTCCCTCACTATTATAAAATAAAAGAATGAAAAGATCATTGTATGTATCGCTATTGACGTTCATGTGCTTCTCTGCCTGCCAAGGTAGTGAGGAATTAGAGCAACTACAAGAAAAAGAGTACACGGTATCCATTATGGCAAGAATCGGGAAAACAGTTTCCGGAGCACGCTACTTGCAAGATCATGAAAATGCCATCGCTAGTTTTAGTAAAACCGATGATATAGGTGTTTTTATGGACAATGACAGTGCCGTCCGCTGGATATTCGATGGAACTTCCTGGACTACAGAAAAGAGTGTCTTTTGGAAAGATAAAAACCAGGAACATACTTTTTACGCATATTATCCCCACTCCGGTTCCAAAGCCGAAAGTAAGGAAAATATAAAAATGCCTTCTCTCGACAGCCAGAACGGGACTTGGGAAAATATTGACCAATATGACTTTCTAGTAGCATCCAGGAAGCTTTCCTACGATACCGACCTTGGCAATGTGGCCTTTTCGGGCGATTATTCATTTAAGCACGTTTTGTCACTATTAAAGATAAACATAAAGGGTGAAGGAGATATGGCACAGGCCGTTATTGACAAAATCAGACTTGAAGGAAATGGGTTGACGACCCAAGGATACTACTCCTTTGAAACGAACAGCATCACCATCAGCGAAACTCCCAAGGAAACCTTCCAGATTACTCCGTCACACACCATGAACAATCAGGATGTTTCTTTTTATTTTATCCTGAACGGGGGCGAGAATGACGGAAACATTGATCCGAAAGCCGTGAAAAACCATTCTGTTAATCTCACCATTGAATATACCCGTAACAACAAATATTACATAACACGACGAGACGACCTGTCTCCGGGCTTATTGTCCGGATGTATTCATAAATACAATATTGTAGTAAAAGACGGAAATGTAATTATAACGGGAGGAAGTATTTCGGGTTGGACTCCGGGAAATGAAGAAGAGGATATAGTTATAAATGGAGAAGAAATAAACCCACAAACAAATAATATGTTATGAATTATAGATTAACCGAATTAAAGGTGCTTCTGTTTCTATTGCTACTGTCTGCTGTTTCTTGCCAACGCCCGATGTATGATGAAGAAGACGATGAAGACGGAGTCTCGCAAACAAATCTTCCTTTAAAGATATCTGCCAGGTCTAGCGGAGAATCCCAGATTAATTATCCGGCCTATATCTATGCGTTTGCAGAGGACGGCAGCTGTTCTGCCAGTCTGAAAATGACAGATAACGCCCAGATTGAAATGAAGTTACCTCCTGCCCGATATACTATTGTTGCAATAGCCGGTTTGGGAGAAGAATATATCGTTCCGAAAGATCCTAGCCTTGATGATGTAATTGTTATGAAAGAAAATAACAGAAGCTCACGCGCGCTAATGATGGGCACTTCAACTGTGACAATTGCCAATAAGAAAAATATATCTGTTTCTGTAACCCTCTATTATGCTGTATCTTTAGTCAATATCAGTTTGGAAGATATACCGGCAAACGTTAAAAAGGTGAGTTTGCAGATTTCGCCTTTATATTCTTCCCTGTCGTTTACAAGGGAGTATTCCGGCAAAGACAAGAGTACGGAAATTATTTGTGAGTCTGAGCCGGGTGGAATTTGGAGTGCAAAGCCTTTTTATATTTTTCCGGGGAGCGGCTCTCAGACTGTTTTTTCCATAACCTTGGAAGATAATAGTCAGACAAAGACGTTTGGATACACTTTCAAAGGAAAGCCGGAAGCGAACGTGCCATTGAATATCGGGGGCAGCTATTCGGGTGATGTCACGGTAGGGGGCAGTTTGATATCAGGTGAATGGAAGGCTCCGGTAGACATCAAATTCAATTTTGGCGGTGCTGATGAAGGTAATGGCGGGAGTGAGCCGCCTTCCATTAATCCGGATCTTTCCGGGCTACCCGAAATTGGCGGTATCTGGAACGGCGGTATTGTAGCTGGCATAGAGAATGCAAGTTCCACAGGGGCGGATATTTTGTTGATGAGTCTGGATGAGTGGAGTGGATTCGCTTCCGATGTGCGGAATATCATACAGGAGGAGGAAGCAGACGGATGGCATCTTCCGACTGAAGAGGAGCCAAAAATATTGCATAAGACGTTCAGCGGATCATCACTGGATGAACTGAATGAAACCATAGAGGGATTAAGAAACGGAGACCCGTTATTGGATATTGAGAAACGGTATGTATATGATCATAACGGGAGCATATATGCATTCGGATTTAAAACCTCATCCAAATTTTTACAGGCAGGGAGTACGGTGAAATATAAAATACGTTTGGTATGCAGCGCTCATTATGATGCCGGATGACCCATTCATATACTAGAAAAGGGCATTCACACTTCTTGACAATATATGCTTGAGAGTGTGAATGCGTCTAATCGACTTCCATACCGGGAATCTCATTTCCATAGATAAATTCTCAATTAATTGAAAGTTAACATTCTACCACCCGGTATACATTTCCCTTGGTGGTATGTACCCGTTCGCCCAGCTGGGGCAGGATACGGCTCAGGCTGTAGGCGGTCATCCCTCTCATGATCGAAGGATGGGCGGCCTTCATACGTTCAAACAGTTGGGTGGCGGAGAGGCTAAGCACTTCCTGCGGATTGTCCTCTTCTGTAGCAAAGCGAAAGCAAAGGCGGAACACCTCTTCTTCGGGTACATGCTTGTAGAATAGGGCATTATGTTGCTGTATAGTCTGTTCCTCTTCTTTATTGAACCAGCTTCGTTCACCGGATAGAAGTTCTGTTTTAAGCTGGGCGTACAATTGCTTATGCTCTACGGACGTGGTGCAGTCTATGGCATGCTTCAGACTGACGCAAAGAAAGCGGCGTGAGCCGGTGCGGTCTACCAGCAAATCCTCCCGGTTGCTGGTGCCGATGAACGAGGCAATACGGGGAAGCGATGAAGCGCTGTGTTTGTAAGCCTTGCGGATATTCAGTGCGGAGGCTTGCATCAGGTTCTTCAGCAAAGGCATTTTGGACGCACCTAGTTTGTCGAATTCATCCAGGTTGATTAATCCGTAGGCAGCCAGCTTGGCTTCGGCGGATGCCGGGGAGCTTAGGTCGTAACTTTCCGTGTAGTAGGATTTCAGCCTATCGGGCATCAGCAGACGGCAGAACGTACTTTTCCCCAATCCCTGGCGACTGCTCACCAGCAGGGGAGCCACACTGTTGGCGCGGTTGTTATCCGGATTGAGCTGCATCCATTGGGCAGAGAGTCCCAGCATCCAACGGTGGAAACCGTTCACCCATACCGGGTCGTCGGACACCCTGCGTGCCAACGCGGACACCCGGTCCGTGCCGTCCCATTCGGGAAGCTGTTCAAAATAGGCAGTAAAGGGATGGTCACTGATGCGGCGTGAGCGCACAAAGCGTTGAATGTCCCTGTCCCAACAGTCTATGCCCGTTTCAATAGCCTCCAGACTTAGTGAGTTCATCCATCGTTCGTCCACTTTGGCGTAACGCAGATGAGTATCGGGAATGTTGTTTTCTACACTTGCCACTTCAGTTTCTTCAGTAAGCACATTGAACCGGAAGCGGTAGCGGGAGGTGAGGAAAGCGGTCACTTCCTGCATCAGGGTATGTGATTTCGCTTTCTTGCCAGTATCTTCTGAGGAGATTGGTTCCGCTTTTTTCTGAACATCTTTTTTCAAGTGAGCGGAATCCTTCTCTGTCTTTTCAGTTGAGACTGTCGGATGTGTCCGAGAATCGTCCATACTCCCCGGCAGGTTATCCTTACCGTTTTCAGTGAGAAGAACCTGTGAGTCGGCCATCTCTCTTACTCCGTCTTCGTCCGACACGATGTAGTGGTAACTGCCCGTGGGAGCATTCCCGTCGGTGCGCGGAGTCCAGTTCAATGCCAGAACTACTTGGCCCTCGCGGATATCCAGCGCCAGACGCACGCCGGGTATAGTCCGGCAAAGCGGCATCAGCCCGTTGAGAGCGGATACGAGATCACGACGCGGTGTTCCGTCAATAGGAACAGGGCTTGACAGGAATTTGCTTCCGAAGAAGACTGTTTTGAGAGTAGCGAATACATTCATGAGTTACTTTTTTAAGTTTGGCAAACTACAAATATACAACATAAAAAGGCGTTTGTCAAGAGGGGGCGGAAATATGGCAGATCTTGGTGCAGGATTCGATGAAACTTGGTGCAAGATTTAATGGAACTTGGTGCAAAATTCAATGGATACAGGGCGCAATACATACGTATGTGTAGGCCGATGCTTGCGTATGTGTGACCCGATGCTTATGTACGTGTGGGCTTACACGTTACTAACATACGAGCTGACACGTTACTAATGTTGGGGCTTATACGTTACTAATGTTATTGTTGAATACGCCTTTATGTTTTTAAAATACACCTTGAGCTTTAAAAAATACGTCTTCAACTTTTAAGAAAACATCTTCAGGCTTTTAAAAAACAACTATACGTTTTTAAAACACGCCAGCTTGTTCAGTGCACAGACTTAGCCTGTTCAGCTTACAGACCTAGTCTGTTCCGTGTATTACTCCCCCACTAATCCGATACGCTCCCTTTTCCCCTCATCCTGTCATCTTATGTAATATGCACAGAAAATCAGCCGGTTAAATCTGAAACCATTTCCCCTCACTTCCATTTCAGCCCGTATCGTTTTATTCCTTCACAAAAAATGTGAAAGAGCAGGCTGAAAGGAGGCTGACAGAGCAATGACAGGAGCCCCTTCATAGCCGGAACGCCTATGGGCAGGGAGTTTCAGCGATAGATGAAAGGAGAAAAGGAACAACCGGATTTTATCGCTGAGGCATTTAAAATGAAGATAATCTCAGCATTTCCACCTGCGAATGAACAGATGATCATCCATGTTTTGAGCCTGATTTATGATTGGTATGAAAGATTTATATTTTTCAGACTATGTAACAATAATCCTCCCGGTATTTCTATACTCAAGATAAATTATATCACAATTCTTGCTGCTCTAAACAAAGGTATATTTGCAAAATATACAAAGACAGATACAGAGGGAACTTGGTATATCCGTTTACGGATCGGTACGCTCCATGCGTGATATTTTTGATATTCTGTTTTCGTATGCCACTCAGAACCAATTGAACCTGGTGATAGATGAAGTACAGGAGTTCTTTTATGTACGTAAGAGTATATTTGCCGACATGCAAGAATTATGGGATAAATACAAGTCGGATATGAAAATAAACTTCATTACTTGCGGCTCCATCTATTCACTGATGAAAGAACTGTTTGAGGATAAAAAATCGGCCATGTATGGACGGATGACCAAGCGTCTGGACTTGCAGCCGTTCAGCATAGCAACACAGAAACAGATTCTAAGCCATTATCATCCTGCTTATACTCCGGCAGATTTGCTTTGTCTTTATATGCTGACCGGTGGGGTGGCAAAATATATAGAAACATTGATGGACGAAGATGCTTTCAAGAAAGAACGGATGCTTACTTGCTTTACCAATGAATACATGCCTTTTCTTACAGAAGGGAACGACTTGATCAATATGGAATTTAGAAAAGAGGGGGCCGTTTACTATTCTATCTTGAGCCTGATAGCTGACGGGAAAAACACATCCGGTGAGATTGATTCAGTTTTAGGTATCACCACAAGTGCCTATCTGCGCAACCTTGAAATCAATTATACCCTTTTGAAGAAGATGCGTCCCATCTTTGCGTCTGAACGGAGCAAGGGAGTTAAGTACAAGCTGAATGACAATTTTCTGCAGTTCTGGTTCCGCTTTATCTATCCTAACCTTGATTTGGTGGAGAATCACCGGTCGGATTTATTATTGGAATAACCTCTCTTTAAATAATTAGTAACTCCGGCTGTGCATATATTTGCTTATTTTGCACTATTAAGGTGCATTTTGAAATAATAGAAAACCTTCCCTATCTTTCAATAAATGTAATTATTCGTGCAAACTGTCCTCCGTTGATAACATATAAAAATCTATTTAGATTTTCTATAGATAACCAATAGATGGAGTAGTTTTTTTATTTGGTAGTTATATTGTTGATTTATAGTGACATAAATATTCTTTTGTTTCGGTACAATTACTGTAAGAGAATAACTATTTAGATTTCTTAAATAAAAAAGAGCGGTCTCATTTCGGGATCGCTCTTTTTATTTATGTTAACCTTTCGGCAGATTAGCGCGGATTAACAGTCATCGGCAATTCGATAACATATTCGTGTCCGTACATATCATATACTGTAACCTTCAATGTTGAAGCGACAGCAGCTGTCGGGTTGGTTTCATTAGAAACTGATGTAGCAGTGAAGCCCTTGATATCATTACCATCAGCAGTAATTTCTACATTGAAGTATTCATCTACTTCCTTATTGCCATTACTTACCAAATGAGCTTCTTTAATCTTCAAGCTATTTTCATAAGGTGCGCTCAAGAATGCGCTATATTGACCATCGCGAGAGCTTACACCCTTAATGTACTTAGCAAAGACATCTGCAGTCGGAACAGTAGCTTCATAACTATTAGTACCATAAGTCAATGTAGTCTTATAAGGCAGTTTGTCTGTTGCTTTCAAGTTCAAATCAGCAAGTGTAGCCCATCTCCAAGAGTAAGTCGGAGTTACATAGTTATAGATACAGTTGAATACTGTCGGGAATGAAGCTGCATCTACTGTATAATCTATGAATTTACCATCTTTCTTCTCAGAAGAGATAGCACCATAGTTATAAACCACAGTGGTAGTATGCTGGGTCTTATTGTCGATATAGCTGTTAGCTACAGTCAATGACTTATCACCAGTCACTGTATTGTCAACATCTTTATTTTTATCTTTCTTAGCTCCTGCGAATGTGATTTCGTAGTCTGCTGCGGCAGCCTTACCATAGTTGAATACATGGCTCATTGCCATAGTACCAGTATTAGTGTTAGGAGTTGTTTTATCTGCTGTCCAAGAGTTAGGAACTAAGTAGCAGTTGTAAACGCCCTGTGCATCCAGCTGGTTAGTCTTGATAGAGAAGCCTTCGGGTAATACAGTAGGCAATACTTTCTGAACCTTGACAACGCTCTGTGACAAGAATGTACCTTCTTTGTCGAAGAACTTAACAGTACCTTCGTATACCTTGTTGTCTTTCAATGTCTGCAAGTTAACTGTTGTAGCAAATTTAGCATAAGCAACCTTAGCAGGATCATTAGAAGCCTTGTCACCCTTAGCGTCTTCGTAGAATGATAACAAGTTTCCATTGAAATTGATAGCGTCTTCTTTATCTACTATAGACAATTCATAAGAAGCATATCCTGCAGGAATTGTAAACTTCTGAATTTGCTCATAAGCATAATTAATCGGATCAGTAACTTTTGCATTCGGAGTGATAATATAAGATACTGTCTGAGCTACTTCTGAGCTTCCACCTGCCTTAACCCATACTACACGTGAGGTTTCTACACCAGTATAGTCGATAGTGACAACCTTCAAAGGCACAACTACACCCTTGGAATATGTACCACCAATAGCGATATTAAATACATTTTCTTTGCTTACTTTATTTACATCGCCTGTGATAGTCAAACTCTTGATAGCAGCCTTATCGGTTGTAGAAAGAGCTTTATTATTGATGTCAACTACTACATAGCTGGCCAATACTTTACTTGTAGTTGTTTCAGTAGCAACTGCGTCAGCCTTAGAAGCGGCTTTGATAGTAAATTCTTTACCGTCAACAACCGGATAGCAATTTTCAGTATTCGGTGTAGCTGTACCTGAAGGTGTTCCACCATTATAACCATTCCATTCTTTCAACGTGCCTTCTTCTTTGATAGAAGACTTGATAGTAGATCTTGTATCAATTTCTTTAGCTGCTGTTAGATCTGTTGTACTAGACTGGATAGTAACATCATAAGTAGAAGTTACAGTTCTGTTTTCTTTTGTTGCTGCAACAGCAAATGCTACAGATTTCTTATCACCCGCTGTTTTACCATTATCTAGTAATTTAGCGAATGCTTTCTTATCTGCATCCTTTTTCAATTCAGCTGTAACAGTGTACAAACCATTAGAAGCTGCTCTTGCACCCTTATACAATTTATCAGTATAAGAAGACGAAGTTAAGTTAATATAATCATTGATGCTGGTACCTTCACTATCTACAATAGACAGGATTTCAGCAGGTAACGCTGCATTGGCAGGAGCAACAGACACCAACAATGAAGCCGGATTAGCAAAGATTTCGCCTGCACTAACAGTAAAGCTACCTTCCATATCTTTACCAAAGGTATAAGAAGTTTTTCCACCCCATGTCTTATTGTCTGCAATCTGATAATAATTCAAATCAAGCTGAGTTGTAAATCCTTCTGCTGTCTGTAAGTCGATACTGGTAATCATATCAGTCGTCAAGCCTGTTAATTTTGTAACAGTTTCAGTCAGTTCTGAAATTGTTTTAGCTAATGCTTCTTTTTCAGCTTCAAATTTAGAGTCAATAGCAGCTTCCAATTCAGCTTTTACTTTAGCAACTTCATCTTGAGCAGCCTTGATTGCTTCTGCTTTAGCATTAGCAGCATCCAAGGCAGCTTGTGCGGCAGCTTTTTCAGCTTCTGTCGCAGTGGATTCTGCGCTGTTTGCTTTAGCCACGGCCTGTTCTGCTGAAGCTTTTGCAGCAGCAGCCTCTGTCTTTGCAGCATCCAAAGCAGCCTGCAAAGTAGCGATCTGAGAAGTCATGTCCTCCTTAGTCGCCAGTTTGTTAATTTGTTCCTGCAAATTGTCTATGTCATCATCATAGTCTTTACAAGATACAAATGTTCCTGTCGAAGAAACCATCAAGGCTCCGAACAGGATTGCACTTAAAAATTTTTTGTTCATAATAGAAAAACTTTAAATTTATAAATTTAAAAA
>ENA-ORSI01002064-ORSI01002064.1-human-gut-metagenome-genome-assembly--contig:-NODE-2064-length-15352-cov-4.221808_pt1 | contig 15352 bp, 10 predicted proteins | sample MGYA00242187_ERZ509154 | MGnify/ENA primary metagenome ERZ509154 (study PRJEB26280, sample SAMEA2338627) | human gut metagenome | biome: human gut; feature: human-associated habitat; material: faeces...
AAAGGCAGATGCGTGAGCATCTGGCATCCGATTCTCCCCGTTTGCGGAAAATCCTGATTTATCATGAAAACTGCCGGCGCTTCTGTTCTCTTGTGCAGCGGGAAGAACTGATCCGTGGGTTCCATTAAAACCGGCGGTCCGCCCAGAGGGGCATTGTAACGAAAAAAAAGACCGCCATGATAACTAGCGGCCTTTTTCATATCTTAAAAAAAAATCAGCGACGGATATTCCTGGAACCGGCTCCAATTGCCTTATCGAGGAAACCACGTGGGTGACTTTTGTTGTATTGTAGCAAATATTGGAGGAGAGGACAAGGCGGAATTTGCATAACTTGTCCCGTATTTTGAACAGCAGTTATGGTATTATTGGATTGAGAGAAATAAGTTTATAAAAATGGGCTAGATATAAAATATCTACAAATGAAAGACAAAATTGAATTCTCTGTGTATAATACTTGTATGTAACATATTTCTTGGTATTTTATTTTAATTAACTTTATTTTAGAAATCAATCGAATGGAGGACTTTCAGATGAATAAGGCATTGCTGCTGTCTCTGATTAAACCCTATCAGAAAAACAATGAATTGACTTATGATGATTTTGATAAAGTCTTTTCCAAATTGTTATCACGTCAGGATCAATACCAGGCAGCTGGCCAGCTGGAAGAAATGGGAATCCAATTGGTCGATGAAATAACTGCAGAAACTTCCTCTGTAAAGAGGGAGAAATTTCCAAAAGTTAAAGAAACAAGACCTTTACCTCAAATGCCACTGGTTGTCCATGACAGAGTGAAGCAATCCAATAGTATGCTTTGCCGGCTTATTCAAAAGGGAGATTGTCAGGCCTGCCAGGATTTATGCACGAAAAATCGTCCGTTGGTATTGGTTTTTGTGAATAAATACAAGAATATGGTAAAAACTCTGGATGAAGCGGATTTGGAACAACATGGTTTTATGGGGTTGATCAAGGCTGCCAAGAGGTTTGACCTTTCCAAAGAAAATGAATTCAGCACCTATGCGGTATATTGGATCCAGCAGGAAATCACCCGGGCGATAGATGATAAAGACCTGCCGGTCCGTATACCTGTCCATATGGTTGAACGGATCCACAAAATAAATAAAATCGACAGCCGGCTATATCTGAAAGGAATGAATCGATTGTCAGATCGGATAAAACATATTGCTCAGGAATGTGAACTGAGTGAAGATGAGGTGGAAAAGGCCTTTGAATACCGCCAGCTTTTTATGCAGATGTCTTCTTTGGAAATGCCCGTCGGTGAAGAAAAGGAAACAAAGTTGTCAGAATTTATCCCGGATGATACGGCCTTAACTCCGGAAAATCAGGTCTGTACCAAAATGCAACATGAGTTGTGCAGTCAATTGTTGGAAACGCTGAAACCGAGAGAATGTGAAATTTTGAAACTTCGGATTGGATGGGATGACGATAAAGAACGGACATTGGAAGAAATTGGCAAAATGTATGGCGTGACCAGAGAACGGATTCGCCAAATTGAAAAGCGTGCCGTTCGAAAATTAAAGGGAAAAACTGCTTTAAAAGAGCTGCTTATGGAGTAAAAAGGAGATTGTTGTGAGTCTTACTGACACCATTGATGATATATTGAAAAATGAAGGGACTGTCATTGTCCTGGATGGAATCAATCCAAAAGAAGCCGGGATGGAAAGCATGTTGGATTCTATGGATCCGGATCTTTTAAATAAAAGTCCGCTGGATTATTTTATAAATGCTGTGGCATCCCAAAGACGCCGGATTTTTTTGTTTGAAGAATATGTTTGCATAAAGCAATTTCTTGCATCACAGTTCAAGCATATCGTCATTCTGCATAATAATCTGTATATCAATCTCAGGCCTGTTTTCTTTCCTTTGAGCCCAGAAATGAAAAAAGCGTTGCTGTCTCATTTCAGTACAGAAGATGGCATCAATGATGATAAAATTTCTTTGGACAGCATCGATAAACTGAAGCTTGCATATAACGGTTATACGGAAATAAATGGCACTCCTTGGGGTGTTTATTATCATGAAGAAGAAAATGCCAGTCAGGTAGAAGATAAGTTACTCTATGATGAAGGCAAGGCAGCTGGCAGAGACGGATTTGACTATCAGAAATCAAGCCATACTATACATATCATTGACGAGAAAGACTATGTAGATTTTCTCATCGGATTTCAAAAAAGCAAGCAGCTTCCAGTACTGCGCATTGCTGATTATACAGGTGATATTGCGCAGCTTGAACTCCATCTGCATATTTTTGAAGAAATGGCGCAAGTCCGTATTTCTTTGGCAGAAGAAGTTCCTTCAGAGGCACCTTATCAGCATCGGGATGAATATACTTCCATCTTGAAAAGGTATTGGAAGCATGACTCTTTTCGAAATTTTTCTGTTTATGACATACCATCACTTCAGAACAGCGAAAACCCTGTAAAAAAAGTAAAACAGGTATCCCAGGAGGCTGTTATCGCTGACCTGGTTGAACAAGTAGAGCGCTGTGAAAAAGGAGAACAGCCTAGAGATCTGTTTGTTACGGCATCCACTGGTGCTGGGAAATCTGTGATGTTCCAGGTGCCGGCCATTTATTTGGCGCAAAAAAAGAGTAAATTGCTCACTCTGGTTATATCTCCTTTAATTGGTCTGATGAATGACCAGGTAAAAGGGCTTGAAAAGCGCGGCTATTATGGCGCCAAGACAATCAATTCAGATATTTCTCCCGTAGTCAAAACGGAAATTATGGAAAAAGTGAAGAATGGACAGTATGATATCCTCTATCTTTCTCCTGAAACGTTGTTGGCAAGAAGTGATGTGGAACAATTGATTGGTGATCGTACCATCGGAATGATTGTGATTGATGAAGCTCATATTGTCACTACCTGGGGTAAACAGTTCCGCCCGGATTACTGGTATCTGGGGGATCACATCCGTAAACTGCGGAAACAGCAGCTGCAAAAAAAGAATCAGAATCTGGTCATTGCAACGTTTACAGCAACAGCAATCTATCGTGGCAGGGAAGACATGTACGGGGAAACTATAGACAGTCTGCATATGGTTGAACCGATTACCTACCTGGGATATGTGAGAAGGAATGATATCCGAATCCAGGTTACGCAAAAGCCAGTACGTTCTGGCCGTCATGAATATGAGATGGATAAGTTCGATCAGTTGATTGCCATAATGACAACAGCTTCACTGAAGGAGCAGAAGACGCTGATTTATTTTCCTACTGTTACGTTAATCCAACGTTTTTCAGCATATATACAAACAGCGGCTGAAAAGATGGTTGCAGATTCGACTACGACGTATTATGGACAAATGGAAAAGTTAGAAAAGAACGAGCATTATATGCAGTTCTTATCTGGTGAAAAATGTATTATGCTGGCGACTAAAGCCTTTGGAATGGGTATCGATATTGACAATATCGTAAATATAGTTCATTTTGCACCTACAGGCAACGTATGTGATTATGTCCAGGAAATCGGCCGTGCAGCACGGAAACCTAATTTGGAAGGTCATGCAATCTATGAGTACGATACAAGAGATTTCAAATACATCAATCGTCTGCACGGATTGTCAGCCATTAAAAAAAATCAATTGGTGGGGGTCATTGGAAAAATAGAAAATTTATACAGAAACCAAATTCAGCATCAACAATTCAAAACCCGCAAACGGAATGCCATGTTGTTGGATGCTGAAAACTTTTCTTATATATTCAATAATCCAATGAATGATAATTCTGAAAATATTAATAAGGTGAAGACGGCTCTTTTGATGATTCAAAAGGATTTTGAAGGACGTCAGGGATTTTCACCTATAACTGTTCGCCCTGTACCTATGTTTGCCACAGGATATTTTGAAATCCAGCCGAGTGCACAAGCACGATTAAAAAGAGCATATCATCAGACTGTAAAAGAAGTAGATCCGATTATGCATATTTGCAGGGTGGATCTTGAAAAGATCTGGAATACTGGGAATTCAGGGAAGATGTCATTTCCAAAATTTAAATATATGCTTTATTCCGGGGATCAGGAGTTAGAGTTTAATCGCAGTTATGATATCCAGCCTGCCTGCCGGATTAAAATCACAGCCAAAAACCAGGGAATGGTGACCTTTCAGCATGTGTGGAAAACTCTGAAGGATTTTATCCATCAACAAACCATCAAGAGAAATTATGTATCCATAGAGGAAATGGCAGATGTGTTGAAAAAGGCAGGGTTCCAGAAGGAACATCCCTATCGGATTATTAATTTCTGCGAAATATTTTTAGCATCATTGGATATATACAAACGTGCATTTTCCCATAATACACAATCTATTATGCAAATACGTTCAACCAATCAGGGGAAAGATACTTACCGATTCAGCAATGGAATTAATCGTTATTTTCAATGGGTAGAATTGCTGAAAAATAAAATCAGTGGATATTTGTCTGATGGAACAATGTATTTGGTAAATCGGAAGGCAAGTACGAAACTCAAAGAAATCAGCACTGTTTTGGGGCTGTTGGAAGCTATGGATGTATTGGAATTTGAAATTTCTGGTGGGGATAACAACCAGATTTATATTTATGTAAACCAGGAACTGGCGTTGCTGAATATTATCCGGAATCCTATGGGTTACCACAATAAATTATTGGAAGAAGTCCAGAAACGTCATAAAATTTCAGTGGCAATGATGAAATATATGTTTGAAAATCCGTTTTCCAGTGATGAAAGATGGGATATGATTGAAGATTATTTTTTGGGCAAGATGCCGTCCAAGGTAAAACGGATTGAGGAGACGCTGTAGACTGTGCAGGTTTGGTAATGGTAGATTGGCAGTGGCATCCCTTGGCATCAGCCAAAGGAGACCATCTGCCTTTGGCTGATGATGTTGAACTTGTACCCCCCAGGCCACGGAAGGGCGGGCCTGGGGCCCGCCCCTACGGCGTTGGGGTCGGGATGTTGTTTGTACGGTCAGTTGGACGGGGATATCGGAGAACCCCGTTGTTCACGGCCGTCCGACAGCGACGGCGTAGGGGCTTGCCCCAGGCAAGCCCGTCCCGGCCGCCGGTTTTAATGTTCAAAGGCAGATGCGTGAGCATCTGGCATCCGAAACGATGAACGACATTCTGTCCCCAAAATTTCCCACCTCTTTTGGTATACTGGAACCAGGAAAAGAAAAGGAGGTAGGGATCATGAGCTTTGTTCTTGCGGAGGATATGGATTTTGGTACGGTGGAGACGGCGGTTTATGGGTACGTGAATTTCTGCCAGGGACCGGATTTTTATGAGTTCCGGATGAGTCCGGAGGCGGCACGGCCTTTTATGGAAAAAATCGACAAGGCCCTGGCGGGGCTCGATGGGGTGCTGAAAAAGCTGGACCCTCAGGCGCAGCCGTTGGATCAGGTCATTTACCAGGAGGGGGACGAGGACAACCAGGGGACTATTGTGTTCACCGCCTGTCTCCTGGGGCCGGTGGCCATTGACGGGGAATGGAAGAGTGAAGGGGATGCTCTGAAGTTCATCGATGAAATGGATCCGGAAGGGAAGCGGCATGTGGCCTGCGACCTGGTGGCCGACCAGTGTGATTTCGGCAATATCGTTACTCTGCAGCTGAAGAGGTTGGATGGGAGGGAGTAGGATGAAAAGCGGCAAATCCGCTTTTCAGTCTCAGGCTCAGCGTCTTTCGTCTCACGCCAAAGGAGACCATCTGCCTCTGGCAGATGCTTCTGAAGGGAAACGCAGCCCTAAAGGGCTGCTAACCCACCACCAGCCTTGCGGCTGGTCCCCCGCCCTTGAAAAGGGCGGATATACACTCGGGCTGGCGCCCATTGTTATCGTCCGCCCGACAGCGACGGCGTAGGAGCTTGCCGGAGGCGAGCCCATCCCGGCCGCCGGTTTTTACGTTCAAAAGCAGATGCGTCAGCATCTGGTATCCACAACGATGAACGATAAACGATGAACCACATTTCAGGAGGTGTTTAACCATGGTGCTGAAAAAACGACGGATCACCCGGGGGCTTTTGGCCGGGTGTTTGCTGCTTTCTCTGGCGGTTGGGGGAACGGCCCTGGCCCGGGAGCCGGAGATCATGTCCAATCTGGGAGCCATTACCATCAGCTGTTCCATCTACCCAAGCCAGGCCGGGGTGGCGGGGGTGCGTACCGGCATTTCCCAGAGCCAGGTGGAGGAGGTGCTGGGGGCGCCCCAGTCGGTGAAATACGGCCGGGGGACCATGGAATATTCCTATCCTTCCCGTACGCTGCTTTTGGTCCATTTCAGCCCGGAAATGCCCTATGTGCTGACGGACATCAAAACTTCCAACCGGGAGGATGCCACAGTGGACGGGGTCCGGCCGGGTATGGTGGAAACGGTGCTGAACGATGTGTACGGCCAGGCGGACGCCGTCTGGACCAAAGAGTACGAATCTCCCAAGATTCCGGAAGAGGACAACCAGAAGAACCACGCCCGGCTGGATGAAACCATCTACGAATATCACGCCAACAAAACCACCACCCTGGCGTTCAAGGTAAGGCAGGGCGTGATCCGGGAGATCCACGTGCATCAGGCGGAGTGAGGAAGAGAAGAAGTCAGATTCGGCCCTGACGGGCCTTGAGACGTCAGACGTCAGTTTTGTACGTTGGGAACAAGTGCAGAGTGAAGAGTGCAGAGTGAAGAGTGTGACGGTGTGGATCCAATGCCCCATTGCGGTGCCGTAGGGGCCTCACGCCGGGAGGCCCGCCAGATGCAGGACCGTTCTGTTTATCGCGGGTCAAGCTGACGTCTGACTTCTGAAAGGCCCGCCAGGGCCGTTCTGATATCTTGCCAAGGGCCGTTCTGACTTCCTTTTCAAAAAGTTTATCTTTCCCCGCCTTCCAGTGCTGTATACTATAAAGATACAACGACAGCACTGGGGGGCGGTTTTTTTATGTTTGAAGGCAGAATCCGGGAGGTGGAGCGGCCGGATCGGATCCTTTCCTATTTTGGACAGGAAAAGGCCGTCCTGCTGGTGGTGACGGTCACCGGCATCCTGTACAACCTGGGCATGGGGGCGGGGCCCTATTTCGAAGGCCAGCTGGCCCAGTGCCTCTACGACATTTTCCAGGGCAAAGCCACTGCCGGGGACATGGTCCGTCTGGCAGCTTTGTATGTGGGGGTGATCTTCCTGGTCCAGTTGTCCCGGGCCGGGAAGCGCTACAGCGTCCGGCTGTTTTCCAACCGGGTGAGCCGGACCATGCGCCATACCCTGTACCACAGCCTGGTGCGCCTGGAAGCCCGGCAGCTCCAGCAGGAAAACCTGGGGAACCTGATGACCAAGGCCATGGGGGACGTGGATGCCTGTGCGGAAGGGATGCGGAAATTCACCACGGAAGTGTTCGACACCGGGGTGGTGATGGTGGTGTACCTGAGCCTGCTGCTGGCCTACGACTGGCGGCTGACCTTGCTGGCCTGCAGCTTCACCCCGGCGGCCTACTGGATCGCCAACCGGCTGAAAAAGCAGGTGGCCCAGGCCAACGGTGTCTACAAGGCCACGGAAGCCCGGCTGAACACCCTGACCCTGGACCGGGTGAGCCATGCCCTGACCTACCGGATCTACGGCCAGGAACAGAACCGGGATGCCGCCTACGAAAACCAGCTGACCGCCTACGAAAAGGCCAGCGCCCGGGCCAACATCTTTGAAGGGGCCCTGGGGCCTTTGTACGATGCCATTGCCATGGCAGGCACCGGGATGGTCTTCTGGTTCGGGGCGAAAAATGTCCAGGGCACCGGGTGGGAACTGTGGAACATTGCCAGTTTCACCACCTTTTTGGCCTGCTTCACCAAACTGGCGGTAAAGACCAGCCATGCGGCCAAACTGTTCAATGCGGTCCAGAAGGCCCAGGTTTCCTGGCAGCGGATCAAGCCCCTGCTCCAGCAGGCGGCTCCGGAAGGGGAAGAACAGCCATTGGGACCGGTGGAACCGGCGGATCTGGAAGTCCGGGACCTGGCCTGCCATTATCCGGGCCAGGAGGAAGGCCTTGCCGGGATTTCTTTTGCCGCCCATCCCGGGGACATTATCGGCATTACGGGACCTGTGGCCTGCGGAAAGAGCCTTCTGGGGAAGGTGTTCCTGGATGAAGTGCCCTGGACCGGGACTCTGCTGTGCCATGGGGAGGATTTCCATACCCTGGACCGGGAACGGCGCCGGAGCCTTGTTTCCTATCTGGGGCACGATCCAGAGCTCCTCAGTACTTCCATTGGGGAGAACATTGCCCTGGGAGACCCGGTGGATGTGGAAAAATACCTCACCATGACCAATCTGGCAGAAGAGGTGGCGGCCATGCCCCAGGGAGTGGATACTCCGGTGGGCAGCGAAGGCACCCGGCTTTCCGGCGGGCAGCAGGCCCGGATCGCCCTGGCCCGGACCCTGGCCCATGCCCGGTCGGTGCTGGTGCTGGACGATCCTTTTGCGGCAGTGGACCGGAAAGGGGAAACGAAGATCCTGGAGAACATCCGCCGGGCTTTCCCGGACCGGGTGATCCTTTTGATTTCCCATCGGCTCACCCATTTCCCGGAATTTACCGGGGTCCTGTTCCTGGAAGAGGGACGAGGGGTCTTCGGGACCCATGCAAAGCTCATGGAGCAGGAGCCCGGCTATGCCCGGCTGGTAAAGCTTCAGCAGGAAGGGGTGGATCTGGATGAGTAGGAAGAATCCTGTTTGGGAAAGCGTGAAGGGAACCCTCCGGGCCCATCCCCGGTCCGGAGCCCTGGTGGCGGTGCTGGTGGTCCTTTCTGTGGGCACCTCCCTTTTGCCGCCCCTGGTGCTGGAACGGGCGGTGAACAGCCTGACGGAAGGACGGGGGATTCCCTGGCAGCTGGGCCTCTTGTACATCGGCCTTACGGTGCTGTCGGACTGCTGCGAAACCGCCCAGAACGGGGCCATTACCCTGTTCGGCCAGAAGGTGACCCACGGTCTCCGGTCCACCCTGTGCGCCAAACTGGACCGGCTGCCGGCCCGGTACTTCACCGGCCATCCCAGCGGCCAGACCACGTCCATTTTTGTCAACGACGGGGACACCATCGATGCCCTGTATTCAGACGGGATCGTGGGGATGCTGGCGGATGCCTGCAAGCTGCTGGGGATTCTGTGGATCCTGTGGAGCCGGAGCCAGGGGCTGTTCTGGATCCTGTGTCTTTTGCTGCCCCTGCTGTTTGGGCTCACCCGGCACTTCCAGAAAGGGACCCTGGCCGCCCAGCGGGAAAACCGCCGGGCCATCGGGCGGGTGAACAGCCATGTGCCGGAAACCATCCGGAACATCCGGACCATCCATTCCCTGGGGAAGGAACAGTATATGGAAGACCGGTACGATACCCTGATCACCGACAGCTTCCGGGCCATCAACCGGGCCAATGTGTTCGACGGGATCTATTCTCCCATTATCCTGGTGACCCAGGCGGCAGTGGTGGCGGTGATCATGGTGGGGGCGGCCCTGGGGCCTGGCTGGGCGGATCTCTTCGGTCTTTCCGTAGGGTCCGCCGTGGCGGTGATCGCTTATGTGGGGAAAATCTTCGGACCCCTGGAGAGCATAGGCATGGAAATCCAGAGCATCCAGAGCGCCATGGCCGGGATCCAGCATATTGGGGAATTCCTGGACGAAGAGGAGCGGACTTCTGTGAGCCGGGACCCTTTGCCGGAAGGAATCCGGGACAAGGCAGTGGCTTTTTCCCATGTGACCTTCGGGTATGATCCGGCCCGACCCATTTTGAAGGACTTTTCCTGCAGCCTGGAGCCGGGGGAACAGGTGATCCTTATGGGGCCCAGCGGCTGCGGCAAAAGCACCCTGTTCAAACTGCTCCTGGGGCTGTACGGCCCCCAGCAGGGGACGGTGGCCCTGATGGGGCAGCGGGCCGGGAGCCTGCCGGAAGAGGAGAAACGGAGTCTGTACGGCTGCGTAGAACAGGAATTTTCTCCGGTACCCGGTACCGTAGGGGACCAGGTGACCCTGGGAGATGGGTCGGTGACTGCGGACCAGACGGACCGGGCCCTGGAACTGGTGGGCCTGCAGGAGGCGGTGGACCGGCTGCCCCAGGGGAAGGACACCCCTATGGCGGACGGACTGTTCTCCCAGGGAGAACTCCAGCTGCTGAACATTGCCCGGGCCGTTGCCAAAGAACCCCTTCTGCTGCTCTTGGACGAAATCACTGCCAACCTGGACAGCCAGACGGAAGAAAAGGTACTGAAAGCCCTGGAAAGGGCCGCCCAGGGCCGCAGCGTCCTCAGCATCTCCCACCGGTTCTCCCGGATGATGGAAGGGCAGAGGATCATCAGGATGGGGTAACGGGCTGTCAATGGTCACTGGTCTCTGGACGATCCAGTGACCATTGACAAAAAAAGGTGCCCGGAGGCACCTTTTTTTAATATCCCAACTTTTTCTTCAGCTCTTCCATATCCTTTTCCGTCAGGAAGGGCCGGATCAGGCCCAGGTAGTATTCCGCTTCTTTTTCCCGGCCGGCTTTGTGGCAGGTCTGGGCTCCCCCAGCGGCCAGCCGGAGGACTTCCGGATTGGGGCCCAGGGGGATGGCTTCCTTCTGGGCGAAGGCGGTCAGCTCTTCCCGGGTGGCCGGTTTCCCGTCCAGCTTCTGGTTTTCCGCCAGGGTCTGGAGCTGTTTTTTGGCTTCTTCCGAATCCTGGAAGTTCAGGCTCAGGAGATAGGCGTACCGGGCTCCCTGCCAGTCTTCCTTATGGAGCAGCAGGGCTCCCTGGTTCCGGTAGCACCGGGCCAGGTCAGCAGGACGGAAGGCCTCACGGAACGCTTCCCGGTTCACCCGGCCGAAGCTTTCCCAGTCGGCCTCATCCTTCAGCACCGCCAGATAGGCCGCCCGCACCGGGGCGCTGGCCGGATCCCACCGGAGCCCTTTTTCCAGGGCCTTCCGGGCGTTTTTCAGGTTCCCCTGGGCCAGTTCCAGTTCCCCCTGGACCAGGTACAGCAGATGGAAGGGGAAGGGGGCCTGCTGGACGTTCTTTTTCGGCTGGTAAAACTGCTGGAACAGCACCATTTCCATGGGCTCTGCAAAGGACCGGAATTCCACTTCCGAATCCGGCTGGAACAGGGCGGAATGTTCCGCTTCCTGGATATGGGGGGCCAACAGCTCCCGGGCCTTGTCAAAATCCCCGGCAGCGGTCAGCTTCCGGGCTTCTTCCAGATGAGCCCGGAATTTGTCGAAAGCCTGGCTGAACATGTCTGCAAAATGCTGGCGGCTTTCTTCCGGCATCAGCTTGTACAGCAGCTGGCTGCAGAACCGGGCGATTTCCCGGTGGAGAGGGTGGTCCCGGTACAGTTCCATGCACCCCTGCAGGTATTTGATGTCTTTCTGGGAGTTCCCGGTCAGGTTCTCCCGGATGGATTTTACAATGGATTCCAGTTGTTCCATGATTTTTCCTCCGATTCGTGGCAATGTATCTACTATTATACAGCCCTTGCCCCCTTCCTTCAACTGTGCTATAATGGTTCCATTCAATTCCATACCTTGCCATGAACAGGAGAGTACGCATTTCCGGAGGTCACAGAGAGTGGGGAGCAGGTGGGAGCCCCGCACGGAAAGAAATGGGGAAGTTCACCTGGGAGCAACCGGACTGAACGGAGTAGGCCCGGCGCCGGCAGCGTTATCGGCCAGATGAGTGAAAAAATAGGGTGGTACCGCGAACCTTCGCCCCTTGTGGGGACGGAGGTTCTATTTTTTTAGGAGGCGTGAACATGAGTGACAAACTGCAGGAACTGCGGGAGAAGATCCAGAAGGATCTGAGCGAAGTCAAAAGTGTGGAAGATCTGAAGAACATCCGGGTCCAGTACCTGGGCAAGAAGGGGGCCCTGACCTCCATTCTCCGGAGCCTGGGAGACGTGGCAGCGGAAGAACGGCCGAAAATCGGCAAAATGGTCAACGAAGTCCGGGCCAAGGTGGAACAGCGGATCAACGAACAGATGAAGCTGCTGGAAGCCCATCAGATGGAAGAAAAACTGGCCAGTGAAACCCTGGACTTTACCCTGCCGGGACGGAAACCGGCCCTGGGTCATCTCCATCCGGTGACCCAGACCCTCCGGGACATCAAGAAAGTCTTCATGCGCATGGGATTCGAAGTGGTGGAAGGACCGGAAATCGAAACGGACTACTTCAACTTTGAAGCCCTGAACCTGCCCAAGGACCATCCGGCCCGGGACATGCAGGACACCTTCTACATCACTGACGATATCCTGCTCCGGACCCAGACTTCCGGAGTACAGGCCCGCACCATGCAGAGCCGGGAACCCAACAGCCCCATCCGGATGATCTGCCCGGGCACCGTGTACCGGAACGACTATGACGCCACTCATTCCCCCATGTTCCATCAGGTGGAAGGGCTGGTGGTGGACAAGGACATTTCCCTGGCGGACCTGAAAGGGACCCTGGAACTGTTCTGCAAGGAAATGTTCGGGGACAGCGTAAAGATCCGGCTGCGGCCCAGCTTCTTCCCCTTTACGGAACCCTCCTGCGAAGTGGATATCAGCTGCGTCATGTGCGGGGGCAAAGGCTGCCGGGTGTGCAAGAACTCCGGCTGGCTGGAAATCCTGGGGGCCGGGATGGTGCATCCCAACGTGCTGCGGATGAGCGGCTACGACCCGGACAAAATGAAGGGCTTTGCCTTCGGGATGGGCGTGGAACGGATTGCCATGCTGCGGTACGGCATCGACGATCTCCGTCTGTTCTTCGAAAATGACCTGCGGTTCATCCGTCAATTCTAAGGGGGAGGCAAAGAGAGATGTTAGCTTCTATTAATTGGTTGAAACAATATGTGGATATTCCCGTAACGCCGGAAGTGCTGGCGGACAAACTGACCCGGGTGGGCCTGGAAGTGGAACAGGTAATCCATCTGGGAGAAGGCCTGGAAGGGGTCATCACCGGGAAGGTGGCCCAGATTGAACGGCATCCCAATTCTGACCATCTGTGGATCTGCCAGATGGACCTGGGCGGGGATGCTCTGGTCCAGATTCTCACCGGGGCCCAGAATGTGCACCAGAACGACATGGTGCCTGTAGCCGTGGTGGGCTCCCATCTGCCCAATGGCATGACCCTGAAACCGGCCAAGATGCGGGGCCTGGATTCCAACGGCATGCTGTGCAGCGCCGGGGAACTGGGCATCGACGCCAAACTGCTGCTGCCGGAACAGCGGGACGGGATCTTCATCCTGCCGGAAAGCACCCCCATCGGGGTGGATGTGAAGAAGCTGCTGGGGCTGGACGATGTGGTACTGGATATCGACCTGACCGCCAACCGCAGCGACTGCTTCAACATGCTGGGCCTGGCCCGGGAAACTGCCGCCGTGCTGGGACAGACCCTGCGCCTGCCCAAACTGGCCACCAAAGACGAAGCCGCCGGGAACGTTGCTGACTGCGCCAAAGTGGAAATCGGCTGTCCGGACCTGTGCACCCGGTTTGCCATGCGGATGGTGAAGGATATCCAGGTGACGGAATCTCCGGAATGGATGCAGAAACTGCTCCGGGCTGTGAACATCCGTCCCATCAACAATGTGGTGGACGTGACCAACTATGTGATGATGGAACTGGGCCAGCCCATGCATGCCTACGACTATGACACGGTGAAGGACCACACCTGGATCGTCCGCCGGGCGGAAGAAGGGGAGACCCTGGTGACCCTGGACGGCCAGAAACGGGACCTGAACCCCAACATGATTGTCATCGCCGATCCGGAAAAGGCCATCGGCCTGGCCGGTGTCATGGGGGGCCTGGCTACGGAAGTCACCGGCAAGACCGTAAACGTCATGCTGGAATCCGCCACCTTCTACGGTCCCAGCATCCGGCACACCTCCAAGGACCTGGGCCTGCGCAGTGAAGCCTCCCAGCGGTTCGAACGGGGCGTGGACACCATCCGGGACCATGACGCCCTGGACCGGGCCGTCCATCTGCTGGAAGAAATGGGGGCCTGCAAGGCCGTAGCCGGTGTGGTGGAAGACTACCCGGTGCCCCAGGAACCGGTAAAGATCAAGGCGGTGCCGGAAGCCCTCCGCCGGCGGATCGGCACGGAAGAAATCACCGACGAACAGATGCGGACCATACTGGAAGGGCTCCGGTTCCAGGTGGAACCCCAGGCCGACGGCAGCTGGCTGGTGACCGTCCCCACCTGGCGGAACGACTGCACCTGCGATGCGGACCTTTCCGAAGAAGTGGCCCGGATGTACGGCTATGACAAGATCCCCTCCACCCTGCCCCAGCTGGATATGGCCCGTGGGGGACAGGCTCCCATGGAAGATGTAAAGGACAAGGTACGGAACTGGCTGGCTGACGCCGGACTGGACGAAGTGATGACCTACACCTTCATCAACGCCGGGGACTTTGACAAACTGGGCCTGGCTGCCGAAGACAGCCGCCGGCAGGCCGTCCAGATCATTAACCCCATCAGCGACGACTTCCGGACCATGCGGACCACCATGGTGCCCAGCCTGCTGAACACAGCCGCCTACAACCTGGCCCGGCAGAACGACCGGGTGGCCCTGTTCGAAGTGGGGCGGGTGTTCCTGCCCAAAGCCCTGCCTCTTACGGAACAGCCGGCGGAAAAGACCCGTCTGTGCGTGGTGCTGGCCGGGAAACGGAACGAGCTGAACTGGACCGAAAGCAAGGATGCGGTGGATTTCTTCGACCTGAAAGGGGATCTGGAAGGGGTGCTGGACGTGCTCCAGGCCCGGAACGTGACCTACGCCAAACCGGAAGAGAAATTCCTCCATCCCGGGAAGAGCTGCACGGTGCTCCACAACGGAAAGGCCGTGGGCTTTATGGGGGCTCTCCATCCCCAGGTACAGGAACGGTTCTGTCTCAGCGCTGAAACCTATGTGCTGGAAATGGATCTGAACAGCTTTGTGGAAGAAGCGGAACGGATTCCCCAGTTCACCCATATTCCCCAGTTCCCCAGCACCAGCCGGGATATTGCTGTGGTGGTGCCCAAGACCGTCAGCGCCGTTGACCTGATGGCGGAGATCCGCAATCAGGCCGGCCCCCTGCTGAAGGATGTGCGGCTGTTCGACGTGTACAGCGGCAAGCAGGTGAAGAACGGCTGCAAGAGCGTGGCCTTCAGCCTTACCTTCCAGGATCTCACCCGGACCCTCCAGGACAAGGAAATCAACGACATCATTAACCAGGTGGTGAAGAAAGTCCAGGAACGGTTCGAGGCAGAGCTGAGAGAGTAGGAGGTTGCTGCCTCTGCTGACAGGTTTTTCCAAAAACCTGTTGACAAAAATCCCTTTCTATCGTATACTAAACAAGTCAGCGGCGCTGGAAAGCAAAGCGACAACGGCCCAGTAGTTCAGTTGGTTAGAATGCCGCCCTGTCACGGCGGAGATC